>Ga0172382_10005252_pt1 | contig 19416 bp, 14 predicted proteins | sample Leawel138RmetaG_FD_122245 | JGI IMG/M metagenome (GOLD analysis project Ga0172382, IMG submission 122245) | Leachate microbial communities from a municipal landfill in Southern Ontario, Canada - Leachate well 138R metaG | ecosystem: Engineered > Solid waste > Landfill > Unclassified | place...
CCATCGCCTGATCCCCGTGGTGAACACCCTGGAGCAAGCCGCCGACTGGCTGGCCCATGCCCCCGCTGGCGCCTCCCATGCCCTGCATGTGGACACCGGCATGACCCGCTTGGGCCTGCCGCCAGAGGAGTTGGGCAGCCTGCCCTCCGGTTTCGCGCCCTGTCTGGTGATGAGCCATCTGGCCTGCGCCGACGAAGCGGGCCACGCCCTGAACGCCGCGCAACTGGCGGCCTTTGCCGAGGCCCGGCGGCGTTACCCGGCGGCCGAGGCATCGCTGGCGAATTCGTCGGGGGTGTTTCTGGGGCCGGACTACGGGTTCGATCTGGGGCGGCCGGGCGTGGCGCTCTATGGTGGAAATCCGACCCCCGGCGCGCCCAATCCCATGCGCCAAGTGGTGACGTTGGATGCCCGAATCCTCCAGGTCCGCCGCGTTGACACCCCTAGGACCGTTGGGTATGGTGCGACCCACCAGAGCGCGGGGGGAACCCGGCTGGCAACCGTTGCGGCGGGTTACGCCGACGGCGTGTTCCGGGCGCTGAGCAACGTTGGGAAAGGCATCCTGGGCGACCAGATGGTGCCGATGGTGGGGCGCGTATCCATGGACCTGATCGTGTTCGACGTCACCGCAGCGCCGGCCGAGTTGGCACGGCCCGGTCAGTCGATCACGCTGATCGGCCGGGGCCATACGCTCGACGCCATGGCGGCCGAGGCCGGGACCATTTCCTACGAGATTCTGACCAGCCTGGGCCATCGCTTCGCCCGCACCTATGGCGGCGGACCAACCCAATGAGCAACGGCATCCTGGCGTTCCTGAGCGTGATCGGCCGGTACTTCCTGGCATTCCTGCGCCATACCGGACGCTTGGCCGAGTTCACCGCGATCTCGGTCTATCACATCTTCCGGCCGCCGTTTTATTTCCGCACGCTGTCCCGGCAGATGCTGGAGATCGGCTATTACTCCCTGCCCGTGGTTGGCCTGACGGCGATTTTCTCGGGCATGGTGCTGGCCCTGCAAAGTCACACCGGATTCGCCCGCTTCTCCGCCGAAGGCGCGGTGGCAACCGTCGTGGTCCTGTCGATGACCCGCGAGCTTGGCCCCGTGCTGGCCGGTCTGATGGTCGCCGGACGCGTCGGCGCGGCCATGGCGGCCGAGATCGGCACCATGCGCGTGACCGAGCAGATCGACGCCCTGACCACCCTTTCAACCAACCCCTTCAAGTACCTTATCGCCCCGCGTCTGGTGGCCGGAACCCTGATGCTGCCCGTCCTGGTGCTGATCGCCGACATCATCGGGGTGTTCGGCGGCTATCTGATCGGGACGTACAAGCTGGGCTTCAACCCGGCCAACTACATCGCGCGAACCTGGGAATTCCTGGAGCCGATCGACGTGATTTCGGGGCTGGTCAAAGCCTCGGTGTTCGGATTTCTGATTACCCTGATGGGGTGCTACAACGGGTTCCAGTCGCGCGGCGGCGCACAGGGCGTGGGGCAGGCGACCCGGAATGCGGTGGTGTCGGCGTCAATTCTCATCCTGGTGTTCAACTACATGATCACGGAGCTGTTCTTCGCGCGATGACTGAGGCTGTCCCCAAACTCCGGCTGCGCGACGTCCGCAAGAGCTTCGGGCCGAAAGTTGTGCTCGACGGCGTGACCCTGGACATCATGCCCGGCGAGTCGGTGGTGGTCATTGGCGGGTCCGGGACCGGCAAGTCGGTATTGCTGAAATGCATCCTCGGCCTGATGAAGCCCGACAGCGGCTCCATTCAGGTGGACGGCGAGGAAGTCATCGGCATGTCCCGCCGCGACCGCGAACGCATCAACCACAAGTTCGGGATGCTGTTCCAGGGCTCCGCCCTGTTCGACAGCCTGCCGGTATGGGAAAACGTCGCGTTTGGCCTCATCCAGGGCGACCACATGCCACGCAAACAGGCACGCGAAAAGGCGCTCGAAAAGCTGATCGCCGTGGGGCTGAGCGCCGACGTCGCCGACCTGGCCCCGTCCGAACTGTCGGGCGGCATGCAAAAGCGCGTTGCTCTGGCCCGCGCCATCGCCGACGAACCGGAGATCATCTTTTTCGACGAGCCGACCACGGGTCTCGACCCCATCATGGCCGACGTCATCAATGATCTGATCGTCAAGTGCGTCAAGGAGATCGGGGCCACCGCACTGTCGATCACCCATGACATGGCCTCGGCCCACAAGATCGCCGACCGGGTGGCGATGCTGTGGCAGGGCCGCCTGATCTGGGTCGGCCCGGCGTCCGAGGTGTTCACCTCCGGCAATGACTACGTCGACCAGTTCGTCCACGGCCGCGCCCAGGGGCCGATCACGATGCAATTGCGGAAGTAGCTCGCGCGCCCCGCCTTGTGCCCGACCGCGCCTAGGGTTTAGAAAACCAAGGCCCCCAATAGGACACTGCCCCCTTGGCCAAATCGACCACGCAATACACCTGTCAGTCCTGCGGCGCGGTTTTTCCCCGCTGGGCCGGGAAGTGTGATGCCTGCGGGGCATGGAACAGCTTGGTTGAGGAAAGCCGAGGCGACACCGGCCCCAAGGCCGTGACAGCCGGCAAGGGTGGCCGCAAGATCGACTTCGTACCCCTGACCGGCAGCGCCGCACCGCCGCCCCGGATGCCGACCGGCATCGGCGAGTTGGACCGCGTGTGCGGCGGCGGGTTGGTGCCGGGGTCGGCCCTGCTGGTCGGCGGCGATCCAGGCATCGGCAAGTCCACCGTCCTGTTGCAGTCGAGCGCCGCTCTCGCCCGGTCGGGCGTGGACGTGGCCTACATCTCGGGCGAAGAAGCCATCGATCAGGTGCGCCTGCGCGCTGCCCGCCTGGGCCTAGCGGGGGCGCCGGTGCGGCTGGCGGCGGCGACCAATCTGCGCGATATCGTGGCGACGCTGGACGACCCGACGGGGCCGCGCGTGGTGGTCATCGACTCGATCCAGACCATGTACCTCGACAGCCTCGACTCGGCGCCGGGCAGCGTCGGGCAGGTGCGGGCCTGTTCGCACGAGTTGATCCGTCTGGCGAAAAAGCGCGGCTTCGCCCTGTTCCTGGTCGGCCACGTCACCAAGGAAGGCTCCATAGCCGGGCCGCGCGTCATGGAGCACATGGTCGACACGGTGCTCTATTTCGAGGGCGAACGCGGCCACCAGTTCCGCATTCTGCGCGCTACCAAGAACCGCTTTGGGGCGACCGACGAGATCGGCGTATTCGAAATGACCGAGGGCGGACTGGTCGAAGTCCTTAATCCATCTGCCTTATTCCTGGCCGAACGGCGCGGCAACGTATCGGGATCGTGCGTCTTCGCGGGCATGGAGGGCAGCCGCCCCATGCTGGTGGAAATCCAGGCCCTGGTCGCCACATCCGGCTCGGGCAGCCCGCGCCGCGCGGTGGTGGGATGGGATTCGGGCCGGTTGGCGATGGTCATGGCCGTGCTGGAAGCCCGCTGCGGTCTTGCGCTGGCGGGAAATGACGTATATTTGAACGTCGCAGGCGGCCTGCGCATCAACGAGCCGGCAGCCGATCTGGCGGTCGCCGCGGCCTTGATGTCTTCGGCCAGCGGCACGCCGGTTCCGGCAGATCTGGCGGTATTCGGAGAAATCGGCTTGTCAGGCGAAATCAGAGCCGTTTCCCAGGCCGAGGCCCGACTGAAGGAAGCGGCCAAATTGGGATTTGCCGAAGCCCTGGCTCCGCCCCGCCGCGCCAAGGCGGCCAAACCCGCGATTGATGCCCTGAAGGTGCGTGAAATCGGCCACCTTCAGGATCTGGTGGCCCTGTTCCCTGCCGACGCGCTGCGCGGCGCGACCCCTGAGAAGGCTCCCGCCAAGGGAACCGACCGGGAAGTTGGATAACACGATGGATTCGCTCCCCGTGAACGCCTTCGATCTGGTGGTCATCGCAGTCCTCCTGATCTCGGCCGTGATCGCCTTCTTCCGGGGGTTCGTTCACGAAATCCTGGCTATTGCGGCGTGGGCCGGAGCAGCCCTTGCGGCGCTGTACGGCCTGCCTTACCTACAACCTGTGGCCCGCGAGCACATTCCGCTGACCTGGGCGGCCGATGCCGCCGCCGCCGCCGCGATTTTCCTGGTGGTGCTGCTGGTTCTGGCGTTGATAACCCGCAGCCTGTCGCAGCGGGTTCAAAGCAGTTCCCTCGGCGCGTTGGACCGCAGTCTGGGGTTCGTTTTCGGGCTAGGCCGTGGGGCTTTTGTCGTGGCGGTCAGCTTCGTCGTTGTGGCGTGGGTGTGGCCCGAACCCGACGAGCGGCCCGGCTGGATCCAAGAGGCGCGGTCCCTGCCGCTGGTCGAAACCGGCGCGACGTTGGTCCGCTCCCTGATGCCGGCTAGCCTGGACGGCCAAGCCGAGGACGCCCGCACCGCCGCCCGCGAGGCCGAGGAAAAGGCCCGCCAGGCCATCGAGCTTAAGAACACCTACGACCGCCTGACGCAACCGGCCACGACTGCCCCGTCTGGCGCCGCGCCTGCTCCGGCTCCCCCTGAAAAGGAACCGGGATATGACCCGGCACCGCGCCAGGATCTGAATCGGTTGATTGAAAGCCAGATAAACCGTTGACCATTCGCCCCCGCCGCCCCGCCCCTGATGGATTGAAGGCTGCCGCCATGCTGGACCACTTCCCGACCACGCACCCCTTCGCGCTGCCCGACCTCGACGATGACAAGCCACGCGAGGAATGCGGCGTGTTCGGCATCTTCGGTGACTCCGACGCCGCCGCCCACACCGCGCTGGGGCTTCACGCCCTGCAACACCGGGGGCAGGAAGCCGCCGGGATCGTTGCGACGGACGGCGAAAGCTTCCATTCCCATCGCGGCCTGGGCCACGTCCACCGCGTGTTCAAGCGGGAAAAGGAAACCGAACGCCTGGAAGGCACCATGGCCATCGGCCACGTCCGGTATTCCACGTCGGGCGAGACGGTCCTGCGCAACGTTCAGCCGCTGTATGCCGACCTGTGCTTCGGCGGCGTGGCGATTGCCCACAACGGCAACCTGACCAACGCGGCAACCCTGCGCGACGAACTTGTCCGCAAGGGCTGCATCTTCCAGTCCACCTCCGACACCGAAGTCATCCTCCAGCTTATCGCACGGTCGGAAAAGGCCACCATCGAAGACCGCCTGATCGACGCCCTGGAGCGTGTCGAGGGCGCTTACTCCCTGGTCGTGATGTCCAACGACGTGCTGATCGCCGTGCGCGACCCGATGGGCTACCGGCCGCTGGTGCTGGGCAACCTGGACGGGGCGACCATCGCCACCTCGGAAACCTGCGGCCTGGACATCATCAGCGCCGAGTATGTGCGTGATGTCGAACCCGGCGAAATGCTGATCATCGGCAAGGCCGGGGTCCGCTCGGTGTTCCCGCTGCCGCGCCAGAAGAAGCGGTTCTGCATCTTCGAATACATATACTTCGCCCGCCCCGACTCACAGGCCGAAGGGCGCAGCGTCTACGAGGTTCGCAAGAACATCGGTGCCGAACTGGCCCGCGAAGCCCCGGTCGAGGCCGATGTGGTCGTTCCCGTGCCCGACAGCGGCATCCCCGCCGCGCTCGGTTATGCCCAGGCCTCGGGCATCCCGTTCGAACTCGGCATCATCCGCAACCACTACGTCGGCCGCACGTTCATTCAGCCGACTCAGAAGACCCGCGATATCGGCGTGCGCCGCAAGCACAACGCCAATCGTCAGTACCTCGAAGGCAAGCGTGTCGTCCTGGTCGATGACAGCATCGTGCGCGGCACCACCTCCATCAAGATCGTGGAAATGGTCCGGCAGGCCGGCGCCTCGGAAGTGCACCTGCGCATTTCCTCGCCGCCGACCGCCCACCCCTGCTACTTCGGCATCGACACGCCCGAACGCGACAAACTGCTCGCCGCCCGTTTCGATGTGCCGGGCATGGCCCGCGTCCTGGGCGTCGACAGCCTCGCCTTCGTCAGCGTGGACGGCCTGTACCGGGCCGCCGGCGAAGCGGCGCGCAACAACGACGACCCCAAGTATTGCGATGCCTGCTTCACCGGCGAATACGCTGCCGCTCTCACCGACCTCAGCAACCCCGACCCGCGCCGCGTCGTGTCGCGTCTGGCCGAACGCAAGAAGGCAGGTTGACCCCATGAGCAAGCGACTTGAGGGGCGTCTTGCCCTTGTCACCGGAGCGTCGCGCGGCATCGGTCGCGCCATCGCCAAGCGGTATGCCGCCGAGGGTGCCACGGTCATCGCCGTGGCCCGCACCCAGGGCGCGCTGGAGGAACTCGACGACGAAGTCCGCGCCGACGGCGGCACTCCGCTGGTGCTGGTGCCCCAGGATCTGCGCAAGGGCGACGATGTGGACCGCATGGGGTTGGCCCTGTTCGAACGCTTTGGCAAGCTCGACGTGCTGGTCGCCAATGCCGGGGTGCTGGGCGTGCTCGGCCCGATCACCCACATGAAGCCCAAGGATTGGGACGACGTGATCGCGTCGAACCTGACCGCCAACTGGCGCCTGCTGCGCTCCATGGACCCGCTGCTGCGCCAGTCCGACAGCGGCCGGGCGATCTTCGTGACGTCTTCGGCCGGTCGTCAGGCCCATGCCTACTGGAGCGCCTACGCGGTCTCCAAGGCCGGGCTGGACATGATGACCCGCATCTACGCCGAGGAGACCGTCAAGACAGCGGTCCGCGTCAACCTCTACGACCCCGGCCGCACCCGCACCCGCATGCGCGCCTCGGCCTTCCCCGGCGAGGATGAGTCCACCCTCCCGCCGCCCGAAAGCCACGGCGACATGTTCGTCGAACTGGCCTCTGTCGGCTGTGCGCTGCACGGCAAGATCGTCGGACCGGACGGGGTCATCGAGTAGGTCGAGGTCGTGCCGACTGCGCAGTCGGCAAGCCCGAAATTTACACCGAGCAGGCCCAAGCGTCAGTTCAGGGAGCGGCTCCGACGCTGTTGCCGGCACCTTTTTCCTCTCCCCGGAACGGCTGGACCAGCATGCGGTCCAGGCGCAAGTCGCCGCGCTCGCGGAAACGGGCGAGACCGATTTCCATGCCCTCGTGTCCCAACTGCGGCTGGGCGCGGTAGGTGCCGAACAGCCGGTCCCACCACGGCAGATTAAAGCCGAAGTTGCTGTTGGTCTCGGCTGAGATGGAGGAGTGATGAACCCGGTGCATGTCCGGCGTCACCACCAACCACCGCAGGACCGCATCCAGCCACAGGGGCAGGCGCACGTTGCCGTGGTTGAACATGGCCGTGGCGTTGAGCAGGACCTCGAAGATCAGCACGGCCTCGGCCGGCGCCCCGAGAAGCACCACCACCGCCAGCTTGATGACCATCGACAGGACGATCTCCAACGGATGAAACCGGGCGCCGGTGGTCACGTCGTAATCAAGGTCGGCATGGTGCATGCGGTGCAGACGCCAGAAGATTGGCACGGCATGCACCATCACGTGTTGCAGGTAAATTGCCAGATCCAGCACCAGCACCGACACGACCACGGCGACCGCAAACGGCAGGTCAAGCACGTTGAAAGCGCCCCAGCCGCTTTCCACCGCCAGCAACGCCGCGCCCACCGCCGCCGTAGGGAAAAGTACCCGCACGACTACCGTGTTGAGGACCACGATCCCAAGGTTGCTGGTCCAGCGTAAGCGGCGCGGATGAGCAAGCCGGCGACGCGGGGCAAAAACCTCCCACACCGCCATGAGAACAAAGACGCCCAGAAAGAAGCTCAGCCGGATGAGCGGTTCATGGTCGAGCATCCAGTTCTCCGCTGACATCGCCACCTCAATCACCCAAGCAAGGTCTATACTTAGGAAACTGCGAACCGCAAGGCAACATCCCACTCAAGGGCCTGCCCCGCAGAAGGAGGCCACCCTCTGAAGGAACCGGCTTTCGGGGGAAGATCAGGCTTCACGCCGTCGCCGGGGCGCGGCCCCCCCGGCTTTCAGAGGCGCCTGGAGCGCCGCCGTCGGGGGCGGGGAGCTGCGCCGTGAGGCCATCGAAGAACATGTCGATCATCCTCGGGGCATCGCCCGCGAGATCAAGCGGGCGCGCACCGTTGAGAGCGAGCATGTGGATGCCGATCACCAGGGCGTGCATGGCACGCGCTGCTGTCAGCGGGTCTACGAACGGCGACATTTCTCCATTGGCCCGGCACCGTTCCAGGATCCGGCATAGGGCGTTCTCCAGGTCGGCGCCCTTGGCATCGAACAGATCCTGAATCGGCTTCATCTCGCCGACCAGTTCAGTCCCCTGGATGAGGATGGAGAAGACTCGCCGGCGCTGGTTGTCGTCGGCCAATTCCCGGAACACCCGAAGAAAGACCGCGCGCGTTCGTCCCAGAAGATTGCGTCGGCTGGCGTCAGCCTCGGCAATTTCTGACAGCAAGCTGTCGACGGGCAGTTCAACCCGCTCGATCAACGCAGCCAGAAGGTCGGCCTTGTTGCGAAAGTGCCAGTACAAGGCCCCGCGGGTCAGTCCCGCGGCGCGGCAGATCTCTTCCAGGGTGGTTCGCGCCACACCCTTTTCGAAGAAGATCATCTCGGCCGCGTCCAGGAGCGCCTCGCGCGTTTGTTCTGCTTCTGCCTTTGTCTTTCGCACCATCGTCTCTGTCCAATGGCCTTGCCGGTCTCGGAGGTATAGCGCCTGCGGTAGCAACTGTCGACGCTATTTACAAACACTCGTGCATGTATATTTAAAGAGCCTGCTGTACGGCGCAATAGGGCCAGGAACAAGAGATCATGCGGGTGAGTGGAAGGAGCGGGATATTCAAGGCGGCTGCCGTGGCGGTCTGCTGGCAATGGCGGCCTTCATTCTGGGCTGCGTCCCGCTGGCCCTCTCCAGCGGCGCCGGCTCGGCCAGCCGCCACTCGATCGGCACCGGCGTCATCGGTGGCATGCTGGCGGCGACCTTCCTGGCCACCCTGTTCGTGCCCATGTTCTTCCGCCTGATTGAGGACTGGCGGGTCAAGCGCCTGGGCTGGCGGGAGAAGCGTCGCGGCGAGAAGCCGGCCGCGCACGGCTGAGGCAGCTTATTCCGCGAACTCCCGCAACAAAGCATAAAGCACCGTCATCTCAAATAGATGGCGGTGCTTTGCTGTTGGGGTACGGCACCGGCCGCGGCTCAACCATCGCGGCGAGCTCAACCGCGCACGGCTGGGGCGTTTTGAGCGATGTGCTGGGCAAGGCGGGCGAGGACATCATCCAGCGCCCGCAACCCGTCGAGGATTTCCCTGCGGGCATGGGTCAGGGCAGCGTGCGACGCGTCCTGCCATGTGGCCGTGTCGAAGTACAGAGACCGCAGGGCATGGGTCCAAATCTCCAGCGGTGCGTGAAGATCAAGCGCTCCACCTCCCCGGCCAACGGTATCAGGCAGGGCGCCTCGATTGCTGGCCAGCACGGGCAGGCCGCTCAACTGGGCCTCGATCACGATGCGGCCGTATGCCTCCTCCCACACGCTGGGCATCAGCAGCAAGCGGGCGTCTTCGAACAGCACCCGCACATCGTCCGTGGCGGGACGCCAATCGACGTTGGGCAGGCCGCCGAACCGCTGGCGGAGCCACGCCCGCCAGTCGTCGCCGATCTGCCAGCTCTCGGCGATGAGGAACGGCACATCCGGGTTGGCGGTGGCAAGGTCGGCCACGCGCTCGATGCCCTTTTCGGGGACCGGATTGACGAACAGCACCCGGTCGCCCGTGTGCGCGGCCTGGTAGCGGGCCGGTCGCACCACCGGAGGCAGGATGTACGAGACGATGCCAAACGAGTCCCGCCACCGGTCGGCGGTGAAGCGCGAATTGGCCAGATACAGGATATGCGGATCGGGCGGCAGCGTGCCGCCTATGCGGTGCAGTTCCACATTGTGCAGGTAGACCGCCGTCGGGCAGCCGGTTTCCAAGGCGACAGCCAGCATGGCGGCCAGGGAATAGCCGCTCTGCACGATGATGGCGGACGGATCCAGGGCGGCGACGACCATGGGCAGGGCGGCGAGCGCGTCCGGGGCGCGGATGACCGGATACCCAAGGGAAACGTCCCGCAGCACCGGGCCGCCGCCTCCATCTCCAAGAGCGCCACACAGCACCGTCACGCCGATGCCCTTGTCCTGGAGCGCCAGGCACAGCTCGTCGGTGCTGGTCTGCAATCCTCCCCGCGTGTCGGGAAGATGCGGATAGGAGGAACACAGAAGGATGTGCATCAGACCGCGCCAGCCCCTTTTTCCGGCCCGTTACGCCGATCCTTTACGACGTGACGACCGGCGGCTGGGTACGGACGTTGTTGACCGGCGGCGGCGTATCCAGGACCGAGACGGTGTCGGACCGGTTGCGCGACATGGCATTGCCGACCAGCGAGGAGGTGGGGTTGCTCAGGCGATCGGGCGCCAGGGACGTCGGCGGGTGGCTCTGCCCGCCCGGACGATCGCTGACGGAGATCAGAGGGCCAGTCGGTGAATTCGGTTGAGCAGGCGGCGGCTGCTGGGAATTCCCGCCACCGCCCTGGGGGCCGCCGGCCTCGAACCGCCCGGTGAGCGACGACAACTGCTGCGGTGGGGTCCACTGCGGCGAGCCTACCTGGTTGGGAGTGCTGGAGACGGAAAACCCCGGCCGGCTGACCGTCTGGGTATCGCCCCCATTGGACACCCGCATCGATTGCCCGAACAGGAAGGTGGCATTGGTCTGCTGCCCGCCCGCCTCGACGATGGAGATGCCGCCAAGGATACCGACCGTGGTGTCGGGCGTGCGAACCTCGGTTTCGTTGCCCTTGCTGTTGGCGCCGCCGACGACGCGGACACTCCCCTCGCGCAGGGTCATGGCAATCTTGCCGGACCGGCTGGCCGCGTCATGGGTGAAGGTGTCAAGGACGAGGACCGAGTTCGGCCCGAGGGTGATGGAGGACTGGTCCAGGAACAGGATATGGATGATCCCATCGGGGCCGGTGCGCAGTTCCTCGCCCGCCCGGACGGCGTCGCCCAGCACCACCGCCGTGGTGTTGGTGGGGGCGCCCGTGACGGCGCGGGTGGAGGCCAGGGCCCCCGTCACGACACCAGCCTGCGGGCCTTCCGTTGCCGATGCCGTCGTCGAGGTGACAACAGTCGTCAGGGCCAGGGCCGCAAACATCCAGTCCGTAGAATCCGCCGGTGCCATTGTCTTTTATCCCACTCTGTCCGCTATTCTGACCTTGATCAAATCACGCGCGATTAAAAATTCCAGACGATGCTGGTCATTCCCATGAGGTTGTCATAGGTGTAGTTCGTCAAATTGGAGTCCGACGTCGTGTATTCCACCGCCAGCATGACAGACAGTGCCTCCGTGAGCGGCATCACCTGGGTTGCACCGATGCGCCACTCGACATCCTCGCGCGTGACCGTGCGGTCCACTGACGGGTCGGCGCCATCGTAGTATCGTAGGGTCGGGCCGGCATACAGGCTGTTGCCCCACAGGCGGTCATCCCAGCCGACGGGGTTGGTGTAGCGGGCGGCGTAGGTCAGCCGGCCCTCCACGCTTTGAAAGGCGAAGTAGCCGCGCCCGGCGTGGTGGTCGCGCAGCGTCACGTCGGCGCCCACCACCTGCAGCGGGGCCACTTCCTGGGTGGCGCGCAGTTGCAGGTACTGCTCGAACCCACTCTGCGCGCCGGATTCGGAGATGTCCCCGCGCTCTTCGAAGAAGGTCCGGCGGATGTCATAGGTTGCGCCAACGAGGGTCGATCCACCACCAAGGCGGTAATCGACGTCCACGCCGCCACCCGCCGCTGCCATGTACTGCTGACCGTTCAGCAGGATCTCCGCCCCGCCAACATAGGGGCGCACGGTCAGGTCGGGGGCGTCGACCGGCGCCGGCTTGAAGCGGATGCCGGTGGTGGCGCTGAGGGCCACCAGGTCCTGCGGATTGTACTTCGGCGTCTCGGCGTCGTAGTCGGCGGCGTGCTGGTAGTGGTTGGCGAACAGGCTGCCGGTGGACACCAAAGTCGCGCTGTTCTGGGTGCCGAGGTCCCATTCGTGATTGACGTTCGCAGTGAGCAGCGCGTCGAAATCGCTCTCCTCCCCCTGGAGGGCAGGAAGCGGGATGCTCACGCCGTTGGAGATCAGGCGGCCGGACTCCGCTGCGGCGGTGGGGTTGGTCTGGACCCGCAGACCGACCATGACCGACCCCGCGAGCAGGCCGCCCGGCGCGGTGCGGCGCTCGATGTCGCGCAGAAGCTTTTCCGCGTCGGCCCGCACCTGGCCGCTCAGCCGCGAATCGGCCACCGCCGCCCGCAGGTAGCTTTCGGCCATGCCATAGGACCCGACGCGATAGTACAGAACACCCAGTTCGACCCGGATGGCCGGATCGGCAGCGGGGTCGAGCAGCAGGCGTTCCAAGGCTGCGATACCGCCCTCGAAGTTGCCGCTCTCGACCAGCAGGCGAGCGTAGGCCTGACCGACCTGGAGATTGCTCGGGTCACGCAGAACCTCGCGGAACGCATCGTTCACCTGGGCAGTGATGTTGGGCGTCGGCGCCTGCTGAGCAAAAGCGTGCCCGCCGAGCAGAGAAATTCCGCCCGCGAACACCGTGGCCATCAGGCGCAAGCGCAGCATCTTTTTCAACCCCCCGTAGATTACCGCCGAAACACCTCGAAAGTGGCAGGGCTCCGCCATTCGGTAAAAATTCGGCATCTTCGATTTGCCTTATCGTCTCCTCCATAAGGGTTAGTCAATATCATTCGTATGAGGTAGGTAATAAGGACGTCCCGCGCCCGTGGGCAGCACCTGCACGGCGCATGGGCAGGCGCCCCCTGTTTAGACATCGCCGACAACAAAACCCGCCCTTCTGGGTAGATTGTTGGCAGTATAGAGACATTGATCGTGGCATATTCAGACACCCTGATTTCAGCACTAAAGTACGGCTCCTGGGCCGACATCGAAGGTCTTGTTGAACAGCGGGGCGACGCTGCTACCCCTCTCTTGTCCATCCTGGCGTCGGGGACATGCCACGACGGCGCCGAACAGGATGATGACCTGCTGCTGCCGGACTACAGGCTCCGCAGTGCCCTGTACCCCTGCCCGGCGGTGTCGGAGCGCCTCTGCCGAATCGCCCGCGACGTCGGCGATTACCGGCCGGGGGCGGCGGCGCGACTTTATCGCGCTGCCTTGGCGTTCGACGGGCGTTGCGAGGAGGCCCTGCTGGCCATGGCATGGCATGCCTACGCCGCCGGCGGCATCGACGAGGCGCTCGATCTGGCCGAACAGGCCCGCGCCGCCGGCGCTGACGCCTCGGCGGAGGCGGGCGCGACGCTGGGCTGGATGCAGTGGGAAGCCGGGCGGGCCGAACCTGCCGTCACCACCTTGCACGCCACCCTGGCGCGCCACCCCGCCCATGCCACCGCCCACTGGTATCTGGGCCACATACAGAGTCGGCGTGGCCGCTTCGCCGAAGCCGAGCAACTGCTGCGCCGTGCCCTGGAACTGGCGCCCGACCTGGACGAGGCCGCCGTTACCCTGGCCTGGGTGCTGGCCGACTCCGGCCGGCTGGACGATGCCCTAAGCCTGGCCCACGCCACCGCCGTGCGCGCCCCGCAGCCGCACCGTCTGGCCCAGCTGGGGCACCTGCTGGCGGAGAAGGGCGAGCACGAGGCCGGCATCCGGCTGCTCCAGCACGCCTTCGCCGCCATGCCCGACGACCACGCCACGCGCCGCCGCCTTGCCGCCGCCCTCAGCCGCACCGGCCGGCCCGACGAGGCCCGGATGCTCATTGAGGCCGGGCTGGACCTCGCCCCGGAGGATCGGACCCTCCACTTGGCGTTCGCCAAGCTGCTGCGCGCCACCGGCGCGGCCGATCAGGCGCATCTGGTGGCGCAACACATCGTCGAGCGGTGGCCCGATTGGGCCGAGGGCTGGTTCCTTCTCGGCGAGATGGCGCGCGTGCGCTCCGACATGCCCGAGGCGTTGCGTTGCTTCACCATGGCGCAGGACCGTGACCCATCGCTGATCCGGGCCGCCGTGGCGCGCTCGCAGGTGCTGTTGCATCTGGGCGAAGCGGAAGCCGCCGCCTGGTTGATGGAATGCGTGCTCGACCAGGCGCCCGATCATCCCGCCGCCCGCCGCCAAATGGCCTGGGCGCTGATCGGCCTGCACCGCAGCCGGGAGGCCCGCAGCCACCTGCACGCCCTGCTGCGGCAGACCCCCAACATCCCCGACCTTTGGGTCTCCTTGTCGGTGGCGTTGCACCAAATGGGGCGCCTGCCGAGTGCGCGCCTGATGGCCCGCCGCGCCCGCCGCCTGAACCCGGCGCATATTGAGGCGCTGCGCCACTCCGCCGCCCTGGCCATGGAGGCTGGCGCCATGGACGAGGCCGCCAGCCTGTGCCACGCCCTGCTCCACCTCGCCCCGGCACAGCCGGCGGCGCACGTCATGGCGAGCTTCGCCCATCAGGCGGCCGGGCGACTGGACGCGGCGGAGCGGCACGCCGAGCAGGCTGTCACGCTGGCCCCCGACGATGCCGAGGCATGGCGCTGCCTGGGCCACTTGCGGCACCGTCAGAACCGGCTGGCCGAGGCGGAGGAAGCCCTGCACCAAGCCCACACGCTTGCCCCCACCCGCAGCGACGTACTGGGGCAACTGGCCTGGGTGCTGGCCGCCGACGACCGCCTGCCCGAGGCCCTGATGGCCACCCTGAAGGGGTGCGAGCTTTCGCCCGACCAGCCGGAGCGATGGCTGGAACGGGCCGACGTCCTGGGCCTGTCGGGCCGGTTGGACGAGGCCATCGCCGCCGCCCGAACCGCCCGCGCGCACAGCGAGGATCCGCAGGCCGGCGAACCCCTGCTGGCCCGGCTGCTGTTCACGCGCGGCCTGGGCGAGAACGACCCGACGGCGTCGTGGGACGCCGCCGCCCGCCATGTGGCAGCCCTGCTGTACCGCGACCGCGCCCACCATGAAGCCGCGCTGGTGGCCGTGCGGCTGCAAGCCGCTGGCTACACGCCAGCCGACGATCTGCTGCGCCTGGTGCGGGCGGACAAACGGCGGGCAGTCACCCTTGAAATGCTCGAATGGCTGGCTGGTTTCGGCAATGCCGAGGAAGTGCTGCGGCTGGCCAGCGCCGCACAAGCAGAGTTTCCGCGCGACCTCGACATCGAGATCGCCGGCCTCTACCTCCGCACCATGGCGGGTACGGAGGTGGACCCCGGCGAGACGGCGCGGCGGCTGCGGCAGTGGGCCCTTGACCACGGCCTGGCCTGCGGGCGCGGGAAGGTCTGGCGAATGCCGACCCGCACGCCGGGCCAAAGGCTGCGCGTCGCCTATCTGGCGTCGCACTATCACCACGCCCTGCTGAACGGAATCCTTGCGTCGCACGACCCTGACGTGGTCGCGCTGCACCTCTATACCGACGACCTGCACGCCCTGCCCGGCGAACTGCGCGACCGCGTCCTGGTCCACCCGCTGACCGGCACCGACCTCACCGTGTCCTGCGCCGCCAATGGCATCGACGTGGTGGTCGACACCGTGGGGCTGCACCCCTTCCATGGCCAAACGGCGGTCCTGGGCGCCCTGCGCCGCCGCCTCGCCCCGCTGCAATGCGGCTGGCTGGGAGGATGGGGACCGGGCGCCGGACTATTCGACCTGCTGGTTACGGATGCTGCCGCCCTGCCCGATGGCACCGATGCGCCCCACATGGAAGCCCTGTTGCGCCTGGACGGCGGACAATGGAGCTGGACCCCGCCGGCCACCGCACCGGACGTCACCGCCCTGCCGGCCAGCGAGCGCGGCCACGTCACCTTCGGCTGCGCCGTGCGCGGCTTCCGCCTCAGCCGGCGCTGCCTGGAGGCTTGGGCCGACCTGCTCGACGCCGTGCCAGGCTCGCGCCTGAAGCTGCTTGGCCGCCATGGGCGCGATTGGGAATTCCGCCGCCGCTTCGCCCGCCTGCTAGCCGATCGCGGCATCGACGCCCAGCGCGTCGAGTACCATTTCCAGCGCCCGTACGGCGACCACCTGCGGTTCTACCGCGAGATCGACATCGCCCTGGACAGCTTCCCAGCCAACGGCGGGCTGTGCCTGCCCGACGCCCTATGGATGGGCGTTCCGGTCGTCACCCTGGCCGGCACCGGCCTCGCCGCCGAACGTCAGGGAGCGTCGATACTGGCAGCAGCAGGCTGCGGGGAGTGGATCGCCGACAACCCGACGCACTACGTCACCATTGCCAAAGCCCTGGCCGCCGACGTGCCGGAATTGGCGCGACTGCGCCGGGGTCTGCGCGACCGCCTGCGCGCCTCGCCGTTGCTCGACGCGCGCCGCGTTGCCGCCCAGTTGGAGCAAGCCTGGCTGCGCCTGCGCGACGAGGGGCAGGAGTTCCGCGATGCCGACACCCTGAAGGCCCAGTGCCGGTTCCTCGCCCGGCGCGGCTTGGTATCTTGGCTGGAGCGCGGGCGGCGGTTCACTCTGCCCGCAAGCGCTACGCCCGACATCTCGGTGGTCCTGGTGCTGTACAATCAGGCCGGCCTCAGCCTGCAGACCCTCGTCGCCCTGGCCGACCAGGAGGGCGTGTCGTTCGAAACCATTATTATCGACAACGCCTCGCAGGATGAGACAGCGGACCTGCTGGCGCGGGTGGATGGGGCCACCATCCTCCGCAACGACGAGAACGTCGGCTTCCTCCTGGCCGCCAACCAGGGCGCCGAGGTCGCGCGCGGGCGCCACATCCTGTTCCTGAACAACGACGCCTACCTGCACCGCGACGCCCTGGCCGCCGCCCTGCGCCGCCTCGACAGCGACCCGGCCATCGGCGTCGTCGGCGGGCGCATCACTCTGGTTGACGGGACCTTGCAGGAAGCCGGCTGCATCGTCTTCAACGACGGCTCGGCGGCTGGCTACGGCCGGGGCCAGCACCCCGACCAGCCGGAGTTCCGCTTCGTGCGCGACGCCGACTTCGTCTCCGGGGCCTTCCTGCTCATCCCCCGGCCGCTGTGGCAGACGCTCGGCGGGTTCGACACCGCCCTGGCGCCGGCCTACTACGAGGACGCCGACCTCTGCCTGCGGGTGCGGCGGGCCGGCTTCCGGGTGGTCTATGACCCGGCCGTGCTGCTGACCCATGTGGAGGGCGGCAGCGCCGTCACCTCCGACGCCGCCGCCGCCATGATGCGCCGCAACCGGCTGCCCTTCCTGGCCCGCCACCAGGACGACCTGCGCGGCCGCTCCTCCCCCGCCACCGCGCGGCCCCTGCACGACCGCTGGGCCGCCCTGCCTGCGCCGAGGGTGCTGGTGATTGACAACGGGGTGCCGCATCAGGCCGGCGGCGCCGGCAACCCGCGCGCCCGAGTGATGATCCAGTCCCTGACCGGCTGCCACGTCACCTTCTTCCCGCTGTGGACGCCTGAAACCAATTGGGACGAGGCCTACGCCACCTTGCCCCCCTCGGTTGAAGTCATGATGGGGCACCACGCAACGACCCTGGAGGGATTCCTTGAACAGCGGCGGGGCCTCTATGACGTCATGGTGGTCAGCCGCCCGCCGAACATGGCGTTCGTGGCCGAGATCCGGCAGCGCCGACCGGGCCTGTTCGCCGACATGCGGGTGATCTACGACGCTGAAGCCCTGTTCGCCCTGCGCGAGATCGGCGAGGCGGCGACCAGGGGCACCCCGTTGCCCCGCGCCGAAGCGAAGCGACGCCTGCGGGCGGAACTTGATCTAGCGGCCGAAGCCGAGTGCGTTCTGGCGGTGTCGGACCGCGAGGCACGACTGTTCTCAGCCGGCGGTGCGCGATCGGTCCACGTCCTGAGCCACGCCATCGCCTGCAATCCCGCCCCGCCACCGGTGAAGGGGCGCGACGGTTTCCTGTTCGTCGGCGCCCTCACCCCCGGCACCCCCAACGAGGACAGCCTGGTATGGCTGGTTGAGGAGATCCTGCCCCGGCTGAACGACCGCCTGGGGCAGGCCATCCCCGTCACCATCGTCGGCGAGTGCCGGTCCGGGCGCATCGCCGCGCTGGCCTCCGACCAAGTGCGGATGGCCGGGCGGGCCGACGACCTCCGACCGTGGTACGACCGCGCCCGCGTCTTCGTCGCCCCCACCCGCTTCGCCGCTGGCGTGCCCCTGAAGGTGATCGAGGCAGCCTGCGCGGGCATCCCGGTGGTGGCGACCAACCTGTTGGTCCGGCAGTTGGGCTGGCGGTCGGGCGTCGATATCCTGGGTGCCCGCGATGCCACGGGATTTGCCTGCGCCATGGCCGCCCTGCACGAGGATGCCGATCTATGGAACCGCATCCGCGAGGCGTCCCTGCGGCGGGCGGCGCAGCAGTATTCCCTGGAGCACTTTGGCCGCACCCTGCGCGAAGCCGTTCTGGCGGGCGAGATGGCATGCCCCACGACACCGTGACCGATGACGCCCTGGCACTGACGCAGCCCTGGCCCCTGCCGCTGCGCCGCCTGCTTCTGGAGGGTCGGGAGGCGTTGCGGCAGGGGCGAGCCGACATCGCCTGCCGACGCTACGAGGCGGCGTTGCGGATCGAGCCGAACATCCCCGAGGCGCACGTCGGCCTGGTCCTGGCGCGCCGACCGGGACCGGACTATCGGACTTGGCTGAAAACCCTGCACGATACCCTGAGGCCCACCGTCTATCTGGAGATCGGCGTCGAGACGGGCCGCACCCTGCGGCTGGCCGGCCCCGGCACCACCGCCATCGGCATCGACCCCGCCCCCTGCATCCCTGCCGATACTCCGCTACCCGCGCGGGCGCGCGTGGTCGCCATGACCAGCCAGGCATTCTTCGCCGATGCCGCGGCCACGGCCACGGCCGGCCTGCCCGGCGCCATCGACCTGGCGTTCATTGATGGCGACCATCGCTTCCCGGCGGTGCTGCATGATTTCATCGCGGTGGAGGAGCACATGGCGCCCGACGGCGTCATTGCCCTGCACGACACCTGGCCGCTGACCCCCGGCACCGCCGACGCCACCCGGCGCACCGGCTTCTACACCGGCGACGGCTGGAAGCTCCTCCCGTGCCTGAGGGCGCTCCGCCCCGACCTGCGGCTGCTGACCATCCCGGCACCGCCGACGGGGCTGACCCTGGTCACGCGGCTTGACCCCACCTCCACCGTGCTGCGCGACCGCCTGGACAGCATCCTGGCGGCCTACGCATCGCTGCCCTATGGGCCGACCGGGGAGCGCGCCTTAGCCCTGAGCGGCAATGATGCCGCCGCGCTTGATCAGGTGATGGCCTGGCGGGCGATGGCGGCGGCAAAGTAGTCGGGGCACCGTCCGGTGGCCCGCAGGTGGTCGGACGCCTTGATAAGCAGGTCGAGGTATTCCGGCCCGGTCGGATCGCCACTAACCTCGGGATCGAAGTTCTGGCCAAGATTGGATAGCACCAAATGAAGCACGCTTCCGCCATAGCCGCGGCACACCTCGACCTCCAGGTGGTCGGCCATGACCCGCAGAATGTCGGCCGACCGCACCGCCTCGGTGGCATCGAAGGCGGCGACCTCG
>Ga0172382_10005253_pt1 | contig 19415 bp, 14 predicted proteins | sample Leawel138RmetaG_FD_122245 | JGI IMG/M metagenome (GOLD analysis project Ga0172382, IMG submission 122245) | Leachate microbial communities from a municipal landfill in Southern Ontario, Canada - Leachate well 138R metaG | ecosystem: Engineered > Solid waste > Landfill > Unclassified | place...
CGAGGGCGGTTCGCAGGACGCCGGCCAGCTCCTCCTCCTTGGTCACATAGGCGCCGAAGCCACCCAAACTCTGGGCCAGCTGGTCGTAGCGCACATGGGACAGGGCCGTGCCCGTGGTGCGGGCAAAGATACGGCGCTGGAAATGCTGCTCGATGCCCCAGGCGGAGTCGTTGAGCACCACCACCACCAGGGGCAGCTGGTGGCGGATGGCGGTCTCGAACTCCATAAAGTGGAAGCCCAGGGAGCCGTCCCCCACCACCAGGATCACCGGCAGGTCGGGATGCACGGTGCGCGCTCCCAGAGCGTAGGGCAGGCCCATGCCGATCATCCCCAGGCGGCCCATGTGGATGAAATGCTCGGGGTTGTGTACCGGCAGGTATTCCCGGGCCCAGATCATGCCGTTGGCGCCATCGAAGATGGTCACCCGGTCCCGGCCCGCCACTTCCTGCAGCACCTTGGCCACCTGGCCCGGGTGGATCCCGGCGGCGGTTTCCGGGGTGACGGCGTGGAGCTCGGCAAGGCGTTCGGCCTGCCCGGCCTTGAGGCGGGCGAGCCAGTCGGTGCGCGGCCAGGTGGCAGGGCCCAGGGCACTGAGCAGTGCTGCCATCACCGCGCGGCTGTCGGCGCTGGTGCTGGCGGCGGTATCGATGGAACGGGCGATGGCCACCGGCTCGGCGCACACCTGGACGATGGTGGCGCCGGGGGCCCAGCGCTGGCCGAAGGCGAACAGGTGGTCGATGCGCTCACCCAGGACCAGCACGGTGTCGGCCTCCATCAGGGCCGGGGGCGCGCCGCCGGGGGTGCCGTCGCCGAAACAGCAGGGGTGCTGGTCCGGCACCAGGCCGCGGCCGAGGCTACAGGTGCCCACCGGGATACCGGTGTGCTCGGCAAAGCGCAGCAGCGGCTCATCGGCCCCATCCCAGAAGGCACCGGCGCCGGCCAGAATCACCGGCTTGTGGGCCTTTTGCAGCAGGGCCAGGGTCTGGGCAATGAACTCGGCGCTGGGCTGGGTCGCGCTGGTGGCTTTGCTCAGGGCGGGAGTGCGCCTGGTCAGCAGGGCGGCGTCCACATGGCCGTGAACCACATGGTTGGGGAGGGTGATCACCACCGGGCCGGGGATGCCGGCCGCGGCCTCGCGGAAGGCGCGGGCGATCACATCCGGCAGCTGGCGGATGTCGTGGACCTTGACCGACCACTTGCTGATGGCGGCGGCGGCCTCCACCTGGGGTACTTCCTGGAAGCAGCTGGTGCCGAACAGGTCGTCAGCCTCGCAGTTGGTGATAACGATCACCGGCACCCCGTCGTGGTGGAGCCCGGCGATGCCACCCAGGGCGTTACACAGCCCTGGGCCCTCGGTGACGATGCACACCTCGGGCTTGCGGGTGCACAGGGCGCGGCCGCCGGCGGCCTGCACCGCGGCGCTCTCGTGGCGGGTGTCGATGACCCTGATGTCGGCGTCGAGGGCGGCGTCGAAGAAGGCCAGCACGCCGTTGCCGGACAGGGCAAAGAGGGTGTCCACCCCGTGCCGGGCCAGGAGTTTGATGGTCAGTTCGGCACCGCTGAGGGTGGCATGGGCTCGGTCAGTCATGGGCTTCTCTCGTGTTGTGGGGCCAGCGGCCTGGGCTCAGGGGTTGAGGTCCGGGCAACAGGCCATGGCGATCACCTGGCGTGGGGAATCCAAGACTTTAGCGTCCCTTGCCCGGGGCTGCCCATTGCGGATTTCGCCACCGGCAAATGTCCCGCATGGCATTGAGTTTATAAGTATTTATGGCAAAACCACCCAGGGGCGATCAGGCACTCCGCTTTTCGTACTCGGTCCCCCCCGGGGCTGGTTTCAGCTGCCGCCGGCCACCGAAATGCACTCGCCGGTGATCCAGCGGGAGTTTTCGCTGGCCAGGAAGGCGACCACATCGGCGATATCCCCGGGCTGGCCCATGCGGCCCAGAGGCACGGACTTGGCGGAGCGCTCGGCCAGCTCGGGGCTCAGGTTGTCGCGGATCAGGTCGGTGTCGACGATACCCGGCAGAATGGCGTTGACGGTGATCTGGCGGGGCGCCAGCTCCGCTGCCCAGATGCGGGTGAAGGCCTCGGTGGCGGCCTTGCTGCCGGCGTAGGCCGACAGCCCCGGCACCCGGCAGCGGGAGCTGGTGCTGGACAGGTTGATGATGCGGCCGTAGTCGGGAATCAGCTTTAGGGCCGCCTGGGTGACAAAAAACACCGACCTGGTGTTGAGGGCAAACACCGTGTCGTAGTCCTCTGGGGTCATGGCGCTCAGGGTGGGGGTGCCGCTGCTGCCGCGGCCGGCGTTGTTGACCAGAATATCCAGTCGCGGCACCTCCTTTTCGAGCTGCGCGAACATTGCCTTCACCGCATCCAGGTCGCTGACGTCACAGCCCAGGGCCTGGGCATCACCGCCTTCTCCCTTGATCTGTTGCACCAGCTCCTCGGCGGCCTTGGCACTGCGTGAGTAGTTGACGATCACCTTGGCGCCATCTTGGGCCAGGCGCAGGGCGATACCGCGGCCGATGCCGCGACCGGCGCCGGTGACGAGGGCGGTTTTTCCATTGAGTGTCATGGGGGGACTCCTAGGTTGTTGGTGGTTGGTGATTGAGTTGCACGTTTCACGTTTCACGTTGCACGTGGGTGCCAGTGGCGAGTGCGGCACTCAGACTTCGCACGGTGGTCTCTGGACATGCAGTAGGAACAGCCTCAGCTTTTACGTGCAACGTGAAACCCATCTTCAAGGCACCACCGTAATATGCAGCGGCAAGGTGCCGTCCTCGATCTCCCCCGCCAGCAGCTGGATGGCCTTCTCCACTTCGGTGATGGGCAGGGTGTGGCTGTGCAGCAGGTGCAGGGGGTAGCGGCCGCCGGCCACGGCGCGGATGGCCTGCTGCACCGCCCAGTCCGAGGCCGACAGGGCCCCCACCAGGTGGAGCTGTTTGTGGATCACCGCATCCAGGGGAAAGTCGGGCATCAGCGTGTGGGCCTTGAGGCCGGCGAGAACCAGGGTGCCGCCCCGGCGCGCGGCGGCGATGGCGTCGGTCACCGGCTGGAAGCTGGTGGGCGTGGTGTCCACCACCCGGTGGGCGCCGCGCCCCTGGGTAATGGCCAGCACCCGGGTGAGGGTATCGTCCTCGTCGACAACGATGGTGTCGGTGGCGCCCAGCTCCCTGGCCAGGGCCAGCTTGGGCCGGTCCCGGGCAAGGCCGGTGACGATGATCCGCTCCGCCCCCGCCTCGCGGGCGGCGATGACGCAGGCCAGACCCCGCTGGCCGGGACCGAGGATAAGGATGTCCTCGCCCACGTCAAGCTGGGCCAGCCGGCACACCCAGTCGAAGCCGGCGGCCAGGGGGTTGAACAGCACGGCGTCCGCCACGCTGAGGTGCTCCGCCAGGGGGTAAAGTTTGGTTTGCGGGGTGATCACCATGTACTCGCTGTAGCCACCCCACAGGCCGAAGCCGATCTCCAGGCTGCGAAACCCGTAGCTGAAGGCCTCCAGGCAGCGCCCACCGGCACGGCAGTTGCGGCACACGCCGCAGGGAGCGGTGCCGTGCACCGCCACCCGCTGGCCCAGGGTCAGGCCGCGGCGTTCGAGGGTTGCTGTGTCCATCAGGGCGATGCGGCCCACCGGCTCGTGACCGGGGATGGCCGGGTAGCTGAAGGTGCCGGCGCGGGCGACGCTGCCGTGGTACTGCTCGATGTCGCTGCCGCACATGCCACAGGCCTCCACCCTGATCAGGGCATGGCCCGGTGGCAGGGTCTGGGGCACCGGCAGGGTGCGCATTTCGATGGTGCGGTCCGCCACCTGCACGGCGGCGCGGCAGCTGGTGGGGATTTCGGTATGCAACGGCTCAGGCATCGTGGTCCTCGTTATTGGCTCGAAGGTCGGCGTGTCGGTGAACGGTGATCGGCGGCCTGGGGTTCACACAGGAAAATTCATGCCGCCGTCCACACACAGCACCTGGCCGGTGATGGCCCCGGCCCGGTCGCTGCACAGGAACACCGCCGCCTCCGCCTGGTCCCGGGGCAGGGTGATGCGGCGGGTGGGCACCGCCCAGGCTTTTTGGCGCAGATCCTCCTCCCCCAGCTTGCGCAGATAGGACGCAGTGGCAGTGGGGCCGGGGGACGCCAGGTTGACGGTGATGCCCCAGGGCCCCAGTTCCCTGGCCATCATCTTGGTGAGGTGGATCAGGCCGTTCTTGGCCCAGCCGTAGATGCCGGCGGTCCAGGCAAAATCGTCGGGGAAGATGCCCGGAAATTCATCCTCCGGCGCCGGTGGCGGGCCGGGGGTCGCGGCGCGGCCGCTGGGCAGGAACATGGCCTCGGAGCCGATATTGAGGATGCGCCCCCAGCGCCCCCGGGCCATGGCCGGGGCCACCGCCTGGATGGCCAGGAACTGGGCCAGCAGGTTGGTTTCGAACAGGGCCCTGGTGTAGGCGAAATCCCGGTTGCCCCACTGCTTGTCGGCGATGGCGGCACTGTTGACCAAAATGTCCAGGCTGCCGAAACGCGCCAGGGTGCGGTCCACGCAGGCCTGCAGGGAGTGCTCGTCGCCGATGTCGGTGGCGATAAACACCACCTCGCCGAGGGCTGCGAGCTGGGCCTCCACGGCGCGGCCGCGCTCCTCGATCTGCTCGGCGATCACCACCCGGGCGCCCTCGGCCAGAAAGTGCGCCGCGTAGGCCGCCCCCAGGCTGCCACCGCCGCCGGCGATTACCGCCACCCGATCCTTCAACAACATGGCGTCACCTCACCTGGTATCCCAGCGCCCGCCGCCGTAGGCCGCGGTGAGCCCGGTGTTCACCGCATGGATGATGCGCCCGCCGTCCACCGGCAGGGCGTGGCCGGTGGTGAAGGAGCTCAGGTCGCTGAGCAGAAAGCCCACCGCCGCCGCGATCTCATCGGCCTCGCCGTTGCGGCGCAGGGGGAAGCGCTCGGTGAGGGTGGCGAGCCTGTCCGGGTCGGCGAACAGCGGCTTCGAGGCCTCGGTTCTGATCAGGCCCGGGAGGATGGCGTTGGCGCGCACCCCGTAGGGGCCGAACTCGGCGGCCAGATTCTTGATCAATTGAATTTCCGCGGCGCGCATGCAGGCGTAGACGCTGCGCTCGCTGGTGGCCTCGTGCACCGAGCCGGAGGAGATGAACACGATGGAGCCATTGCCGCTGTCGAGCAGGGCCGGCAGGGCCTTGCGCACCAGGCGGAATTTGCTTTTGAACACGGATTCGAACTGGTAGTCCAGATCCTCGTCCGCCATGTCCAGGGTGGCGCCCAGCCAGGGGGTGGTGGAGGCGTTGCACACCACAGAGGTCAACCGCCCCCACTGGGCCAGGGCGACCTCCACCAGATTGTCCAGTTCGGCGCGGTTTTCGATGGCGCACTGGGCGGCGACCGCCACCGCTGCACCCTTGCCGCAGTGCTGGTTGAGTTCGGCGGCCAGGGCCTCGCAGTCCGCCAGGGTGCGGCTGGACACCACCACTTTGCCGCCACTGCGGGCGATCATCCGGCTGATGGCCAGGCCCATGCCCTTGGTGGCACCGGTGACGATGGCGACCTTGGTGGCGAGGTCGAAACTGGGTGTCTTCATCGCAATCCTCTATCCCGTGAAACGTGAAACGTGAAACTCAACCGACGCCACCGCCTTCAGCAACACTGGCCGCCGCCCACAGCCGGCCGACCACCTCGGCATCCAGGCCCTTGAAGCCCTCCAGCATCGCCCGGACCAGGGGCAGCTCCAGGCCCAGGTCCTCGGCCATGGCCCGGGCCACGGAGAAATCCTTGCTGGAGGTGGCCAGGGCGCCGGCCATGGCGGCGGGGTTGGCGCTGAACTCGCCCCAGGCGCGGCGGTAGCGGGCCAGGTCGGCGGTGCCCGCATTGCGCCCGGAACTGGCCTCCATGATGGCGGCCACTCCGTCGGGGTCGAGGCCCTGGCCCCGGGCCAGGTTCACCGCTTCCGCCATCAGGTAAATATTGGTGATGCCCAGCAGGTTGTTGATGGCCTTTACCGCCACCCCGGCACCGGTGTCGCCGCAGGGGAATAGGGTGCCCAGGGTGGCGAACACGGGTTGCAAGCGGGCCAGCGCTGGTGCCGGGCCGCCGGCCATGATGCTGAGGGTGCCCTGTTCCGCACCGGCGGCACCGCCGCTCACCGCGGCATCCACCACCGGAATCGCGAGGGGTCCAAGCTGTGCCGCCAAGTCGCGGACAAAGGCCGGGCGCACCGAGCTCATCACCACCAGGGTCGGCGGCCGCTGTCGGTCCAGGCCGGCGAGCAGGCCGTCGGGCCCGTTCACCACCGCCTCCACCTGGGCCTCGCTGACCACCATCACCAGCACCAGATCACAGCTGGCGCAGTCGGCGGCGCGCGCGGTGGTGGCCAGGCCGGCTGCCGCCAGGGGCGCGAGGTTGGCGGGGGCGATGTCGCAGGCAGTGACCCGCCAGCCGCAGCGCTGGAGGCGCGCCGCCATGGGCCCACCGATATTGCCGGTGCCGACAAAGGCGATGCTGGCGATGGCCTGTTCCGCCATGGCTCAGTCCTTGAAGCGGGCGATTTCGAGCTGGAACAGGGACTCCATATTTTTCGCCGGGGGTTCGGGCAGCTGTACGGCGCCGGCTGTCCTGCTGGGCAGCAGTACGGTGGCGGTGCCGGGGGTGATGGTGTCGCCCCGCTGGTTGTCGATCCACAGCTCCAGGTCCACCTCGTTGCGGCCCTCCAGCTGGCGTTTGGCGGCGACCCTGCCCCTCAGCCAGGCGGTGTCGCCCTGGAAGAAGAAGCGGCGGTGCTGGCAGGTGAACTTGTGCAGCCAGCCGTCGTCCCCCATCCAGTTGGTGACCAAGTGGGTGAGGTAGGTCTCGCGCATGGCGCCGTAGTCGTAGGAGGTGGGCAGGCCCAGCTCGCGGGCGCGCTCCGGCTCCCAGTGCAGGCGCTGCACGGTGTCGGGCACGTTGAGGGCGTTGGCGGGGTACAGGCCCGGGGCCTTCTTGCGAATTTTGTAGGACAGGGAGTAGGTGCCCGGCGGGGTCAGCTGCATGCCCCAGCCCAGGTGCCAGACCACGATATCCGTGGTGGTGAGGGGGCCGCGCACCAGGGTGGGCAGCTCGTCGCCCACCTGGACATCCTCCCAGTAGCGGGTGTCGCCGCCGCGGCGGGCGCTCAGTTCGGCCTCGTAGAGGGCGTCGATCTCCTTGAGCTGCTCGGCGCCGTAGGGCTCGGCGGTCTTGTTTTCCTTCTTGCGCTTGGCGGAGGTGTGGCGCTCGGCGTGAATCCACATGCCCCGCTGCATGGCCACCAATTCATCCCGCTGGTTGAAGTACACCCAGGAGATGTATTCGTGGCCGGTGCGGCCGCCGAAATCGCTCTTCTTGTCCTGTACCCCCACCAGGGCGCGGCGGGAGTAGAGGCGGTCGCCCACCTGTTGGGGCCGCCACCACTCGAAATACATGGAGGACTGGTAGCTGCCGAGGCCGGCGAAAGGGTCCCCCTTGAGCAGGGCCTTGGTGTCTGGATCGGGCTTGGGGGCGGTGTCCTCCCCCATGGTGTAGAGGAACATGGGTGGCGCGATCAGGCCACCCCAGCGGGTGCCCTTGCCGTAGTCCGGATCGCAGTACAGGGGGTTGTCGTCGCCATAGCCAAAGGCGAAGTGGCGGGAGCCGTCCCAGCTCACCTCGAAATTGTGGGGCGGGTTGGGCTCCGGCTGCCAGATGCCGATGCGCTGGCGGGCGCGGGCCAGGTTGGCGTCGGTAAACAGGCCATAGTTGGGATCGTTGGGGTTGGTGGTCATGTTGGCTCCTGATTATTGTCGTGATGATGGTGAATTTATTGCCCCGGCCCCTGTGCCACGGCTTTTTTCGTTTTCTTTGCCCGTGGCGCCTTCCTGGCGGCGGCCTCGGACCCCGGGCTGTCGGTATCCTTGCCAGTGCCGGATTTGAGTCCCGCCGCCAGGTTGTTGTACAGCTTGGTCAGGGTTTTCTTCAGTTGCTCCTGCTCCCGCTCGGAGATGCCGGCGTAGGTTTCGCCGTGGATGTCGTCCACGGTGGCGTTGATATCGGCGAGGATCTGTCCCGCCGCCGGGGTCAGGTAGAGGCGGTGGGCGCGGCGGTCGCCGGGGTCGGGGCGGCGTTCCACCCAGCCGATCCCCTCCAAGATATCCAGTTGCCGGGTCACGGTGATGTGGCCCACTTCGAGCATCGCCGAGAGCTGGCTCTGGTTGAGACCCTCCTCGTACTTGATGCAGTTGAGGGTCCGCCACTGGGGCCGGGTCAGGCCCAGCTTGCTGGCCCTTTGATCAAAGCGGGTTCTGCTCATCCGGGCGATGGTGGAAATCAGTATCCCCAGTTGGTCGTGCATCTTCCATTTCTGTTCCATGGTACTCCTCGGCTGAATAGATTGCTGTCAAACACGCCTCGGGAATTGTAAAAGACTTACTAAGCCAGCTAAATGATTCATTCGTTATTTTCACTTTTTTGCCGGGTCGACGCGCTGTCGGGCCTGGTGCTGGTGGTTTCAGTATTGCGCTCGGTACTTTTGCCGGAAATCAGCATCACCGGGGCGCAAACCAGGGCAATGGTCAGCCCCCCCAGCCAGAAATAGTCATAGCTGCCGAAGGTGTCCCTGATCCACCCCGCCAGGGGGGCGGCAAAGGCCACCGGGCGGATACACAGGTAGAACATACCCATTACCGAGCCGAAGGCGGCGGCGCCAAAATGCCTGCTGATCATCACCCCGATCAGGGGCAGCTGGCCGCCGGCGGCGAGGCCGAGGATGACCATGGTGAGCAGCAACAGGGGATAGCCGGGCTCCAGGCTGAGCAGCACCATGGCGGTGGCAAAAAACGTCAGCCCGGTGAAAAACAGAATGCGCAGGTCGATGCGGTCGGAGAGGGCGCCGAAGATCAGTTTGCCGACGATCATCATCGCCGACCACAGGGAAATCAGGTAGGCCGCCCGCTGGGTGTCGATATTGAGGTCCTGGGTGTAGGGGCCGATGTTGGAGGACAGGCCGGTGGTGACTTCGATCAGGGGCAGGAAGGCGATGACGATAAACCAGAACTGGCGGCTGCGGAGGATCTTCATGGTTGGCCACAACTCGCCATCGGTGGCGGAGGGCTTGCGGATTTTTCCCTCCGGTTCGGGGGCCACGCCCTTTTCCGCGGGGTCGTTGCGCACCACCAGCAGCAACAGGGGCAGGGTCACCAGCAGGGCGATGGCGCCGAGGCCGAGCATGGCCATTCGCCAGCCGAACTCGGCGAGCAGGAACGCGGTGATGGGGGGAAAGATAAGGATTCCCGTGGAGGTGCCCATGGAGGCGATGCCCAGGGCAAAGCCCTGGTTGGCGCGAAACCAGCGCACCGCCAGGGTTTTGGTGAGCATGGTGCCCGCCAGGGTATCGGCCACGGCAAACAACAAGGTGTAGATGGCGAAGAAATGCCACAGCGAGGAGGCAAGGGAGCCCAGGGCGAGGCCGCCGGCCAAAAAGCTCAAGCCGATGGCGCCGATCCAGCGAATCCGGTAGCGGTCCAGCAGATAGCCGGCCACCGGAAACAGGAAGCCGCCACTGATCTGGCAGGCGGACAGCACCAGCATGACCTGGCCCCGGGACAGGTCGAACTCGTCGATCCAGGCCACGGCAAAAAAGGTAAAGGAGCCGATCACAATGCCCAGGGAAGTGGCGGCGGTGAACAGGGCGACGGCGAGAACATTCCAGCCGTAGAACCAGCGCCCCGGCGAAGCTACAGGCGCTGGTGCGGCGGCGGTTTGGGGTTGTTGACTGGCCATTGGCTGGGTTCTCTAGTCGTCGGCAAACAGGGTGCCCCGCACCTCGGTCATGGTGTCGTCCCGAATCCAGCGCACCATTCGCCGCAGGGGCTCGATGGCGTCGTGGGGACCCACCTTGGTGCCGGCGAGGGCATAGCCCAGGGGCACGATGCGCTGGCCGCCGCTGAGGGCGCAGATATCCCGAATCCTGGTTTTCAGGGTGTTGGGATATATCCCTATGGTCTGGCAGTGGATACTCAGGTGGCCCACCGCCTTGGCGATGCTGTCCACCGGCACCAGGTTGGCCACCCGGCAGTTGAGGCGCTCGCTGAAATCCACCTGTTCATCTTCCTGGGACACGATAATGGCCCCTTCATTGCCGCGGCCACCGATGACCCGGAAGTCTTCACTGTACCTGATACCGTCGATTTCCTCACGCAGCGTCGGGTCGAAGTCCGGCACCGGAGTGCTGAGGTGTTCCGGCAGGGCCTGGATGGCCGCGTAGACCAGCTTGCCAAAGCTGTTGGCCAGGGCGATGCCGGCGCTGTCGGTGCCGGTCTCGATGTACAGGGTGCGGGCGCTGACACAGCCCCCCTGGTTGAAATAGCCGATATCCCGGGCGGCAAGGGCCGCCACCTCGGCCATGGTGGCCTCGTCGGCAAAGGCCTCCCTGCCGATCACCGAGCCGCTCAGCTTGGGGTCCAGGGCCACCAGGTCGATGCCGGGTTGCAGATAGTTGCGCACGCTGCGCATGGAGTCGAAGCCCCCCCAGGCGACAATCTTTTCGATGTGCTTGATGTCGTAGAGATGGCTTTCCACCACCGGGTCGCCGCCTTTCCAGTAGGCCACGGTGAGGTGCTTGTTGATGGGGTGATCGGGGGCCATCTCGATCATGGTGCGGGCCACCGCGGTGGAGAAATAGGGGTCGTTGGAGGGCAGCTTGACGATGGCGTCACCCCGGGTGAGGGCGTTGTAGAGAATGGTCTGCAGGGCGATGGACTGGCCGTTGCCGGCGATGATATGGGCGGTGCGGGCGCCGAAGGCGCGCACCGCCATGGTGCGGCCATCCTTGAGGGTGGAGTCGGACCAGCCGTCCAGGTAGCGCATGCCGATATTGGTTTCGAGGATTTCCTCGATACTCTCCCGGCGCAGCATGTCGGGGAGGGCGCGAAAGGAGCCCTTGACCATGTCCACGGTCTTGCTGCCGCTGGCGCCGATGCAGATCTCCAGGGCCTGCTGCAGATAGGGGTTGCGCTCCAGGTACATGTGCTCCCGCAGTTCCACCATGAAGTCGATGATGTCCGTCAGGGACAGGGCGTAGAGATCCTCCATCGCCACCGGGTTGGGCAACACCAGGCGATCCAGGTAGTGGTGGGGGTCCGGCGCCTTGAAGGCGAAGTTGCCCCGAGAGCCGAAGGAGGTGAGGTTGTCCTCGATGATTTCGCCGCGAATGATCAGCGGGATGACGAATTCGGTAGTGTCTGCTGAGCTCATGATGTTCTCCTGTCAGTCGGCGATGACGCCAAGGGCCAATTCAACCGCCTTTTCGTAGGCGTCCGGGGACTTGGAGCAGGTGACCTTGTCGTCATCCCGGAGATTGCTGTACCTCACCACGTCGTTGTGGACATAGGGACCGTTGCGCCCGCAGCTGCAACCGCCGTCCCAGTTGATGGTGACCCGGTCGCCGGTGATCAGGCCGCCCCAGTAGGAGGTGGGCAGGGTGTCGAACAGGGCCAGACGGCCAGTCTGGGTGCCCTGCTGTGCCAGGGGGGCGCTGGTGTCCGGATCCAATTGGAAAATCGCCACCCAGGGGGAGACGTGAAAATGGCCCCCGGCGCAGAGGCGGGCGGAGCCGGTGGACTCCGTCATGCCGTAGGTCTCCTGGTAGGGGAAATCGAAGGCCGCCTTGCACTGCTCGAACCAGTCGTCGGGGAAAACCGTGCCCTTGCTGCCGGAGCGCCCGCCGGCGAGGATGTAGCTGTTGGCGTCGAACTGCGCGGTGAGGCCGCGTTTTTTTGCCTCCTGGGCGAGGGGGATCATCTGGCCGTAGGGGCACTGGAGGAAGATCCGCTTGCCCCGGGCGCCGACGAACAGCTCCTCGATAAAGGCCTCCACATCCTCCTGGGCGCCGGCCTGCTGGATTTTCAGTTTGTCGCGGATCCGCTCCAGGGCCGGGGTCAGCTTGAGGGCGCCCAGCTCCCCCTTGGCCTCCGCCGCCCGCAGGCGGCCGGACAGCCACAGCATGTCCACATCCCAGTGGCCCTTGCCGAGAATATGCATTCTCTCCGGGTGCCTGGCAAACACAGTCTCCCGCAGGGCCTTGAAGTGGGCGGGCATGTTGTGCCGGCCGGTGGCCACCGGCCAGGGGCAGAAATACTCCACCTCGCCGGTGGTAAGGCCGGAGTCGGGTTCACTGCGGTAGCCACTGTGAACCTGGAGAAAATTGTTGAGCTTGTAGTCGGCTTCCCGCTGCCCGCGGGGGAACACGGAGATCTTGCCGGATGTTCCCGACGAGCAGATGGGCCTCAGGGGGGTATTGGCCTCCAGGGTGTCGAGCCAGGTCTCCAGGGAATCGCAGGCCGAGGTGTCCACCTGGCTGAGGTCGTGGGGAGTGAGGCCAGACAACCATTTGGTCATCTTCTCGTAGTTGCCCTTCTCGATGCTGGAGGCGGCATAGGACTTGTACATGGTGTGGGGCAGAAACAGGGGGGTGGCGTCCTCCGGCCTGGCGAAGCTGTCGATCGCCAGGTCCTCCGCCAGCCGGTCCAGGACGCGGATACGCGGCCGCATTTCCTCGAAGCGCCTTTTCATCAGGTGAAACTGGAGTTCCCTGACCTCGGCCCAATCCAGATCGAACAGGGTTTCGCTGGACAGGGTGTTCATGGCTTCCGGGTGGTCGTGAAATTGGCTGATGAGAGGGCTTGTCATGGGCTTGGCTCGCACTGGTGGTGAATGGTGTCGGTATAGTATTTAATATGTAGCGTGAATAATATTATCAAGAATTATAATTTGCAAGTTGAGGGTTTGGGTATCGGTCGTATAGATAAATATTGACAACAAGAGAAACTATGGTGGATGCTATTAATAGTCAGTATTAATAATTCTAAGTGTTACTTTATGCCTGGGTGATTTAATGATCAAGTACAAGATCTCCTCTATGCTGCCTTTGGCCGAAGTTAGATTCAAAATACTGAAATACAGGGATATTTTTGTATTTCCGCCAGTGTTTCAAAGATGTGCAAGCCAATAGGTATCCATACTTGTCGGCTCGCCGGGTTAAAAACATCGTAACTATTCAGTACCTCATGGGGATCACTGAGTTGCACGTTTCACGTATTCGTGCTGAATCCGAGCACCGGTAGGTATAACGGACTTGACCCGCCGACGCTCAGAGTTACTGCAGCTACGTGCAACGTGAAACGTGAAACGTGAAACGTGAAACTCAACTAAGGTCACTGCCATAGGTGAAAGTGCTGAATAGTTACAAACATCAAACCAAACAACACCAGGGGATAACTATGAGAAAGCTGCAACAACTCGCATTGGTCACTGCCGTGGCCTCAACTACCATGGGGGTGGGGTCCCAGGCGCTGGGGGCCATCGGTCTGGAGGAGATCGTGGTCACCGCCCGCAAGCGGGAGGAGGCCATCCAGGATGTTCCAGTCGCTGTCACCGCGGTAACAGGTGAGACCTTTGATCGCTCCATGCTGCTCAATTTTGAGGAGGCCACGGCACTGACGCCGGGTTTCAGTGTGCCACCCACCAGCACCAGCCCATTGGCGTTGGCGCTGAGTATGAGGGGCAGTGTGCAGACCGACTCCATTGTCACCATGGACCCCTCGGTGGGGGTCTATGTCGACGGCGTCTACATCGCCCGCTCCTACGGTATTGGCGTGGATCTGGTGGACTTGCAGGATATCCAGGTGCTCAAGGGCCCCCAGGGCACCCTGTTCGGGCGCAACTCCACCGCTGGCGCGATGCTGCTGAATTCGAAAAATCCCGAGCTGGAGGAATTTTCCGGCTCCCTCGGCTTGTCCGGGGGGCCTGACTACCAGAAGTACACCGGCATTCTGAATGTGCCCATGGGTGAAATGTTCGCCCTGCGGGTGGCCCTGCAGCAGGCGGAGCGGGACGACTATGTCACCAATGCCGCCAACCCCAGCAAGCCCTCGGTGAGTGAACTTGGCGGCAAAGAGACCGAGACCGTTCGCGCCAAGCTGCGCTTTGCCCCCACGGATGCCCTGGATATGGTGCTGTCCTGGGAAAAATTCGATGCCGATGTCAGCGGCCCGGCCTCTGACCAGCTGTGGCGCAGCGGCGTCGCCATTCCCTTTGATCGCGATGACGACACCGTTTCCCTGAGTTTTGATCCCTTCAACTCCGCCGAGACGGAGACCCTCACCTTTGTTGCAACCTACAGTCTGGACATTGGTGATATCAAGTTTCTGGCGTCGGATCGGGAATGGCGGCATCTGCGGGAAATCGACTACGATGGCGGCGACTTCGCCAGCAGAATCACCCGCCACGGCTCCTGGGGGCGGGAGGCCGGCGACCAGAAGAGCTACGAGCTCCAGTTCAACACCAGCCTGTTTGAGGACCGCATCGACCTGGTCGCCGGGGTTATGTATTTCGAGGAATTTGCCCAGCTCTATGACTACAGCTATGGCTTGAACGCCTTCACCAAGCCGCCGGCGACGGTGGTGGGTGGCGCCTATGTGGAAAACAACGTGGAAAGCCTGGGCTTCTACGGCCAGGCCACCTGGCACATCAACGAGGTTTCCAATCTCACCCTGGGGCTGCGCAAGACCGAGGACGAAAAGACCGGCGGGGTCTGGGGGTCATCGAGCCAGAGCAGAACCAACAGATACCCGAGCTGGGACTTCGACGCCCATAAAAACAGCATGGTCATTGCCGGAACCACAACCCCGGTCCCCGTCCTGCGGCCCAATGAAACCTTCGACTCCACCGACTGGCTGATCAGCTACGACTACAAGCTCAGCGATGCCATCATGGTCTACGGCAAGGCGAGCACCGGTTTTCGCGCCGGCGGCTTCAACGGCCGCGGTGTGCCAGCTGGCGTGCCCTTCACCTACGAGCCGGAGGAAATCCTCGAGTATGAACTGGGTTTGAAGGGTGATTTCCTCGACGATACTTTGCGCTGGAACACCGCCTTCTACACCAACGAAACCACGGACAAGCAGTACACCACAATTTTCGCCGACCAGACCACCCAGACTTCGGCCACCGCAGTCCTCAACGCCGGTACCACGGAGTCCAAGGGCCTTGAAACCGAACTGACCTACCTGCTCCACGAAAACTGGAGCATCGCCGCCACCTATGCCTATATCGATTCCGAGTTCACCGAGCTGGAGTCCGGCGGCATGAAGGTTCCCGACGAGGAGCTGCCCATCACCCAGTTCGTGCCCGAAAACCAGTGGTCCCTGTCGCTGAACTACGACCAGGAGTTCAGTGCCCTCAGGCTGTCCGGTACCGCCACCTATTACTGGATAGACGAAATGCTGGGCAACGATGAGTCCGCCGCCAGCATCGTGGCGGAATCCGCCAACCTGGGTGTCGCCGCCCTTACCCCGGCCATGGCGGAGAGTTTTATCGACGCCAGTACCACGGACGCCTACGGACTGCTCAACCTCAACCTGACAGCCAGTACCCTGGACGACAAATACAGCGCCAGCCTCTGGGTAAAGAACGCCCTGGATGAGCGCAAGGTGCAGTCCACCATTGGCTTTATTTCCGGCCAGGTCTACCAGTATGTGCGCGGCACCTACACCGAGCCAAGGATGTGGGGGGTCACCCTGAACGCCAGCTTCTGATCCGCGGCGGGGGCACCTTCGCCCCCGGTTTCAACATTCCCCTTAGTCGCTGGCAACAGCGACTTTTTTTTGGCTGCGCCAGGCATCGCGCTATCTCGGTAAAAGGAGGGGGAAGGGCGGCGGGGCGATGTTTTCCGATGGGCAAAAAAGAAACCCCGAACCATTGAGGCCGGGGTTAAAGGGTCCGATTTTTCGAGGGGATCGATAATCGGCTTGCTCACAACGAAGAGGGAGAACAATTCGCACCTACTCAGACGGGTTGAAGTGGACAAAGTTCAGTGGCGAGAGAAAAAAATTTGCAGCCGCAACCTGTTGTCAGCTCGAGGGGTGCTGCGGAGGCCGAGTTACCCCAAGGGGTCCGCTAACACCAATCGTTCTTCGATGCATTCCGCCGATCCAGTGGCGAATTCCCGGCAGATCAGTGGCCGCAGCGGGTAGATGCTGCACAGCAGGGTGTCGCGGTTCAGTGCGGCGCACCAGCCATCGTCCAGCCTGGCCATGGTTCTCCCACCCCACTTATCCTCTGCGACGAAGCGTTCCGGTACCCCGGTCTCGGTGATCAGCATCACCTCCAGGCGGCAGCAGCAGGCCTGGCAGGTGCCACAGGTGATGGTGGTGGCTTGGGACGGGTCGGCGGCCATAGGGGTTTCGTGCTTCGCAAAGGTGGCGGTGAAGTGGCAAGAGTACCCGGCTGCGAGCCTCCCGTCGACTTCCCCGCCCCGTAACCTATGGCCCTCCCGTGAAGAGTGGCGAGACCCCCTTCACGGAAGCGCGGCTTTACGCGCCGCGGAACGACACAAATCTGTGATTTGTGGCTGGGATAGTCCTACGGGTTCAGCATGAGCCGATAGGCGAAATGGTGGGCCCAGTAGGGTGTAGCAAGCGTTGGTAAAGCGCAGCTTTACGCGCCGCGGAACGACACAAATCTGTGATTTGTGGCTGGAATAGTCCTACGGGTTCAGCATGAGCCGATAGGCGAAATGGTGGGCCCAGTAGGACTTGAACCTACGACCAAGCGATTATGAGTCGCCTGCTCTAACCAACTGAGCTATGGGCCCTGATGTGAAGTGTTGCGCCGGATGGCCGACCTGGTGGCGGCCGGCGCAGGCATTATAGGCGCCGACGCCGGATCAGGCCAGTTTGTTACTCCTCGATAAAACTGCGCAGGTGTTCTGAGCGGGAGGGGTGGCGGAGCTTGCGCAGGGCCTTGGCTTCTATCTGGCGGATGCGCTCGCGGGTGACGTCGAACTGCTTGCCCACTTCCTCGAGGGTGTGGTCGGTGTTCATGTCGATGCCAAAGCGCATCCGCAGCACCTTGGCCTCGCGGGCGGTGAGGCCGTTGAGCACTTCCCTGGTGGCCTCGGTCAGGCTCTCATTGGTGGCGGCATCCACCGGGGACATGATGGTGTTGTCCTCGATGAAGTCCCCCAGGTGGGAGTCCTCGTCATCGCCGATGGGGGTTTCCATGGAGATGGGCTCCTTGGCGATCTTGAGCACCTTGCGGATCTTGTCCTCGGGCATCTCCATGCGGATGCCCAGCTCTTCCGGAGTGGGTTCGCGGCCCATTTCCTGAAGCATCTGGCGGGAGATGCGGTTGAGCTTGTTGATGGTCTCGATCATGTGCACCGGGATGCGGATGGTGCGCGCCTGGTCCGCGATGGAGCGGGTGATGGCCTGGCGAATCCACCAGGTGGCGTAGGTGGAGAACTTGTAGCCGCGGCGGTATTCGAACTTGTCCACCGCCTTCATCAGGCCGATATTGCCTTCCTGGATCAGATCGAGAAATTGCAGGCCGCGATTGGTGTACTTTTTGGCGATGGAGATCACCAGGCGCAGGTTGGCCTCGACCATTTCCTTTTTGGCGCGGCGGGCCTTGGCTTCGCCGATGGACATGCGGCGGTTGATGTCCTTGACCTGGCCGATGGACAGGTTGCAGCCCTCTTCGATGGACAGCAGCTTGCGCTGGGCGCGGGTGATGTCCTCGACATTCTGTGCCAGCTTGTCGGCGTAGGGGGGCTTCTTCTTGATCAGTTCGGGAAGCCACTTTTCGTTGGTTTCGTTGCCGGGGAACTTGGCGATAAATTCGCCCCTGGGCATTTTCGAGTGGCGCACGCAGAGCAGCATGATGTTGCGCTCTTCGCGGCGGATCTGGTCGAGCACGTCGCGCACCACCACCGTCAGGGGGTCAAACTGCCGGGGGGTGAGCTTGAGGAATTTAAAGATTTCCCCCAGTTCCGCCAGCTGTTTTTGGGCCTGCTCGCTGTGGCGTCCGTAGCGGGATACGGCGCGCTTGGCCTTGTCGTTTTGCTTGCGCAGGGATTCGAAGCGCTTGCGGGCCTCTTCGATATCCAGGCCGTCGTCGTCCTGGTTGGTGTCTTCTTCCTCGGTGTTGTTCTCCGCGGCGGCAGCGGCGATGGCGCTCTGCTCCATGGCGGAGGGCACGTACTCCATGGGGTCGAGATAGCCGCTGATGATGTCTGCCAGCTTGCGCTCGCCGGTTTGTACCAGGTCGTACTCGCTGAGGATGTGGTCGACAGCGGAGGGCCATTCGGCAAGGCTGGACATCAATTCGCGAATGCCCTCTTCGATGCGCTTGGCGATCTCGATCTCACCTTCCCGGGTGAGCAGTTCCACGGAACCCATTTCCCGCATGTACATGCGCACCGGGTCGGTGGTGCGGTGCTGTTCGGTTTCCACCGCGGCGAGGGCGGCGGCGGCTTCGGCAGCGGCGATTTCGTCGGTGGTGTTGTCGCCGGAGGTGATCAGCAGGGTGTCGGCATCGGGTGCTGTTTCAAACACGCTGATGCCCATGTCGTTGATCATCTGAATGATGTCTTCCACCTGATCGGGGTCGGAGATATCTTCAGGCAGGTGATCGTTGACTTCTGAGTAGGTCAGGTATCCCTGTTCACGACCTTTGGCAATGAGTTCTTTAAGACGAGATTGCTGCTGGGGAGAGTCGCTCATAGTGGTCCGGTGTCTGCTGGGGGATGCATGAAATTAAACGCGCAATTGTACTTGATATGTTGGGTCTTGTCCTGTTAGTTCAAGGGTAGAGCATGATTTAATTTTTTACCTGTTGGCTGTGGCAAGTGATTGTTTAATAAGCTGATATAGCTCGCTTCTGTCCTCTGCGGAAAGCTTGTTCTGGAGGATGGATACCCGCTTGCGGTCGTCTGCCGTGAGCTTGGCCTTGGCCAGCAAAGCTTCCAGCTGCTGACGGGGCGGCTGGCTCTGCTCCAGCTGGCGCTGGAGATGGACGAGGATGTCGCGGATCTCGGCGATATTGTCGCGCCGGGTGTCCCCGGCGGCGGCAAGCATGTCGGCGGCCGCGATCTGGGCCAGGATTTCACCGCCATCGGCGCCATGTACGCCCCGCCAGTAACCCAGAATATGGTTGAGGGTGTAGTGGGGGTGGTGTTCGAGCAGGGCGCACAGGTCCGCCAGGATTTTTGCGTTGCCGTCGTCGAGGGGACCCAGGTCGGGGAGTGGCACGACCTCGCTGCGCAGTTCGGGGTGGTGGAGCAGCAGGTGAATCAGTCGCTCCAGGGCGGGCATTTTTACCCGCCGCTGCTGGCGCTGGGGGCTGGGCTGCGGCTCCCAGTAGTCGCCGTAGTGGTCGCCGGGTTCCGGGGGGGCGCTGTCGGCCAGATCCTGATAGTCGTCCAACCCGGGGGGCATTTCCTCGGGGGGGGAGGCCGAGGTGGCGATAACCGGGGTGTGAATGGCCGCCAGGGTCTCCACGTCCATGTCGGTGCGCCGGGCCAGCTCCTTGAGCATCAGCTGGCGGAACACGCCGGCACCGATGCGGTTGATCATGGGTGCGGCGAG
>Ga0172382_10005255_pt1 | contig 19414 bp, 22 predicted proteins | sample Leawel138RmetaG_FD_122245 | JGI IMG/M metagenome (GOLD analysis project Ga0172382, IMG submission 122245) | Leachate microbial communities from a municipal landfill in Southern Ontario, Canada - Leachate well 138R metaG | ecosystem: Engineered > Solid waste > Landfill > Unclassified | place...
CCATCGGAAAACCACCCTTCGTGCCAACGGCCTTACCCTCCACAGCCTCGCCGGTGGTCAGCCCACCAAAGACGAGCCGCGATGAAAGCTTTCCGGTTGCCTGGCTGTTGCCTGGCAACGTGCGGGCACCCGTGCTCGCCTACTACGCCTTTGCCCGCAAGGCCGACGACGTGGCCGACTCGGCCCTCCTGAGTTCTGACGACAAGCTTGCCCGGCTGAATGCCCTGGATGATGCGCTGATACGCGGGGAAGGTGATCCTGCCGCCGTCACCCTTCATGCCATCCTGACCCAGCGCGGGCTGCCCTTTGCACTGGCGACCGATCTTCTGGAGGCCTTCCGGCGTGACGCCCTGAACCCTCGGTGCGCCACCTGGAGCGACCTGATGGAGTACTGCCGGCTGTCGGCCATGCCGGTCGGTCGTTTCCTTCTGGCGGCCTGTGAGGAACCGCCCACGCCCGATGCCATGCGGGCGTCCGATGCCCTATGCGCCGCGCTACAGATCCTCAACCATGTCCAGGACTGCGGCCGCGACTGGCGCGGCCTAAAGCGGGTGTATATCCCGACGGCATGGCTGGCCGAGGCCGGATTGACGGCCGAGGTCCTTGGAGAAGGCCGCTGCCCTCCTGCCCTGCGCCTCGTCCTCGACCGGGTTCTCGCCCATACCGATGCCCTGCTGCGGGAGGCTGTCCCCTTGCCGGGTTTGATCAAGCACCGGCGCCTGAGTATGCAGGCCGTGGCCACCGTCTCGCTGGCCCATGCCCTGCGCCGCCGTCTGGCAGTGGGTGATCCTTTGGCCGCACGCATCAAGCCGTCACGGGCGGACTGGCTGATTGCCCTGTTCCAGGCATTGAGTGCCGGGGTGCGTCGATGAGCGATCTCGTGGCCCGCGTCCGGGACAGCGGCTCGTCCTTTTATTGGGCTGTCCGCATGTTGCCACCGGATCGCCGTGCCGCTATGGCGGCGTTGTACCTGTTCTGCCGGGCCGTCGATGACATTGCCGACGAACCGTCGCCGAGCGCCGATCAGGAGGCGGCTTTGGACGCATGGCGGGCGTGGGTGGATGGCCATGGCCCCTGCCCCGACGCGGCGGTCGGTGAGGTGCTCGCAGCGGCCCGCCCTGCCTTCGCCCTGCCCGATGAGCACTTTCACGCCATCATCGACGGCGTGGCGATGGACCTGCCGCCGGGCATCGTGGCGCCGCCCCAGGCGGTCCTGCACCGTTACTGCGCCGGTGTGGCAGGCGCCGTGGGGCTGTTGTCAGTGCGCATCTTCGGAGCATCCGGCCCGGCCGTCGACGCTTTTGCTCTGACCACCGGAGAGGCGTTGCAGTTCACCAATATCCTGCGCGACGTGGCGGCCGATGCAGCCCTCGGTCGGCTGTACCTGCCGCGCGAGGGCCTGGAGGCCGCAGGAGTTCCGGTCGCCGCCCCGGCGGACGTGTTGAAGCATCCTGGCCTGCCCACGGCCTGCGCATCCTTGGCCGCTCAGGCAGCCGCGCGGTACGAAAGGGCGTTGAGCCTGTTGCGGGCGCTTCCACCGGCTGACCGCCGCGCCCTCCGCCCGGCGGTGGTCATGCTGGCCTTGTACCAGGGCCTGCTGGGCCGCCTCGTGCGTCGCGGTTGGGGCGGGGATACGCTGCACAGAAAACCGGCCTCGGCCAATCGCCTGACGGTTCTCGGGACCATTCTGCGCTATCGGCTGTTCGACGCGTGAGCGGCGTTGTTCATGTCATCGGGGCCGGGTTGGCTGGGCTTTCGTGTGCCGTGGACCTCCGGCGCCGAGGCTCGGCCGTCAGTCTGCACGAAGCGGCACCCCATGCCGGTGGACGCTGCCGTTCATTCTTCGACCGCCGCCTGGACCGCATAATCGACAATGGCAGCCACCTGTTGCTGTCGGCCAACAGGAGTGTTCTCGATTACGCCCAGCACATCGGCGGCGCAGGCGCATTGGTCGAGGTTGCCGCCGAATTCCCCTTCATCGACATTGCCGACGGCACCCGCTGGACGGTGCGACCGGGTGCTGGCCGGGTGCCATGGTGGCTTTTACTGCCAGGCCGTCGGGTGCCTAAAACCGGGCTTGGCGATTATCTGGCACTGTTGACCCCAAAAGCGCCCACTCCATCACAGACCGTCGCGGCGCGCTGGGGGCAAAGTCCGTTGTACCGGCGATTGATCGAGCCATTGTCCACCGCCATCCTCAACACCGCCCCGGAAGACGCCTCCGCCGCCCTGCTGCGCAACGTTCTGTCTGAAACGCTAGGCCGTGGCGCCGCCCGGTGCCGACCCATTTTAGCACCTGCCGGGTTGGGCGCCGCCCTGGTCGATCCTGCCATTGCATGGCTGCGCCGCCACGGCGCCAGCGTGCACATGGGCAATCCCCTCACCCGGATCAAAACACACCGCGGACGCGTCACCGCGCTGGAGTTCCAGCAGCGTCTACATCCGCTTGGGCAGGAAGATGCCGTGGTCCTGGCGTTACCGCCCGCAGTGGCCCATCGCCTGTTGCCGGCCATCGTGCCGCCGCTCACCACGCAGCCCATCGTCAATGCTCACTACGCCATCGACTTGCCGGACGCCCCGCCCCTGCTGGGCATCGTCGGTGGACTGGCCCAATGGGTGTTCACGCGGCCCGGCGTGATGTCAGTCACGGTCAGCCAGCCGGGCCAGTCCATAGAAACTCCGGCTGACCTACTGGCCCGGACATTGTGGCGCGATGTCTGCGTTGCCCTAGCACTGGGCGAAAAAGAAATGCCGCCTTGTCGCATCATCAAGGAACGCCGCGCCACCCTGGCGCATTCCCCTGACCAGGAAGCCGCAAGGCCGGGTCCGCGCACGCCGTTCGCCAACCTCTGGCTGGCCGGAGACTGGACGGATACCGGCCTGCCGTGCACCCTCGAAGGCGCTGTCCAGTCCGGGCGCCGGGCCGCAGCGCTTGCGGCCGGAGCATGAAAGAAGGCGTTCTCATGCGGTTCAGGGCAAAAAAGTCCTGCACGGCCCTTCCCAATACCACCATCAAGGCCTATGTATGGTGGCTGATTAGGATTTCTCTAAACTAACCATGAACTTAAGAGGTTGGTTATGGCTTTTGAACTTCCGCCGCTGCCCTACGACAAGTCCGCCATGGAACCTCATATGTCTGCCCAGACGTTCGAGTTCCACCACGGCAAGCACCATAACGCCTATGTCACAAACCTGAACAACCTGACCAAGGACACTCCGCTGGCCACCATGCCGCTGGAAGATGTCATCCTTGAGTCCTGGAAGTCGGGCAATACGGGCGTTTTCAACAATGCCGCCCAGGTGTGGAACCACACCTTCTTCTGGCATTGCATGAAGCCCGCCGGTGGCGGCTCCCCGACAGGTGCCATCGCCGACAAGATCAACGAAGCCTTCGGTTCGTTCGACAAGTTCAAGGAAGAGTTCAAGCAGGCCGGCGTCACCCAGTTCGGGTCCGGTTGGGCTTGGCTCGTGGTCGAGGGCGGCAAGCTCAAGATCACCAAGACTCCCAACGCCGAAACCCCGATGGTCCACGGTCAGACCGCACTGCTGACCTGCGACGTGTGGGAACATGCTTACTACCTGGACTACCAGAACCGCCGCCCGGATTTCCTGGCGACGTTCCTGGATAGCCTCGTCAACTGGGACTTCGTGAACGAGCAACTCGCCAAGGCGTAAACTCGACCGCAGCACCAAAAGAGACCGGGCGGAGCCACATGGCTCCGCCCGTGCTTTTTCGGGTCGTCGATTTGACGGCTAAACCGGCAGCAGCGCAGCGGCAACGCGCCGATCTTCGAGCATCAGGACGTTGAAGGTTCGGCAGGCAGCGCCGGTGTCCATGGGGTCGGCAGAAACACCATGTCCCCGTAGCACGTCACGCAGCGCGGGCGGCAGCGGCACCATGCGCGGGCCGCAGCCGACCAAAAGAATCTCGACTGCGGGGAGATGGGCGAACACGGTATCCAAACTTTCCGCGGTGACGTCGGCCAAGCTTGCTACCGGCCAGGCCAGCACGCGGGTTGGAAAGACGATCACACCGCCGTCATAGGCAGTGCCGCTGATGCGGAACCGCCCGTCGCCATAGGCCTGAATAACCTGACGGCCTTCCGGAGTGGCGGGCGTGATGTCCACGGCAAAAGTCCTCCGCTCAAGGCTTCTCGGGAGCAGCCTCTTTGTCAGCGTCGGCCACGTCGTCCTCCTCGTCCCGACGCAGGTCCAGATACAGGAGGACCGGCACTGCGACGAAGACCGAGGAGTAGGTGCCGATCACGATTCCCCAGATCAGCGCGAGGCTGAACCCGCGCAAGACGTCTCCGCCGAAGATGAACAACGCGAGCACGGCCAACAAGGTCGTGCCGCTGGTCAACATGGTGCGGGACAGCACCTCGTTGAGGCTGCGGTTGATCAGTTCGGGCAGGTCCATCTTCTTGTAACGGCGCAGGTTCTCGCGGATGCGGTCATACGCCACCACGGTATCGTTGATGGAATAACCAGCGATGGTCAGAAGCGCCGCCACCGTCGTTAAATCAAACGAAAGCTGGAAAACCGAGAACAAGCCCAGAGTGACGATGATGTCATGCACAAGAGCCAATAGGCCGCTTACGGCAAACTGCCACTCGAAGCGGAACCAGATGTAGACGGCGATGGCCAGTAGCGACAGCCCGATCGCCAATGCACCGTCCCGCACCAATTCATCACCGACCTTGGGACCGACCACCTCGACGCGGCGGTATTCCATGTCGGTGCCCAGCGTCTCGCGGACGCGGTTGAGGGCGGCGGTTTGCGCTTCGTCGCCGCCTTCCTGAATGCCGATGCGGATGGCAACGTCGCGACCGTCGTTACCGAACGTCGTCACCGAGACATCACCGAGGTTCAGCCCGCCGAGCTGGCCGCGAATGTCCGACAGATTCGCCGGTCCCGGCGTCCGGGCTTCCAGAAGAATGCCACCCGCGAAGTCGATGCCGAACGTCAGCCCCTGGAGGCCCAACGAACCAACCGAGACGAGCAGAAGCAGTCCCGAAAGCAGCAGGGCAAAGGCCCGCTTGCCGATGAAATCGAACTTCGTGCCCTGCGGAATATATTTGATGAGGGGAGTCATGAAGGGCCTCTCAGATCGACAGGGTCTGCGGACGGCGGCTACGAAGCCACTGGGCGACCAGCAGGCGGGTGATCATGATCGCCGTGAACATGGACGTCAGGATGCCAATACCCAGGGTCACGGCAAACCCACGCACCGGGCCAGAGCCGAAGGTGAACAGCAAGGCGACGGCGGCAAGGGTCGTGATGTTGGAGTCCACGATGGTCTTGAATGCCTGACGGAAGCCGGTCTCGGCGGCGTTAAACACGGTGCGTCCGTTGCGCACTTCCTCGCGGATGCGCTCGAAGATCAGAACATTGGCATCCACGGCCATGCCCACCGTCAGCACGATACCAGCGATACCCGGCAAGGTCAGCGTGGCGCCGAAGAAGCTCAGGAAGCCCAACAACATGCAGAGGTTCAGCGCCAGGGCGATGTTCGCATACACGCCGAAACGGCCATAGGTCAACACCATGAAGATCACCACCAGAACCATGCCAAGCAGGCTGGCAACCGCGCCGGCGCGGATGGAGTCGGCCCCCAGTCCGGGGCCTACGGTGCGCTCCTCCAGAATGGTCAGCGGTGCAGGCAAGGCACCGGCGCGCAGAAGCAGCGCAAGATCCTGGGCTTCCTGGGTGGAGAAGCTGCCCGAGATGACACCGCTGCCGCCCAGAATGGGTTCGCGGATCACCGGGGCGGAGATCACCTGATTATCCAGCACGATGGACAACTGGCGGCCGACGTTTTCCTGGGTGGCGCGGCCAAACTGGCGGCCACCGATGGTGTCGAAACGGAACGACACCACAGGCTGGTTGTCCTGGAAACTGACTTGGGCGTCGGTCAGGCGTTCGCCGGCCACTTCGATTTTGCGGCGCACGACGTATTGCGAAGGGCCAGGATTGCTGGGTGCGGCCGACAGCAGGCGCGACCCCGGCGGCACGCGGCCACGCAGAGCGTCCTCGACATCGGCCGTATGGTCGAGCATGTGGAAATTAAGCTGCGCGGTCTGACCAATCAGGCGCTTGAGGCGCTCCGGGTCGTTGAGGCCGGGAACCTCGACGATGATGCGGTCCTCGCCCTGGCGTTGGATGGTCGGTTCGCGGGTGCCCAGTTCATCGACGCGACGGCGCACGATTTCGATGGACCGCTGCACGGCGGACCGCACCCGTTCGTCGATCACGGTCTGGCTGTAGCTCAGCGTGAAGCGGCCCTCGGCCCCGGCGGTCAGGTCCACGCCGCCGTCGAGGCCGCGCAGCGCCGTGCGGGCCTTTTCGTGCTCGGTCGCATCGGGAATGCGAACCGTGACGCTGTTGCCCTGCGCCGCAAGTTCGAGATACCGCACGCGGGAGTCACGTAGCGCCGTGCGCGCGGACTCCAACAGCCCGGCCGTTTGTTCGGCGATGACCTCGCCGACACCGACCTCAAGCAGCAGATGCGACCCGCCCTGCAAGTCCAGGCCAAGGGTCACGGGCTGCCACCACTGCGGCAGGTTTTCGCGGGTCTGCGGGGGCAGCACGTTGGGAACGGCATAGAAGATGCCGGTCAGCACCACCGCAACGATCAGCCCGATCTTCCACTTGGAGAAGTACAGCATGGGGAATCGACCGCTTTTGAAATGGAACAGGCGGGCGCCCCGATGAGGCGCCCGCCGGGGAGCATCGGCCGCGAACGACCGACGGCTCGACTACTTCTTGCCCTTGCCCGACAGCAGGCCCTTGAGGCCTTCGCTCTTGGTGGCGGGGCCAGAGGTGGTGGCGGCAGGTTCGCTCTCGCCGTCTTCATCGTCGCTGCCGCCCTTAACCGGCTCGGTCTTGGCGACGACATCGGCGACCATGGTGCGCAGCACCTTCACGCGGACGTTTTCGGCGATTTCCACGGTCAGTTCATCGTCGCCAGTCTTGGTAACGAGGCCGATGATGCCGCCGTTGGTGACGACACGGTCGCCGCGCCGGATGTTGCCCAGCATTTCCTTGTGCTGCTTCATGCGCTTCTGCTGTGGGCGGATCAGCAGGAAATAGAACACCACGAAGATCAGGATAAGCGGCAGAAAGGCCATAATGCCACCACCGGCATCACCACCGGCGGCCTGAGCGTATGCAGGCGAAACGAACATGAGCAAAGGCTCCTCTGGAATTTGGGCTCTAAAACGGCCGAATTTTTGCGGACTATACCGGCCCTGCGCCCAGTTGCAAACGCAAACCGGTATGATACGGTCCCCGGCTTTCCACGAAGTTGTTGCGAGGCATCAAAGTGTCCATTCCCGACAACCAGTTTCTACCGTTGTTGACCCGCATCGCCGACGCGCTTGAGCGCATGGCCCCGCCGCCGGCTCCGGCCAACGACCTCAAGGGCGCTGATGCCTTTGTGTGGCACGCCGACCAGACGTGGCTGGAGCCGGTGCCCGAGGTCAACCGCATCGACATTGCGCTGCTCAAGGGCATCGACCGCCAGCGCGACGAACTGGTCGACAACACCCGCCGCTTCGTGCAGGGCCTGCCCGCCAACAATGCGCTGCTGTGGGGTGCGCGCGGCACCGGCAAAAGCTCGATTGTCAAAGCCATCCACGGCGCTATCAATGCCGAGACGCCGGGCGCCCTTGCGCTGGTCGAAATTCACCGCGAGGACATTCCCACCCTGCCCCGCCTGCTCACCATCCTGCGCGCCGCCGGGCGCCCCTGCATCCTGTTCTGCGACGACCTATCGTTCGATTCGCAGGACGAGACCTATAAGTCGCTGAAGGCAGTTCTGGAAGGCGGCGTGGAGGGGCGGCCGCGCAACGTGATCTTTTACGCCACGTCCAACCGCCGCCACCTGCTGTCCCGCTCCATGATCGAAAATGAGCAATCTACCGCCATCCACGCCAGCGAGGCGGTTGAGGAAAAGGTGTCCCTGTCCGACCGGTTCGGATTGTGGCTGGGCTTCCACAATGTCGATCAGCCGACCTTCTTCGACATTGTACGCGGCTACTGCACGCACTACGGCCTCGACATCGCCGATGACGACCTCAAACGCGCTGCCAACGAGTGGTCCGTTACCCGTGGCTCGCGCTCCGGCCGCGTGGCTTGGCAGTTCTTCCAGGATTTGGCCGGCCGCCACGGCAAGCGGCTGGATTAACTACAACCCGGCCATTTGTTTCCCGAGGTACTGCAAGGGATCCACTGCCTTGGACCCCTTGCGGATCTCGAAGTGAAGCTGAGGCGTAGCGACATTACCGGAGCTTCCGATCCGGCCAACGACCTGGCCACGTTTCACGGTGTCGCCTTTCTTGACGGTCAGCAGTTCGGTATGGGCGTAGGCTGTCATCCAGTCGCCCGCATGTTTGACTAGAAGAAGATTGCCGAACCCCTTGAGTTCATTGCCCGCGTAAACCACAACGCCATTCTCGGCCGCCTTTACCGGCGTGCCGCGACGTGCGGCTATATTGATGCCATCATTGCGGCTGCCGTCGGCCTTTCCCCCGAACCGCGAGATCACGGTGCCACTAACCGGCCAAGCAAACGTACTGGCGGCACGCGCGGGCGGCGGTGCGGTGCGGGCGGGGTCCGCCGCCGGTATGGGTTTGGGTACGCCTTGGGTAGCCGCTGGTCTTGACTGTTGAGGGGGCGCCGCCGCCCCCTGCTCCGCCGTCGGTTTGGACTCCGGCCGGGGCGTCGCGGCGGCGGCGACTGCGGCAGCGCCCGATGCCGGTGGACGACGTTGCTCAACCGCGTGATCCGGCAGCAGGATATACTGCCCGACTTGGATGAGATAGGGCGGCGCCAGGCGGTTGATACGGGCCGTCGCGTTCATGTCAACGTCGTAGACCCGCGCAATAGCCGACAACGTATCGCCACGCCTGACCACATGGGAGCGCGGGCGCGGCATGACGAGCATCTGCCCAATCAGCAAAGCATAGGGTGGAGAAAGCTGGTTGGCCTCGATGATGTCTTTCATCGGAACCCCGTACTGCCGGGAAATGCCGTAGACCGTATCTCCCCGCTGCACGATCACGGAGGCGGGCGGCGGCCCCATCATCTGGCGCGCAGTCGGCGCCGAGACCTCCCATGGGACGATGTAGGAGTCGGCCCCACACCCGGCCAGCATCAAGGCAATAAACAGCACCGCCGCCCGCCGCAGTGCGGCGCCGCCGTTCTGACGCGCCTCTGGCGCCCCGCTGCATGTCCCGCCGGCCGTATTCATGCGGAGATAATAGGCGGCTGCAGGCCCTCGCGGCAACGAAAAGAGGTAGGTCGCGCTCGAATGATCAGCGCGGAGCGGCCATTCCATGGACCATGGGCACAAAGCGGACCGGGAACATGGGCCTGACATCCAGACCCGCCTCGGTCTTGCGGATCTGCATGAGTTCCTGCGTCTCGAATTCAGGACCAACAGGAATGACCATGATGCCGCCCACGGCGAGTTGGTCCTTTAGCGCCTGAGGAATTTCCGGGGCTGCCGCCGTCACGATGATCCGGTCGAAGGGCGCATGATCCGGCCAGCCCTTCCAGCCATCTCCCAGCAAGGTCGTGATGTTTCGGATGCCCAATCGGGCAAAACGATCCTCGGCAGTCTTCATCAGATCACGGTGGCGCTCGATGGAGTAGACCCGCCGGCAGAGCCGCGCCAACACTGCCGCCTGATATCCCGACCCGGTGCCGATCTCCAGCACCTTCATGCGTTCGCCAACCTCCAGCGCCTGACTCATAAGGCCCACCACAAGGGGCTGGCTGATCGTCTGGCCGCACCCGATCGGCAAGGCACGGTTGTCATAGGCATCGCCCAATAGGGTGGGTTCCACAAAGGCATCGCGGGGTACGCGCTCCAGAGCCTCCAGCACGCGATGGTCCGTAACCCCCGCCTGCCGGAGTTCCATAATCAGCCGCGCCCAACGGGCATCAGTCATGGAAAAATGGCCTCCTTCAGGCGCTGCAGCGTGGCCGTGTCCGTCAGGTCCACTTTGAGCGGCGTGATCGACACGGCACCACGACCGACCGCCTCGATGTCAGTGCCTTCAGGGGCGGCGCCGCCGCTGCGTTGCGGCCCGATCCAGATGTACGGATGGCCACGCGGGTCGTGGCGCTCGATCAGGCCATCACCAATCTTGCGGCGACCTTGGCGGGTCATCTCGACACCCGCGACGGCGTCCGGGGCGGCGTCCGGGAAATTGATGTTCATCAAGACATTACCAGGCCATTCCTGAGACATCAGCTTGGCAATAATCCCGGCCGCGTACCGTTCAGCCGTTTCCCATTTTATCGGATCCGGGCTGGTAAATACCTGACTCATGGCAATCGAGGGCAAACCAAGCAATGTGCCTTCCATTGCCGCCGCGACAGTGCCTGAATAATGCACGTCCTCGCCCAAATTGGCGCCCCGATTGATGCCTGACAGCACCAGATCGGGCTTGCGGTCGGTCAGGATGTGGTTGACCGCCAACAGCACGGAATCGGTCGGCGTCCCGGCGATGGCAAACCGACGAGGCTCCACCTCGCGGATGCGCAAGGGATGATGCAGGGTCAAACTGTGGCCCGCGCCACTTTGTTCCGTTTCAGGAACGGCCACCCAGACGTCGTCGGACAGGCTGGCGGCCACGCGCTCCAGCACCTCCAGGCCGGGGCCATGGATGCCGTCGTCGTTGGAGACCAGGATGCGGGCCTTTGACAAGTCCGGAATGGGTTTAAACATTGGCGCGGATAACCTCCATGCCCCCCATGTAGGGACGCAGGACGTCGGGCACCACGATGGAGCCGTCTTCCTGCTGATAATTCTCCAGCACGGCCACCAGCGCGCGCCCAACAGCCACGCCGGACCCGTTCAGCGTATGCACGAAGCGAGTCTGCTTCTCGCCCTCGGGGCGGAAGCGCGCCTTCATGCGGCGAGCCTGAAAGTCGCCGGTGTTGGAACAGCTTGAAATCTCGCGATAGCGTCCCTGCCCCGGCAACCAGACTTCGAGGTCATAGGTCTTGCGGGCCGAGAACCCCATGTCGCCCGTGCACAAGGCAAGCACACGGTATGGCAGTTCCAGGCGCTTGAGCACCTCCTCGGCACAGGCCGTCATGCGGTCGTGCTCGGCCTCGGACTCCTCGGGCGTGGTCACGGACACCAGTTCGACCTTCTCGAACTGATGTTGGCGGATCATGCCGCGCGTATCCTTGCCTGCCGCCCCGGCTTCGGAACGGAAGCACAGAGTAAAAGCCGTCATGCGGATAGGCAGGCGGGCCGGGTCGAGAATGTCGCCGGCCACCGTGTTGGTCAGCGTGACTTCGGCCGTAGGGATCAACCAGCGGCCCTGCTCGGTGCGGAACAGGTCGTCGGCGAACTTCGGCAACTGGCCGGTACCGATCAGCGGTTCGTCGTTGACCAGGACCGGGGTGTTCATCTCGGTATAGCCATGCTCGGTGGTGTGCAGGTCGAGCATGAACTGCGCCAGCGCGCGTTCCAGGCGGGCCAGAGCGCCGCGCAGGATGACGAAGCGGGCGCCCGACAGCTTGGCCCCGCCCTCGAAATCCATCAGCCCCAGGGCAGTACCGAGCGCGTCGTGCTCCTTGGGATCGAAATCAAACCGGCGCGGTGTACCAACGCGGCGCACTTCGACATTGTCGTCCTCGGACGTTCCAGCGGGGACCTCGGGCAACGGCGGGTTGGGGATGGCCAGCAGCACGGCGTCCATGTCGGCCGCAAGCTGGCGTGCCTCGTCCTCCAAGTCGGCCATCTTCTGCTTGATGGCCGCCACTTCATCCATCAACGCCTGGGCGTCACCACCGTCCTTCTTGACCTTGCCGATCTCACGCGAGGCTTCGTTGCGGCGGGCCTGCAACGTCTGCAACTCGGTTTGGACGGCACGGTTTCGCTCGTCCTGGGCGACAATGCGCGCCGCAAGAGGCTCTGCACCGCGACGGGCCAAGGCATCGTCCAGGGCATCGGGATTCTCACGAATCCATTTCAGGTCCAGCATGTGCAGCCGCTCGGTCAATGGGTGGGAAGAAAGCCGCGATGGTGCGGCCCTCGATGGCGAGAAGGTTTACGCGTTGAAGTCGGTTTCCTCAACCCCGTCGGCGTCATCCAAAGGCTCGTCGCCGTCTTCGGCCGCCTTCTTTTTCTCGACCATGCGGACCGAGAGAATGGACAACTCGTACAGGAGGATCATCGGCACGGCCAAACCGATCTGACTGATCACGTCCGGCGGCGTAAGTATGGCGGCCATGATAAAAATGCCGACCACGGCGTAGCGGCGCTTGGCCGCCAGCCCAGCCGACGTGACCAGCCCCACCCTGCCCATCAGGGTCAGCGCGACGGGAAGCTGGAAGCTAATTCCGAACGCAAAGATCAGCTTCATCACGAGGTCGAGGTACTCCCCGACCTTGGCTTCAAGCTGTATGGGCAGAACAGTTTCCGCGCCGGTCGTCTGGAATCCCAGCAAAAACCGCCATGCCATTGGAATAATGAGATAATAGACCAATGCCGCGCCCGTGGCGAACAGCACCGGAGAGACGAACAGGAACGGCAGGAACGCCTTCTTCTCGTGCTTATACAGTCCGGGCGCGATGAACATCCACAATTGCGCGGCGAACATGGGGAACGCCAGCACGGCCCCGCCGAAGAACGCCACCTTGATGTAGGTGAAGAACGCTTCGGTCAGCGCGGTGTAGATCATCCGTTGCGACCCGCCGACATCGTTCATGATGTCGGCCAGCGGCTGAACCAGGAACCCGTAGATCTGCTCGGCCACGAAATAGCAGCCGAGGAAGGCCACCAGTAGCGCCAGGACGGAGTACAAAAGGCGTGTGCGCAACTCCAGCAGATGCTGGAGCAGCGGCATTTTGTTGTCTTCTGGATCTTCGGCCACGACGCTCACGCCTTATCAGTCCTTCGCCTTCGTCTCGACCGCGTCGGACGTCGTGACGGGATCGGCTGGCTGCGTCGGCAGGGCCGGCCCCGTGGGGTCGATGCGGTCGTCCATGCTCAGGGTCGGCTTGGCCGGCGCGTCATCGATGTGCAGCGACCGCTGAATCGTCCCGTCGGGGTCCACGGCCTTGTCGATCTCCCGGCCGATGTCGGTCCGGGAAAGACGGCTCGCTTCCTTTTTAAGGTCGTCCAGTTCGGCCTCCTTCACCACGTCATCAAGATGGCGCTGGAAGTCACCGGCCAAGCTGCGGGCCTTGCGCACCCATCTTGCGATGGTACGCATGGCGTTGGGCAGCTCCTTGGGTCCAAGCACGATCACGGCCAGAACGGCTATGAGCGCGATCTCGGACCACCCGAGGTCAAACATGCTGATCTACCGGTTGGTCGGATGAAAGAGATGCTCAGCCCTTGTGGGCCGCGCGATCCTTTTCCTCACTGGTGGAAGTGGAGGCGGAAGCAGTGCTGCCCGTCTCGATCGCCTTCTTGTCGCCGGCGGCCGCGCTGTCCCCGTCCGAGCCGTCGTCCTTGAGGCCCTTCTTGAACGCGTTGACGCCCTTGGCCACGTCGCCCATCAAGCGCGGGATCTTGCCCGCCCCGAACAACAGCAGGACGACGACCAATACGATGACCCAGTGCCAAATGCTGGTAAAACCCATACCTGTCCCAACTCCCAAATCTGTGTTTCTCGCCTTCCGGGCGCCGCGCGGGCGCCGCTGGCCGAAACATTCGTTTTCACGGGCCGTGCCGGATGATCGCAGATTGCCGCCCGACCCGCAACATTACCGGAACACCCGTGGGCAGTATCGTTACCCTTCCGACGCGGCGGCCCCATCAAGAGGATAAACAAACGCCTGCGCATGATCGAGAACGACTTCGAGAACTTCGCCGGGCGGCGGAAGAAACTGTCCCGGCATCCGGGCATGCAAATGGACCGTTCCGCGTTCCGAACACTTGGCCGCCATGTGGATGAGGCTGGTGCGGCCAAGCATCCGGCTTTCCAGGACCGTCGCCCAGGATTGCGGTTCGGCCCCGTCCTCAAGCGCACGCAGATCCAACGCCTCCGGCCGGATGAGGACTTCGGCCGTGCCGCCCTCCTCCACGCCGCGCGCCTCCAGCGCCCCGAACGGCGTCTGCACATGACCATGACGGACGCGGCCTTCCAGGCGGTTGACCTCCCCGAAGAAGCGCGCGGCAAAGGCACTGCGCGGCTTGCAGTAAAGCTCCACCGGGCTGCCCATCTGCACGATCCGGCCGCCCTGCATCAGGGCGATCACGTCGGCCATGAACATGGCTTCTTCGGGGTCGTGCGTGACCAGCAAAGCGGAAATTCCGGTATCCTTGAGAACATGCAGGGTTTCGTCGCGCACCTGATCGCGCAGCCGCTTGTCCAGCCCGGAAAACGGCTCGTCGAGCAGCATCAGGCGCGGCTTGGGGGCCAACGCGCGAGCCAGACCGACGCGCTGCTGCTGCCCGCCCGACAGTGTATGCGGATAGGCCTGGGCGTGGGCCCCCATGCCCACCCGTTCCAGAGCTTCCATGGCCCGGTTACGGCGCTCGTCGGCGCCAAGGTGGCTGATCCCAAAGGTCACGTTGTCGATCACCTTGAGGTGCGGAAACAGCGCGTAGTCCTGAAACAGGAACCCCACGCTGCGGCGCTCCGGGGGCACGAACGCGCCCTGCCCAGCCACCGGCTGCCCGCCGATCCACACCGTGCCCTGGTTGGGCGTTTCAAGCCCGGCGGCGATGCGCAGGGTGGTCGTCTTGCCGCAGCCGGACGGCCCGAGCAGGCACATGAACTCGCCCGGCCCGATGGCAAAGCTGACATCCCGCACCACGGTCGTATCGCCATAGGCATGGCTGACGTGGTCCAGGGCAAGGCCCGCGTGCTGCGGGTCCATCTGGTCCCGGAATTTGGTCGGCCGGATGGGGTCAACGCGCATCAGTGGTCACTCCTCGTCCAGGAGGTCGAGTTGCGGCCTGCGCACCCGGACTTCCCCCTCATCCCCGTTGTCTTCGTCTATGTCCACCGGCGCGCCATCGTCACGCGCCCGCGCGCCATAAGCTGCGATGGCCGGGCGGGCATCCAGCAGGCCGGCGGCCTTCAACTCCTCGACCCCCGGCAGGTCGGACAGTCCATCCAGCCCGAAATGATCCAGGAACGCCGCGCTGGTGCCCCAGGTCAGCGGACGTCCCGGCGTCATGCGGCGCCCACGCGGCCGGACCCAACCGGCCTCCATCAAGATATCCAGGGTTCCCTTGGACACCGCGACGCCGCGAATATCCTCAATCTCGGCGCGGGTGACGGGCTGGTGATAGGCAACGATCGCCAGGGTTTCCAGGGCCGCGCGGGTCAGTTTTCGCGGCTCGTCCCGATCCACCTGCAACAGGGCGGCCAGGTCTTGCGCGGTGCGAAACGCCCAGCCATCGCCGAGACCGCGCAGTTCCACGCCGCGCCCCCGGTAATGCTCGCGCAACTCGTCCAGAATCTTCCCCACGTCCACCCCGGCGGGCAGGCGTTCGGCCAGCAGCTTGGCGGTCAACGGCTCGGCGGCGGCAAACAACAGCGCCTCGACAATGCGCAGGTGCTGGTGGTGATCGACGTCGAAGCTGGTGGCGATTTGGTTCACGATTAACTCTCGACCTCCTCGTCCCTTTCTGGCGCGTCGGTCCGCGCGCGCAACCAGATAGGAGAAAAATGCCCGCCCTCCTGCCGCAACTCAAGCCTTCCCTGCTTGGCGAGTTCCAGCGAGGCAATGAAATGCGCGCACATAGCCGACCGCCGCAGCAACGGATCGGCCAGATCCTGAGGCAGATAACGCCGCAACGTCTGCCAGTCGGGCATGGTCCCCAGCAACCGGCTCAGCCGCTTGATCGCGTCATCCACCGAGTAAAGACTGAGCGGCTCGATCTGGAGTTCGCTGGCCCCCTGGCGCCGCTTGAAATCGCCATACGCCTTGAGAAGATCGTACAGCGTGACGTCCCACACCGCATGGGACACCACCGAAATCCCCTCGGGCATGCCGCGCGGAAAGACATCGCGGCCCAGGCGCGGCCGTTCGATCAGTTGGGCGCCAACCGCCTGCATGGCCTCCAGGCGCTGCAACTGGAATTGCAGGGCGGCGGCCATCTCCTCGCCGCTCGGTTCCTCGTCGCCGGGCACCGGCGGCAGCAGCAGTCGGGACTTGAGGTAGGCCAGCCACGCCGCCATCACCAGATAGTCGGCCGCCAATTCCAGATGGTCGCGGCGGGCCTCGGCGATGAAGGCCAGATACTGTTCGGCCAGTTGCAGGATGGAGATGTGGACCAGATCAACTTTCTGGTCACGGGCCAGTTGCAGCAGCACGTCGATGGGGCCTTCGTAGCCCTCCAGATTAACCACCAGCGATTTGGCCGGGGCATCATCTTCATCGAACGTCACCGCCTCGGCCATCACACCAAGCCGGCAAGGGTCAGTAGCAAGCGGCCGAGTTCCATGGCAGGCATCCCGATCAGCCAGTAGAACACATTCAAATCCACTCCGATTTGCTGGCCAAGGAATGGCAACAGGAACGCCACGCCCAGGATAATCACCATACCCGTCCGCTCGAGCCGGGCCAGCGGATAGGCCAGACTGTCGGGCAGCAGCCCCACCGCCACCCGCCCCCCGTCCAGCGGCGGTATGGGCAGCATATTGAACAGCGCGAGGATCAGGTTGATCTGGAGCGCGTTGATGAGGTTGCGGGCCGTCCACTCCTGCGCGCCCTCCGGCAGGAAGGCGGCAGCGTGCAACGACAGAACCGCCACCACGGCCAGAGCCAAGTTGGTCGCAGGCCCGGCGATCGCCACCCACACCATGTCGCGGCGCGGGTTGTTCAGGCGGCGGAAATCCACCGGCACCGGCTTGGCCCATCCGAACATGATGCCGCCGAGGGCGAACAGCATGGCGGGCAGAACCACCGTCCCGAACGGGTCGATGTGGCGCAGTGGATTGAACGACAGCCGCCCCGCCATCCGCGCGGTCGGATCCCCCAGGCGCCACGCGACGAACCCATGCGCCGCCTCATGGAACGTGATGGCGACGAGGACCGGCAAGACCCAGGTGGAGAACGTATAGAACCAGTCGGCGTCCAGCCCGAACATGCGTGCTATCCTCAGCCAGCCAGCAGCCGGGCCAACTCGGCCTCGGCCTCGGCGGCGGCGACCGGCGGCGACGCGGCGCGCTGGGTCTGAACACGCGCCCAGCGACCTTGCGCAGCCTCGTCGAGCGGACGGCACCCCGCCATTACGGCGGCCATTTCAGCCATGTCGCCGTTACAGTGCAGAACAAGATCGCACCCGGCATCCAGCGACGCGATGGCGCGATCCTCGAAACGCCCGCTCAGCGCCTTCATGGAGAGATCATCGGTCATCAACAGCCCGTCAAAGCCCAGGTCGCGCCGGATTACGCCCTCGATCACCGCCTTCGAGGTGGTGGCCGGACGGTCGGCGTCCAGGGACGTGTAGACGATGTGCGCCGTCATGGCAAAGGGCGCATCGGCCAAGGCGCGGAACGGCACGAAGTCCCGCGCCTCAAGCTCGGCGCGCGGTGCATCCACCACAGGCAGGTCGAAATGGCTGTCCGCCAGGGCCCGGCCATGGCCGGGAATATGCTTGATGACGGGGTAGACGCCGCCTTCGAGAAAGGCATCCATGACCACCCTCCCCAGGGCAGCGACCACCGCTGGGTCGGCCGAAAACGCTCGGTCCCCAATGATGTCGTGCGCCCCGACGGCCGGAACGTCGAGCACCGGGGCGCAATCCACGTCCACGCCCAGGCCGCGCAGTTCAGCCGCCATGAGGGCTGTATTCAGGCGCAGCGCCCGAACCGCGCCGTCAGGATCGCGCTCATACAAGGCCCCAAAAGGCAGCATCGGCGGCGCATCGCGCCACTGCGGCGGGCGCAGACGGCGCACCCGGCCGCCTTCCTGGTCGATCAGGATCGGCGCGTCGCGCCCAACGGTGTCGCGCAGGGCGGCGGTCAGGGCGCGGACCTGATCCGGGGTCTGGATGTTGCGGGCGAACAGGATGAAGCCGAACGGATCGGACTCGGCGAAAAACCGCCGTTCCTCCTCGCTCAGTACAGGCCCGGCGCAGCCCAGCAGGGCCGCCGTCGGAACACGTCCGTTATTGGCCGACAAACAAGCACCCCACTTTCCGCTTGGCAAGCTCGTCACACAGCGTGCGCGCCGCGGCGTCACTGGACAGCCCAGTCGCGCGGACACGATAGAACACGCCCTTGGTGCCCAGGTCTGCCTTCTGGATGACCGGCGAAAGAGTTCCCAGAAGATCGGGATGCTTGCCCTTGAGGTCTTCCCACAGCTTGCGGGCCGAGGCATCATCGCGCAGCGCCGCGAACTGCACCGTATAGGCGCCTGCCGCGGCAGCGGTCTGCTGAGGCTGCGGCGCCGGGGCCTTAACAGGCTCCTCCGCCTTCACCGGGGCTGGGACAACAGGCGCCGGGACAACAGGCGGAACAACCGCCGGCGCGGAAACGACAGGAGCCGGAGCCACTGCGGTTGCCGCTGTCGGAGCCACCGGCGCCTGAGCCGCCGATATGGCGGGAATGGGCGCCGCCGGGCGAGCCTCGACCACCGACGGAACATCCAACGCGCGCTCGGCCGGTTCATCCAGCGGCGGCGGCGGCGGGGTCATGTCGGTGGCGGCCAGCGGGCGCGGCATCTGGGCCACAGCAGGCGGTGCCGACGGAACAACAGGCTCGGGCAGCAGGTTTTCGACATCCGATGCACCACCGGCACCGGAGCGCTCAAACACCAATTTGTCCTGGTTGGGAACCTGCATCCCGCCCGGATCGGCTGGGCGGACCTTGTAAGGTCCACCATCGGCCGGAACCAATTGCGGCGTTACCGTCCCCGATGTCCCGCTTTCGCGCGGCAACAGGTAGAATCCTGCCGCTCCCGCAACCGCGACACCGATCAGCAGTCCGCCAATCAACAGACCACGGCTTTTCACGCCGTCATCACTGCCGCCGCGCCCGCTCTCGTCGGACTCGCCCGTCAGGCGTTCGGGGATGAGATCCAGCAGATCATCCTGTGACTCGTCCTGGGGGTAGCGGGGATCACCCGGCCGTTGTGATGACATTACCGCATCTCCTCAACCGGTTGCACACCGAAAACCGTCAGGCCCGACGCTATCACCGTCGCCGCGCTTCGCACAAGGGCAAGGCGGGCGAGCGACAGCGGGCGGTTCTCGGGGTCCAGGAACCGAAGCTCGGCATTTTCCCGCCCCTTGTTCCACAACTGGTGGAACGCCGAGGCCACGTCGTTCATGTAATAGGCCAACCGGTGCGGCTCGTGCGCCTCCGCCGCGCCTTCAACCAGACGCGGCCAACCGGCGACAAGGCGCATCAGGGCGATTTCGTCCGCATCGGTCAGCAGGCTCGGATCGGCGCTGTCGGCCAAGGCCGTGTCGCTCAGATCC
>Ga0172382_10005256_pt1 | contig 19411 bp, 18 predicted proteins | sample Leawel138RmetaG_FD_122245 | JGI IMG/M metagenome (GOLD analysis project Ga0172382, IMG submission 122245) | Leachate microbial communities from a municipal landfill in Southern Ontario, Canada - Leachate well 138R metaG | ecosystem: Engineered > Solid waste > Landfill > Unclassified | place...
CCTCCACCACCTCCTTCAGGTCGTCGATGTCGTAGAGGTAGACGTTGTCCAGGGCGTTGACATCGTGGTCGATGTCGCGCGGCACGGCGATGTCGATGAAGAACATGGGCCGGTTGCGCCGCGCGCGCAGCACGGGCTTCACGTCGCGCGCGCGGATCACGGCCTCGGTGGCGCCGGTGGAGGAGATGACGATATCCACCTCGGGCAGCCTGGAGGTCAGCTCCTCGAAGGGGACGGCGCGGCCCTTGAAGCGCCCGGCCAGCTCCTTGGCGCGCGAGAGGGTGCGGTTGGCCACCAGCACCTCGCGGATGCCCGCGTTGACCAGGTGGGCGGCGGCCAGCTCGGCCATTTCCCCGGCGCCCACGAGCATGGCCCGGTTGGTGCTCATATCGCCGAAGATTTTCTTGGCCAGCTCCACGGCGGCGTAGCTGATGGACACGGCACTGGAGGCGATGGCCGTCTCGGTGCGCACGCGCTTGGCCACGGAGAACGCCTTGTGCAGCAGGCGGTTCAGGATGACCTTGGACGACCCGTGGTCCACGCTGGCGCGGTAGGCGTCCTTGATCTGGCCCAGGATCTGCGGCTCGCCCATGACCATGGAGTCCAGGCTGGAGGCCACGGTGAACAGGTGGCGCACGGCGTCGAGGCCCTGGTGGGCGTAGACGTGCGGGCCGAGCACGCCGACGCTGCCGCCGCATGTTTCGGCCCAGAAAGACAGGATGGCCTCGGGCTGCACCGACGCATCGGCCACGGCCAGGATCTCCACCCGGTTGCAGGTGGACAGGGTCACGGCCTCGGTGACCGGCCCCTCGGGGCGGACCAGCCCCAGGCGGCAGGGGTCGCACTCGGCCAGGGCGTAGGCCTCGCGGATTTCCACTCCCGCGGTGCGGTGGTTCAGGCCGACAAGGATTATTTTTTGCTTCATGGCGCCGGTATTATTGGAAGTTGTGGTGCGAGGGGACCAGGAAGTTGACCAGGACCAGGGAAAGCATGGACAGGGCGAAGACCAGCATGCCCAGGGTGGCGGCCTTGCGGCCGCGCCAGCCCAGGCTCAGGCGCTGGTGGAACAGGTAGGCGTAGAGCACCCAGATGCACAGGGAGGTGATTTCCTTGGGATCCCAGGTGATGAGCCTGCCCCAGGTGTAGCGGCCCCAGATGAAGCCGGAGAGCAGGCCCAGGGAATAGAGCGGAAAGCCCCAGATCACGGCCCATTTATTGGCCAGGTCCAGGGTGTTCAGGCTGGGCAGGTCCTTGCGGAAGCCGGTGAGCTTCTCCTTGGTCTTGATCTTGCGTTCCATGTGCAGGAACAGCGCCCCGGCGGCGAAGGCCATGGCCAGCAGCGTCAGGCTGCACAGCAGCGCGCCGATGTGCAGGGTGAAGAACAGCCCGGCGAAGTGCTCGGGCATGGTCACGGCCTTGCCCGCCGGGATGGTGATGGACGACAGGTAGAGCACCAGGGCCAGGGGCGAGGCGCCCAGGGCCAGGAAATCGAGCTTGCGGGCGCGCCAGATGGCGAAATAGACCACCAGCAGCAGCCAGGCCATGAGGCTGTAGTACAGCCCGCCCTGGCGGAAGGCGGCGTGGCCCCCGGCGGCGAAGAGCAGGGCGATTTCCAGGGTGTGCAGCACAAGCCCGCCCGCAGCGCACAGGGAGCCCACGCGCTTGAGCAGGGGCCGCTGGCCGAGCATCCCGGCGGGGAAGAGCAGGGCCCCGGCGAAATATAGCGTCACCACGACTATTTCCAGCAGGCTAGCATAGTCCATCGAGCAGTTCTCCGATCTTGGGGACCAGGGGGCCGGGCAGCAGCTCCGCGAGCAGGGCGGCGGCCCCGTCGCGGTCGGCGCGGCCCAGGGCCTCCAGCAGCCCGCAGGCCACCAGGGCGCGGAACAGTTCCGTATTGGCCGGTGTGCCCAGGCCAAGGGCCAGCACCTGGGGCCTCATACGCTCCATGAGGGTCAAAAACAAGCCGTAGGCCGGGCCGAAGTGCCCGCGCATCTCCTCGCCGATGCGCCGGGCCAGGGCCGGGCTGGCGCCGCCGGTGGAAAAGGCCACGGTCAGCGCGCCGCTCTCCACCGTGGCGGGCACGATGAACGTGCCCAGCTCCGGGGCGTCGGCCACGTTGACCGGCACGCCGCGTTCCCGGGCCGCCCCGGCCACCTGGGCGTTGACCCCGGGGTCGCCCGTGCAGGCGAAGGCCAGGGTCCGGCCGTCCAGGTCCCCGGGGGCGAAGGGCCGCCGGGCGAACTCCAGGCCCGGGCGCGCCAGCAGCCCTTGCAGCTCCGGCGAGGGCGGGGCGGTGTCCAGGGCCAGCACATGGGCGGCCCCGCAGTCCAGCAGGGTGCCGATCTTGCGCAGGCCCACGGCGCCCGCGCCCACCACCAGCGCGCGCAGCCGGGCCGGATCCAGGAAAACGGGATAGTGGCGCATCGGGCCTTCGTACCAGAAGCTTCCCGCGCAGGCAAAAGGATATAAGCCCCCGGGGCACGTTGGCAATCGCCGTCTGTGCCGTTGCCTCGCGGGGCGCTTTGGGCTACCTTGCCGGGGTTCCTCCCCAATCCGCAACCCCCCGACACGGCATGCAGGAACCCCGCTCGGACCAGCTTCCGGCACACGGCCGCAAACATCTGGTGGTCCAGCTCGCCCGCTTCGGCGACCTGGTGCAGACCAAGCGCCTGCTGGCCACCCTGGCGGCCCGGCCGGAGGCCGAGGTCCACCTGGCGGTGGACCGTTCCCTGGCCGGGCTGGCGGCGCTGCTCTTCCCCGGGGTCCGCGTCCACGCCCTGGCGGCCCACGCCCAGGGGCAGGCCGATCCCGGGCAGGCCCTGGCCGAGAACATGCCCGCCTTCGCCGCCCTGCGCGGAGCCGGGTTCCACGAGGTCTACAACCTCAACTATTCCGGCCTGAATTTCGCCCTGTCCACCCTGTTCGACCCGGCCATCGTGCGCGGGCACCGCATGGAGAACGGCCAGCGCCTGTCCGGGCCCTGGGCGCGCATGGCCCTGCGCTGGACGCGCCAGCGCCGCTTCGCGGGGCTGAACCTTGTGGACTACTGGGCCGAGCTGGCCGACGACCCGCTGCCCCCGGGCATGGTCAACCCCGTGGCCCGGCGCGGGGGGGGCGGGGTGGGGCTGGTGCTGGCCGGGCGCAACGCGCGGCGCTCCCTGCCGCCCCGGACCCTGGCCCTGCTGGCCGGGGCCGTGGTCCAGGGCACGGGGGCCTCGCGGGTGGTGCTGCTGGGCTCCCGGGCCGAGCGCGCGGCGGCCAAGGAACTGCTGGCCCTCATGCCGCGCGCCCTGCGCGACATGACCCGGGACATGGTGGGCGCCACGGATTGGCGCGGGCTGCTGGATGCCCTGGACGGACTGGACGCGCTGCTCACGCCCGACACGGGCACCATGCACCTGGCGGCCCACCTGGGCGTGCCGGTCCACGCGTTCTTCCTGTCCTCGGCGTGGTGTTTCGAAACCGGGCCCTACGGCCTTGGGCATCGCGTCTGGCAGGCGGACATGGACTGCGCCCCCTGCCTGGAGACCTCGCCCTGCCCCATCGGCACGCGCTGCGCCCGGGCCTTCTCCGGGCGCGACCTGCTGCGCCACCTGGCCGGCAATCCGGCCTTCGAGACCCCGGAGGGGCTCACGGGCTATGTGTCGGCGTTCGACCCCCTGGGGCTGACCTTCCGCGCCGTGCTCGGGCCGGACCCGGAGGCCGAACGCCGCCGCCAGTTCCGCACGCTCATGGCCGGGGTGCTGGGCCGCCCCATGCCCGGCGTCGTGGACCCGGAGTTGGCAAGGGAATTCCTGCCCGAGGAAGACTGGATGCTTCCGGGCGCCGCCAAGCCGCATACAACCATGGAGTTCCTGGATTTCCAGGAGAAGGTTCAGGCATGACTTCGAGAAGCGATCTGACGGAAGCCGCACGCTCCGGCACGCCGCAAGGGCCGTTGCGGGTCCTGCTCGTGCCGCCGCTGTACGGCGGCTCCCTGCCCGTGGCCCGCTTCTGCGGACGGGCCCTGGCGGGCATGGGCCATATGGTGGAGACATTCGAGGCCCCGGATTTTCATGGCGCCTTTTCGGCCCTCAAGGGGCTGCGCGTCACCTCCGAGCGGCTGACGCACCTGGAGAACGCCTTTTTGGGCGTGATCTCCCAGGCCATCCTGGCCAAGGTGGAAACCTTCGAGCCCGACCTCGTCCTGGCCCTGGCCCAGGCGCCCCTGGGCGCCCAGGCCCTGCGGCGGCTGCGCCGCGACGGCGTGCCCACGGCCATGTGGTTCGTGGAGGACTGGCGCGTCTTCACCTACTGGCGGGCCTACGCGCCGCTGTACGATTTCTTCGCCGTGATCCAGGAGGATCCCTTCCTGGGCGAGCTGGCGGCCGCGGGGCAGCCCAACGCCCTCTACCTGCCCCTGGCGGCGGACCCGCAGTTCCACAGGCCCCTGGACCTGACCCCCGGCGAGCGCCGCACCTGGGGCGCCCAGGTGGGGTTCATGGGCGCGGGCTATCCCAACCGGCGCGCGGCCTTCCGGCGCCTTGCGCATCACGATTTCAAGATATGGGGCACGGAGTGGGAGGGCGACGCGGCCCTGGCCCGGCGCGTGCAGATGCGCGGGCGCCGCGTGAGCCCCGAGGAGTGCGTGAAGATCTTCAACGCCACCCTGGTCAACCTGAACCTGCACTCCAGCGTGCAGGCCGACAACCCCGTGCCCCCGGGGGATTTCGTGAACCCGCGCACCTTCGAGCTGGCCGCCTGCGGGGCGTTCCAGCTGGTGGACCGGCGCGGGCTCATGGACGACCTGTTCTGGTCCGACGAGCTGGCGACCTTCCAGACCCTGGAGGAGCTCGACGAGCGCATCGCGTATTTCCTGGAGCACCCTGAGGAGCGGCTGGAGTACGCCCGCCGGGGCCGGGAGCGCGTGCTGGCCGACCACACCTACACCCACCGCATGGCCGCGCTGCTGGCCTTCGTGGCCCAGCGGCGCCCGGGCTGGCCCGCCCCGCGCAAGAGCGCCCGGGCCCTGGACGGCCTGCCCGAGCCCCTGCGGGCCCAGGTGGTGGAGCTGCTGGATCGTCTGGGGCTTGGGGCCGACACGACCTTCGACGACCTGGTCTGGGCCGTGCGCCAGCGCCAGGGCGAACTGACCGAGGTGGAAACGGCCGTGCTGTTCCTGGACGAATGGCGCAGACAGTACGGCGCCAAGCCTGCGGAACCCTCCTGACGATCCCGGGCCCGGGGGCTCCGGGCCCGCCCCGGCCTATTCGTCCCCGGCCCCGGGGCCGGGGGACGTCTGTCCGTCCGGACCTTCCGGCCCGTCCTGGGCGTCGGGTTCCTGCGGGCGCGGCAGGCCCCGCCACCACGCGCTCAGGCGCGGCTCCTGGCCGTTGTCGCGCGGGGTGTAGAAGCCGCCCGCCACGCCATCGGGCAGGTAGCGCTGCGGCGCCCAGCCGCCGGGATAGTTGTGCGGGTACTTGTAGCCCTGGCCGAAGCCCCACTGCTTTTGCAGCCGGGTGGAGGCGTTGCGCAGATGCAGCGGCACGGGCCGCATGCCGTTCTCGCGGATTTCGCGCGCGGCCATGTGGTAGGCCATATAGCTGGAATTGCTCTTTTTCGCCAGGGCGAGATAGGTCACCGTCTCGGCAAGGGGAATGAAGCCCTCGGGCATGCCCACGAACTCCACGGCCTGCTGGCAGGCCACGGCCAGGGGCAGGGCGCCGGGGTCGGCCAGGCCCACGTCCTCCCCGGCGGAAAGGATCAGCCGCCGGGTGACGAAGCGCGGGTCCTCGCCGCTTTCCAGCAGGCAGGCCAGGTAGTAGAGCGCCGCGTCGGGGTCGCTGCCGCGGATGGATTTGATGAGCGCCGAGGCCAGCTCGTAGTGCGAGTCGCCGTCGCGGTCGCCGCGCAGGACCACGTCGGGCAGCACGGCCTTGAGCCCCTCGGACGAGCGTTCGGCCTCGGGCAGGGCGGCGGTGTATTCCACAAGGTTCAGCAGGGTCCGTGCGTCGCCCTGGGCGACGGCGGCCAGCACGTCCAGGCTGGCCTCGGGCAGCTCCTGGCCCAGGGCGGCCATGCCCCGGGCGGCGACCTCGCGCAGGTCCTGGCGCGAGAGGGCCCGCAGCCGGTGCACATGCAGCCGCGAGAGCAGCTGGCGCGTCACCGAGAACGAGGGGTTCTCGGTGGTGGTGGCCAGCAGGGCGATTTCCCCCGATTCGAGGATGGGCAGGAAGAAGTCCTGCTGGGCCTTGGAGAAACGGTGCAGCTCGTCGAGGATGAGCACCCGCCGGCCCTTGATGCGCTTGCGCAGTTCGGCCAGCCCGGCCTCCGGGGCGCTGACGCGCACGAAGGGAAGGCCCGAGAGCCTGGCCAGCAGCAGCGCCAGGGTGGACTTGCCGCAGCCCGGCGGGCCGAAGAAAAGCTGCGAGGGCAGGCGCGGCCCCCGGGCCATGGCCTCGACCTTGGCCCGGATGTGCCGCTGGCCGATGAATTCGTCCAGGGTCCGGGGTCGGATGCGGTCGGCCAGGGGCTGGTTCGCGTCGCGGGCCGGGGCGTCCCCGGGGGCGGGGGCGTCTTCGGGGGCGGTTTCGCGCGGGTTCTCAAGCATGGGCGCCACCCCACCAGAACAGGGTCAGGGCCGCCAGGGCCGCGGTCTCGAAGCGCAGCACCGACGGCCCCAGGCTCACGGCCGCGAACCCCGCCGCCTCCAGGGCGCTGACCTCGCGGGGGTTCAGGCCGCCTTCGGGGCCCAGCACGCAGAGCACGTCGCCCCGGGCTGCGGTGACATCGGCCGGGCCCAGCAGGCGCGGGCGCCGCTGGTCCTCCCACAGCAGGTAGCGCCGGGGGACGGCCGCCCCGGCTTCGAGCAGGGCCTCCAGGGAGGGCAGGGTGCGCAGCCCGGGCAGCCAGGGGGAGCCGCACTGCTTGGCCGCGGCGGCCAGGGCGGCGGCCCAGGTCTCCTTGGGCGCGTCGGGAACCCGGCCCTGGCTGTGGGCCGCCTGCCAGAACCAGACCTCCCCGGCGCCCAGCTCCACGGCCTTTTCCAGCAGCCAGCCGCGCCGGGCGGACTTGGCCCAGCCCACGGCCAGGATGGTCCGGGCCCGGGGCGCGGGGGCGGCGTGTTCCTCCAGGAGTTCCAGGGTCAGGGTCCGGCGGTCCACGGCCAGCACGCGGAACAGGCCCGTGCGCCCCGCGCCGTCCAGCCCGCGCAGGGTTTCGCCCGGGGCCGTGCGCAGCACGCGCCCCAGGTGGTGGGCCTCGGGGCCGTCGAGCACGAAGGGGTCGCGCCAGCGGTGGGGTTCGAGGAGGAAGGTCTTCATGGCGCTCGTCTTAGCGCGGCCCGGGCCCGGGCGCAACCGTGCCGGACACCGGCCCGCCGCGCCCGGCCCGGGCGCGGCCGGGCGAAAAAAAACGCCCCGGGCCGCGCGGGCGGCCCGGGGCGGCTTTGCGCGCGCCGCGGCTAGAGCTTCACGCGGGCCGTGCCCTGGGTGTAGAAGGGCAGGGTGCCCCGGGTGGCGGCCAGGGGCTTGGCGCCCTTGCCGACCAGGAACTGCGTGGCTTCGGCGTGCTCGGCCTGCACATAGGCCAGGGCCACGGCATGGCCCAGGCTGGGGGCGAAGGAGCCGCTGGTCACCCGGCCGACGGGCTCGCCCGAGGGCAGCAGCACGGGGTCGTCGTGGCGGGCGGCGCGGCGGCCTTCGAGCACCAGGGGGATGAGCGACTCGCGCACGTCGAAGGCCCTGGCCTTGCCGATGTGGTCGGCCGGGGACTTGAGGAAGACGGACATGCCCGCCTCGGCGGGGGTGTGCTTCTCGTCCAGGTCCTGGCCGTAGAGGGCCATGCCCATCTCCAGGCGCAGGGTGTCGCGCGCGCCGAGGCCGGCGGGGCGGACCAGCGGGTTTTGCAGCAGCAGCTCCCACAGGGCCTGGGCCTTGTCCTCGCGCAGGTACAGCTCGTAGCCCAGCTCGCCGGTGTAGCCCGTGCGGCTGACGACCATCGGGTCGCCGTCGAACTCGGTGCGCTTGAAGGAGAAATAGGTCAGGAACGACCAGTCCTCGCCGGTGGCCTCGTTGAGGACGCGGCAGGCCTCGGGGCCCTGGAGGTCGATCTTGGCGGTCATGTCCGAGATGTTCTCGAAGAACATGCCCTCCGGCAGGTGCGATTTGATCCAGGCGTAGTCCGTGTCGATGCGCGCGCCGTTGACCACGAGCATGTATTCGTCGTCGGCCATGCAGTAGACGATGCAGTCGTCGATGATCCCGCCCTGTTCGTTCAGCAGGAAGCCGTAGCGGCAGCGCCGGGGGCCGAGGGTGTCCAGGTTGTGGGTCACCACGCGCGACAGGGCGTCGCGGGCCTTGGCGCCACGCAGCTTGAACTCGCCCATGTGGCAGATGTCGAAGACGGAGGCCTTGGTGCGGGTGTGCTGGTGTTCTTCAAGAATACCGGCGTATTGGACGGGCATGTCCCAGCCGGCGAAGGGGACCATCCTGGCGCCGTGACCGACATGCCAGGAGTGCAGGGGTGTCTTGAATAGCTCGGACAACGACTTCTCCTTGCGCAGACGGAAGGGAAAGACCAAAGGGCAAACCCGGCCTATACAGCATGTTCCAGGGGCTTGTCACCTGATTCCGCCCGGGTTTTGCGGATGGACTTGAACTCGTCGAGCTGGGCCACCAGCCGTCCGTACTGGCGGCGCACCTCGCGCCCGTATGGGGTCAGGTCCTCGTCGCGGCGGCGGATGTATGTGCGCACGAGGTAGGCGTCCTGGAGCATGTTTTCGCCCAGGATGATGACGCTTTCCACCAGTTCGTCGAAGTAGTTGACGATCTCGTACTTGAGGTCGTTCAGCAGGGCGTTGGCCTGCTCCAGGGCCTCCAGGTGCCCCAGGCGCCCGCCCTTGTGCGCGCGCCTGCTCAGGTCCTCCAGGGCCTGCACCTTGCGCGCCTGCTGGATGTAGCTGTACTTGGCCCAGACCTCCTGGTGGAGGTCGTGCATGGAGTTGAAGGTCTCGTAGTAGTCCGGGTTGCGCAGGTAGGTGTCCAGGACCTTGGTGACGTTGGAGTAGAATTCGCCGGAGTAGCCGATGATCCTGCGCTGGTGCTTGGAGAGCCAGGCGAAGAGGAACTTCAGGCGCTTCTCATGGGTGTCGGTGTTCTCCACCACCTCGTTGCGCTTGTAGACGATGCGCCCGTTGTATTCGCCGCGGGCGATGTCGTTCAGCCGCAGGAACATGTTCGAGGCGTCCTTGATGATGTTGACCATCGCGTTGACCCGGCCCGACAGGGGGTGGATGACCTCCTGGCGGAGCACGGACAGGGCGCGGTCCTGGCGCACGTTGTCGCGGCTGAACTTGTGCTGGCGGTAGGTCACGCGCAGGATGACCACGCGCCGGGCGCGGTCCACGAAGTAGCGGCCCTGGGCCAGCTTGCGCAGCACGTCCTTCTGCTCGTTGTCCACCTGCACCAGGGCGGTTTTCTCCACGCGCGGATAGCGGCGGCTCAGGGGATGGGAGTACAGGGTGGTGATGGTCCGGTCGGACTGGCCGAGCACGCGGATCATGAAATCCTCGCCCATGCGCTGGAGGCGGCGCGAGAACAGTGCGCTGGAGGTGCGCCGCTCCGAGACGATGGGGAACCCGTACAGCTCCATGAGGAACTGGTAGACGAACAGGCGGTTGCGCTCGTAGCGCGCGTTGTCGCCCACGGTGAACTTGCCGGTGCGCACCCCGAAGCGCTTGATCTCGGTGTCCAGGTCCGAGGGGAAAGAGGCGTAGACCCCGGCCAGGTGGAAGCCGCCGCCCCGGTCCTTGGCCAGGACGTGGGCGCGATCCATCTGGAGCAGGAAGGGCAGAACGTCCGGATAGTTCTCCAGGGCTGTCAGGTCCTTGCGCAGGAATTCCCTGCGGAAGGCCTCCTGCCAGCGCTTGGGCAGGCGGTTCAGGCAGGTCTGGCGGTTGCGCACCTGCACGGCGCGCTCCAGGGGGCAGGCGTTCTCCAGCCCCAGCTCCGCCTCGCCCAGCAGGTCGTGCAGGATGTCGAACTGGAAGACCTCGGAAAAATAGGACAAGGGCCTGGCCAGGGCGACCATGGAGAAGCCCGGCAGGTTGGTATGCTCGAAGGGGTCGGCCTCGAAGGAGGGCAGCAGCTCGCGCGATTCCACCAGGGGGTAGTCGGGCTGCTCGAAGTAGGGCTTCAGCAGGCAGTGCCTGATCTGCACCCAGTCCAGGAAGCGCTTGAGGCGGGGGATGCTGTCGACCTGCAAGGGCACGGGACCGTCGGCTCCCGCCGTCAGGGGGAATTCACGGACCTTGCTGAACGCCTGCTCCCAGGAAAAAGCCATGCCTTTTGCCGTTGCTCCGGTGGGTGGGCAGGGCGCCCGAGCCCGGTTTGAATATCCATTCGTCGCAATTCTAGCGTTGCCCGGGCGCATTGACAATACAAAAAAGGCAAAACTTTCAGGGCCGAACCGTATCGCCGGGCCGCAGGCCGCCTCCGGCCTCCCGGGGCGGGCCGGTCGGCCAGGCCGGTGCCCCGGGCCGGGGCCGCGAACCCGGCGGCCCTCCAGAGCCCGGGCGCGCCCCCGGTCGGCCGGTGCGGCCCCCGGGGGGCTTCCGGCAACGCCGTCTTGTGTCCGGCGCTCTTGTGTTGTGTGTTGCGCGCGGCACGGTGAATGTATCTTGGAGGGCATGTCCGATCTTTAATCGTGTGTAACGAGTCAAATGTTATGCACTGATGGCGGCGTTGCGTTTGTTCTTGCACCCAGGCTGCCTTTCCGCTTGCGGGCTCGCGCCCCGGGGGCCGGTGTCCGGGCCGTTCCGTGCGCGGCTTTTCCGGGCCGGGACACCGGGCCGGAAAAAGCGGTTTTGTTTTTTGCGGGCCTGTCGTAACTTGTCCTCTTCCCGCCGGTCGAGCCCCGAGGCTCCCGGGGGGCACCCCGCGCCCGACGGGTCGGCGCGGGGCATCACGGACGGACCTGGAGCCAATGGGAACGGACAGCCTCATCAAATTCCTGAACGTCGTCGGCAGCGTGTACGACGCCTATTCGGCCGTGCTTTTCCTGCCCGCCGTGACGGGCGAGGGCTTTTGCATCGCCGGGAAGTTCAGCCTGGGCGACGGCATCGACGGCGCCACGACGATCATGCCCGGCCAGGGCCTGGTGGGCTGGATCCTGCGCAACAAGAAGCCGCTGCTCATCAACAATTTCGACCAGAAGCGCAGCCACCTGGGCTACTACGACCACAAGGACGAGAGCCAGATCAAGGCCTTCATGGGCTGCCCGGTGCAGGGCGGCGGGGCCCTTTGCGTGGACAGCCGCCGCCAGTACTCCTTCAGCGACAAGGACCAGAAGATCCTCGACCTGCTGGCCCGCCTGGCCTGCGATATCCAGAGCAGCGAGTTCCTCATCGGCCAGGGCATGGAGGAGAGCCGCTTCTACCGCACCCTGCAACACATGGTGGAACTGCGCGCCCGCGCCCCGCGCTGGGCGGCCTACCTGACCACGTTCCTGGAGCTGCTGGCCCAGGCCACGGGGTTCGGCCAGTGTTTCCTGGCCGCGCGGGACGAGCGCGGCGCCAACTATTTCCTGGAGGGCGTGCCCGAGGGGTTTTTCCCGTCCCATGTGCCCCATCCGGGCATGGTGCCCATCAAGAGCGGGCTGGTGGGCTATGTGTTCAATTCCGGCCAGCCCGTGTTCTCCGGCGACCGGGGCTGCTGCCCTGCGGGCCGCTCGCTCTTCGGCAAGGACGTGCCCGCGCCGGAGCTGGGCAGCTTCGTGCTGCTGCCCGTGGTCTTCGGGCGCAAGCCCCGGGCCGTGCTCGCCCTGTGCAGCCCCGAGGTGGTCGCCGTGACCCCGGCCATGCGCAATTTCCTCGGGCTGGCCACGGCCAACCTGTCCCTCTTCCTCGAAAATCTCTATCTCCAGGCGCGGTTGGCCAGCCTTGGCCCCTCCTCCTGAAAATTCTTTTCGGGACCATTGCCGTCCGGGGCCGGTTCGGATATAAATCCCTGAGTGGGTAGAAATACTCTAGACTTTTTCTGTGGCGCGGCACCGAGCCGCGCACAAGGGGTTTCTCCATGTTCCTGAAACGCCTCCTGGGGATGCTGGGCAAAGATCTGGCCATGGACCTCGGCACGGCCAACACCCTGCTGTATACGCCAAAGGAAGGGATCGTGCTCAACGAGCCCTCCGTGGTGGCCCTGGACACCAAGACCGGCAACGTCATCGCCGTGGGCAAGGAGGCCAAGGACTTCCTGGGGCGCACGCCCGACCGCATCCGCGCCATCCGGCCCATGAAGGACGGCGTCATCGCCGACTTCGAGGTGACCAAGGAGATGATCGCCTTCTTCATCCGCAAGGTCATCCGGGGCATGTCGCTCATCAAGCCGCGCATCGTCATCTGCGTGCCCACGGGCATCACCCAGGTGGAGAAGCGCGCGGTCATCGAGAGCGGGCTCCAGGCCGGCGCGCGCGAGGTCAAGCTCATCGAGGAGCCCATGGCCGCGGCCATCGGCGCGGGGCTGGCCATCGAGGAGCCCGTGGGCAACATGGTGGTGGACATCGGCGGCGGCACCACGGAGGTGGCCGTCATTTCCCTGTCCGCCGTGGCCTACGCCGAGTCCGTGCGCGTGGCGGGCGACGAGATGAACGAGGCCATCCAGCGCTATTTCCAGGACCGCTACCAGCTGCTCATCGGCGAGAACATGTCCGAGAAGGTCAAGATGCACCTGGGCAGCGCCGCGCCCCTGGACGAAACCCTCGTGGGCGAGGTTTCGGGCAAGAACATCGTGGACGGCACCCCGCGCTGCATCGAGATCACCGACGCCCAGGTCCGCGAGGCCATCCGCGAGCCCGTGGCGGCCATCATCATGGCCGTCAAGCGCGCCCTGGAGAAGACGCCCCCGGAGCTGGTGGGCGACATCGCCCGCAACGGCCTGCTGCTGGCGGGCGGCGGGGCGCTGCTCAAGGGGCTGGACCGGCTCATCAGCCAGGAAACCAACCTCTCGGTCATCGTGGACGAGGATCCGCTGACCACCGTGGTGCGCGGCACGGGCCGCAGCCTCGCGGAGGACAAGCGTTTTTCCAAGGTCTGGATCAACTAGCCGCGCCCGCGCCGCTGCGGTTCGAAAGGGCGGCCCCGGGCCGCCCTTTTGCCGCCCGGCGCGCGGGGGCGGCAAACGGGAGCCGCCAATGAACCCCTTCGTCACCCCGGTGCTGCTGGGAGGCGTCCTGGCCGCAGTGCATGAGGCCGGGCAGTGCATCCTCGACGCCCGGACCCGCCCGCGCCGCATCCGCCACAAAGGGCGCATCGACCTGGTCACCGAAACGGACCTGGCCTCGGAGGCCCTGCTCAAGGAGCGCCTGGGGGCCCTGTTGCCCGGGGCGGACTTCATGGCCGAGGAGAGCGCGGCCAGCCGCGTGCCCGGCGAGCTGACCTGGATCATCGACCCCCTGGACGGCACCACCAACTTCGCCCACGGCCTGCCCGTGGTGGCGGTTTCCGTTGGTCTTTGGCGCGCCGGGGAGCCGGTGCTGGGCGTCGTGGCCGTGCCCGTCCTGGGCGAGACGTTCCACGCCGTGCGCGGGCAGGGCGCCTTCCTGAATGGCGAGCCCATCGCCGTGAGCGCCACGGACCGGCCCGTGGACGCCCTGGTGGCCACCGGCTTCCCCTATTCCGTGGCCGGGGACATGGAGCATATCATGGGCCCCATGAGCCGGGTGCTGCCCGCCACGCGCGGGCTGCGGCGCATGGGCGCGGCGGCGGCGGACCTGGCCTATGTGGCCTGCGGGCGGCTGGACGCCTTCTACGAAATCCGCCTCAAGCCGTGGGACACCACGGCGGGCTGGCTGCTGGTGGAGGAGGCGGGCGGGCGCGTCACGCGCTTCGACCCCGAGGTGCCTTACACCCCGGGCGCCCCGAGCATCCTGGCCTCCAACGGCCGGCTCCACGGGGCCGTGGCCGCCCTGGTGCTGGGCGACGGGCCCGACCTGCGGGAATAGCGCGGCCTCAGGGGTCGGGCGCGCCGTCGTCGTCCGGGCGCCCGGGGCGCGCCGGGCGGAAGACCATGTCGCGCTCCCAGAAGCTGACCAACGTCGGCGTGAGCATCTCGCGGAAGCTGGCGGCCAGGGCGTCCAGTTCGTCGCGGTCCACGAACAGGCCGTCCTCGATCTCGGCGGGGTCGGGCAGCAGGGGGCCCGGGCAGGCCCCGGCGGCGAACAGGGTGGTGAAGCCGTAGCCCGTTTCCGGGCAGGCCGGGGCCTTGCCCAGGCGCGTCAGCAGCGCCCCGCCGATGCCCAGCTCCTGGCGCAGGCCGCGCAGGGCGGCGTCCTCGCAGGATTCCCCGGCCAGCACTGGCCCGGCGGCCGACAGGTCCCAGCGCCCGGGGTAGAGGGTCTTGGTCCGGGCGCGTTTTTGCAGGAACACCCGGCCCCGGGCGTCGTAGACCAGCACCAGCACAGTGCGGTGGAACAGGGCCTGGCGCCGGGCCTCGGCCAGGGGCATGACGCCCAGGGGGCGGTCCTGGTCGTCGACGATTTCCACGGCGTCCTGGGCCCTGGGGGATATGGCGTGAAGGTGTGTGGACATGGTGCGGCGTTTGGCTGCATATACTAGCAGAGGCCCCCGGGGGCCGCAACGGGGAGGGGGCCATGCCTGAGCCCGAGCCGCGCGGGGACGCCGCGCCCGGACCGGCCGCCGGGGAGTTCCGCTTCGCCCGCCTGGGGCTGGATGACCTGCCCGGCCTGGTGGCGCTGGAGCGGCGCTGCTTCTCCATGCCCTGGGGCGAGCGCGAGTTCCGCCTGGGGCTTGAGGGCCGGGTCTTCAATGTTTTCGGGCTCTTTGGTCCCGGTGGCCTGGCGGCCTATGTGTCGTTCCACCACGTCGTGGACGAGATGGAGATCCTGAATATCGCCGTGCGCCCGGAGCTGCGTCGCCGGGGCCTGGGTGCGCGGCTGCTGGGGCTGGCCCTTGGCATCTGCGCGGGGATGGGCGTGCGCGTGGCCCGGCTGGAGGTGCGCGCGGGCAACGTTCCGGCCCTGGCGCTCTATGCCCGCTTCGGCTTCGCCCGCGTCGGCCTGCGCCGGGGCTACTACACCGACACCGGCGAGGACGCCGTGCTCATGAGCCTGGACCTGCCCGCCCCGGCGGCCCCGGGCGGGCCCGGCGCGGCGGGGCCTCCCCCGGGTCTGGATAATTCCGGCGCCGCGTAGTACAGCATGCCAAGGGCCGCCCAGCGGCGGCCCCCACCATGACGCAAAGGCCCGCCGCGGGCCCAATCCCAAGGAGAACCGCCATGATCCGCTGCATCGACGAACTGGACCTCAAGGGCAAGAAGGTGCTGGTGCGCGTGGACTTCAACGTGCCCCTGAAGGACGGGGCCATCGTCGACGACAACCGCATCCGGGCCAGCCTGCCCACCCTGCGCCTGGCCCTCGAGCGCGGCGCCGCGCTGATTTTGTGCTCGCACCTGGGCAAGCCCAAGGGCCAGCCCGCTCCCGAGTTCTCCCTCAAGCCCGTGGCCCGGCACCTGGCCGACCTGCTGGGCCGCGAGGTGGCCATGGCGCCGGACTGCGTGGGCCCCGAGGTCGAGCGCATGGTGTCCATGCTTGGCCCCGGCGGCATCCTGATGCTTGAGAACCTGCGCTTCCACAAGCAGGAGCAGGCGGGCGACGACGCCTTCGGCGCGGCCCTGGCCGCCCTGTGCGACGTGTACTGCTGCGACGCCTTCGGCACGGCCCACCGCGCCCACGCCTCCATGACCGCCATCCCCGCCCACGCGCCCGAGAAATGCGCGGGCCTGCTGCTCATCAAGGAATGGAAATACCTGGGCCAGGCCCTGGCCGACCCCGCGCGGCCCTATGTGGCCATCTCCGGCGGGGCCAAGGTGTCCACCAAGCTGGGCATCCTGCGCAACCTGCTGTCCAAGGTGGACAAGCTCATCGTCGGCGGGGCCATGGCCAACACCTTTTTCCTGGCCCAGGGCCACGGGGTGGGCGCCTCGCTGGTGGAGCCCGATCTGGTGGACGAGGCCCGGGCCGTGATGGACGAGGCCGCCCGGCGCGGGGTCGAGCTGCTGCTGCCCGTGGACTGCGTGCTCGGCTCCGGGCCCGAGGCCGGGGCCGCCGGGCCCGCCGTGGGCGTGGACGCCGTGCCCGAGGGCCAGATGATCCTCGACGCGGGTCCGGCCTCGGTGGCGCGCTGGGCCAAGGCCCTGGCCGGGGCGGGCACGGTGGTCTGGAACGGACCGGTGGGCCTGTTCGAGAACCCGGCCTTCGCGGCGGGCTCCACGGGGCTGGCCCGGGCCGTTGTGGACTGCGGCGCGCTGACCATCATCGGCGGCGGCGACACCGGCGCGGCCCTGACCGTGGCCGGGCTGGCGGACAAGGTGACCTTCGTCTCCACCGGCGGGGGATCGTTCCTGGAACTCATGGAGGGCAAGGACATGCCCGCCTTCAAGGCCCTGGAGGTCTAGCCTGTGAAGAAGCTCATGGCCGCCAACTGGAAGATGTACAAGACCGCCGAGGAGGCGTTCGACACCGCCGCCGAGCTGGTGGCCCTGTGCGGGGCCTCCCTGCCCGACGACCGCGAGGTGCTGGTCATCCCGCCGTTCACGGCCCTTGGCCGCGCGGGGCAGGCTCTGGCGGGCAATCCGCGCTTCCTGCTGGGCGGGCAGAACTTCTATCCCGAGGAGCAGGGCGCCTTCACCGGCGAGATATCCCCGGCCATGCTGCTGGACGCGGGCTGCGCCTTCGCCCTGGCCGGGCACTCCGAGCGCCGCCATGTCATGGGCGAAACCGACGAGATGGTCGGGCGCAAGGTGGCCTTCGGCCTGGAGAAGGGGCTGTCGGTGATCCTGTGCGTGGGCGAGCGCATCGAGGAGCGCCGGGCCGGGCAGGTGGAGGACGTGTTGCGCGTCCAGCTGGACAAGGGCCTGGCCGGGGTGCCTCGCGACGTGGACCCCGTGCGGCTGGTGGTGGCCTACGAGCCCGTGTGGGCCATCGGCACCGGCGAGGTCGCGGGCCCGGAGGAGATCGTCCAGGCCCACGGCGCGGTGCGCCGGGAGCTCTTGCGGCTGTTCGGCGAGGCCGGGCACGAAGTGCGCGTCCAGTACGGCGGCAGCGTCAAGCCCGACAACGCCGCCGAGATTATTCACCTTGACAACGTAGACGGCGTACTGGTAGGAGGCGCAAGCTTGCGGGCCGACAGTTTCAGCCGCATCGTTCTGGCCGATTGACGCGCCGGAAACCGCAAGAGCGTCCTCAGGAGGAACTTACTTGGAAGCCCTGGTTTTGACCCTGCACATTCTCGCGTGCATCATTCTCGTTGTCCTCGTGCTCCTGCAATCCGGAAAGGAAGGCATGGGCGTGATCTTCGGCGGCGGTTCGTCGTCCATGTTCGGCGGCTCCGGCGCCGGCGGCCTGCTGACCAAGCTGACCGCCTTCCTGGCCGTGGTCTTCCTGGTGACCTCGCTGCTGTACAACATCCTTACCGGCTCCAAGGCCGCCGACCAGGGCGGCTCGGTGATCATCGGCCAGCCTGCCGTGGAGGAGGCCGCCCCCGCGCCGCAGGAGCCCGCCAAGCCCTTCGACAGCATCGAGGTCGAGGAGCCCAAGGCCGAGGAACCCGCCCAGAAGTAGTTCGACAAGCCCATACGCCGAAGTGGTGGAACTGGTAGACACGCCATCTTGAGGGGGTGGTGACCTCACGGTCGTGGGAGTTCGAGTCTCCCCTTCGGCACCAGCTGAAAAATCAGGGTTACAGCCTCAGGCTGTAACCCTTTTTCTGTGTTTGCCGGATAAAACAAGACGTGTGCGGCCCCTTTTGGGCAGGAGTGTCTTTTGTAAGAATCAGGTTTGGGCGGGAGTGTCTTTTGCAACTCATCGGGGACCCGGGCTGCGAAATCATGGGAGGCTGTTCACTCGGCCCTTCGGTCAGGCTGGGTGTGCCAAATCCAACTGCCGGGGCGGCCGGGTCGGCACCAGCTTGCCTCAGGCCCGTCAAGAAGGGCTGGCAAGGCGCATGAAGGCCGATGGGCCCTCGAAGCCATTCGGGCCCTCGAAGCCCTTGGCTCGCGGACGGTTTTTGGGTTTGCCGCATGGGGTCGGCCTGCCCGGCGGAGCAGCCGCAGGGGCTGGCCGGTTTTGCGGGGGGCGCCTGAAGTGGCAGGCCGGGCGTGTCGCGGGGGCTTGAGCACCTCCCAAAAAAGGCCCGCCCCCGGAATGGGGGCGGGCCTCGATGCCGAGTCGGGTGCGAGCCGCCTACCAGCGGGGGGCGCGCTCGGTGCGGGGGCGGGCTTCGTTGACCTTCAGGTTGCGGCCACCGAAATCGGTGCCGTCCAGGGCCTCGATGGCGGCCAGAGCGCTCTGGTCGTCCATCTCGACGAAACCGAAGCCACGGGGGCGGCCGGTCTCGCGGTCTTCGATGAGCTTGACGGACTTGACTTCACCGAAGTTGGAAAACGCCTTGCGGATGTCTTCTTCGGTGGCGGACCAGGGCAGATTGCCGACGTAGATGCTCTTGGCCATTGTGAAACTCTCCATGCGGAATAGGGAAGGGTGGTTGGCGCACCATGCGCCTTCAAAAAAGGGGTCGGGTACACAAGTTGCGTACACGGCCCCTTGATGACTCCTGTTTGATCTTGCACCAGCGTCGGCGTTGCGTCTTTGCCGCGCCCCTGCGGGCGTCACTGGAATTTTTTGAGAATTCTTATGCGGGCCGGGTTCCCCTGTCAAGGGCATTTCAGGCCGGGATCGAAAAAACGTTGCCCGTTTTGACCAGTCTTTACGCGCCGCCTGCGCCCCTGGCCGCTGCTGTTCCGGGCCGGGGCGCCCCGCGGGCGGCCCGTGGGCGGGGCTCCGCCCACAGGCTGGCCCCGCCGCCTTCCCTGCGCCGCCGGGGGCGCAGGGGCACCCTGCGGGGCGCCCGTTTACGCCGGGGCGCCCCGCCTCGCGCTCATTCCTCCAGGGCCGTCAGGTCCGCGTAGGTCTCGCGGCGGCGGGCCACGGTGATCTCGGCGCCGTCCACGATGATTTCCGCCGCCCGGGGGCGGGAGTTGTAGTTGGAGCTCATGGTGAAGCCGTAGGCGCCGGCGGAGAGCACGGCCAGCAGCTCGTCCTGTTCCACGGCGGGCAGCTCGCGGTCGCGCGCCAGGAAGTCGCCGGACTCGCAGACGGGGCCGACCACGTCGGCCGCGCGCAGGGGGCGCCCCTCCTGTTCCAGCACGGGCAGGATCTTGTGGTAGCTGCCGTAGAGCGAGGGCCGGATCAGGTCGTTCATGGCCGCGTCGGCGATGATGAAGTGCTTGCTCGGGGTGTCCTTGGTGTAGAGCACGCGCGTGACCAGGATGCCCGCGTTGCCCGCGATGACCCGCCCGGGTTCGAGGACCAGCCGCAGGGGCAGGCCGCGCAGCCGCTCGGCCAGGGCGCGGCCGAA
>Ga0172382_10005257_pt1 | contig 19410 bp, 26 predicted proteins | sample Leawel138RmetaG_FD_122245 | JGI IMG/M metagenome (GOLD analysis project Ga0172382, IMG submission 122245) | Leachate microbial communities from a municipal landfill in Southern Ontario, Canada - Leachate well 138R metaG | ecosystem: Engineered > Solid waste > Landfill > Unclassified | place...
TGTACAGAGGAGATATTGAGGAGAGGAAAATGTTATTAAAACCAAATGCCGTTCCTTTTAGAGTTATCATATCTGCATCTAAAAATAGTTTGAAAAATAATTTTGCATATTTTAGAGAAAGCTTTATATTAAATAGGTCGCTTGTATTTTTTTTATGGGACATGAGTGAAGGGCAGACAGGAATGAGGGTGGCTACACTTTTTTGGGTTGCAACGGATTCTTATTCTATATGGGCAGAAAATTGTATTGTTATAGACCCCCATATTATAAATGGAAAGATATTATGATTACAAAAATGGAAAGATAGAATATAATGACTCTATAATATTTATGAGATCTTTATCTAATATAAAATGTGATGAGAATAATAGGAAAATATGTTTTGAATTTAGAGGAAAAGATTTTCACAATAACCTGCCCTATATTCCTGTATGCCGAGGTAATTCAACAGATGTAGATAAGACTTATACCTTTATAATATGTGATGGTGATTATGTGTTTAATAAAAATTCTATAAATATTTTTGAATTTAATTTACTGTACAGTGAGGTATTATAATGTCCTTTAAAATAGTTTATAAAATGACAAGGAATGATTTTCGCAAAACTCATAGAGGTGAAAATCAATATTCTTCATATCATAAAGAAATAAAAGATAGAAACGAGGGTCCTGTTTATTTTTTTATTTATTATTATTATCAAGCAAATCCTAACTATGGCTATGAATTTGGTATAAGCAACTATTATGATTATTATAACCTTCTAATTTATGAATCAAACCCGACAATATTTAATTGGGAGGGAGTATATATTAATATATTATGAAAAAATGTAATTTTTTGACTCAATCCCTGCGTTTTCTGCTATAGCCTGTACAGCAAGGGGTTATAATGAAGAAATCTTTTGATAATTATCCCTATACATATGCACTTCATTATATGACTAATTATAAAATAAGTTCTTGTATTCCAAATATTTTCTACAGTCATAGAAATGTCTATAATCTGCCCGCACTATCATTTTTAAGGGATGATGAATGGCAAATGAGTTTTTGGGTTACAAATATACATCATAAAGGAATGGGTGACTACATCACAACATTAAGTTTTGATTTAGTATATATTAAAATATTATGAATAACAAAATTATCTCTTTATTTCGGCGGTATAAAAATTACAATCCAAATGGGATATTATTGCAATTGAATCGTCATGTAGATTTTGCATTAATAACCCCTCACATTAGATTGGGGGACTTTAAAGTCTTCGTTAGGGCGTCTAACTCAGTTAATAATAATAATCTTCCCTGGGTGGCTCTGTATTATAATTTTCATATTGGGGATTCTAGAAATAGGGAGTTCGCAATCTGTAATGGAGATTTCAGAGAATATAGCGAATACATAATCCCTTTTGGTTTTGACTCACTGTACAGCAAAGTATTGTAAGAGGCAAGAATTGTAATTTTATATTGTATTATAAATGCTAAGAGTGAGGTTATTGTAAATGTTTTATAAAATAGAGACTAAGTTTAATTCAGAAATAAGAAGAGATTATGGGACTGGAGCAAATAATATTTGCCCCTCGTTTTTATATGTAGCATGTATTGATGAATATTTTGGAATTTGGTGTAGCTATAAAATGTCGAGTATGAACGGTTTAAAAATAATGTATTTCGATGGAGTTTATCTCAATGTTTTTTGATGAAAAAGCCTATTATAAAATGACACGTTTTCAAAAATATAATGCTACAGATATGAACCTAAGAGAATTTATTAGAATAGGATTTTTTTATAATTTTTCACACAACAATATGCCTTTTGTATTTTATATTTTTAGAAGTAATTATTTTGAACAAAAGAAAGAGTTTATTAAATATTATGAATATGGAATTATGAACTCTAATTTTTCATATAATAAATATATATCTTTTTATAATATATGTAGTTTTAGTAATATTTATACAAATATACTTTAGGATAAGTTGCTGTACAGGGAAAAGATGGAGGTCAGGATATTATAGAAACTTACAACAAAAACATGGTCCATCAATCTTGTGTGCGAATTACTTGGAATTCTAAAAGAAATTCTGCTTCACATTATAAACGCGGACAATATTATAATACAAATCTTATTATTTTTTTTATGTGCCATCTATCTATAACAGACGATACGGCAAAAGATGCACTCCGACGTTCTGAATATGGATTGGGCAGTTTTTCCTTTATGAAAGCAAATTATTCTTTCGATGCAATAACGGTGACAGAATATAACACCGTCTATATTGATATATTATAAAAAATATTACTGTACAGATATAGTATACCCAAAATATATAGGGAGTAAACATTAGTTATGATTCAGAAAGATAAAAAGAGCATAATGGTCCTTTTATCTTTAAATTAGTATGTTTTGGGTGAATATTCCATATATTTATTTACATTTTTATGAAATGCCAATCGACTTTTTGAGGAAAAATAGAGATATAATTTATTTTCCTAAAAAATATTTGTGGAAAAAACCCTCAATAAAAAATTTATTTGGTTGATTTTAAAGGCATGCATAACGAAAATATAATATGAGAAACTTATTTTGTTCGGAGGAATATATGGAAAAATCGAAAATTTATCTTGGTTATGACAGAAATATGTTTGCTACAGATGAGCAAGTTGTACTAAGATTTTTAAAAGAATTTTATACAAAGTTTCGAGAAAAGTTTAATTGTAGAAAAAGTTGTTATCGTCTAATGGGGAGTGTATATAAAAGTTTCACGATAAATAGAAATAGTGCAATATGTATTTTTCGATGTAATATAAATAATAATAGTACAGAACACGATTCACTTTTTATAATTATTACTTATAAATTTGAATATATCTGGTTAAAAACAAGAGAAACAGAAACAGTGGAGGAGTTTGATTTAGAATTTTCTTATCATATTGATTCTTATGAAACGGGTAATATATTTTTAGGAGTATTGTGAATATTATGGGATATTATGACAAAGGAGTACAAAATAAAGTAAAAGAACTTTGTGGGAAATTAATCGGAAATAGTTATGGTAATTATTATTGTGTTTCCGAAGTAATGAAGCAAAATGATTTTCCACACCATTATATAAAAAGCTATTTTTTTCAGAATAGAAAAGATCCCAATTATAAAAGCGGTGTTGCTATTTCTTTTTCTCTATATGCATTTAATTTTTTTAATGTAATTATTAAGGCAGATATATCTTTTATTTTATTCTCTAAAATTTTTGATTTAGACAATAAGTGTTATAAGAATGAATCAAAGCTCTACATTCTTCCAGAGAGAGTATAGAAAAATATTTACTTGGGAAAATGCCAACGATGATATAGGTTTTTATGGAATAGAGACCTGTGTGGTGAGTTATGTGCTTATGTCTATTTTGTAGGTTTTTATGAAGAGTAAATATTATGACAAAAATCAGGGATTATAAAATTTTTTATGGGAAAAGACATAAATATGTAATATATAAAGATTGTTTTGTCTGCAGAATGAGAATCGGAGGCTTTTTTATTCAGGCACTATGCTTAAAGATATTAATGGCGCAAGAGATTTCCCATCTTATCAAATTTTTTTTGCCATTAATGATTGGCATACTTCCATTTGGACTGTAAAAACACTAAACTATGATTCGGTTTTTGGAGATATTTTGCAAAAACATTGGGAGATAATTATGTATTTTTTGGGAATAACAGCAATAGGATATGGAAACAGAAAAAAAATATTGTCCAAGAATAGAATTGAAAATTCTAGTGATATAAAATATTTCAAAACTATTGGCAGGTATTTTGATATAGAAGATTATGGGTTTAAATGCTATTATATTAATTATTTATTTTTAATTTATAACGTGTGTGCTCATACCCATGTTTGTTCTTCTTGGAATTTTAGAGAGGTAGTTTCCATGGATGAACAAGCTTATATTGACTTTTCTTTGGAATCATTATATTTTGATGTTTTATAGAATTGATTGGTGATAGAAAGGAAAGAAATGAAGCTTTTTAGTATATTAATAAATAGAGATGCACACTATATTTTTAAAAATATTGATAAATATAATCGTTATCATTTTTTACTTTTAAAGTCTTGTATAAAAGATTTGATTTGGATCAATCAAATTAAAGTTCGTGTTATAGGTTTTAGCACAACTGGACTAAAACTTATATTGGGTGGACTTTATCATGGGGGAAAAATGGCGAATAAAAATTTTGATATTGATTATTCTGTTGGAGATAATTATTTTATAGGATATGGTTGTTTGGTTTTTGATTCTTTTGGGAGTGGGAGTGGGATTTCAAAGGCAGGTATAGGATATCATAATTTAATTGATTTTAATCCAAGTTTTATTTTTATGGATATTTTATGATTCTATCACTGTGCTGTACAGTTTAATATATTATTAAAATAAGGGAGATATTATTTAGAAAGTAAAGAAATGAAACTTTATCCTATATTCTTAAAGGAAATAAAAAAGAAATATATACTTAAAGCTCAAGACCTGAAATCACAAAATAATTATGCGCAACTTAATTTTGGTGAAAAAAGCATTTTTATTCCATTAGTTATTTTTATACAGCAGAATATAGATTATTCTATTTTTAATTTATTATTTATTAGAATTATCATTGAAAGTGTGTCAAGTAGAACAAAAAATATAAATGCGCTAAATTGCTTTTTTTATATAAATCAAGAGTTATTAGACAATATCGGGGTGGAAGGAACTCAGATTTTAGCCCCAAGAAGTATTGTTAATGTGGTTGAGTGTTTGAGGTTTTATTCAAAAAATATGAGAAACCTCCAATACAGGTATGAGACAGGTGGAGAGGAGATTCCCATGACTTTTAGAATAAACATTGAAAGATTAAGCATGCCATCGATTTTTTTAAATATTTTATAGGAGATATGAAAGGAGATAATATGGAAATAGAAAAATTATTAAAAGATAATAGGGAATATTCTTTAGATGTTTTGGTTGGCTTGAAAGAAAAACCCTGGGAGTATGAGCCAAATTATTATAAATTTTGGCATAAAAATTTACCTTGTTGGATTAAAAGAATGGCACGTGGTGGAGGACAATTGAATGGATATACTGGCATTCCGATTGTCCAAAAAATTATGAATACTAATATTATAAATACTAATGGTGAATTTGAATATTTTGACTATAAAATTCATGAGGATAATGAATGCATTTATGATTTATTTAATCAAAATATTCGGGTTCACGGTGGTTTGACATATTCCAATTTTAAAGAAGGATATTTGATTTTAGGTTTTGATACTGGGCATGATGGAGATTATTGTCCATATTTAGATGAATTGATAAAAAATACTTCCACCTATATTCCTTCAATACCTCCTCTGAAATCATTGCGACGATCAAAAGCCACATACAAAACTTTTAGATATGTATATGAGAACTGTACAGCATTGGCGGATCAACTGTATAATCTTTTAGGGTTGAATAAAATAGAAAAATATTATAGCAGGTTTTATGATGAATTAAAGTTAAATTATAAATATATGGACTTTGGACTTTTTTGCAGAGAGTCAGGAGAAATTAATATATTATGAAATATTTTTTCTCCTATTGCGTTATAAGGGAAAATAAAAATGAGTTTTTTTAACCTATCTTATCCAAAAAAAAATATACAAAAAATATATTTTTCAGAACTTAAAACATTGTTAAAATATAGTTATAATGACCGATATTTCTGCAGTAGGCGTGTATATTTGTTGTCAGAATATAGTTATTATGATAGTGATATTTCAGAGATATTTTTTAATAATGCAATAAAAGAAAATAATAAAGAAGTAATGCTGCCCTACATTACTATATATGCACAGTTTTCAGATGGAAATTATTTTAATACTAAATTTAAAATAAGACTCACCTATCATTTATATTGTATGAATTTTTGGGGCAATAAAAAAATAATGGAAGCTCTTATAAACGAGTCAGAAATTTTTTCAATTCATTCTGAGTCATATTGCATACCAATTTTTAATTCAGATAAAATTTTATTTTCGATTTTATAGGGTGAAAAATTATAATAGTTATAATGGTTGTGAAAATAATTTCTTATAAATACCCACCGAGTTGGGAGCTTGCTAGTGATGAATGCCATGACTTTGGGGGGAAAAAATTAGGCTCTATACAGACACCTAAAAAAGGAGCCAAATTTTTTAATATTTTTAGAGTAGATAGTTATTCTCTAATTAAGTTGAGTGGTAATTGGAATGTGATGTGGAGCAATATAATTTCAGGCACTTCTGGAATTGAAATTGTTAGTTATCCAGAATGTGGTTACATAATAATATTATAGGGAATAAAAATGCTATTAAACTATATATATAAAATAGGATTAGAATTAGAAGAAAAGGAACTGTCAGAAAATATCACGCAGATACTTTGGTTGGTGTCAGATATAAAAACAATGATCCCAAGTAATAAAGCAGAAATCAAAAAAGAAATAAATGGTGTAATTTCAAAATGGGGTATAGAGTTTATAGATTTTTTTGTATATACTGACAGTAATGATGAGAACCAAAGGGTGTGTGAAGTAATTTTTAATATAAATAATTATTGTCCTCAAAAAAAAGTAATATTGATGAAAGTTTTTGTATCATTCTTTGGAACAACCATGTTATTGCCTAAACAAATAAAAATTTTAGAGGCCAAAGTAGCTGAAAAAAATATTCCTCTACTATTTGGGGTTTTGTAATGATATTAAAATTATTTGAAAGATTACATACCTAATACAATATATTGCAAAGGTTCTTCCCAGATAATATTGGAGGGGTTCTTCCCTATTCTCTGGAAAGAACCTAGTCTAATATTGATATTGTAAAAAAAGTTTTGAGGTGGCAAAAGCTTCCTCTTTAAATTTTGTAGGATTTTTAGTGGGTTTTTCTAATTTTCTAAAAATAAACATATTTTAAAATTTTTTTAATTCTGGTTTATACAGTAAGAATAAGCTTGGAATTAAATTAGATATAATTAAGGAGGTATATATGCCTGATAATTTAGATAGTGATAATGATAATTTATTAGGAAAAATTTTTTCTGATAGTCTGGTCTATTGCAAAAATTTAGGAGCAAAAGCTGACAATAGCAAGCTCTATAGCTATAATAATTTTGAATTGTGGACAATTGATGGTAATTTTTGTAGTTTAGCATTTTATGAAAGGAATGTAAAACAAAAATATGCACAAATAATCAACGGCTCTTTTTTTAAAAGAACATATTTGTCTTCAGACAAAAAAACTAATATTCTGGTCTTTGATTATCACAAAACAAGTTTTAGAGTGTTGTAGAGAAATATTTTTAATTTTTCTGGTTAGCATGAATGTCAGTCAGTTAATCCAAATCAAGGAGGAGTAAAAGAAAAATGGAGTTTACAGAATATAGTCATATCAAAGATGTTGCAGAAGAGGTTATTGAAAATGCAAAAGAAAAAAGTTGGGATAAAGCATTAGATCTTTGTATAGATGGGGTTAAAGCTCTTTTTAATAATCTTGAAGAAATTACTAATAGCCGTGTAGTAATTTCTGCAAGTCTTATTGAAGATTTTGTCTCTGATTTGGTGGAGGCGAATAGAGAGGGCACAGGAAATATCCCCAAAAATATCAGCGCTCTTGTCAAAGTTGTCTGTATGACAACTTGCGAGGGGAGAAAAGCAGGCAAAGATGATGGCTTTATGTTGCAAGATCAATTTATTGTTACAGATGATGAAGATGAAAATGAACCACAAAATGCAAATTTTGTAGGGACTGTCTTGGAAAATAGAGAAACAAGAATTAATGCTGAAGATCCTGAATTTGTTAAGAAACAACTTATTAAGTTAATACCGAATAAATGCGAAGAATATTTTCCACAAGTTATATCTATCCAAGAAGAAACAACCGATATTCAGATTTTAAATATTGCATATCAAGAGAAGCTAAATACACTTCTTTTGGGAGAAGCTGGTTGTGGAAAAACACTTTCTCTAAAAAGACTTGCGTTTGAGTTAGGTGTTTCTTATAAATCAGTTTCACTTAATGGTGCTTGCACAGTAGAAGACTTAATTGGACACTATACAAGAATTGGTTCTGAATGGGCTTGGGTGGATGGATGGCTTACTAAAATGGCAAGATATGGTGGGATTTTTGTGGCAGAAGAAATTAATGCCGCCCCACCTGAAATTCTTTTCATTCTTCATGACCTGATTGGTCATGTTACTCGAAAAATTGACCTCACTCAAGCAGGTGGTGAAGTTGTCCATGCAAGTGATGAATTCTTCTTTGCGGCAACTGCAAATCCTGATTATGATGGAACCAATAGCTTCAATAAGGCATTAAAAGATAGATTTGACATTGTTCTTGAATATTCCTATGATACAAATGTTGAAAAGAATTTTGTTAGAGACAAAAATCTACTTAAGTTCGCAAGTATGCTTAGAAAGAAATATCCGAATGAAATTAGTCAGCCTATTAGCAGCAGGTCTTTGAAGCAATTTGAGAATAATCGCTCACTTTATGGCTATGATACTGCTAAGATAATTTATATCAACAGATTCCCGAAAAATGAACAACACTTGGTTGTCGCGGCATTTGAAAGCACAATGTCTTAAAATTGTAATGAAATGAAAATGGAGGTAAATTAATGGCTAAAAATATGCCAAAATTTGGATATGCAAAGCAAGCCCAAGGAATTATTAGTGAATATTTTGCAGAATGTGAAGCACTTAGTAAACTCAATAATTTCTTTTGGGGGCTACAAGATCCTGTCGCAGATTGTTATACAAGGTATGATAAGCATTTGCCTGGATTCGGATGTTGTGAATATGAGTCCAGCAAAAGTAATACTCTTAAAATTACTTTAAACTTCAAAAATATGGCTGAAAGAGCTGACGATGAATCTGATTTTTTGTTGGTAGCTAAAGCTGTTGATTACCATGAAATGTCCCACGCGCTTTATTCAGTGCGATGGGCAGAAGGCTATCAACCGAAAGAGGGATATAGTCGACAGGAAGTTTTTCAGGCCCTTAACATTCTCTGCGACCAAAGAGATGAATTACATTGGTTAGAAGATTATGCAGGAACCTCAAAATTTTTCAGGTATTTAGTTATGCACCCTGAAATTTTGGGGAAAACTTCAACTAATGAAAAGATGTCTGAAGAGGAAGAAGGAAATGTAATTTCAAGCTCATTTATTCTTCGGTGGGGAAGAAGATTTTATCTTCCTGACAAGTATGTTAATATTATTGTCAATAGGTTTGCAGAAAAATATCCTAATGCTGTTGATCCTCTTAAAAGTGTTATTGACAGGTTTCTTGTGACAGATACTTTTGAAGAACAGGAACCATTAGTTTATGAATTTATTGATATTTTGAGGGATAACAATATAAGTCAAGAAAGTGCTTCACAGGGGACTATCGAAATGGATGCCGAAACTTTTGCCAAAATCCTGAAAAATGGTGGGATTAAGCAAGGAAGCAGTAATAGTGGAGGAATTAAAATCAAAATCAAAGATGGTGGGCAAGGTGGCGAGGTGGAAGATGAAGATGGTGGGGATGAGAGTGAGCAGGGAGGGCAAGAAGATAGTGGTGGGAGGAATGATGTAGATGATACAGGAGACCTCGGGCAAATGTCTCAAAATGAAAAAGACAAAATGCAAAAAGAAGCACAACAAATAGAGGATGAAGTTAAGCAAATTGCCCAAAGTGCAGGAGTGCAATCCAGCGATGATATTGGATCTCCGTTCCAGCCGACTTCTAATGCTCTACAATTAAAGAAAAAAATAGAAAAAATCTTTGATGATGCGAGAATGGATATGGACTCTCATTTTGTTAGAAGGTTGAAGAGAGGAAATCTTGATACTCAATTAGCTAGACAGGGAGAGAGAGTGGAAAGTGATAAAATTTTTAGAAAATTCAAACCTTCTAAAATTGACAAACTTAAACTTGCGACATTGCTTGTTCTTGACCAATCAGGAAGTATGGGAATGGGGAGTTCGTTGAGAGGAGACACCAATATCCAAGCGGCCACAGATATAACTTGGGCAATCGCTGCGGCTCACCAAAACTTTGATTGTGTCACTTCTGTTTTGGGGTTTGATGTTGATGCAAAAGTTATGAAAACATTTGATGGTAAAATGGAAAATTGGTATCTTAAAGCTAGTGGAGGAACAGATCCAGGCAACTCTTTTGAAAAAGCTCTTGGAATGTTTAAGCCATATTTGCGACAAAAATTACCCTGTCTTTGTGTCTGTGTGACTGATGGGTATTGGTATGGAGACCAAGGGGCGATGGGTATTAAAAAATTAAATGCTGCCGGAGTATGGACTGCAGAGTTTCTTATCATGGCAAATTCAGGAGATAGATTAGAAAGTCATGGCTGTAAATATACACAAAGAGTAGAGTCATTAGCAGATTGTAAAACACCTTTGGAAAAAATAATTGAAGATATTCAAATGGAAACCCGGAAAAAACTTGGAGGCTAAAAAAATGCTCAGTGGTCAGATAAGAATGGAAAAAAAAGGAGAAGAAGTAAGGTTCTTTTCTGAAACATCACAAGAGTTGAAGAAATATAATACTTTGAAGAAAAGTATCATACATACCCTGCCGCTTGATTTGAAGGTAGTGGGGTATGTATACCAAAATCAATTTATTGTGACTGAAATTTTAGAATCAGGAGAGTTTTCTTTTGAAAACGGCCAAAACTCTGAAGTATTAGATATTATTATTGAGGGGTTTGATATAAAAGATTCTTTTAGCTCAGTGTGTTTGATGAGCAGTAAGAAACTTTGCAGAGAGTGTAATACATTCCCCTGTTCTTGTGAAGAAAAAGCAAGAGAGGATAGAACTTTTAACCTGCCTGTGTTCATGTTAAATGAAGAGGATAAAATTGCTCTTGCGAAAGAATCAGCTAATCTAAACTCTAGTATAGCTATTGAGCTTGCTAAAGATGAAAGTGATGAGGTAAGAAAAGCTCTCTATGAAAACGTAGATAAAGAAATTCTTTTACAAAAAGCAGTTAGTAATTTACAGGTTGGCAAAGAAAGTTTGGATGTTGTTTTAAGTGTTCTTCAAAATCCTAGAATTCCTGGCTTTCTTATCACTAAGTTTTGGGATATTAGCAAGGAAGATTTAGTAGTTAATTATAGAAATAGAGTTATTGATATTATCCAACACGACAATTTGGTAGATAATTTATCAAATAAAGTATATGAGTATTTAAAAGAAAATAATATAGTCCTAACACAAGAAGAGGAGAAAGCATTTGTTCTTTCCTCTGAAACAAGTATTGAGAATAAAAAAGAGATTAGGGATAGTTATTCAGGAGATTCTTTGTCAAAAGCAGTAATGGACAAAGCTATTTCTGAACACGAACAAAAATCAGAGGAAGAAATGTTGGCCCAAAGAAGAATAGAGCAAGTTCGGGAAAGAGAAAGTGTGAATGAAGATGGTTGGACAGAGGGGTCTATGGCTGGGGAATGGTAAAGACTTATAGAGGGCCTGGCGTAAAGGAAATTTCAGGAAATGAATTAGAGGATTATATGAAAAAAATGGGTGTGTGGCCTGATAAAGAGAGTGAGGAAGGGGAGGAAGGGGAGGAAGGCTGGCCCGTTTAAATCAGTAGTTGGAAGGGTGGCAGAGTTTGGCTTATTGCGCTCGCCTGGAGAGCGGGTAGACCCTTGTGGTCTCGGAGGTTCGAATCCTCTCCCTTCCGCCATTTTTTAAAGGAGAATCATTGTGGGAAAAATCAAAGAGACTGAAAAGTTTTTAGTTATTTATGATGTAGATTGTGACTATGATTCGCCTTTTTGTGATCAGGATTGTGTATCAGATTTTTTTGACACCTATGAGGAAGCAACAGATTGGATTGTAGCAAAAAAAACAGATAGAATGGCAAGAAAAGAGCTTGAGATGCATTTGTATGGATTACCTTATAATTTTAAAATAGCTAAGGTTATTTGGTCTGAGGGGGATGAAATGAGCCTAGGACAAAAGCTGGAATTAGAAGTTATGATATTAACTCAAAAAAAGATAGAAGAATTAAAAGAAAAAAGGAAAAAAGATCCATTCTCATCATTATATGGAAAAGTTTCGGGTCGGAGGTAAAATGAAAAATAAAGAAACTAAATTCAAAACAAGAGAAGAAAAGAAGAAAAATATTACTGTTCTTCCCAAACCAGAAGTAGATTTTAGGGAGGGTGCAGTTCAATTTGGAGAAAATGATTGGCCAGGATATTTTATGCGCGGAGATAGTTGTATAGGCTTTGCCATGGGAATTTTCTATATCATCTCGGCTTTGGCTAATGAAAATGGAGAATATCCTGACAATATATCAAAAGAAACTGTTGGGTATTTGGACAATTTAATGAATTTGGCCTTTAAAATAGAGAATGAGACACTTTTGTCAGACAGAGAGCCATTAATTGTTCAGTCCAAAAGATGGCAATATCTAAATGACCAAAAGAAAAAATAAATCTTCTGGTATATTCCTATGATAACAAAAAATAGCTAAGGGAGAATTTTGTATGAGATTTTTTGCTTATGGGAATAGTTTGGAAGAGCCTATTTCTTCGTATGATAAAATAAATATTGGCTTAAAAGTTGCAGAAATGATTAAATATATTCCTGATAGCCTGGAATTGTTTAGGGAACATCATTTCGCACTTGCCTCTTATATTTTAGATATAAGTCATAAATATCACTTTTTTTCTTATTCAGTAGGAGAAAATCCTCAGTTTTCATTGTTAGAAGAAAAGCAGAGAGAAATAGAGGATATTATACAATCAGATGGAAGAGCAGACCAATTATGGTTTGATGTTTTGTAAATATTATAAAAGATGGAAGGGTGACCGAGTGGTTTAATATCCCTATCATTAACTGAATGGTCATGGGTTCAACCTCAGCTCAACTCATGGAGCTAAAAATGAAAAGGAATGTTAAACTTGGCCATTGTATAATATATGGGGAGGCTTAATAATGCCTAAAAAAAGGGATAAAGAAAGAGCTTATTGTGAGAAATTAAGAGAAAAAGGGAAAAGCTATAAAGAAATTCGAAATGCATGTGAGGCGAAGTTTGATTACAAACCGTCTAAAGGATGTTTAAGCAATTGGATAACTAATATTGAGTTATCTTTAGAGCAGAAAATAGAACTTAATCATTTAAATTCTGATGGCATACCATATAAAAAAATCCAATATGAAAAAAATCCAAAACTTTGTGAAAATTGTGGTTGCCCTCTTCCTTATAATAAAAAAGGGAATAAATATTGTTCTTTGAAATGTTCTGGGAGAAAATCTTATAGTTTATTAGATCTTCCAAAATGTAAATGGTGTGGTAAAAAAGTATCAACACACAAAGGTAAATATTGTTCTTCACAATGTCAACAAAATTATCAACATAATAAAAGAGTAGAAAAAGCTAAAAATGTTGGGGATATTTCCATTGTTACAAATCATAGTGTTAAAAAGATTGCTGCAGATATTATTCCTTCTAATTGTTGTGCAGTTTGTGGGGTTAGTGAATGGCAGGGAGTTTATGAAAACCCTCAACCAATTATGTTAATATTAGATCACATAGACGGTAATGCACAGAATAATACAATTGACAATTTGCGTTTTGTTTGTTCAAATTGTGATGCTACCCTACCTACATATAAATCAAAAAATAACAACAGTAGTCGTAATAATAGAAGGAAAAATGCTGATAAATACCATTAGTTTTTGGAGCGGCAAGCCAATTGGTGATGGCAGCGGTCCTGAAAACCGTCGAGGTGAAAGCCCTTGAGAGTTCGACTCTCTCTCGCTCCGCCATTAAAATCAATATGTTCTGGTTAATGTGTGTGGTGAATATGGTGTAATAAGTAAAACAGGTGTGGGTAATATTACAGTGGGTTCGAATCCCACTCCTTCCTCCATGAAAAGAAAGGTTGGTATAAATGGCTACTTACTTTACACTAAGTAAAGAGGGGAAATATATAAATATTAATCCTATCAATAATAACAGTGTCGATGCATCAATTTTAAATCAAAATCTTAGGGATTTTTATTCCAAAGTTTTGAAAGAACTTCAAAATAATAATTTTGATTTTGAAGTTCTTTGTTTTTTGGCAGACAATTGTGCCGTTGATAAAATTTTTGTTTGTGATATAATTAATTTTCAAGGCAAAAAGATAAATGGGAAAGACTCTTATTCTATTTTAGAGGTTTTTTTTCAGCAGTATTTAGATAGCATAGGAATTTTCAAATTAGTTGATGAAAAAAATTCAATAAAGTTAGAAGTCAAAACAAAAACTATACCAAACTTTAGCATTAATAAAGTTCTGGATTTTGATTTTCAAAAATTTTTTTCCATTAAAAATTTTTTAAACAATACTGGGCAATATTCAGGAGATTATCAAAACGCTTATTCTGAGATTATTGATACTCTTCATAAATTATATCTTTCTCAAAATGATAATAAAATTCCTTTCCATGAGCGTGGAATTTTTCAAAATAAAATGAATAGTATTATGAAGCATTTGGCTTCTGCTAATTTGAACAAAAGTAACGGGGGCAAGCTTACCTCTTTATTTTTTGAAACCGTAAAGAATAAAGGGTGGGATTCAGAGACTAATGATATTTTTTTCAGCATCTCTAAATATTTTGGTTTAAAAGATTGGGAAAATGTTTTGCAAGCAAGTATTTTTCATACAAATCACTTTTATCATTATCAAGACAAGAGTCTTTTTGTTGCAGTAGCTGATAAAACTTTAACTGTAGCGGAATGTTATAATATCTTAGAGGAGAATTTAATTGCTCAAACTGCAGAGGATGAATTAGCCCTCACGTTATTGTGTGAATTGAGTGATATGAAAAATATTCAGGAAGATTTAGAGGATGTTATGATGGGACATAATTTGCTTATATATAAAAATATTCAAAAGGTGGAAGACCCAAAAGAGTTACTAAAAGTTGCTCGAAGAATGTTTGAAAAAAATAGAAAAGAAAATAATAATGATTTAAAACTTTATATGGTTCAGGCATTATTGCTTTCAATTTATTATGGGGATACAGAATTGTTTTTTGATATTATTAATTATTGTTGCCAAGCTAATGGATATAATAATATTTTTATAACAAAAATACTGAATGCGATATATGAGGGGGATAATTATAGCTATTATGATTATTCCTCACGCTCTTATAAATATGTAGGTGATAGTTTAATAGATTCAGTTTTTCTTTTAATTGACCCGGAATATTTGAGTTCCAGAAATGCTAAACAGAGTGAGGCATATAAAGAAAAGTTTCATATATTAAAAGAAAAGATAAATTCATTTATTATAAATACAATTAAAAAAGACGCAGAAAAAGGTTTGGCCCTTATATTATTTTCACATTCAAATAATTTATTTCTCTCAGATTATAATACTTATTATCACCACATTGTGTTTTCTCAAATTTTTCAAGAAATTAGGAATGATGATTATATTAAAAATTTATTTATTCAAAAAATAGATAAAATAGTTGAAAAAATTACATCGCCACAAGCTGTAGGTGAAAGTCAAAAAATAGTAAGAAATTCCCTCTATAATCTTTTAAGGATTTCAGGTTTTTTTGATGATTGCGAAGGAAAAAAAATTATCTATAGATTACTTGATTATTTTGAAAAATATTATGACAGAATACAAGAGTCAAATGGAGGTATTTTGGCTATTGCTCAAAATGAAGATTTTATTAGAGAAAATAAAGACTATATACTTGAGCTGTGGTCAAGGTTTAAATTAAAATTTTATTTTAGGCATTATTTGGCTCGATCTTCTGTTTTGCCTGAAGAAATTTACGATAATTTAGCCCAAAGCAAATCAGAAGATATTAGAAAGGCTCTGAGGGCTAAAAACCAAATGGAAATTATTTAATTTATCTGGTTATCATTGATGACAGTGCAAATTTCAAAAAGAGGAGAAAAAAATGGAGCAGAATAAAATTATTGTTAATTTTAGATTAACAAAACATAATTCAAAAATTGAGATAGATATGTTGAATGCCCAAAATTTACCCCAAATTAAACAGGCAATAAATAGTTATCATGGGGATTTTATTCGTGATTTTGGTATGGACAGTTTTCCTAATTTTGATATTCTTTGTTATCTCAATGTTGTTTTGAGTTACAAGAATGAGCGTGATAACACCGGTGCAGTAGTGGAGTGTAATGTAGATACTTCCAAGATTTTTATATATGATATTTTAGGTCTTGCAAATTCAAATATTTCAGGGGATTATAAAAAAAGAAAAGATGTTGTTGAAATTTTTTACGATCAATATTTAAAAGATATTGATTATATTGAATTTTCTCAGTCAGAAGATTTTAACAAAACATTAATTCAGCGTTTTGAAGATAAAAATCAACAAGGAATGTTTGATTTAAATAGGATAGAAAGTTTTGATAAACAAAAATTTGATTTTAATATTTATATGCAATGCTTAAATTTCCTTCGATATAATAATTTTGATTTTCAACAAGCTAATGAATATCATAATATAATTTTGGGGATAATAAAGCAGGAAACTTCTCTTCATAAAAAAAGTTATAATTATGGTTTTGGGGGAGGCAGTCAAGCCACCGAAAAATTATGGATTGTTAATCTTGTGAAAGAGCTTGTTAATTTGGGGATTAATGAGAAGCTTAGTGTAATTAATAAAAATGAATTATTTGACTTTTGTTGGCACAATTATATTAGTAGAAATTCAAAAATATCAAACATTAATAATGATTTAGTTTCTAATTTGATTTATTTATTCACTTGGGATGAATGGGAAGAAAAATTTAAGGAATATGACATATTATCTTCCATAGATATTTCTTCTGACAAGCAAGTGTTGGATAATGTTTTTTCGGAATATAATGAGAGTGTTTATGTTTTTCTTTACTCTTTTATATTACAGCCAAATATTTCAGAAAAAATGAGCTTAAGGCTTTTAGATATAATGCCAGAGGTATTGAAGCAAAATTTAAAATATGAGAATGACACAGAATACATCAACCTGATTAAAAAGAGATTAGAATTAAAAGAGAAAATTAGTATCACTAATTTGTATAAATTTTTGGGATATTTATTTAGTAGTGCTCAGGGAGCTGATGTTTTAAATCAGATAGCCTCTCATTCTTTCGAGAATTTAGGATATGCTTTTGCTAATTTTTGCTATGACCATATTAACACAGCCTATGTAAGATACAAGGCAAAAGATAACCCATTCAACGGATTCAAAGAAAAAGCAGATTATACAAGTTCTTTTGCTTGGTCAGAGTGGGAAAAGTTTCTTGATGAAAATGCTTTTGATTTAAATTCAGAATTTTATGTTTCACTTTTATTTTCTCATGTTGATTCATCTTGGTTGGAGCAAAATTCATATTCCAATTCTTTTTGCTCCTATATTAATAGTTCTCAGTATATGGGGATTGTAGAAAAAGGTTATAGTGTATATAAGGAAAAAGGGGGCGTATCTAATATTGTTGACTCTCTTGTTGATCTTTTGGAAAAAATGCCAAGCAGAAGTAAAAAACATAAATATTCACGAAGAGACAGGGAAGGTGTTATAAAAAGAATTCTCCAAAAGGATTTTATTTTGGATAATGAAGCTTTTAGCTTGCTTGAATATATAATAGATGAGGCTAGAAAAGATAATGACCTAGGTGATGTCCCAGATATTCTTCTTGATAATGAGAAATTTTTAAATAATAAAAAGGCATTTATGAAACTTTGGGATGTTTTTGGAAGCGGACATAATTTTAGAGAAAAAGTTGCTGGTATAACTATAATGCCGGAAGAGGTTTATGACCATCTCTCTCAAAGCAAAAGTGATAAAGTGCAAAATGCATTGGCACCTAAACATGAGATAACTTTTATTAAATAAAGGATTTTTTGCAATACATCATTAAAGTGTAAAAAAATAAAAAGTCTGGTATAATACAATAAGAGTTTGTAATCACAGGCCGAAGTTTCACAACAGTCTTTATAGTCAGAGCATAGAAAGGAAAATTTTACTTGTATCATACTAAAAGTTATAGTAGACCAATCTCTCAAAAATTTTCGCTGTTGAACAGAGGTCTGTGTTTATATAAAACGAGTGAAAACTCGTTATGTTCGTGGCTCAAGTCACTAGTTAATTAACTAGTGACTTGAGCTTTTGTTTTTGCTTTGATTGTAAATATTAATTGACAGATTGGGTATGAAATAAAAAAAATATTTTTTCTGGTTTATAAAGTAGTAAATGAAGTAAATTGAATTGAGAAAATTAAAATAAGGAGATGTTATAAAAATGGAAAAAATGAGAAAGTTGGATAAGCTGTATGAAGAGATGAAGTCCGAGGCCTCCAAAAAAGCTGTTGTTTTAGTCTCGGGGAACAATTATACTACTACTGTGCAAAATATTGTAAAGATAGCTGTCCAAGACTTTCAAAAAGTAGTAGAGGTTTATAATTTCTTGGGTTGGTCAGAAGATTTTGATCTTGATACCGTGGGCAAAACAAAACTTTCTGATGAAGAATGTATTGAAAATGTGGTGAAAGCTATCAAGCAAATTCCTGATAAAATTAATAAAAATAATGAACCTTATATTTATATTTTTGATATTATGGATGAAGAAATTTTAACAGAAGAAATTATAGATTCCATCAATGATGTAGCTAGTGTAGTAAAAAGTAATAATTGTCATTTGTTTGTTTGTTTTTATACTCAGAACAATACAGATGATTACCTGCAAAGAGAGGACGTCAAAGCATTACTTAAAAACCCTGAAGTGGGCTACGTTCACAATTATATACCCACTAAAAAAGAGCTAGCTCCGGAAATTCATTATCTATTAGATATTATCAAAAAGGTTCGCCATGAGTTAAGTTGGGTTGACAAAAATGGTGATCTTCATAGAAAAGAAATTGATTTTCCTGAAGATCCCAATAATGAGCTTTACACAAATTTGGCCGAGCTTATGGAAGGGCTTAGTGTCCAACAGGCTTCTGCGGCTGTTAGCATGTCTATTACTGCTAATCATGGAGAAATTGTTCCTGATTTTATCAAAAAAGAAGCAGAATATTTCCGTAAATTAAATAATGGGGAAATTTTAGAGGATCATTTGAGCAATAAGATTTCTGAACTTAAAGGTTTAGAAGATTGGGTTAATGTTGAGAACAGAGGGGAATTTATTTTCAGAATTATGGCTGAATATATTTACTCACGGCACCCAATCATTCACTTATTAGTCCAAGAAGGGGATTTTGATACATTCCTCCCCTATATTATTAATGGAATTGATCAATTCCCCATTGATAAGTCTAAGTCAATTGCGGTTTATAATGCTGATTCTTGTGAAGTAGAAATGTTGCATATAACTAACGTGGATGAAGATGAA
>Ga0172382_10005258_pt1 | contig 19409 bp, 13 predicted proteins | sample Leawel138RmetaG_FD_122245 | JGI IMG/M metagenome (GOLD analysis project Ga0172382, IMG submission 122245) | Leachate microbial communities from a municipal landfill in Southern Ontario, Canada - Leachate well 138R metaG | ecosystem: Engineered > Solid waste > Landfill > Unclassified | place...
GCCAGGCTCACGGAGCACGGCGCCACCCTCCCGAACAGTTGGCCCAAGGCTGGCATCACGATCCGTGACAGCCTGGACCCCGGTTCTGCCAACATGACCATCTACGCAATCAGCAACGACCAGTTCAACGGCCTCGTGGTGCAGCGCCGCAGCAGTGGTGGTGGCAGCACCAGCGTGATCGGAACGAGGAGCGGTGCAACCGCACCCCTGTGGCTGCGCCTCATGCGTAGCGGCAACAGCGTCGTAGCCGAGATAAGCAACGACGGCGAGAACTGGACGGAAGTCGCCTCCGACTCGAGCATCCAATTGTCTGGCAGCGTGTACCTCGGTCCCGTGGTCGCCAGCGGCCGCGACAACGACAGCGCCATCGACGCGGTCTACCAGGACCTCAAGGTAGTGGACGCTGATGGCGGCGACCTGCCGGGCACTCCGGACCCCAACCCGAACCCGAATCCGAACCCCAACCCCAACCCCAACCCGAATCCGAACCCCAACCCCAACCCGGATCCGAATCCCACCCCTTCGCCCATTCCTACTCCCAGCCCGGATCCCAACCCGGGCCCCAAGACCGAGACCACCTACCAGATCGACAGCTCTTCCAACTTCCTCAACCCGGAACGCGGCTTCCACTCCGAGGTAGACCTGTTCTCCGGCTCTGGCTTCGATAACGTGCGCGGTCGCGGCTACACCCTGGTGCGCTCGTACGTACGCCTTGACGATTACCGCAACTCCGCCATCCCCTCTAACTTCCTCAACAACCTTCGTAACGGACTGGCGCGCGCCCGCACCGCCGGCGTCAAGATCGTTCTGCGCTTCAGCTACAACTTCGGTAACGCTCCCGACGCGCCGCTGAACCGCGTGCTGGAGCACATCGACCAACTCGAACCCATCCTTCACGAGTACTCCGACGTGATCGCGGTGTTGCAAGGCGGCTTCATCGGAGCTTGGGGCGAATGGCACGGCAGCACCAACGGCCTGACCTCGGCTGCCAACAAGCGCACTATCGGACAAGCGCTGCTGGACGCAATGCCCGACTCCCGCATGGTGCAGGTGCGTGCCCCGTTCCATAGGCGCGACATCGTAGGCTCACCTGACCCCAACGTCGACATCTTCGGCGCCTCTTACCAGGCGCGCCTGGGCTTCAAGAACGACTGCTTCCTCTCGACCGACAGCGACGCCGGAACGTACGGCGGCGATCAGGTGCGCGACCGGAACGAGACCGAAGAGTTCACCGTATACACCGCCGTTGGCGGCGAGACGTGCGCCATCGGCTTCCCCAGCTCGCGCCAGGACTGCGTAGTGGCGCTCGACGAACTCGCGCAGTTCCACTGGGATTACCTGAACTCCGGCTTCCACTCCGGCGTCCTCAACCGCTGGCGTGACCAGGGCTGCTACGACGAAGTCGCGCGCCGCCTCGGCTACCGCCTCGGCCTCCAGACCGGCGCCGTTACCGCCGAAGTCAACGCGGGCGGTACTCTGACGCTCGACCTCCGCATGCGCAACGACGGCTTCGGTAAGGTCTACAACCCCCGCCCCATCGACATCGTGCTGCGTAACACGGCCACTGGCCAGACCCGCACCGTTCGCGCTGTAGCCGACGCTCGCACCATTCTCCCGCTCGCCGGTGAGATCCGCGACATCCAGCTCTCGGTCACCCTCCCCGGCGATTTGACGGCCGGCGCCTACGAGGTCCTCCTCGGCCTGCCTGACGCCGATGCCACCCTCGCTGGTGACGCGCGGTACAACATCCGCCTTGCCAACGTTGGCACCTGGCAGGAATCCACGGGCCTGAACGCCCTCGGACTCACGACGCAGGTTCGGTAACGAACCCAGTGGCCTAAGACCAGGTCATTACGAAACACGAACACAGGTAGCGGTTCGGCCCGACGCAAGTCGGGCCGAACTGTTTGGTGGCGGGGTTGTGGATCAGGCTCCAGCGCTGCGTGCGATACCTATGGGCGGATGAAATCGCATGGTGCTGCGCTGCCTGCGGTCGTATCATTGTGAGCCGCTCACGGGGCACGGAACACCGTGAATTACCGGGGGCGCCATCTTCACTACAAGGGAACCGAATGAAACTGCTGCAGGTGACCACGATTCCTGAAACTATCGAGGCGTTCCTCCTGCCTTTCGCCCAGCGCTACCGCGCGCGCGGCTGGAAGGTCGACGCCGCCGCACGCAACGCCAGCAGCAACGAGGCGTGCCGCGCCGCTTTCGACGCCGTGCACAACGTGAACTGGTCACGCAACCCCCTCGACCCAACCAACCTGAGAGCAGCGCAGCAGGTTAGAGCCATCGTTGCCGCGGGTAACTATGACCTGGTGCACGTACACACGCCCGTGGCCTCCTTCGTCACCCGCTACGCCCTGCGGCGCTTAGCCAAACCGAAGGTCCTCTACACCGCGCACGGCTTTCACTTCTACGCCGGCGGCAACGCCTTCAAGAACGCCGTGTACCGCAACCTCGAGAAGGTAGCGGGTCGCTGGACCGACGGCCTCGTCGTTATGAACGGCGAGGACCAGCGCGCCGCCATCACGCATAGGATCGTACCGGCAGAGAAGCTCACGTTTGTGCCCGGTATCGGAGTCGACATCGATCAGATGCTTAGCAACGCGGCGAAGGGTCCGGGGCGCGAGCAGTTACGCGCCAGCCTGGGCGTGCCGCAGGACGAGGCACTGTTCATAATGGTCGCCGAGTTCATCGAGCGTAAACGCCACGTGGATGCGGTTCGCGCCTTCGCTCAGGCTGCTGAGAAGTTACGGGCGCACCTCCTACTCGTGGGCGCGGGTCCCGAGAGCGCGCGGGTTCAGGCCCTGATCGAGGAGCTGGGGCTCGGTTCGCGCGTGCACCTGCTGGGGTACCGCCGCGACGTTCCCTCGCTCATAGCCGCGTCCGACGTGCTGATCCTAGTCTCCTCGCAGGAGGGGCTCCCGCGCAGCATCATGGAAGGCATGGCTTTGGGCACACCAGTCATCGGCACGGCCATCCGCGGCGTCACGGACCTGCTGGATGAAGGCGCGGGCCGGCTCGTGCCACTTGGCGACACCGGCGCTATCGCGACCGCCATGGTCGAACTTGGTGCGGATTCTGCACTCCGGGCGCGCGTCGCCGACGCGGCGCGCCAGCGGGTCGTGCGCTACTCCACTGCCGAGGTCATGAACGCTTACGACGTGGTTTACGCCGAACTTCTGCACCCATAGGGCAGAAGGCGAATCAGCCAAGTGGGGATGCCAGCTTAGTAAGGAAGCGCCTGTCGACCAGCAAGAGCAGCAGCGTGAACACGGCCACGCCAACACCGACTTGCAGCACCAACCAGAGCGGCCCCGAGAACCCTCTGACGAGGAACAGTGAAACCAGCATGCCCGCGGTGGCAGCCAAAATCGGGAGGGAGGACCGGTCGGGCAAAGGGATACTGAGAGACCCTCTACCGAGCCACCAGGAGAGCAGCAGGGCGAACGCCTGCGCGGCAACAGTGGAGTACACAGCGCCTAGCAATCCGATGGTGGGAATGAACCAGAAGTTGAGGCCAACGTTCAGCACAGCCGTAGCCAGCAGCACCCACACCTGCCTGATCGTGTTACCCCGCAACTGGAAGGCCAGATCGAAATAGAACGCCTTAAGACCAGCCAGAAGAGCGGCCGCAGCGATGCCGGGAATGATTGACGTGGCGGCGCGCTCGAAGTCTGCCCCCACCAACACCGAGGCTACGTTGGGAGCCAGGACCGCCAGGCCGGTAGTAGCGGGCAGGCCGATGAGAAGCATCAGTCTTAGTGTCCAACGAAGCATGTGGCGTGCCGCTTCCTCGCCGTCCTTCTCGAAAGCAGCGATTATCAGCGGGTACGCCGCCAGGTTCACGATGTTCAAAAGTAGGCCCAGTGTGAACTGAGCTAGGTCGTAGCCCACGGCGTACTGGCCCGCTGCCGCCGTGTCGATTAGCCCTGCCAGCATGAAACGGTCGGAGCCCGACACGATGAACGCCAGGACGCTGGTGGCTGCCAACGGCAAGCCGTAGGTTGCGATCTGCCTAGCGAGCTTGCCGTCGTAACCGTTGCGAGCTGCCTGCACCCACCCGACGATGCCACCCAGCGCCACCAGGGGCAGCACCAGAGCGGCCACCAGCCCGATCAGCAGACCCACCGCACCAAGCCCCGCCGCCGCCAGCGCCGCGCCTAAACCCAGCGCAACCGTGGCCTTGATACCCGAGTAGAGGCCGTACCGGCGCGGCGACAGTTCCGAACGCTCGCGCTCGACCGTAAGCTCGAACGCGCCCTGCACCACGAACAGTCCTGCGCCCAGCACCACCAGTTGGCGGGTAAGCGGGTCGTCCACTACCAGCCAACCGATGCCAGCCGCTACGAGCGAAACGCCGATTGACACCAGCAGGTAGAGCCGCAGCACGGTTGGCAGAGTTCCCGCCGCAGAAGGCGTGGGCATGGGCAAGAACCGCAGTAACGCCAGCCGTAGCCAGTGGAGCAGGAGGGCGTCAGCGGCGCTTACCGTGGCTATGGTCAGAGTGTAGGCGCCGTACTGTTCTGGGCTGAGCAGTCTGGTGTAAATGGCTATGGCGGCGAAGTTAAGGACCCCGGGCAAGCCGCGCGCGATGAGGTACTGGAAGCCGTGACGGAGGAGCATCGCCCTACCAGAGTACTTGCTGCCAGGGCGCACTGGCGAACAGTATGTGAGTGCCAATGCCGACAGGCAGGTGAGGGTATCCTCCTGCCATGGAAACCTCCGGTTCGGGCCGCCTGAAGGTGGCGTTGCTGGTGCCCCTTCTGGTCGGCGGCGGCGCCGAGCGCGTGACGCTCAACCTTATAGACGGCCTGAAGGAACTAGGCCACGAGGCGCAACTGGTAGTGTTCTCAGAGACAGGCGAACTGGTGGGCGACGTGCCCGACTGGGTGAAGCTAATCGATCTAAAGTGCGGGCGGGCCGTGCGGGCGCCGCTGCCGCTGGCGCGCTACTTGAGGAAGGAGCGTCCCGACGTCCTGATAGGAACGCAGGGCCACGTGAACTTGGTGGCGCTGCTGGCCCGGCGGCTGGCTGGCGTGCCGACGAGGCTAGTTCTGACAGAGCACCTGGCTGTTATGGGCGAGCCCGAAGGCGTGAAAGACAGGTTGTACCGGTTGCTGGCGCGTCGCTCTTACAGGGGCGCCGAAGCGGTGGTGGCCGTTTCGGGCGGCGTGGCCGACACCCTAGCAGCTGGCGTTGGGCTTCCTAGGGATTCGATTTCGGTCATCTACAACCCGGTCCTTACCGAGAGTTACTGGAAGGGCGTGGCCGCCGAGGTCGAGCACCCTTGGTTCGCTGCGGGCGAACCGCCCGTCATCTTGGGTGTTGGCAGGCTGGTGCCGCAGAAGGACTTCCCAATGCTGATTAGGGCGTTCGAGCGGATACTGAAAGAGCGCGACGCGCGCCTCATGATCCTGGGGGAGGGTCCGGATCGGCAAGCGCTGGAGCAGCAGGTAATGCAGGCGGGCCTGGAAGGCCACGTTCAGCTGCCAGGTTTCCTGCCCAACCCGGCGTCGTACATGGCGGGCGCGGCGGTATTCGCGCTCTCGTCGGTGCGTGAGGGGCTGCCGACCGTGCTGATAGAGGCACTGGCCACGGGCACGCCCGTGGTGTCAACGGACTGCCCCAGCGGCCCACAGGAGATCCTGCAGGGCGGAGCTCTGGGTCGACTGGTGCCGGTAGGCGACCACGACGCGCTGGCCCACGCGATCGTCAGTGCGTTGGACGACCAGCGCGGCGCTGTGGCGCCCGAGGTGCTAGCGCAGTACACTCCGCCGGAGGCGGCCAAGAGGTACCTGGAGGCAGCCGGACTTGTTGCCTGAACTCCTCCGGCGCTTGGCGTTCCTGTGCGTGCTGGCGGTAGTGCTGGTGCTGCCGATTGAGAACGTTTTCGTGATCCCGGGTGTGGGCAGTCTGAGCAGGCTCGCGGGAATACTGTTGATCTTGAGCGCCGTCCCCGCGTTCCTGGGACGGGGGTACTTCCAGTTCCGGCGCCAGCCCGTTGTGGTGATGTTGCTCGCCCTGTACGTGCTGTGGGCGCTGGCTAGTCTCATGTGGTCGGTAGACCCGGCCAGCACCATGAGTTACGTGTTCACTTTCGTGCAGTTGCTGATTCTGGTTGTGGTCATCTGGCAGCTATGCGTAACGGACCGGGACCGACTTGCGGTGCAGCAGGCCTACGTCATCGGCTCGGCCATCGCCGTCTTTGAGGGCGTCAGGAACTTCGTGCTCGGTAACGAGGCGGTGTATCAGAGGTTCTCGGTCAGCAACACCGACCCTAACGACTACGCGCTCATACTGGCGCTGGCTATCCCGATGGCGTGGGACCTGTTCGCTAACCAGCGCGGGTTCGTAAGGGTGCTCAACCTGCTGTGCATCCCTTTGGTGCTGGTTGGCATCATCCTCACTGGTTCGCGCGGCGGCTCGCTGGCGGCGGCGGTGGCGCTGCTAGTGGTTCCGCTGGGCTTCATGGCGCTTGACCGCTTTGGGCGCCGCACGATACTAGCGCTGTTGTTAGCGGGCCTGCTGGCGGTGCCGTTCTTCTGGGGCGACATCGTCACAACGGTTGGCAGCAACATCGAGCGCATCAGCACGCTGGGCGAGGAGTTGTCGTCCGGCACTCTCAACGATCGCGCCATCATCTGGGACCTCGGCATGGAGGCGTTCGGTGAGAGGCCGCTGACGGGGGTGGGTGGGGGTGCGTTCCCGGCGGCCATAGAGAAGGCGGCCGGCGTGCGCGAGTTGGCGCACAACACTTTCATATCCGTAGCTGTCGAGATGGGCCTCGTTGGTCTGTTGCTGTTCGGCAGTGTAATGGTGGTACTGACGGTGCCGCTAGTCAGGAGCTATAGCGTGAGGACCATGCCTGGCGTGATTCTGCTGCTTACGCTGCTGGTCGGCATCACGCCATTGACGTGGGAGTTCCGTAAGCCGACCTGGCTGGTTATCGCGCTGCTGCTCGTCCTCGGTGGCGTGCAGATAGCCCGGCACGCCAACCTCAGACCGTTCAGGCCAAGGCTTGGCGCCAAGCTTTCCGTCAGCGGTCAATTGAGTGACGGACTCGAGTCGTGAACCGGTCACCGGACCAGGTGAAGGGAGTCGCCCCAAGAACCCAGCGTGGGCGCAAACTGCTTTACGTAATTACTTCGCTGTACCGGGGGGGCGCCGAGTCGCTGGTGGTGGAGCTGGCAACGCGGGCGAAGACTAACGGCTGGACAGTGGGTGTGGTCAGCATGCTCGAGCCGGAGGCGTACGAGGCCGACTTGAGAGCTGCGGGCGTTGAGGTCACTTCGCTCGGCATGCGGCGCGGCGTGCCGGACCCGCGGGGCCTCGCCAGGCTGGCGCAGGTGTACCGCACGTTCCGGCCGGACGTGGTGCACGCGCACATGGTGCACGCCAACATCCTCGCACGCGCCGCGCGGCTCCTTAGCCCTGTGCCCCTGCTGGTATCTACCGCCCACAACATCAGCGAGGGCGGGCGCATGCACTACCTCCTGTACCGCTTCACCGACTGGCTATCCGAGTTCACTACTAACGTGAGCCACGCGGCGGTGCAGCGCTACATCGAGCTTGGCGCTATGCGGCCCGGCAAGAGCGGTTACGTACCGAACGGAGTGAGCCTGGAGCGTTTCGCCCGTAGCGACGATGCGCGCCGTCGCCTGCGCGCCGAGCTGGGAGCGGGCAATGAGTTCGTCTGGCTAACCGTGGGACGCATTACCGAGCAGAAGGACTACCCCAACCTGTTTCGGGCTCTGGTTGCCGGCTCGTCGGGGTCCCGGCTATGGCTTGTTGGCGACGGCGAGCTGAGGGCGCAGTGTGAGGCCCTGGTAACCGAGCTCGGCTTGCAGGGGCGGGTCAGCTTCTTGGGGCTAAGGTCCGACGTCAGTGACCTCATGTCGGCGGCTGACGGCTTCGTGCTGGGCTCCGCCTGGGAGGGACTGCCGATGGTTTTGCTCGAGGCCGCAGCCAGCGAGCTGCCCGCGGTCGCCACCGACGTTGGCGGTGTGTCCGAGATCGTGAGACCCGGTATTGGTTACCTTGTTCCGCCCCGCGATCCGCAGGCACTGGGCCAGGCCATGCGCGCCGTCGAGTCGACAACCGTGGCGGAGCGCGCGGCCATGGGGCGGGGAGCGCGAGAGGCCGTGATAGAAACCTTCGACATCACGCGTGTAGTCGGCCGGTGGGAGGGGTTGTTCGAGCTCGGCCTTGCTGCCGGGGTGGGCAGGCGCAGGCGGCGCGCCAGCCGCATCGACCCTCAGGCTCTCGATCACGCACTCGGTAACGGAGCCAGCGCCGCCGCCCAAACGGGTGTGAGTACGGCGTGACGAGCGCCGTAAGATGCTTCAGTCCGGCGGCGCTGCCACAGCGTCAGTGCCGCTACCATCGGAGCGAAACGTGACACAGAATAGCGCCAACCAGGTCGTGATTATCGGAGCGGGAGGTTTCTCCCGTGAGTTGCTGCAGTACGTGCTGGACGAGGGCCGGCTAACAGTGCGCGGTTTCCTGGACGACCGCGATCCCGCCGACCTGGAGTTGCCGGAAGGCTACGCTCTGCTAGGTAGCATCGCGGACTACGTGCCTGCACCGGGCGAGGCGTTCGTGCTTGCAGTCGGCGAACCCAATACCCGCGCTCAGATTGCCGATCGGTTTCTTGCGGCTGGTGGCCGGTTCGAGACCGTGGTGCACCCACGTTCCTACGTAGCGTCGTCGGCCACAGTCGGCGCAGGCAGCGTAATAGCGCCGTTCGCCACCGTGGGAGCGTCCGCCAAGGTTGGCGAGTTGGTGCAGGTTCACTTCTACGCTTCAGTAGCGCACGACGTCGTGGTGGGTCGCTGCACGGCACTCTCGCCCTACTCGGTCGTCAACGGCGGCGGGCGCCTGGGCGAACGGGTCTTCCTGGGCACGCGCGCCACAGTGAACCCGCTTAAGGCAGTAGGCGACGGATCCAAGGTAACCGCCGGCTCCGTGGTGTACCAGGACGTTCCCAGCGGCTCAATCGCCATGGGCAATCCGGCCAAGGCTCGCAGGTTGATGGCTGCGTCCGGAGAAGTGCCCTCAACGGGGTAACATTCGTTCAGTACGAACAACCGACTGCTGTTATTGCAGGAACTTATCTGAAGGTGGGCGGGGCCGACCAGGCGGAAAGAGAACGAGCGCCCACCAACCGTTACGGGGAAAGAGGTTAGGACATGGCAACGCTCTACAAAAGGCGCTCGGTGGCCCTCATCGCCTTCGCCGTCTTGGCGGTAATCGCAGGATGCATCCCTCCTGCTTCGAACACACCCCTGCCGTTCGCTTTCGACCCGGTTACAGAGGCGGAACCCGGCGAGGTCGTCACCAGTAACGCAGTCACCATCAGTGGTATCAGCCAGGCGGTGGGCGCTACCGTCACTGCGGGCGGCACGCTCCTCGTAGGTGGAGCTGAGCAGGGTAACGCTACTCAGGTGTCGGATGGCGACAGCTTGGCCGTGCGCGTGACCGCCAGCGACGAACCGGGCGACACCATCACCGTTACCGTGACTGTTGGTGGCCGCGAGGCCGATTTCAGCGTAACCACGGCGGAGATCACGACGTCTTCCGTCACTTTGGAAACAGTTCCCGCCGGCCTCACCGAAGTAGCGCCCGGTGAGCAGGTCACCCTTACCTGGACCGTCGACGCCGCTCACGATGAACTGGTGCTGACCACCGTTCCTGCTACCACCTCCACCACCATCACAGACACCGAGTTCACGGTCACCATTCCACAAGGACTGCCACAGATCGAGTACGTGCTGACCGCGTCATTCGTGGGGTCGACCCCTGACGCCTCGGCCTCTGTTGTGCTCGATGTGCCGCTGTGGGTATGCCAGAACCCGGATGACGTCATCAACTTCGCTGATCCCGCCCTGCGCGCCAATTACGATGAGTTCTTCGCCGACGATCCTTCCGACGACCTGACCTGCGCGGACGCACGGGACGTTACGGAATGGAACACGGGACACTCGGAAGGCTCAGTGGGCGCCATCGAATCGCTCGTCGGCATGCAGCACTTCCAGAACCTAGTGATTTTCAACGCGCACTGGAACCTGGTCTCCGACTTGACTCCCGTAGCTGGACTGCCGAACCTTGAGCAGCTGAACCTCGACAAGAACCTTATAACCGACCTCTCCCCGCTGACGGGTCACCCCAGCCTGCGCATTCTGGAAGTGTGGGATAACGGCCCCGAGCGCGACGAGCGTACGGACGGCATCTCCGACATCTCTGCCCTGGCCACCATCCCAACCCTCGAGCAGCTGTTCCTCAGCGAGAACGACATCAGCGACCTCTCGCCGCTGGCAGGGCTGACTTCGGTGAACGTTATCTACCTGATAGCCAACGACATCGAAGACATCTCGCCTCTGGCTGGCATGACGGGCCTGCAGGTCCTGCGGCTCAACGCCAACCGCATAACCGACGCCTCGGTGCTTGCCAACATGCCCGCCATGGGCTGGCTCGAACTCAACTACAACTTCCTGCAGGATCCCACGCTGGTTCCGCTGGGAGCCTTCGAGAACCTGTTTGTGGTGTTCCTGGAAGGCAACTACTTCACCAGCTTCGATCCGCTGATCGACAACGTCGACTTCCCAGCCGCCGAAGGGGTTCCGGGCCTGCCTGCCCATAGAGGCCAACCCGACGTTGCCACCGTACATATCGCTTACAACTGCCTGACCGGGCCGGAGGACATAGCGGCCGGCCTCGCCTTCGAGGCGAAGGGTCTAGCCGTGGACGAGGGCCCCGATGGTGAGCCACGCATCGTGCGCGACCAGGTCGAGTGTGACGCTGTAATCGGTGGTACAGGCGCGTTCAACCCGATTGAGCTGCAGCAGGAAGCGATTCAGCGGCTGCGCGAGCAGGGCCGGATCCGCTAAGCACTCAAGGCCGCACCGCCACGGGCCAGGCCACCCTGATAAGTGTGCCAAGCCGTACTCTGGCGCTGGCTTTGCATAAAAGAGCATTCGGTGACCGCTCGCCAACGTAGTGAGCACCGGAAAGGTGACGAGGATGTTGCGATTCCAGAGGCTCGTTTGGGCACTAGCCCTGCTGGCGTTGACGGTGCTGACCGCCTGCACCGACCAGGTGGTCACTAAACCGGCGCAGTTCGAGTTCGCGCCAGTTACCGGCGCGGAACCCGGCCAGCTAGGCGTGCAGAGTGATGAGGTCACCATCACCGGCATCAACGCCGCCACCACAGCAACGGTGAGTGCGGGCGGCGAGCTGTGGATCGACGGCGAGGCCGTGGGAGCCAGCGCCAGCGTGATCAACGGCGCCAAGCTCATGGTGAGCGTGGACGCAAGTCCGCAGTTCGGCGCAGAGGTCACGGTGACGGTCGACGTTGGCGGAACCAAGGCCGACTTCACTGTCATAACGCGGCAGGCCGTGGCGGTGCCGAACGCCTTCTCGTTCGTACCCCGCGGGGCCGCCGAGCCCGGTGAGCGCGTAACGAGCGCGCCGGTAACGCTTTCCGGCCCTGAGGTGCCTGTTACCGCTACCGTTAGCGGCGCGGGGCAACCCACGCTGCTGGTGAACGGTTCGGAAGTAGGGGTTCCCACACAGGTCGAAGCTGGCGACACGTTAGCTGTAAGCCTTACGGCTGGCAGCCAGTTCGACCAGGCGGTAACCGCCACGGTGAACGTGGCGGGGGTTACCGCCGACTTCACGGTCACCACGCGCTCCGCCGCCGGGGTTCCCGACCCGTTCTCGTTCGCCGCCGCGGGTCCGGTCGAGCCGGGCGCGGTCGTCACTAGTTCCGCCGCCACCATCACGGGTTTCGACGGTCCACTCAGCGCGACCGTAAGCGGCGCTGGCGCGCCGGAGCTACTGATCAACGGAACGGTGGCGGCCGCCCCCGCCGAAGTTGAACCCGGCGACACCGTCGCTCTGCGCGTTACGGCCAGCGCGGCGTTCGGTGGCACAGTCAGCGCTGAGTTGGAGGTCGGCGGCGTGTCGGCTGCGTTCGAGGTCTCCACGCGCGCCGCTGTGCAGCCGGTCGTGAACCTAACCACGGCGCCTGCGGGAGTGACCGAGGCCGCACCAGCCGACGCCGTGACGCTTACCTGGAACGTCGTGAGCGGAGATTACGAAACCCTCACCCTGACCAGCGTGCCCGCCGGCGCCGCAACGGTGGTCACGGGCACCCAGTTCACAGTCACCATCCCAGACGCGACGCCCCAGGTTCAGTACGTGCTAACAGCCAGCGACACGCGCCATGCGCTATTAGGCTCCGACTCACTGACCATCGGCGTGCCCATGTGGGTGTGCCAGAACCCGCTCGACGTGATAACCCTGGCCGACGCAGAGCTGCGCGCCAACTACTACGACTACTTCGGGGTCGACCCATCCGCAGACATAACCTGCGCCGACGCGCTGACCGCGACCGAATGGAATACCGGCCACCATATCGGCCAGCCCGGCACGATCGCGAGCCTGGTCGGCATGCAGCACTTCCGGAACCTACAAACGTTCAGCGCGCACTGGAACCAGATAGACGACCTGACCCCGCTCGCTGGACTGCTCGCGCTGGAAGAGCTCAACCTCGACAAGAACCGCATCACTGACCTGTCCCCGTTGACCGGTCATCCAAGCCTGCGGATCCTCGAAGTCTGGGATAACGGTCCGGTCAGGGACCTGGGTACGGACGGCATCAGCGACCTGAGCCCCCTGGCCACCATTCCTACCCTCGAGCAGCTGTTCCTCAGCGAGAACAACATCTCCGACCTCACCCCCCTGGCGGGCCTGACCTCGCTTACGCTCATCTACCTGATAGCAAACGACATCGAGGACATAACACCGTTCGCCAACCTGACGAACCTGCAGGTTCTGAGGCTCAACGCCAATCGCATAACCGACGCCTCGGTGCTGACCAATATGCCCGCTTTGGGCTGGCTTGAGCTCAACTACAACCTCCTGCAGGATCCAGCGCTGGTTCCGCTGGAAGGTTTCGAGAACTTGTGGGCGGTGCTGGTCGAGGGCAACTACTTCACCGACTTCGCTCCGCTGCTTGATAACGCTGACTTCCCGGCCGCCGGTCCGGTACCGGGACTGCCGGCACATAGGCAGCAGCCCACTGCGCCGACCGTCCACATCGCCTACAACTGCCTGACCGAGGCTGAAGACATCGCTGCGGGCTTGGCCTTCGAAGCGAAGGGGCTGGTGGTCGACGCCGCCCCCCGTGCCGTGCGCGACGCCGCTGAGTGCGCCGCCTTCATCGACGGTCTCAGCGATCTAGAGGCGCGGCAACTGCAGCAGGACGCCATTCAGACGCTGCGGCACCAGGGCCGCATCCGCTGAAGCGAACCGGTGCCAAACCTGTAAGGCATACGGGCGTACACTCGCACCGATGAACCGTGATGCCGCTCAGTTGCCCGAGGTGGCCACCTCGCTCACGAAGCGAGCGTTCGACGTGACGCTGGCCAGCCTCGGTCTGGTGGTGCTTTCGCCCGTTCTGCTAGTAACCGCGCTGTTGGTGCGCTACCGCATCGGGTCGCCGGTGCTGTTTCGCCAGACACGGCCCGGGTTACGAGGCCAACCGTTCCAGATCCTCAAGTTCAGGACCATGACGAACGCGGTGGACGCTGAGGGTCAACTGCTGCCGGACGAGGAGCGCCTCACCAGGTTCGGGCAGCTGCTCAGAAGCACCAGCCTCGACGAGTTGCCCGAACTGATCAACGTGGTCCGGGGCGACATGAGCCTGGTAGGCCCAAGACCCCTGATTATGCGTTACCTAGAGCGCTACACCCCGGAACAGGCACGCCGCAACCTGGCGCGGCCCGGGATCACCGGGCTGGCGCAGGTACGGGGCCGCAATGCGCTCTCGTGGGAGGACCGCTTCGCACTCGACGTTGAGTACATCGACACCTGGAGCCTGGGACTCGACGTGAGGATCCTGTTCGAGACGGTGGTAACGGTCTTGAGGCGCGACGGCATCAGCACAGAAGGTCACGCCACGGCGCCGGAGTTCATGGGAGAGCGGGGTTCTGAGGAAGCTTGAAGCTGGCGGCCGCTGCGGAACGCAATTGTATGTGCGCCGTGACAATCGGTCTGTAGAGTATGTAGTGCACTACTGCCCAACGGGGCGCCCGAACTGGGCGCACGGGGCTGATGAGAAGGGTCAAGTCAGATGCGTCCCAGATATCCGCGACTACTGCACGACAGTCTCACAGTAAGCGCGACCGCGTTCCCGCACAAAGCAGCCGTCGTTGACGGGAAGCGGCACCTCACGTACAGCGACTTGCATGACCAGGCCCTGAGGCTGGCCTCCGCCCTGCAGGCGCGGGGCGTCAGGCGCGGCGACCGCGTAGCTCTCTACATGGAGAACTCGCTCGAGGCGGTCGTAGGCATCTACGCCGCCCTGTACGCGGGGGCGGCGTTCATGGTCGTCAACCCGCAGACCAAGGAAGACAAGCTCGAGTACGTGCTCGCAGACTCCGGCGCGACCGCGCTACTTGCCGACGCCAGGCTCTCGGCGCTGGCCGAGCAGGTGGCTCCAAGTGTGCCGCACCTAACGACCTTAGTGCGGGTCGGCGACGCCACCGCAGCGTCGCTAGCGTGGTCCGAGCTGCTGGCCGCCCACGAGCCCGAACCCGCTCCGGCGGGGGAGATCCCGGTCGATATGGCCGCCCTGGTCTACACCTCCGGCAGCACCGGCAACCCCAAGGGCGTGATGCTAAGCCATCAGAACATGGTCTTCGCGCAGGGTAGCCTGGTGGAGTACCTGCGCCTCAGCGACGACGACCGCATCATGAACCTGCTGCCGCTGGCGTTCGATTACGGGCTGTACCAGTTGCTCATGAGCGTGCACCTGGGCGCCACGCTGATCCTCGAGAAGACGTTCGCCTTCCCGGCCGCCATCGTCAAGCGCGTCATCGAGGAAGAGGTGACCGTCTTCCCGGGCGTACCAACGGTGTTCGCCACGTTGCTTTCGCTGCACCGCAACGCCCCGCTCAGCATGCCCAGCGTCAGGCGCTTCACCAACACGGCTGCGCACCTGCCCGACGAGTACGTACCCGGCCTGCTAGAGATAAGCCCCAACGCGCTGATCTACAAGATGTACGGCCTCACCGAGTGCAAGCGCGTGTGCTACCTGGAGCCCGAGCTGGTGCTCAGCAAACCACTATCGGTAGGTAAGGCCATTCCAGGTACCGAGACGTACGTGCTGGACGACGCTGGCAACGAAGTCGCGCCCGGCGAAACCGGCGTGCTGTACGTTCGTGGCCCCCACGTCATGATGGGCTACTGGAACCTCCCGAACGAGACCGCTCACATGCTCAAGCCCGGCAAGTTCCCGGGCGAGCGGGTGCTTTGCACGCACGACTTCTTCCGCAAGGACGCGGACGGCTTCCTGTACTTCATGGGCCGCAGCGACGACATCATCAAGAGCCGCGGCGAGAAGGTCAGCCCCGTAGAGGTAGAGAACGCCCTGGCTGCCATTCCCGGTGTGGTCGAGGCCGCGGTCATCGGGGTGGCCGACGAGCTGCTGGGCCAGGCGGTGCGCGCGTACGTTGTTCTTGACCACGGCGCCCAGTACACGGAGCAGATGTTCAAGCGCGAGGCCATGGCGCGACTGGAGAGCTTCATGGTGCCGCGCGACGTGATCTTTGTTGATGACCTCCCGAAGACGGCCACAGGTAAGGTAAGGAAGAAGAGCTTGGTAGAGCAGGCGTAGCATTCACAGGTGTTCCCCGCCGGTCTCGAGCCTAGGCGGAGCGCCGCGCGATCGGTTAATCAGGAAACCCACGGAATCAGGAGAGAACAGATGGCAAACGACAAGGCAAGCATCGAGCAAGAACTGCGCCAGTTCCTGGCAGACAACTTCATCCTCGACGACGGCGGCGCCAGCCTGGCAGCCGACGAGTCGCTCACCGAGAGCGGCGTGCTGGACTCCATGGGCGTGCTTGAACTGATCACGTTCATAGAGGAGCGCTACGGCTTCTCGGTGCCGGACGAAGATACTCTGCCCGAGAACCTCGACAGCGTGGAACGCCTGGTGGGTTACGTAGAGCGCCGCCTGACCGAGGTGGGCGCGGCGTGAGCGCCACGGGGGCCTTCGGCCTCGACGTCCTACGCATAGCCGATCCCGAGGCGGCCATCGAGGAGATCACCAGCGGCATGCGGCGCGTGGCGCGCGAGTTCCGCCGCAAGGGCGGGGTGCTCGGCCTCTCCGGCGGCATCGACTCCAGCGTAGTGGCGGCGCTAGCTGCCCGCGCGTTCGGCCCGAGCAACGTGCTGGGCGTCCTCATGCCAGAAACCGATTCGTCGGACGACACGCTGCACCTCAGCCGGCTCGCCGCCAGCAGCTGCGGCGTCGATACTGTGCTGGAGAACATCACGCCCATCCTAGAGGGCGCGCGCGCCTACCAGCGGCGCGATGAGGCGTTCAAGCGCGTGATACCCGAGTACGGTCCCGGCTGGAAAGCCAAACTGGTCCTGCCCAGCGTCATCGAGTCCGAAAGTTACCGCATCTTCTCGGTTGTAGCCCAGGCGCCCGACGGCACTATCGTCAAAGAGCGCCTGCCCCTGGCCGAGTACATGCAGGTCGTGGCCGCCACCAACTTCAAGCAGCGCACCCGCAAGATGATGGAGTACTATCACGCCGACCGCCTGAACTACGTGGTGCTCGGAACGCCGAACAAGCTCGAGTACGACCAGGGCTTCTTCGTTAAGAACGGCGACGGCTCCGCCGATGTAAAGCCCATTGCGCACCTCTACAAGTCGCAGGTCTATCAGTTGGCCGAGGCGCTGGGCGTGCCCGAGGAGATCCGCTCCCGGCCGCCCACCACCGACACCTACTCCATGCCCCAAAGCCAGGAGGAGTTCTACTTCTCGCTGCCCTACGACCGCATGGACCTTTGCCTTTACGCAGTGGATAACAACGTTCCGGCGGCAACGGTGGCCGAAACGCTAGACCTAACCGAAGACCAGGTCGAGCGCGTGTTCGCCGACATCGCCTCCAAGCGGCGCATGAGCCGGTACCTGCACGCCGAGCCGCAGCTAGTTATCTAAGCCGGGCCCGCTGAGCACTAGCCGCTCTGAAGTGTCTGCGTCAGTCCGTCGCTAAGCGCGCTCCGCGGCTCCCAGCCGGTCGCGCGCAGGCGCGACATGTCGGCTACCGATGCATGGATGTCGCCATGCCGCGGAGCGGCGAACTGCACGTCGAACGGCTGCACGCCGGGTAGGTCTCGGACCAGTTCCAGCAGCTGCAGCAGGCTGACCTGCGAGCCGCGGCCGACGTTGAAGACCGGCATCTCGGCGGGACGCTCCGAGGTCCGAGTCAACTCGCCTGCCAGGGCGCGAACCACGTCGCCCACGAACACGAAATCCCTGCTCTGGGTGCCGTCACCGAACACGGTAATCGGCGCGCCCCTGCGGGCGCGGTCCAGGAAGATGCTGATGACGCCTGAGTACGGGCTGCTAGGATCCTGCCGCGGGCCGAAGACGTTGAAGAAGCGGAAGGCCGTGGCGTCCAGCCTGTCCAGGCGATGGTAGTGCGCCAGGTAATGCTCGCCGGCTAGCTTGTCGGCGGCGTAGGGCGACAACGGCCCCTTTTCGGACTCTTCTCTCAGGGGCAGGTCAGCGTTGTTGCCGTAGACCGCGGCCGAACTGGCGTAAAGTACGCGCCTGACCCCCAGCCTTGCAGCGGTGTCGAAGAGGCGGATGCTGCCTTCTGAGTTCGTGCGGTGGGTGCGTACGGGCTCGCGCACCGAGGCCTCGACCGAGGCTACCGCTGCCAGGTGCACGGCGGCGTCCTGGCCGGGCAGAACGGCGTTTAGCGCCGACTGGTCGGCGACGTCTCCCACGTGCAGGCGCAGTCTCCCGCCCTCGGCCGGCAGGTTTTCGAGCTTGCCGGTCGAGAGGTCGTCGAGCACCGTAACGGTGTGTCCCTCGCCCAGTAGCAAGCGCACGAGGTGGGAACCGATGAAGCCAGCGCCGCCGGTAACCAGCACGTTCATGCTTCTGACTTTACGTTAGCGGAGCCGTTCAGCTTGGGAACTCTGAGGCGGAGTTTGTGCTGCGGCTCTGGCCCGGTGCGTCTAGCGTGGGAACCGTGGGCGAGAAGCTGCAGCCTTCGAGGAACTCCTCGAGCAGGGTGCGGATTCGCGCATGGTCAGAGCGCAGCGCGGCGTTCTGCAGCGCTTCGACCGTGGCCATGAGCTCTTCGTGGTCAGCTGGCTTGGCGCGCGCTACGAAGATCTTCTCGTGCGGCGTCTGGTCGGTGCGTTCGGCTTCGGTCATGAGGACCTCAACCAGCCTCTCGCCGGGCCTTATGCCTGAGTACTCGATGGGGATGTCCACATCTGGTTCCAGGCCGCTGAGCCTGATGAGGTCGCGGGCCAGGTCGACAATGCGCACGGGCTCGCCCATGTCGAGGATGTAAACCTCGCCGTTCTGCCCGTGACCGGAAGCCTGCAGGACCAACTGTGAGGCCTCGGGGATGGTCATGAAGTAGCGCACCATGTCGGGGTGGGTAACGGTCACCGGTCCGCCCGCGGCGATCTGGCTCTTGAAGATGGGAATGACGCTGCCACGGCTGCCCAGCACGTTACCGAACCGCACCGACACGAACGTCTGGTGCGGGCCGGCCTTCTGGGCCGCGTCCTGCACGAGGAACTCCACGATCCGCTTCGAGGCGCCCATGACCGAGGTCGGGTTGACGGCCTTGTCGGTCGAGATGTTCACGAAGTGGGTCACCCCGTGCTTGAGCGCGAGTCCGATGAGGTTGCGGCTGCCGATGATGTTGTTGAACACGGCCTCTTCGGGGTTCTCCTCCATGAGGGGCACGTGCTTGTGAGCGGCGGCGTGGAACACGATGTCGGGCCTGTAGCGGGTGAACACGTAATCGAGCCGGGCGCCGTTCTGGATGGCGCCGATGACGCCGTGGTACTTGATCGCCGGCCAGTCGCGCTCGAGTTCCCGCTCCAGGGAGTAGATGGAGTTCTCGCCGTGCCCGAAGAGGATGAGCTCGCCGGGGTTGAAGCGGCAGATCTGCCGCACCAGCTCGGAGCCGATGGAGCCGCCGGCGCCGGTGATCATGACGCGCTTGCCGCTCAAGTAGCCGAGGATGGTGTCGGTGTCCAGCCGGATGGGCTCGCGTCCGAGAAGGTCGTCGATGTCGACCTCGCGGATGCGGCGCACGTCGACCTTGCCCGACAGCAGCTCGTAAACGCCGGGGATGATCTTGTACACCATGTTGGGGCGGGCCTCGCGCACGTGGTCGATGACCTGGCGCACGGTCGAACCGCCCTTGGAGGGCATGGCTATCAGGACCTCGTCTATCTTCTGGTCCAGGATGACGTCCTTGGCCATCGACACGGGGCCCAGCACGGGTACGGAAGAGACGCGCTTGCCGTGCTTCATGACGTCGTCGTCGAGGAACGCCACCGGGCGCA
>Ga0172382_10005259_pt1 | contig 19409 bp, 14 predicted proteins | sample Leawel138RmetaG_FD_122245 | JGI IMG/M metagenome (GOLD analysis project Ga0172382, IMG submission 122245) | Leachate microbial communities from a municipal landfill in Southern Ontario, Canada - Leachate well 138R metaG | ecosystem: Engineered > Solid waste > Landfill > Unclassified | place...
GCAACTCTTCGCGGAGAAAACGGCGGTCGAGACCGAGTAAAACCTTATTTGGGGTAATCATACTCGGCACTCTTGTCTGTGTGGCTGTTATCGTCCTCTGGCTTCGCTTCAGTACTCCCCAAGAGAACCCAACTCAAGTTATCCAACAGCCACCGGTTGCTGAAGAACCTCAACCTTCGGATCCGGTTGTAGCACCAAAAGAAGAGCCACCAGCTCAACAAGCCCAGCGCCTTGATACCCGCCCACCCTCTGGTAAAAGTGTTCAGATGATGAGCCACGTCGTCAAAGCCGGGGAGGATTTAAACTCCATTGCTGATTTATACCACCTGAAGGTTCAAACCTTGGTGAATATCAATGAAATTCGGAACGTTCAGGCGATTACCGAAGGAACAACCCTTCGCATTCCCGACCGAGATGGGTGGTACTACACCGTTGTAGAAGGGGATATGCTTTCAACAATTGTTCGAAGTCAAAACCTCTCTATTGGATGGATGACCCTGCAGGAGCTTAACGACTTACCGAGTGAGAAAATCAAGGTAGGTGATAAGCTCTTTATTCCCGACGTTTCTACTAGTTCGGCTGATCAGCTGAGTGATACCGCCCCGATTCAATTCCTCCGCCCCGCTAGTGGAGCCCTTAGTGTCAGTATGGATCAAAACCTCAGCGGTGTGAGAATTCGAACCACCGTTGGCGAGGCGATAAGTGCCGCTGCAAGCGGTGAAGTCGCTGATACTGGGTTTGAAGCGGATGGAAATGGTCGTTACGTTATTTTAAGCCACGACCGAGGCTATCGCACCAGTTACCACAACCTTCGTAGTGTTGACGTCACTGGTGGTACTTCAATTACCCAAGGGGATGTGATAGGCAGCGCCTCAGAGGGGTACCTCTTCTTTGCTATTGAGCAACTTGGCTTCCCCCTCGATCCGCGGCAATTCTTCTAAGAACCGTGACAGTGTTTATACTTCTTCCCACTTCCGCATGGACAGGGGTCATTTCGTCCGACCTTAGGGTTGTCCCGGCGTACAGTAGTCACCCGATTCTCCTTCGCTGGAGCGGGTCCTTCATGGGCGAAGGCGAGCTGTTCGGAGTGTGATTCAACGATTTGTCGTTGGGCGGGACTTCGCCGATACTGCTCTTTCTGAGGGGTAATTTTAACCCGTTGGAGGGTTTGGACGATAAAGAGTCCGATCGCATCTAAGAGCTGGGTAAAGAGCTCAAAGCCTTCAACTTTATACTCAACGAGTGGGTTACGCTGGGCGTAAGAACGGAGGCCTACTGCATCGCGGAGGTCTTCTAAGGCGACGAGATGGTCTTGCCAGCGAATATCGATTTGTCGTAAGTAGTTGAAGCGAAGGAATTCATTTAACGGAGCGTTCCCAGTTACAGCGAGCTTTGCGTCGATCTCCTGATCAGCGGAGGCGATTAAGAACTCAATCAGTGCTTCTTTGTTAATCTCTCCTTCATACCCTTCGGCGGTGAGCATCAAGGTGTGGGTAATCTCACCGATTCCTTTGAGCTGCTCTTTTTCATCCTTTGTGTGACTAAAGAGCTCATCCACTGCTTCTTCAATAAGTTGGTGAGTTAACTCTTTCACGCGAGTAACAAGGGCGTCCGATTTAAGAATCGCATCGCGCTCTTGGTAGAGGAAGTTTCGTTGTTCATTTAAGACGTCATCGTAATCGAGGAGGTGTTTTCGAATTTCGAAGTTTCGATCTTCAACGCGCTTTTGAGCTTTTTCAATCGCATTAGAGAGCATCTTATGCTCAATGGGCTCACCACTTTGCATTCCAATGCGCCCGAGGATGAGGCGCACATTATCACTGGCGAAGAGGCGCATCAACGGATCATCAAGGGAGACAAAGAAGCGGCTCGTTCCCGGATCGCCTTGGCGGCCACTACGACCCCGCAATTGGTTATCGATTCGGCGTGATTCATGGCGCTCAGTACCAAGGATGTACAGCCCTCCGAGGGCTTTAACTTCTTCGTAATCGTTCTGCCACTGACTTCGTAATTGATCAAAGGCCTTTTGATACTCTTCGGCACTTGCTTCAGATCCGACAGCGGCGCGAACGCGGGCGTCTAACGAGCCACCGAGTTTAATGTCTGTTCCTCGTCCTGCCATGTTCGTCGCAATCGTCACTGCTCCTTTCGAGCCGGCGTTCTCAATGATGAGCGCCTCTCGGGCGTGGTTCTTTGCGTTGAGAACTTCGTGGCGAACTCCCATTCGCTTTAAGAGGGTAGAGAGGAGTTCACTCTTTTCAATGGAAATCGTACCAACGAGAATCGGCTGACCAGTTTTATGGACCCGGGCAATCTCTTCACAAATCGCCTGGAGTTTAAATTGCTCGTTGTAGAAGACTAAGTCCGGGTGGTCGATTCGGGCGACGGGGCGGTTGGTGGGGATGACAACGACATCAAGGTTGTAGATCTTTAAGAACTCAGGTGCCTCAGTGTCGGCAGTTCCTGTCATACCGCTGATCTTATCGTACATTCTGAAGAAATTCTGGAAGGTGATCGTGGCGAGAGTTTTGTTTTGCCCAAGGACTTTAATGCGTTCTTTCGCTTCAATCGCTTGGTGAAGGCCTTCGCTGTAGCGGCGCCCGTGGAGGACACGGCCGGTGAATTCATCGACGATTTGCACTTGCCCATCAACAACGACGTAATCGACATCATCGTGGTAGAGGCGAAGAGCTCTTACCGCTTGGGTGACGTAGTGGACGTACTCAAAGTTTTGCCCATCGTAAATTGAGCCTTCAATCACCTTGTGGGTATTTAGAAGCTCTTCGATGTGAATCAACCCTTGGTTGGTGAATGTAACGCGCTTTTGTTTTTCATCGAGCTTGTAGTCGCCTTTTTCATCAAACGCGGGGGCATTACGATCAAAGCGGGCGAGGGGGTCGAGTTCGTAGTAATCACCGGTAGCGGGGTCTTTCTCACACTCAACGAGATAGGAGGCGATCTTATTCGCCCCAAGGACTTGAGCTGAGTCATCCTCACTTTGACCACTGATGATCAGTGGAGTTCGCGCCTCATCGATGAGGATTGAGTCAATTTCGTCGATAATCGCAAAGTGGTGGAGGGGCTGGATCTTCTCCTCTTGCGCCCACTTCATGTTATCGCGCAGGTAGTCAAAGCCAAATTCATTGTTTGTTCCGTAGGTGATGTCTTTTGCGTATGCACTGCGCTTCGCCTCGTTATCCATATTAGAGAGGATGACTCCAACATTGAGACCTAAGAAGCGGTAGACTGGGCCCATCCACGACGCGTCGCGTTCGGCTAAGTAATCGTTCACGGTGACGATGTGAACCCCTTTGCCTTCTAGGGCGTTGAGGTACGCCGCAGGTACACAGGTAAGGGTCTTTCCTTCACCGGTTTTCATCTCAAGAATCTTGCCTTGATGGAGGACCGCTGCTCCCATGATCTGTACGTCGTAGTGGCGCTCACCAAGAACTCGCAGGGCCGCTTCACGGGCGAGGGCAAACGCTTTGGGAAGGAGGTCGGCTAACGAAGAGCCATTTGAGAGCGCTGCTTTGAGCGCTTGGGTCTCTATGGGAAATTGATCATCCTCAAGACTCTTGGCCCAACTCTCAAGTTCATTTACCGCTGTAACGATTGGTTCGAGTGCTCTTAAATCTTTCTCTTGCTTAGTCCCAAAGAGGGTAGATAACAATGAACGCGCCATACAATTCCTTCCTTGCTACAGAGTATACTCATTCTCGTCTTTGTCGAATAGAGAAAAAGAAAGATTGGGACAAATATACCCATAAGGGTCATATTGATACGAATCTGAGTGTACGAAATCGATGAATAGTGGTATCCTATGTTCATGGTAGTGTGTTTCACAGGAGGAGGAACCCTTGGCCACGTCTATCCTGCCTTAGCGGTTCACCAAGAGCTTACAAAAGAGGCGGAGTATGAGGGCTTTTGGATTGGACGAACAGAAGAGCAGGCGGTGATTCAAGACGCCGGCTTGAAGTGTTACGTCATCCCCACTGGAAAGCTTCGCCGCTACTTCTCCCTCAGGACAATTGGTGATTTCTTTCACGTCATTCGGGGGATCTTCGCCTCCTACCGAATTTTAAAGAAGACAAAACCTGATGTGTTGTTCAGTAAAGGGGGCTTTGTCTCCGTCCCCCCCGTTTTTGCTGCCCACCTTTTAAAGATTCCAATTATCAGCCATGAAAGTGATATTACCCCTGGCCTGGCAACGCGGATAAACAGTCGCTTCTCTAGCCGCATTTGTGTGCCGTATCCCACCGGCTTTGACCACCTTGGAAAAGAGAAGCTGGTAGTTACCGGTAATCCGGTCCGGCGCGAATTGGTTGAAGCGGCGAAGAATCCTCCAGTGAAAGAATCAAAACAGCTGAACATCCTCGTCCTTGGCGGCTCCTCTGGTAGTGGAGCACTGAACACCCTCATCGCCCAAACAATTGATGAGCTCACTCAATGGGCGACGGTTATTCATCAAGTTGGACGATCACAAGAGCTAATTGCCGCCCAAGAGCGCTACACCCCCCTTGCATACATCGACTCACACCTCGCTGACTATCTGCACAACGCTGATTTAGTGATCACCCGCAGTGGCGCTGGAATCTTGGAGGAGTTAAAGCTCTTTGGCAAGGCGGCACTGCTTCTGCCCCTTGGCCGATTGACGAGCCGGGGCGAGCAAGAAGCAAACGCTCGCTACCTAGCAGAAGTGGGCGCAGCAGTGGTACTCTATGAACCAGTAACGAGTGATGAATTTGTCGCAACGGTGCGTAAGATTCTTAGTGATGCACAGTGGCGAAAGGATTTAGGGTTGGCGCTGGGCGCCCAAAGCAATGCTCACGCAGCAGCGACTATTAGTGCACTCATTATCGAATGGAGGAAATGAGTATGGGTTTTACATTCACCCTTTTTGGCTTGGTCTTTAACATCGTAGACATCATCGCCTTCGCGTTACTGATCATAGGCGGCATCACCGCGGCAGTCGTCGGCTTCGCCCAAACGTTTTCTCGCCGTGGTGGGTATGTGATTGGGTTTTTTACCGCCCTCTTTCTTAATCGGTGGGCGACTCCAATCCTCCAAGAGAAATTAGGCCTTGGTGATTTGCTTTCTAGCCTCATCGCCTTTGTTATCCTCTTTGTGATCGGCTACGCCTTAGTTCGAATCGTTGGTTCGATGCTGGAGACAGCCCTTGAAGCGGTTGGCCTTGGTGGAATGAACGCCTTCTTGGGCTTCATCTGGGGGGTAGGGGAGATGATCATCGTCTTAGCGTTTATCCTCTATTTCCTCAATTCAATTAACGTGGGAGAAATTCAGCCGTACCTTGATGGTAGTCAGTTTGTTCAACATTTCGTTCTGCGTTTTATGCCAGAGACGATGAGCAAAATTAGCGAGACGATTCGATAGCGTATGATTACTTCCCTTGCTTCCTATCAACCGCAGATCATCACGCTACTGAACGACCAGATCCGTGATCACACCTTTAGCCAAGTCGTCCTCTTTGGCGGAGAGCGCTATACTTTAAGGATGTCCACCGCCGTAGAAGTTGCCCGTGTCCTTGGGTGCATGGAACACGGTGAGGAGGGGTGCTCGTGTTCTCGCTGCACTCAATTTGCCACCCTGACGTACTCGGACCTTCTCATCGTCTCCCAGCGTGATCACAAAGTGCGCATTGAGGCGGCATTGCACGCGTTTGAGAAAGATCCCAATGGGAGGTGGCGCACTCGCTTGATTCAAACGATTCGAATCCTCCTTGTAAGCTTCCACCCCGTTTTAATGGAGGAAGCGGGCCCTACCCTGGTAAATACAGCAGCGCGCGCTGGTGGGGCGAATGACCTTCTCTACTCGCTCAGCAGTGAAGATCACCTCGATGAGAAAGAAGCCCGAACGTACGCCGAGAATCTGCGCAAGGCATTAAAAGAGCTATACAGTGCCCTTCCAAAGTCTACGACGGTGACAATTAACCAAGTACGCTCGATCGACCGGTGGGTCCATCAAACGAATATCGCCAATCAACTGCGTTTTGTCATCTTAGAAGGGATTGAGCAAACAAACGCTTCAGCGCGAAACGCCCTGTTAAAGCTTTTTGAAGAGCCGCCACAAGGGGTGTTCTTCATCCTCATCAGTGAACACCCATCGCGCATCATGCAGACGATTCTTTCGCGAGTCCGGCGCTATAGCTTTGCTCCGCTTTCTTTTGAGGCTCAACAGCGAATGATTGCTGAGTATGGCGAGCATGGGTATGCTAATCTTGCCTCTTTTTACCTCATTCAAAGTGGGATCAATCTTGAGGCGAGCAAAGAAATCGTTATGCGGCTCATTACCTCCCTGGCAACAAAAAAACCCCTCGATTCACGCAGTGTCGCTGAGATTACTGAAGCGATTGATAAGAGTGGCTCTTTTGAGTACGTCTTAACAACGCTCAGTGAGGAGATCGCCTGTCAGAATTTTTCTGCCTCGTACATCCAAAAAGCAATCGACCTCATTAACCACACCCATAGTACCACCGTACTCTACAACCAAAATCAGCGCTTTGCCGCCGAAGCGCTCTACTATCGATTATTGGAGGAGCGATGAAGAATTTTGTTCGCCGAGCGATTGAGAAGATCGATCAGCTCGATTCCGATCAAATTGTTGAAATCCTCGAAAGCCAAAGCCGCGAGATGGAGATCCTCGAGGCGATGTTAGAATCGATCGACGATGGAGTCATCCTCGCCGATTCGAATCTCACGATTCTCTACGCCAACAGCGTTGTTCCTACGTTGGTGCCAATGATCCGCCTCAAGAACTACGAAGGCCTCGGCCTCTTTGATGTTCTCCGGGACGCTCACGTTCGAGGCTTTCTTACCTCAACGGTCGATGGGAAGGAAGTTGAAGAGGATGAGTTCACCTTCCAAAAAGGGGAGCAACTGCAGACGATTAAAATTACCGTCCACCCCTTTAAAGATCCTAATACAACGGGCAAGGACGCCTTTGTCATTCGCTTCAGTGACGTCACTGAGCACAACCGCGCCGAGGCACGCCTGAGGCGAAGTGAAAGCCTCGCTTCGATGACGACGATGGCCGCCGGTGTTGCCCACGAAATAAAAAACCCTTTAGCGGCGATGGGGATTCACCTTCAGCTCTTGAAGAAAGCGTATGAACGCAACGAGACGTTAACCTACGAGGACGCTCAGCGTTACATCGATGTCTTAGATGAAGAGATTGCCCGCCTCAATGCAATCGTCGTTGATTTCCTCTTTGCGGTTCGCCCGATGGATGTTAAGCCCCGTCCTGGACGAATCACAACCGTGTTAGACCACGTCTGTGACTTTGTAGAACCGGAGCTCACCGAAGAACACATCACCCTAAAGCGAACGTATCCAGCAACACTACCGCGCTTGATGATCGACGAGAACGTCATCAAACAGGCGCTTCTAAACGTTATTAAAAACGCAATGAACGCAATTAAGGGAGCGGGAGTGATCACCGTTGGGGCGAAGATCGACTCTAACACTGTTGTTATTTCGATTAAAGATAGTGGGATTGGGATCGCCCCTGAGGCGCTTTCGAAGATTTTTGAGCCGTACTACACGACAAAATCGACGGGAACTGGCCTCGGACTCACCGTCGTATATAAAATTATGAAGGAACATAAAGGGGATATCCAAGTCCTCTCAAAGCCCAACGTGGGAACGACAGTTCGCCTTATTTTACCGATTCCCTCTGGTGAACACTTAGCCTTAGAAGAATTCCAGCCATTGGAGGTGCGTGATGAAGCGTAATATCCTTGTTGTTGATGATGAGAAGAATATCCGTTCAGGCTTAGCCCTAGCCCTTGAGATGGAGGGGTATACGACCTTTACCGCCGAGGATGGCCAAGAAGCGTGGAATTTGATCAATAAACAAGGCGTTGATTTGGTGATCACCGACCTTCGGATGCCGAAGATGGGGGGTAATGAACTACTCAATCGCATCACTTCCAGTTACCCCAATCTACCAGTTATCGTCTTAACCGGCCACGGGACGGTGGAGAACGCTGTTGAAGCGATGCGCAAAGGAGCGATCGACTTTTTCACGAAACCGGTGAACCTCGATCGGTTAACCCTCGTAGTACAAAAGGCGCTTTCAACGCACGACTTAGCGCGGGAGCATGAAGAGTTAAAAGCAGAAGTTGCTCAATTAAAGAAACGCAACCAATTTGAACACATCATTGGTAAAAGCCAGAAGATGGTGACGCTGATGGAGACGGTGAGCCAAGTCGCTCCGACGAAAGCGAGTGTCCTTATCACTGGCGAAAGCGGGGTAGGTAAGGAGCTCGTCGCTGATGCAATTCACGAACTCAGCACCCGCTCAAGCGGCCCCTTTATTAAAGTCCACTGCGCTGCCCTGACATCAACGCTCTTAGAGAGTGAGCTCTTTGGGCACGAGAAAGGCTCGTTTACTGGGGCCGTGGCGCAGAAGCGGGGGCGCTTTGAACTCGCCGATGGAGGAACGATTTTCCTCGATGAGATTGGGGAGATTGACCTTCCAACGCAGGTAAAACTTCTTCGGGTTCTTCAGGAGCGCACCTTTGAGCGCGTTGGAGGTGAAAGCACGATTACCGTTGATGTACGAATCGTCTGCGCAACAAACCGCGATTTACTACAGGAAGTCCAAGCGGGTAATTTCCGTGAAGACCTCTACTACCGTCTTAATGTGGTGAATTTACTCGTTCCGCCGCTGCGGGAGCGCAAAGAGGATATTCCACTTTTGATGACGAGCTTTCTTGCCCAGTATAAAGAGGAGAATAACCGCCCAATTGAAGGCTTCAGTGCCCAGGCGAAGCGGGCGCTACTCTCCTACGATTGGCCCGGGAATATTCGTGAGCTCCGAAACAGCATCGAATCAGCGGTTGTCTTAGCCCGGACCTCCGTTATTGAGCTTGAGGACCTTCCTCCGCAAGTTTCCTTAGCCCAAAGCTCCTCCTCAGTCTCCCTATCGGTGGGAGTTACGTTAGCGGAGGCGGAGAAACACTTAATTATTGCAACATTAGAGCTTGAAGGGGGAAATAAGACCAAAGCCGCTCAAACCCTCGGTATTGGCCGAAAGACCCTTCATCGCAAACTTCAGGAATACCACATTGACGAAAAATGATATTGAGGCGATTTTTGACGCTGGTGGATTATTAGAAGAACACTTCCCCCTCTTTGAGTATCGAGAGGGGCAGCTTCTGATGGCGGAGCTCGTTCGCCAAAGCTTTGAAGAGGACGCCATTGCGGCAATTGAGGCGGGGACGGGAATCGGTAAATCCTTCGCCTACGTCGCAGTGGCTCTCTACAACGCCCTCCAAAACCCCGATGAGCGGACCGTTATCGCAACAAGTACGATTAACCTTCAGCGCCAGCTCATTGAAAAGGATATTCCCGCCCTCTTTGCCGCCCTCGGGAAAGAGTGTACTGTCGCCCTCGCAGTAGGGCGGGCAAACTACGTCTGTATTCAACGCTACGTCCAAGTCAAAGAAGCAGCGGCCCTACTCGCCCAAGACCCAACGAGTGAACTCTACCAAGTAGGGCAGTGGCTTCAAACAACAAAAACTGGTCTCTTCGCTGAGTATCCAAACCACCTCTCGGCGGAGTTGCGCAACGAGATCGCCTGTGATGCTGATCTGTGTAACCCCCAGACGTGTCCGTACTTTCATGAATGCTTCTACTTTAAAGCCCGCGCCCAGTGGACGAAGGCACAGATTATCGTCACTAACCACCACCTTCTCTTCAGTGACGCGCGTTCGCGCCTAGAGAGTGACCTTGGTTATGATCAGGAGCACATCCTTCCATCCTTTAACCACCTCATTATCGATGAAGCACACAACATTGAAGCAAACGCCACTGAGTTCTTCACCGAGCTCTACTCATCGCGGTGGATCCACCAGCAAACCTCCCGCATTCAGCGCTCTAGTCGCTACACCCCCAACTCCCTCTTAGAGCAGATCGCCCCATACTCAACAGATCCATTAGGAGCAGATGGAATTATTGAAGAGCTGGCAAGTTTAAACGCTGAAGTTGAGGCGCTTGATCAATACCTCTTAGGGGTCTTTGCGAAGAACCACTACCAACCGGTGTTAGTCACCCTCGAGCACCAAGAGCGGCTTGAGAGCTTTAAAACCCTCGCCGTTGAAGTGGCGAAGAAGTGTCGATCGTTAAGTAAGAAGATCTTTGACTTCGCCCAAAAGAGTAGCGTTCCCGAGGAGCTGGAAAGCCGCCTTAACGAACTCATTGTTCGCTCAAATCGAATTGATTCTCTTGGGGAGGTCCTCGCCCTCTTCACCGATTACGCCACGTGGGGTGAGGATGTTCACTGGTTTAACTCCGAGCGATTTCGTAGTGACATCTCCGTTGAAGTACGAATCACCCCCCTTAGTGTTGCCCCCTTGATGGTCGAAGCACTCTTTTCTAAGCTCCAGAGCGTGGTCGCTACCTCAGCGACGCTCGATTTACACGATGATTTTGAATTCTGGGCGAAGCGGGTGGGGCTGCCGTACACCTCAGACCGTCCGTTCCTTAAAGGGACGTTTGCCTCCCCGTTTGAGTATAAGACTAACCTCTTACTCATCACCCCAGAGGACGCCCCTCTACCAGCAAAGGAGATCGAAGAGGATTACCTTTCGTATATGAGCCAAACAATCTTGGAGGCAACTTTAGCAAGTGGTGGGGGAGCGCTCGTTCTTTTTACCAGTTACGCCCTCTTAAAAGAAGTTCATGCTCGGCTCGTTGAGCACTACGAAAAGGCTGATCTTCTTCTCCTCGCCCAAGGGGAGCTCGATCGCCACACCTTGCTGCGAACCTTTGTTGCTGAGCGCGATTCAGTTCTATTTGCCACTTCCTCCTTCTGGGAGGGAGTTGACGCCCCCGGTGATACATTGCGCTTAGTTGTGATCACAAAGCTGCCCTTTGCGGTTCCTTCGGATCCCGTCTTCAAAGCGCGGTGTGATGCGATTGATGCTGCCGGTGGTAGTGGGTTCTTTGAGCTTTCATTGAAGAATGCGACGATGAAGCTTAAGCAAGGCTTTGGTCGCCTCATTCGCTCTTCCAGTGATCGTGGGGTCGTCTTGATCCTCGACTCCCGAGTTGTCCAGCGCCAATACGGCCAATTCATGCTGCACAGCCTTCCCGAGTCGTTTCACCAAGCAGGCCCATCGAGCTCAATATCCCAGAAGATTGAAAGTTTTCTCTTTCCGTAAGAAGAAAAAAATAAGGCTCCCACTGGGAGCCTGAAGTGAAGAGATTACCTTCTTACTCAATAATAGCAAGAATGTCCTTCATCGAGAGGATTAAGTACTCTTCTCCGTCACTCTTCACACTGGTGCCGGCGTACTTGTCGTGCATGACGCGATCGCCTTCTTTGACACTCATCTTCACTTTCTCTGTTCCTTCGCCAACGGCGATAACAGTCCCAATCTGCGTCTTTTCCTGGGCAGTCTGTGGGATGAAGATTCCACTTGCAGTCTTTTCTTGAACCTCTTCAATCTTAACCAATACTCGATCAGCTAATGGCTTAATGGTCATTCGTATTTCCTCCAACAATCAATTTCACATAATAGCGATTCACTCGCCTTGCATACTATAATAAAAACCCTTCCAACAGGCAAGCAACACCCATTTGAAGCGAAACGCCTATATATTCCTCATAGGTAGCAGGAGCTACCCCTAACGGAAAGCGATTGTTCGACTCCAGATCGAGAGATTCTGGGGGATTCGATCCTCCAAGACTAAGTTGAGGAGGTAACGCTAATGACGCTATTTGAAGTCTTAATGATTGCTTTAGAGTTATTACGGCTAATTTTGGAAACTATTCCGAAGTATCGTAAAAAGAAATAATCGCCCAAACGTTTGATAGACAGCGGGCGATTATTGCAAGCTGGAGTCAACAACCGTTATCGGGTGCTCCTTTCATAAGTATAGCAAGCTAATCTAGGTTGTCAATCTTCCCATCAACTCGAGATAAGAACAACTTCCCATCAACTCGAGATAAGAACACGTAATCAACACAAACTTGCCTCTTTAGAAATGTGTGAGTATATTCCCCGTATGGATGAAGAGCAGCGCATACAAGTAAAGAAACCCGACCCATTTCCAGGCGTTGATGCACCTAAAGAGGAGATTGGGTGTTACTTCTATAAACTTGCTCAACTCTTTGCTGATGGGAAGAATTTAGAGCGGAGTATTAACTGCTTTATAGAGGCGTTCTTGATCCGTGGGATGGAGGAACGCTTTAAAGGGGAGAAAGAGTGGCTTGAGTTCTTCAGCACTCAGTTTACCCTCTACCTATTAGGAAAGAATCGCCTTTTCTGCTCCCTCAGTGAAGGGGATATGATTCATGATATGCTCCGAATGGAGTATGAAGAGCTGATCGAAGAGCTGCGGATGAGTGAATTGCCGTTCCATATGGAGCATATTGGCCAATGGTTTGCCGCCTTAGAGCTCGATTTCCCGTGGAATCCCCCTCAAGTGGGTCAAAAGTGCTCGTTTGGGTAGAATCCCCAAGTATGGTGGTCATTTTGACCCTATTTCCTGTGAATTTTCACCATTCATCATTCACTTTAAACGGCTGTTTAAATCATAGGCCTAACTAATTATATACAAAATAAGTAGATATCACAATTATAATAAAAGTTGGCACGTCAGTTGCAGTACAACAAGCATAGGGAGAATGCATATGAGTACGAACCGACGAATGCTGAAAAATGATGGAACGAGTTTCGGATATGATGAATCAAACATCCTTTCCATGTATCTGAAAGAGATTAACCGCATCCCCCTTTTAACAGAAGAAGAGGAATTAGAGTTGGCAAATCGCGCTAAAGAAGGCGATGAGTTTGCCCGTAAGCGGATGATCGAAGCGAACCTTCGCTTTGTAGTGAACGTTTCAAAGAAGTATCAAAACCAAGGACTCGCCTTAAGTGATTTGATCAACGAGGGGAATATCGGCTTGATGACCGCCTTGGATAAGTTTGATCCCGACAAAGGCTATCGTTTTATTAGCTACGCCGTCTGGTGGATTCGCCAGAGCGTGATGAAAGCGATTAATGAGAAGAGTAGGGCAGTTCGACTTCCCTTAAACCGAACCAATGAACTTTTGCAGATTAAGAAAGCAGAGCGGTCGTTGATGAAAGAGCTCAACACCGAAGAGCCGAGTGTTGAGGAGATTGGCGAGCTTACCGGCTTTGATCCCGAGCTCGTAAAAGAGCTCCTTGCAATTAGCCGCGAGTTAGTGAGTTTAGATGCCCCAGTCGTTGGCGATGGTTCTTCGTTAAGCTCCATTGGCGATTTCATTGAAGATGATTCAACAAGCCCGGAGGATTCTCTAATTGATCACTCCCTCACTGAGGACATTCAGCGGATTTTAGAATCCACCCTCAATGAACGGGAGCAGGAGATCATTGAGCTTCGCTTTGGGCTTAATGGTCGCTTCCCAATGTCCCTTAAGGAGATTGGCGAGTTGTATAACTTAACGAAAGAGCGGATTCGCCAGATTGAGAAAAAGGCGCTCGATCGGCTGAAGATGCCGGAAGTGAGTAAGTACGTCGAAGCGTACATCGCCTAATCGTGAAATTGCAAATAATGCGGCACCCGCTTGGGTGCCGTTCTTCGTCTTAGGGCTTCGCTCTGAAATATCCCATTGAATAGGAGATGCTCATCGCACACCGAGTTACCAGAGGTGCCATCATTTCTGGGGTGAGATCGGGGCGGTTGGCTAAGAGCCAACTCGTCGAGACTGCAGCGATCACTTGGCCGCGGTAGTCGTAGATTGGAGCAGAGACACAGTTTACTGCCGGTTCAGCTTCCTGATCATCAACCGCCCAGCCGCGGGCTTTACACACTCGAATATCCACTAAGAGATCCTCAATCGTTTCGTGGGTGTTTGGCCCAAACTTTTGAAAGGTAAGATCGGAGAGAAGCTGGCGAATTTCATCTTCTTCAAGGCCCATTAATAACGCTTTACCTAAACTGGTGGAGTAGAGGTTTTTACGCTGGCCGATAATCTCATATTTTCTCAGGCTGTTGATCTGTTCTTTGCTATCGATGTACACCATCATATTGCCTTGGCGAATGCCTAAGAAGACGGTGTTTCCCGTCGCTGCTGATAACTCAGCGAGGTGAGGGGAGGATTCGGTTTTCAGTTCGAGGTTGTTGAGGTAGTTGGCGCACATTGAAATAAACCCTGGCCCGAGTTGATATCGTCCTGTCTCCTCGTTCTTTCGAACATATTCACGGGCGAGGAGGACGCCAAGAAGGCGGTGTACCGTTGATTTAGGTAAGACTAAGTCGTCGGTAATCATCGCAAGGGTTCGACCCTCTTGGTAGTTGCCGAGGAGTTCGAGGATATCAAAGGTCCGATCCAGTGATTGAACTTTCGTTTCTTTTGCCACAGGAGCCTCCATGTCTCGCACTCTATTTCAATTCAATTGCCTTGACAAGAGTAATAGGTTTAATATAATGGAAGTGTGTTCCATAATGTGGAACAGGAAAACATGTTTGTTCACAAATCTTACGGATAAAAGGAGTGTACTCAATGGATATTCGTTATTCAACGGGCAAAGAGGCGTTTAAACGCATGACGACGGACGAGCTTCGCAAGGAGTTTTTAATTCAGAACATATTTAAAGCGGATGACGTAACTGGGGTGTATTCGCACATCGACCGAATTGTCACCTTAGGCGCGATGCCAGTTAAGGAAAAAATTAACCTTTCAAAGAACATCGATCCGATGAAAGATTTCGGCGTTGATTACTTCCTTGAGCGGCGCGAGCTTGGCATGATCAACATCGGTGGTGATGGCGTTGTAGAGGCGGATGGGGTAGTCTACGACCTCGTTCACTACGATGGGCTCTACCTCCCTAAAGAGACGAAAGAAGTTCTCTTTTCCAGTAAAGATCCCAAGAACCCTGCTAAGTTTTACATGAGCTCAACACCCGCTCACCACGCGTTTGTAGCAAAGCACATCGTCTTCGCTAATGCAAAACACGTTCCTGCCGGAAGCGCTGAAGATTCCAACAACCGAACGATTCACCAATACATCCACCCCGACGTCTTAGATACGTGTCAGCTCTCGATGGGCTTAACGGAGCTTGAAAGTGGCAGTGTGTGGAACACGATGCCCGCCCACTCCCACGAGCGGAGAATGGAAGTGTACTTCTACTTTGAGATTAAAAGTGATCAGACACTCTTCCACATCTTTGGTGAACCGACTGAGACGCGCCACATCGCCGTGCACAATGAAGAAGCGGTTCTTAACCCCTCGTGGTCAATTCACAGTGGGGTGGGAACGAGTAACTATACGTTTATCTGGTCGATGGCCGGGGAAAACCGAACCTACACCGATATGGATTGGGTAGCAACAGAAGATTTGAGGTAAGAAGATGAATTTTTTACAAGATCAATTCTCCCTAGAAGGGAAAGTTGCGTGGGTGACAGGGGCGAGCTACGGCATTGGCTTAGCCATCGCTCTTGCCTACGCCGAGGCGGGGGCGAAGGTCGCCTTTAACGATATCAACCAAGAGCTCGTCGATAAAGGCCTCGCTGCATATGCCGAAGCGGGTTTTGAGGCGAAAGGGTACGTCTGTGATGTAACCGATGAAGAAGCCGTCCAACGCACTGCAAAACAAATTGAAGAAGAACTCGGAGCAGTCGATATTCTTGTCAACAACGCGGGAATTATCCGCCGCACCCCGATGCACGAGATGGACATCAAAGATTGGCGGTTGGTAATCGACATTGATTTAACTGCCCCGTTCATTGTTGCTAAGGCAGTTCTGCCATCGATGATGAAACGCAACAGCGGAAAGATCATCAATATCTGTTCGATGATGAGTGAACTTGGCCGCGAGACGGTGGCTGCCTACGCTGCTGCAAAAGGCGGACTGAAGATGTTAACCCGCAACATCGCCAGTGAGTACGGCAAGTACAACATTCAGTGTAATGGAATTGGACCTGGGTATATTGCAACTCCTCAGACCGCTCCACTACGAGAGACTCAGGCGGATGGTTCGCGCCACCCCTTCGACTCCTTTATTATTGCCAAGACTCCCGCTGAGCGATGGGGTACGCCCGAGGACCTCAAAGGCCCTGCGCTCTTCCTCGCCTCAAAGAGCAGTGACTTCGTCAATGGTCACGTCCTCTACGTAGATGGAGGAATTCTTGCCTACATCGGTAAACAGCCGTAAGAGCGAAATGCCAAAGAATGGGAAGGGGAGGGTAAGAGCTTCCCTTCTTTCTTTTTTTGAACCATTGTTTTAATTTTTTTGATTCCAAGTGGTTTAGGAACAAGAAATTGGCTCCTGAGTCGATTGACAGTATCCATTTGAATCGCTAGGATTGGTTCGTTATCAATTTGCACTATTTTAGAGGAGTCATGCATGACGAATAAGAAAAAAAAGTATGTCTATTTCTTTGGCTCTGGAAAGGTTGAAGGAACCGCTGAGATGAAAAACCTACTCGGTGGTAAGGGTGCGAACCTCGCCGATATGATTTCAATCGGCCTTCCTGTCCCTCCAGGCTTTACGATTAGCACTGAAGCGTGCGCGTATTATTCTGCCAACGATGGGGCATACCCTGATGGTCTTCGCGAAGAAGTCCTTGAACATTTGGCTACCTTAGAAGAGATGATGGGCGCAAAGCTCGGTGATGACACCAACCCCCTGTTGGTCTCCGTCCGTAGTGGGGCCGCCTCCTCGATGCCCGGAATGATGGACACGATTCTTAACCTTGGCTTAAACCCCACGAGCGTCCAAGCCTTAATCGCTAAGACGGGTAACGAACGCTTTGCTTGGGATAGCTACCGCCGCTTTATGCAGATGTTTGGCGACGTTGTCATGGAAGTTCCCCACGCCCTCTTCGAAGGTGCCCTTCAAGACGTAAAAGATGAAAAGGGTGTTGAGCTCGACACCGACCTCGATAGTGTTGATTTGCAGGAAGTGATCAAGCGCTATCAGCAGATCTACCACGACAGTGTCGGAACGGATTTCCCCTACGATCCTGTTGAGCAGCTCTTCCTCTCCATCAACGCAGTCTTCAAGTCCTGGAATAACGAGCGGGCGATTAAGTACCGCCAGATGAATGACATCCGCGGCCTGCTTGGTACCGCTGTTAACATTCAGTCGATGGTCTTTGGAAACATGGGTGATACCAGTGGTACTGGTGTAGCCTTTACCCGTGACCCCTCTACTGGAGAAAACCACTTCTACGGCGAGTACTTAATGAACGCCCAGGGTGAGGACGTTGTTGCTGGAATTCGAACTCCCGAACCTGTGGAAACGATGGAGAAGGTCAACGCCAAAGCGTATAAGCAATTAATTGACATTCGCCACATTCTTGAGAAGCACTACCGCGATATGCAGGACTTAGAGTTCACGATCCAAGAAGGAAAGCTCTACATCCTCCAAACTCGCAGTGGAAAGCGCACCGTCTTTAGCTGGCTCCGCAGCCAAGTCGAGATGGTTGAAGAAGGCTTAATCACCAAAGAAGAGGCAGTCAGCCGCGTTCCCGCCGGGGAGTTTGGAAAGCTCTTTGCTCCAGTCCTCGATTCTAAGTACATCACTGATAAGAACATCAAAGCAGTCACCAAGGGCTTAAACGCCTCCCCCGGTGGCGCCAGTGGGCACGTCTACTTCACCGCTGCAAAGGCGGAAGAGATGGCCGCGAAGGGCGAAGATGTCATCTTAGTCCGAAACGAGACGAGCCCCGAAGACATCGGTGGCATGGCTGTTGCCAAGGGAATCATCACCGCCCGTGGTGGAATGACGAGTCACGCCGCAGTTGTTGCCCGTGGAATGGGCTGTCCGTGTGTCAGTGGAGCTGCTGCGATTCTCATTAACGAAGAGAAGAAGTTCTTAGTCGTTGATGGCATCACGATTAAGGAAGGCGAGTTCATCGCTCTTGATGGGTTCACCGGTGAAGTCTACCCCGTTGAAATTCCTGTTAAGGCGTCGGAGATCGTTCAAGTCCTTAATGGTCAGATGAAGAAAGAAGACTCAGCCCTCTTTGGCTACTACAACACGTTCATGTCCTACGTCCAGGAGATTAAGCGCATGGCGGTGTACACCAACGCTGACACTCCTCACGACACGGAGATGGCCGTTCACTTTGGTGCTGAGGGTATTGGTCTTTGCCGCACCGAGCACATGTTCTTCGGTGAAGGACGGATCCTTCCTGTTCGCAAGATGATTCTCGCTGAGAACATCGTTGAGCGTGAGAAGGCGCTCCAGGAGCTGCTACCGATGCAGCGTGGTGACTTTGAAGGGATTTACGAAGCCCTTGCTGGTCGCCCAGCAACGATTCGTCTCCTCGATCCCCCCTTGCACGAATTCTTACCAAATGACCACACCAGCCGCCACGAGCTAGCGTTGCAGATGGGCATTCCAGTAGAAGAGCTTTCGCAGAAGATTAACGCGATGCACGAGTTCAACCCGATGCTCGGCTTCCGCGGCTGCCGCCTTGGCATTATCTATCCTGAGATTCTTCGCATGCAGGTTCGAGCAATTATTGAAGCTGCGATTAACGTGAAGCGCAAGGGCATTGCTGTTCTGCCAGAGATCATGGTTCCCCTCGTAGGTAACTACAAAGAGTTCGTCTACTCCAAGAAGATCATCCTTGAAGTCATTGAGGCAATCTTCGCTGAGCAGAAGATGGAAGTTGAGTATAAAATTGGTACGATGATTGAGGTTCCCCGAGCCGCCCTCACCGCTGATGAGATCGCCCCCCACGCTGAGTTCTTCAGCTTTGGAACGAACGACCTCACTCAGATGGCGTGTGGCTTCAGCCGGGATGACTCAGCGTCCTTCCTTGGACCCTACGTCAACGACACCGATAAGGGCTTCTACGACTACGACCCGTTTGAGACGATGGACTTTGACGGCGTTGGTAAGCTCGTACGCCTCGCCAGTGATCTCGGCAAGAAAGTGAATAACGACCTTGTCTTGGGAATCTGTGGTGAGCACGGTGGAGATCCAAAGACGATTGAGTTCTTCAATGAAGTTGGACTTGATTACGTCTCTTGTTCTCCGTTCCGCGTTCCGATCGCCCGCTTAGCAGCTGCTCAAGCAGTGATCAAGCAGAGGTAACATCCTTCCCGGGCTTCAGCCCGGGTTTTCTTTATTTGGGCACAAAAAAAGCGGCTTATAAGCCGCTTGAGCCAAAAAAGGGAATTGAACCCTTGACCTGCTCATTACGAGTGAGCCGCTCTACCCCTGAGCTATTTTGGCATAACGGGAGCATAATAGCGTACTGAGCGATTTATTGCAAGCTGTGGTGCAACTTGACCAGTGGCGGCGTTGTGAAGTAGGCTAGCGGGTGAGGAAATTGATTGAAAAAGCGTATTGTTTTTGCTCCAGCTGCCCCTCGGGAGTTAATCGAGATATTGGTCAACCACCCCTCACGCTTTGGCCCAACCGTCGGTCAAAGCTGGGATCC
>Ga0172382_10005260_pt1 | contig 19408 bp, 19 predicted proteins | sample Leawel138RmetaG_FD_122245 | JGI IMG/M metagenome (GOLD analysis project Ga0172382, IMG submission 122245) | Leachate microbial communities from a municipal landfill in Southern Ontario, Canada - Leachate well 138R metaG | ecosystem: Engineered > Solid waste > Landfill > Unclassified | place...
CTTGAGTTCTTGGGGTTGCTGAGCAGCATGCGGATGAGCTGCACCGGAGTACACCTTCATCTTGCGATACATTGCCCGACCCAGGGGGTTCTTGGGCAGCATGCCCTTGACGGCGATCTCGATGATACGCTCAGGAGCACGGACATTGAGCTTCTCGAAGTTGATCGACTTGATGCCGCCCGGGAAACCGGAGTGGCTGTAGTACATCTTGTCCTGAGCCTTGTTGCCGGTCACGTGAATCTTCTCGGCATTGACGATTACGATGTAATCACCGGTATCCACGTGCGGGGTGTACTCGGGCTTGTGCTTGCCGCGCAGGCGGGAAGCAACTTCGGTAGCCAGACGGCCAAGGGTCAGACCAGTGGCATCTACTACGTACCAGTCGCGTTTTACTGTTTCCGGTTTGGCGCTGAAGGTTTTCATTAAATCCTAGCCTCAGAGGCCACTCTTGATTTCAAAGAGGGCGAATCTTACAGAATGATATGTGTTTTTACAAGCCAACAAAGCCTAGACAGACACTCAGTGGGGGCTCTGTGGGTCTGGGTGGCATCTGCGCTGTAACAACAACGACAGGCTAGGCATCCTGTCGAAAGTGGCGGGCATTATGCCAATGAGGCGAAAAATTACAACCTTTATTTAGTCCATGGTCAATAATGGCTGTTCAATTCCTCATTGGGAGCCCGACATGCTATACCGCCCCCTCGGCCACAGCCCACTGAAAGTCAGCGCCCTGTGCCTCGGCACCATGACCTGGGGTGAACAGAACACCCAGCGTGAAGCCTTCGCCCAGATCGATCGGGCACGCGATGCCGGCGTCAACTTCATCGACTGCGCCGAAATGTACCCGGTGCCGCCGCGCGGCGAGACCTATGGCGCGACCGAACGCATCATCGGCCAGTACTTCCAGCAGCACGGCGGCCGCGACAACTGGATCCTGGCGAGCAAGATCGCCGGCCCGAGCCGCGACATGCACCATATTCGCGGCGGCGCCACACGCTTCAACCGCGAGCACATCACCGCCGCGCTGGATGCCAGCCTGGAACGCCTGCACACCGATCATATCGATCTCTACCAGCTGCACTGGCCCGATCGCAGTACCAACTTCTTCGGCCATCTCGGCTATCAGCATGACATCGAGGAACAGATCACGCCGATCGAAGATACCCTGGAGGTACTGGACGACCTGGTACGCTCCGGCAAGATCCGCTATATCGGCCTGTCCAACGAGACCCCCTGGGGCACCAGCCGCTTCCTGCAACTGGCCGAGGCCCGGGGCTGGCCGCGCATCGTCAGCATCCAGAACCCCTACAACCTGCTCAACCGCAGCTACGAAGTGGGTATGGCGGAGATATCGATACGCGAGCAGGTCGGCCTGCTGGCCTATTCACCGCTGGCCTTTGGCACCCTGACCGGCAAGTACCTGAACGGGCTGCGCCCGGACAAGGCCCGCCTGACCCTGTTCAGCCGCTTCAGTCGCTATACCAACCCGCAGGCACAGAAGGCCTGCGCGCGTTACGTGCAGCTGGCCCGCGACCACGGCATGGACCCGGCACAGATGGCTCTGGCCTTCGTCACCCGTCAGCCCTTCGTCACCAGCAACATCATCGGCGCGACCAACATGGATCAGCTCAACCGCAACCTCACCAGCATCAACATGGGGCTGACCGACAAGATCCTCGAGGCGATTGCCGAGATCCACCGCAGCCAGCCCAACCCGGCGCCCTGAAGTGCCCAGGACCGGCTTGAGAAAGGAAAGCCGCTGTCGTCGCGCCGGCGCGCGACAACCCGGGGACCGAGGGTATGGGGTGTAGCGCGCCGGCGCTACGCCTGGCGGGCGATCACTATGGATACAGGAGCTAACGAACCTACGGCTTGTGCGGCCGCGCCAGGAATTCGTGCGACTGCATTTCCAGCAAACGACTCAGGGTACGCTGGAACTCGAATTCCAGGCGACCGCCGACATACAGGTCCTTGAGCGGCACTTCCGCCGATACGATCAACTTGACGTTACGGTCGTAGAACTCGTCCACCAGGTTGATGAAGCGCCGCGCCATGTCATCCTTGGCCAGATTCATCTGCTCGACGTTGGATAGCAGCACAGCCTGGAAGATCTTCGCCAGGGCGATATAATCGTTCTGGCTGCGCGGGCCATCGCACAGTTCGCGGAACTCGAACCAGGCGACGTTCTCGTACAGGCGAACCGCCTTGACCGTACGGTTCTCGATATTCAGCTCTGCCCCGACCTGCACATGCTCCGGCTCCAGCACCAGGCTCTTGAAACTGCGCTGCAGGCTGGCATCGGCGTCTTCCCCCAGCGGCCAGTGATACAGATCGGCCTGCTCCAGCGCCCGCAGGCGGTAGTCCACGCCATTATCGACGTTGACCACTTCGGTGTGCTGATTCAACAGGGCAATGGCCGGCAGAAAGCGCGCACGCTGCAAGCCGTCCTTGTACAGCCCGTCGGGCACGATGTTCGAGGTCGCCACCAGGATCACGCCATTCTCGAACAGCTCTTCCATCAGCGTGCCGAGAATCATCGCGTCGGTTATATCGGAAACGAAGAATTCATCGAAACAGATTACCCGTGACTCGTCGGCAAACTTGCGGGCGATGATCTTCAGCGGGTTCTTCTCACCCTTGAGCTCGCGCAATTCCTGATGCACACGCTGCATGAAACGGTGAAAGTGGGTGCGCATCTTGCGCTTGATCGGCAGCGCATCGAAGAAGGTATCGACCAGGTAGGTCTTGCCACGACCTACCCCACCCCAGAAATACAACCCCTTGACCGGCTTGCTCCGTTTCGGACGAAACTTGCCGAACAGGCCGACGCTGCGCGGCGGCCCTGCTTCGAGAATATCGTCGTATAGCCGCTGCAGATGCTTTACCGCATTTTCCTGCGCGGGATCATGGAAAAAGTCCGGACGCTTGAGGTCCGCCTGATAGCGTTCAAGGGGCGTCATGCTGAGGGTCCAGTGGAAAACAGGGGCCGATACTCTACCCGCCAGGCCCCCACTTGGCAATCTAGACCAACGCCTCCTCGGTCGCCGCCTTGAGCTCCACCAGCTTGCCATGGAAGAAATGACTGGTCTCGGCAAAGCGCACCATGGTCACGCCCGGCTGCCCTTCCAGCAGTTCGAATACCGCGTCGGGCGCCACCACCTCGTCGGCCTCGCCCATCATTACCGTGGCCGGCCCCGGCAATGGCAACAGATCGGCAAACGGCATGCGTTCTACCGACGGCGCCACCAGCACCAGCGCCTGCGGCCAGCTGTGCTGCGCCCGTGCTGCAGCCGCAGCGACATAGCCGCCGAAGGAAAAGCCCATCAGCCACAGCGGCAGGCCAGCGAACTCCCGGGACGCCCAGTCGATGATCGCCGTGCAGTCATCCACCTCGCCGACCCCACCAGCGTGCACACCAGCGCTCTGCCCGACCCCGCGAAAATTGAAGCGCACGGTGCTGGCCCCCAGATCCCGCGCCGCCCGCATCAGCGTGGAAACCACCTTGTTCTGCATGGTGCCGCCATGCAGGGGGTGCGGATGACAGATGACCGCCACCGCGCGGGCGCCCTCGGCCCGGGTGACCAGCACTTCGAGCGCACCGGCAGGGCCATCAACAAGCAATTTCTCTTCAGTATTGCGATTCATTCAATTTCTCCGTGACCGCCATATTCCCACCTGCGTCGCATGCCATACGCTAGTCTTGCACTAGCCTTGTTTGTGAAATGCCGTTACCGTAACAGCAGACCAAAGCGGCGCAACAGTGCCGCACGTTTCAGATCAATGAGGGACCCAAGGTGGAAACAAGCGAAAACCTGTGGATTGCAGTTGTCATCGCCCTGGCTGTGGGCTTCGTCGTGGGTATCATTGTAGCGCGTCTAGCGCCGCGCATCAGTGGCGGACAGCCGTCCAGCACCCAGGCACAACTGGAAAGTCTGCAATTGCGTTTCGAGGAATACCAGCAGGAAGTGGCCAGCCACTTCAACACCACCGCCAACCTGGTCACCCGCCTGAACCGCAGCTATCAGGACATCCAGGAGCATCTGGGCCAGGCCGCGGTGGATCTCGCCCCCGATGACATGACCCGGCAGCGCCTGCTGGCCGCTCTGGAACAGGAAAGCGAGCCACTGTCGTCCCGCGAGCGCATCGAGCCGGTCTTCGATACCCTCGAGCCACCCCGTGACTACGCCACCAAATCCGAAGACGGGCCCGGTATGCTGTCGGAGGAGTTTGGCGTAAAACGTAAATGACCTCCCCCGCGCCGCCCTTCCCCGGCGGAGCATGACGGACGCAATCCATGCCGGATGCCACCGATAACCGCTTCGCCAATCCCGCGCCGGATGATCCGGCGCACCTGGTCATTCAGGGTGATTGGGTATTGGAGCACTACGCCGAGCTACGGCGCCTGGTACAACGGCTGCGCAATACTGGCACCCGCTACGTCCAGGCAAACCTGCAGCAGATCGGCAGACTGGATACCGCTGGCGGGCAGTTGCTCACTGAGTTGCTGGGCAGCGAGCTGATCCAGCAACTGGCGACCGATGCCGAGTCCCTGCCCGAGGAAAGGCGGGTACTGCTGGCGCGGATTGCCAGCAGCCTGCAGCAGGACCCCGAGCCCCAGCCGCGCCACAACGCCGTGTTCGAACTGCTGGGCAACGTCGGCAAGCACACGCTGATACAGTATGAACATGTCCGCACCCTGCTGGCGTTCATCGGCCTGACCCTGGTCGGCATGGCCGGTGGTCTGCTGCGCCCTGGCACCTGGCGGCTGACCTCGATCGTCGCGCAGATCGAGCAGATCGCGCTGAATGCGGTGGCCATCGTCGCCCTGCTGACCTTCATGGTCGGCGCGGTGATCGCCTTTCTCGGTGCCACGGTGCTGGCCGACTTCGGCGCGACCATCTATACCGTGGACCTGATTGCGTTCTCCTTCCTGCGCGAGTTCGCCGTGCTGTTGACCGCGATTCTGATGGCCGGACGCACCGCCAGTGCCTTCACCGCCCAGATCGGCTCGATGAAGGCCAACGAGGAGATCGATGCGATCCGCACCCTGGGGCTGAATCCATTGCACATCCTGGTAATCCCCCGGGTAATCGCGATGATGATCTCGCTGCCGGTACTGACTTTCATCGGCATGCTGTCGGGCATGCTCGGCGGTGCCGTGGTCTGCTCGCTGGCACTGGATATCTCCCCGACCATGTTTCTCAACATCCTGCAGCAGAACGTCGCGGTCCAGCATTTCTACCTGGGCATGGCCAAGGCCCCGCTGTTCGCCTTCCTGATCGCCATCATCGGCTGCATGGAAGGCTTCAAGGTCAGCGGCAGCGCCGAGTCGGTCGGTGAGCACACCACCTCGGCGGTGGTACAGTCGATCTTCGTGGTGATCCTGATGGATGCCCTGGCGGCGCTGTTCTTCATGGAGATGGACTGGTGACCGAGAAGCAAGCGCCACTGGTGGAAATACGCGGGCTGGTCAATCGCTTCGGCAGCCAGACGGTACACGAGAACCTGGACCTGGATATCCATCCCGGTGAGATTCTCGGCGTGGTCGGCGGCTCGGGCACCGGTAAATCGGTGCTGCTGCGTTCGATCGTCGGCCTGCGCCGGCCCAACGCCGGCAGCGTCAAGGTGTTCGGCGAGGATCTGCAGAGCCTGGACGAACAACGTCGCTCCGAGGTCGAGCGGCGTTTTGGCGTGCTGTTCCAGCGTGGTGCGCTGTTCTCCTCGCTGACCGTCACCGAGAATGTCGCCCTGCCGCTGATCGAACATGCCGGCCTCAGCCGCGCTGATGCCGAGCACCTGGCCTGCATGAAACTGGCCCTGGCCGGGCTGCCGCGCAATGCCGGTGACAAGTTCCCCTCCGAACTGTCCGGCGGCATGGTCAAGCGCGCAGCGCTGGCCCGGGCCCTGGCGCTGGATCCGGACATCCTGTTTCTCGATGAACCCACCGCCGGCCTCGATCCGATTGGCGCCGCGGCCTTCGATCAATTGATCCTGACCCTGCGTGACGCCCTCGGGCTGAGCGTGTTTCTGGTCACCCATGACCTCGATACCCTGTATGCCATCTGCGACCGGATTGCCGTGCTGGCGCAGAAGCGCGTACTGGTCGCAGATACCCTGGAGCGCGTCGCCGCCACCGATGACGACTGGATCCAGCAATACTTTCATGGCCCCCGGGGGCGCGCCGCCGCTGCCGCCACCAGCCACAACGGGAGCAGACCCTGATGGAAACGCGTGCTCATCATGTGATTATCGGACTGTTCACCTTGCTGGCCGGCGCCGGTGCGGTGTTCTTTGCCATCTGGATCAGCAATGCCAGCACCAGCAAGGATTACCGCAATTACACGGTAGTGTTCCGCGAGGCGGTCACCGGGTTGTCGCGGGGCAGTGCCGTGCAGTTTCGCGGCATTCCGGTTGGCGATATCACCGAGCTGACCCTCGACCCCACCGATCCCGCCCAGGTACTGGCCCGCATCCGCCTCAGCGACACCGCTCCGGTAACCCGGGATACCAAGGCCCGCCTGGCCTTTACCGGTATCACCGGCAACTCGGTGATCGAACTGGTTCCCGGCGACCCACGCAGCCCGCTGCTAGAGGGGGAAGGCAACGAAGATCCACGTATCTACGCCATCCCCTCGCCGATTTCCAGCCTGCTGGCCAACGGCGAGGACCTGATGACCAATATCAACCAGTTGGTCAGCAGCGCCCGCAACATGCTCTCGGATGAAAATGCCGAACGCATCGCCGGCACCCTGGAGTCCGTCGAGCAGGCCGCCAGCAGCCTGGCCAGTCAGGGCGACGATATCAAGATCCTGGTCGGCGAACTCAGCCGCGCCAGCCAGCAGGCCGGTGAGCTGATGACCAGCATCAATTCCCTGGTCAAGGAAGAGGGTCCGCGCACCATGCAGAACGCCGAGCAGGCGCTGCAGTCCATCGCCCGTACCAGCGAAACGCTGGAACACATGCTCAGTGACAACAGCGAAGCCTTCGCCAATGGCATGCAGGGGCTCGGCCAGCTGGAACCGGCCATCAGCGAACTGCGTGGCAGCCTGGGTGCGCTGCGTTCGATCACCCGCCGTCTGGAAGATAATCCTGCACGCTTCCTGCTGGGCCGAGACACCTTCGAGGAGTATGAGCCATGATCCGCCTGACACTCGCAACCGGCCTGCTTGCCGGCCTGCTCAGCCTGGGTGCCTGCACCGTATTTCCCGAATCGCAGGCGCTCGGCGTGTACCAGTTCCCGCAGCCCCCGGCAGCCACTACCAACGGCAGCAGCCAACGCCTGCCACTGTCCCTGCGCATCGATACCCCGCAAGCCGGTTACGCCTACAGTGGGCCACGCATCATGGTGCAAACCGCCGACAACCAGTTGCTCAGCTACAAGGCGGTACGCTGGAGCGACCCGGTGCCGGTGCTGCTGCGCGAGTACCTGGCGGTATCCTTCCAGCGTCGGGGCAATCTGGGCAGCGTTACCACCGATGAGCATGCCCTGTACGCCGATGTACATCTGGGCACCAACCTGCGCCGCTTCCAACTGGTCGACAGTGGCACTCCGCAGGTGCTGATCGAACTGGATGCCCGCCTGGTCAACCCCGACAGCCGGCGCATCTATGTCAGTCACAGCTTCACTGTCCGTCAACCGGTGGCCAGCACCCAGATCACCGATGTCGTCGAAGGATATGGCCAGGCGACCGAGGAACTGACCGGACAACTGCTGGCCTGGGCGACGCAGCAACTGGCGGCGATTCCCAACGACTGAAATCCGGTAATCACCGGCCCGGCGTCACAGCACCAGGAGCAGCAATACCGGCAGCGCCAGCATCGCCAGCAGCGTCTGCAGGGTGATGACACCGGCCATGAGGTGCGCATCGCCCCCATATTGCCGCGCCAGTACATAGGCCGTGGGCGCGCAGGGTAGTGCGAAGAACAGCACCAGAATGGCGCTTTCCATCTTCGGCATGCCCAGCAGGCTGACCAGCAGCCAGGCCGCCAGCGGCATCAGCACCAGCCGCACCGCGCTGTTGATCAGCAGCGCGCGGGTCTCGCCGCGCAGGTCCTGCGGCTGCAACGCGGCGCCGACACACAACAGGCCCAACGGCAGGCTGGTGGCAGCGAGTAACCCCAGCAGGTTATCCACCCCACCCACCAGCCGCAGGCCCGACAGATTCGCCAGCACGCCAAGCAGGCACGCGAGAATCAGCGGATTCTTCAACAGTGTCAGTAGCCAGGCACGCGGACTCACTGAGCCCTGCGCGGTCAGCGCATGCACCGACAGGATATTGACCACCGGCACGCTGATCGCCAGCAGCAATGCCATCAGCGTCAGACCCGCCTCGCCGAACAGAGCACCGACCGCTGCCAGTCCAATATAGGTATTGAATCTCAGGGTGCCCTGGACAAAGATGCCGAAACGCTGCGCCGGCCAACGGTACAGGCGGCGCGCCACCAGCAATGCGACCCAGGCTCCACCGATCATCAAGCCAACGCATAGCGCCACCCGCGACAGCCCCGGATTGTCCAGCGGCGCGCTGGCCAGACTGTAGAACAGCAGTGCCGGAAACAGGATGAAGTAGTTCAGCCGCTCGGCACCGGGCCAGAACTCGGCGCTGGGAAAGCCCGTCCGACGTAGTACATAGCCGCCCAGTATCAGGGCGAACAGCGGCCAGAGGGAAGCAAGCAGTTGACTCATGGGGTATCCATTTCAGGAAGGCAGCCGAAGGTTACCCGACGGGCGCCCCCGCCGCCAGCCCGTGCGTGTCCGCCAGCTTCCGCAGGCCAGTGGATCAAAGAAATGGCCGCAAGCCCAATTCCGTACCGAGCAGTATGAGCAATAGCAGGAAACACTGGCGGAAACGCTGAGGGCTGATCCGCGCACGGATTTTCTGGCCAAGCCACATTCCGGCTACCGAGGGAATGACGGCCAACACCGACAAACCCACCTGGTCCAGTTGAAAAGCCCCATGCACGGCCAGACCGATCGCCAGCGCAAGGGTGGAGACGGTGAAGGACAGCCCGAGCGCCTGTACCAGCTCATCCTTGTTCATCCGCAGAGCCTGCAGATAGGGAACCGCCGGCATGACGAAGACGCCGGTAGCCCCGGTAATGGCGCCAGTGAGCAGCCCCACCATGGGTGACAACCAGGGTTCGATACGCGGTGATATCCAGAATGTCGGCGCGACCAGCGCATACCCGGCGTAAAGTACCAGGGCGAGACCCAGGGCAAACCCGGACCAGAGCGGGTCGACACGCGCCAGCAGTGCCGTACCGCTCACCGTTCCCAGCACGATGCCCAGCATCATTGGCCATAGTCGGCGGAGCAGAGCCGGCATGAACGAGCCGTAAAGCATCTGCCACAGGTTGGTCACCAGTGAAGGAATGACCAGCACCGCCGCAGCCGTTGCCGGTGCCATGAAACTCCCCAGCAGACCCATGGCCACGGTGGGCAACCCCATGCCGCTGACACCCTTGACCAGGCCGGCGCCAAGGAAAATGAAAACCACCAGTGAAAGAAAATGAAAGGATTCCTGCATGGCCGTATTGAAGCCGCCTACTTGCCCGAGCACAATACGTTTTTTTCACCCCACCCTTCGGCCTGGCCGAAGGGTCAAGTAAAGGTGATGCCATGCGGCTCGACGTTGCGGATCTGCGGCTGTTTCTCTGTATTGTGGACGCTGGCAGCATTACCCAAGGCGCCGCGCGCGCCAATCTGGCGCTGGCCTCGGCCAGCGAACGCCTGCGTAATATCGAAGCAGAGGCCGGCGTGACTCTGGTAAGACGCCAACCCCGAGGCATCATTCCTACCGAGGCGGGCGAAGCACTGGCCCACCATGCGCGTTTGATTCTGAAGCAACAGGAGATACTGAAAGGCGAACTCAGCCACTTTGCCGCAGGCACCCGTGGCACACTTCATCTGTATGCCAACACCGCTGCGCTGACGACCTTCCTGCCGTCCCGGCTCGCACCATGGCTGGCCGAACGACCAGAGCTGCATGTCCGGCTGCAGGAACGCACCAGTGCCGACATCGTGCGCCTCATTACCGCTGGGCTGGCCGAGGCAGGACTTGTCTCCAACGCTATCCATGCTCCGGGCCTACAACTGCACCCGCTCGCAAAGGACCATCTGGTTCTGATCGTGCCTCCGACTCATCGCCTCGCTCAGCGCAACGCGGTGCACCTGGTCGACATTCTCCATGAGCCCTATGTCGGCCTGGCCTCCGGGAACGCACTGCAGGATCACATCAACCAGCATGCCCGCGCCGCCGGCCATTCGTTGATGCTGCGTATCCGCATGAAAACCTTCGAGGGGCTATGCCACATGGTGGCGCATGGCATCGGCCTGGGTGTCGTGCCGCAGGGCATCGCGACCCGCTACCGGCGCCGGCACGGCTATCAGATAGTGACACTGGCCGATGATTGGGCGCGCCGGCAGCTTTGTGCCTGCTTCCGTGATTGGCAGGCGCTGTCACCGCCGCTGCGGAGTCTGCTCGAGCACCTGGGAGTCGATGCTGACCAGGCCCACCGGAGCCGGATTTAGCACAGCGCTTTTCCGTCTCCCCAACCTGGCTGTCAATAGTTGCCCGGCATGCCGTCCTTACTGGCACCACCAGCAGCCGTGGCCGGGAACTGATCCCCTGCCATGCCCACGATGTCCTGCCAGTCCACCTCGAAGACTTCCCCCGGCCCCGCATCCATCAGAATGTAGAACGGTTGCTCGGGCAAGGCGGTATTGAAGCGGGAGGCGCCATCCAGCTCACCGGCAGCCAGGGCTTCGCCACTGTAGGCAATAACGCGCATGGTCACACCGACAGCCTTGGAGCCATCGTGATAACCACCCTGGCAGGTGATCTGGTTGCCGCTCAGTTCACAGCGGCAGACCGGCGTATGCGCGTACACCGCCACACTGCACAGCAGGGCTGCGGCCGATAGAAAAGTCCTCATGTGCCCTCCCGGATAAAGCCCGCCAGCGCCGGCGACAGGCGCTGGATGTCGAACCGCTGGTGGTACACCTCGCCGTTGTTGGCCTCCACCGTCAGCCACAGGCCGTCATCGCGGGTGGCCGAGCGCGGCACCGGGATTTCCGCGGTTTTCTCCGTCCCCTGTCCCTCGAAAGCGTTGCCCGCCGCCCGCAGGGAGCGTGGCTCGCGCACCTTGAGATAGGCCATGCGGATATCCCGCTCGCAACCCTCGCAAAAACGGATGACAAACTCCTTGAGCGGTACATCCAGTGCGACAACCTGTGGCGGCTTGCGGTCCTTCTCCGCCAGGCTGAAGGACCAGGGGCCGATCTGGCCGTGAATGGCATCCTCGCGCAGCAGGGGCTTTTCCGCTACATGCAGCAACTGCCAGGCAAAGCCACCCAGTGGCAGTAACAGAACAAGACTGGCGAGCATGGTCCGGGCCATGGGCGCATGGCCCGGTACAGTGGTTACTGCCGCCCCGGTTTCGGCATTATCGCGCTGTCTCTTGCGTGCCCTGGCGGACGGGATTTCAGACTGCCCAGCCCACCAGGATAAATGGAACACCAGCGCCACACCGGCAATGGTCAACCAGCCCAACCAGGTCACCAGACCCACACCGAAACGCCATTGCGCCATGCCCAGAGCCAGAGCTGCTGCCAGCAGTAGCCAACCCAGCAGGCGCAGCAGGTGGCGCCGGGCAGACGGCAGGGGTCTGCGCAACACATGCTGACTGTGCCTGGGCATAGCCAGCGCCAGCGCCATGAAACCTGCCAGGCTGGTCAGCAGTAGCGCGGCATGCACCAGGGTCATGCCCCACCTCCCGGTAGCAGCAACCAGGACAAGCCAGCGCAAACAGCGGTAGCCAGGATCAGCCCCAGCCAGACAACCCGCAGGCGCCTGGCGGCGAATATCCATACCAGCACCCCGGCATAGAGGGCAAAGCTCAACATGCTCGAAGCCAGTACCGCCTCGGCCTTGGGCAGCGGCCAGAGCAGCGCCAGCAGGACGGTGACAACGGATGTCAGGGCATAGCCACCCACCACGGCGGCCAGCACCCGGCTGGCGACCCGCCAGCGATAGCGGGCGGTATCAGAGAAAGACGTCATCATGTCGCCTCCGCCAGTGGTCTGTTGCGGGTTGCTCCGGATACCTGAACCCTTTTCTTCAACCAGACGCGCCTGACCTTGAGCGCCATGTAGGCAAAGGCCAGTCCCAGGCCCAGCATGGTCAGGTCGAACCCGGCCAATACCCAGTCACCGGCCGGCACAGTCACGCCCAGGTGCTTGTCGGTGGTAAGGACATTGACCACCGGCAACAGTGCATAGGCCGCCGCAGCCAACCACAGCAGCTCCACCCAGGCTTTGCGCGTGTCGCGGAAAAAGGCATAAAGCAACGCCTCGCCCCAGATCAGAAAGAGGACGTTCGCCTCCCAGTTGGCGCGCTCCGCCATCTCCACCGGCAACAGGCGGTTGGCCCAGAAGTAGGCGGCGACCCCGGCAGGCAGCCCGGCGATAGTGGCGACATTGAGCGCTTCCACCAGTCGCAGGCCAAAGTGGCCGCCTGTCGCCTCGTGGCTCCTGCGGCGCTTGACCGTCCACAGCACCAGCCCGGTGCCGATCATCCCGGCTCCCAGCACCCCGGCCAGGAAGTACAGCCAGCGCAGCCAGGGCTCGGCAAACCTGCCCTCATGCAGCGCCAGAATCACCTCCTGGGTCTTGCGGACAACGGCATCTTCAGGCTCGGGCGGCAGCAGTTCCCCGCTGTGCACATGAAAACGCAGCGTTTCACCATCGAAGAACCGTAGCTTGCTACCCTGTACCCGGGCGATCTCGACAAAAGGCTCCTCGCCGCTGTCGTGCATCACCATGACCGAGCGCACCTGGCCCTCACCCCAGGCGTTTTCGGCCTGGGCGATCATGGCGGGCACCGAGGCACTGGGCCGGGTCACGGCCTCGTGGCTGTGGTGACCGAACAGGTCATCGAAGTAACGGCCCCGCGCCTGATCATCGGTGCCATAGATGGCAGCAATCCCGGCAGGCATGTAGGTGGAGTAGAAGAACACCAGCCCGCTATAGGTGATCATCAGAAAGAACGGCAGCGCCATCACGCTGATCACGTTGTGGGCATCCAGCCAGGAACGCTGGCCCTTGCCGGGGCGGAAGGTGAAGAAGTCCTTGAAGATCTTCTTGTGGGTGATCACTCCGGTCACCATCGCCAGCAACATCAGCATGGTGCATGCCCCGACAATGCGGTAGGCAATCTGGTAGTCGATGTAATGCAGCGCGTAGTGCATGCGGTACAGCAGACTGCCCCCGCCCGTCTCGCGGGGCTCTATCCCGGTACGCAGGTTTCCGCTGACGGGGTCGAGTCTTTCACTGCCCCACACGCCGTGCTCGTGCCCTTCCAGGGGCATGGTCTCCCAGCTGATGCTGAAATCCACCCATTGCCGGTTGGCCAGGGACTGGTGCGGCAGGGTAATGCTCCAGAACTCGGCCGAGGGAGCCACCTGCTGCAACCGGTCCATGGCCACCAGCGCCAGGGCACCATTGTCATAGCGGGGAGCAGCACCCTGCAGCGGGCGTTCCGGCTCCATCCAGCGGGTGATTTCATAGGTGAAATACCCGGCGGTGCCGGTAACGAATACAAAGAACAGTACCCAGCCCACTACCAGGCCGCACCAGGTGTGCAGCCAGGCCATGCTCTGACGGAATCCTTCTTTCATGATCTGCGGTTTGCAACCTCTGGATTATCAGTTGTACTCGGGATCGGGTCGCCAACTAAAAATCGAATCGCAATGAGGCGGTGGCATTGCGTGGCGTGCCATACCACCCGCGCATTCCAATCGCGGTGTAGTAATGCTCATCGAAGATGTTATTGAGATTCAGCGCAGCCGTTACATTCTCGGTCACTGCGTACTGCGCCATCAGATCCACCAGGGTGTAGTCGCCCTGCTTGAACGTCTCACCGTTGGGGCCGGCGCCCTGGTAATATTCCGAACCCTGCCAGCGAACGCTGCCACCCACTTTCAAGTTATCCAGCGTGGGTAGGCGGTAACTGGTAAACAGTTTGAATGTATCGCGGGGCACCTCGGTCAACATGCGATCATCATCCGAGTCCTTGATTTCCGCATAGGTGTAACTTGCTGCAACTTGCCAGCCTGGCAGAACTTCTCCAGCCACTTCAACTTCGAACCCGCGTGTCTTGGTTCCGGACTCGGCCCGATAAGCCTGATTGCCGTCCGGGGCGGGATTATCGCCATCGGGTACAGCCAGATTATCCTGGCGCACCTCAAAGATACTGAATGCGGTAGTCAGACGCTGGTCCCACAATTCACCCTTGATCCCCAACTCGTAGTTCTTACCCTCTTCCGGATCGAGATAACTACCGTTGACGTCTATCCGGTCGGATGGATTGAATATCGTGGTGTAACTCGCATACGCTGACCACGCATCCGAAAGGTCATATACCAGGCCAATGTAGGGCGTCACCACCCCGTTCTTTTCGCGCTCCGTGCGGCTGACATCGCCTGTTGAAAGGCTGCGCGATACCTCATCGCTCTGCCAGTCGATGACACGCATCCCGGTAATCAATGAAACCCCGTCCGCCAGGTTCCATCTGGCAGAGGTGAGCAATGCGGTCTGCTTTTCGTCAAGGGCGCTCACACTGGACCGGGTATGGATCGCATCTGGAATGGGAAGCGAACCATCCCATGTATGGATATTGTCGATCGATTGTATGGTCCACAGTGGATACCCATAACTCCGGTGGTAAGCCTTGTAATGACTGGCACCCAGGTACAGGTCGTGCTCGCGATCAAACAGGGTGAAGCCACCCGATGCGGATAAGTCGAAGGATGTCTGTCTGGGCTCACCCGCCCAGCGGCCACTCCAGGTGGAAATACCGCTGCCATCCGGATTGACAGTGCCACTGGCAGCCGTGGCAAATGCATCGTCATACGAACGGCGGCTGTGTTCGCCAGTGAGTTTCACCAGCCAGCCGTTATCGAACGCATGCTCCAGACCGCCAAACAGGGTTTTACCGTCGCGTTTGTGATAGCTCCAGTCTGATGCGGAATTGAATGAACGCGAAGGCTTGAAGTGACTGCCATCGGAGTTGAACAATGGAAAGCCATGATTGCCCGCCTCATCGCTGTCCATGTCCTGGTACTCGGCTCCCAGCGTCAACATGGTCTGGTCGGTAATGTCCCACTCCAGAATACCGTAAGCCACCTGCCGTTCCAGGGATTGGCGGTCGATATGACTCTGGCCGTCCTGGTAGGCTGCAACAAACCGGCCACGCACATTGCCACTGTCCGACAGGCTGGAGGAGACATCCAGTTCGGAACGGTAGTTGTCCCAGGATCCCGCTTTCAAGGTGATCGATCGCTGTGTTTTACGGGTTGGCTTTTTACGTATCAGATTGATTGTCGCGCCCGGGTCGCCCACGCCAGACATCAGGCCTGTCGCACCACGGATGACTTCAACCCGGTCATAGGTCACCGTATCGGCCAGATCCTCTCTGAAGCCGTAGTTGTTGGAGCGATTGACGCCATCAACCTGAATGCTTCTGACAGCAAAACCACGGACATAGATACTGTTACTGTCGCTGCCGGCAGGCCCCACGGTATTGACGACGACACCTGGTGTGCGCTCCATTACTTCAGTGATGTCATTCAGGTTCCCGTCCTCTATCTGCTGACGGGTTATTACACTCACCGACTGTGGCGTTTCACGCAAACTCAGGCTCAAGCCGGTGGCACTCCGACCCGGTCCAGTCGCCGTGTACGAGTCCACGCCTTCTGTGGTCGACCCGGATGAACTTGCCACTACCGTCACCGACGGTAGTGTCTTCACGGCTTCCTCGCTGGCCAACTCGATGGTCACCGAGTTTTCCCCGGTAAAGCGCATCGCCAGACCGCTACCCGCCAGCAAATGCTGCAGGGCACCATCAATGGTGTAGCTACCCCGCAGGGCCGGGGCCGTATGATCAAAGGTGGACTGCTCGGTATAGAGCACCTGCAGACCAGTCACCGCGGAAAGATCGGCTATCGCCTGAGGCAGAGGCTTGGCGGGAATATCGAATTGATAGGTCTGTTGCACCTGCGCCGCAGCAGAGCCGGCGCCTGCCCCCTGTGCCAGCGCGGGTGCCACCGGGGTCATCAGCATTGGGAGCGCCAGCGCAATGGCCGTCGCCAGGATACTGGGTTGGCTGGATCCTCTGACTGACCGATTTTCTGCTCTCTTCACGCTGATTATGCCTCGTCTTATCATGGTCCCTGAACCATACTGATAACGCTTCTGGTTCGCATCTAAGGGTAAGACGTAACAGCGAAGAACAATCCCCCAGTCAGGGGCACAATTTTTTGCTGATACCTGCTCTGTCCATCAGCGGATCAGCACAAGGTCCCCCGGCAGTCGGGTCTGCTGGATGGGCAGGGTGCTGGCAATCAGCTCCAGAGCGGCGTCAGGGTCATCGGTAGAGAAGATACCGCTGACCTTGAGGCTATTCAGTTCCCGGCTGGTGATCAGAATCCGGCCCGGCCGATGGCGGTTCAGGGTATCCACCACCTCCGCCAGCGGCGTGTTGTAGAACACGAACTGCCCCCGCCGCCAGGCGGTAACGGCGGTGCGGTCGAACGGTGCCGGGGCGCTGATATGGTCAGCGCCCAGCACGGCCTGCTGGCCAGGCGCGAGTATCACGGGCGTGGCGTGCGCCTTGTCTGGAACCTGCAGCTCCACCCTGCCCTCATCCAGGCTGACGATGGCGCTGTCCCCGTCCAGACGCAGGTTGAACTGGGTGCCGGTCACCTTCACCACACCGGCGCGGGTGCTGACGATGAACGGCCGCTTGTCACTGGTTGCCACCTCGAACCAGGCCTCCCCCTTCAACAGGCGCACCCGCCGCTCCCGGGCGTTGTACTCCATGGCCAGTGCGCTGTCGGTGTTAAGGGAGATGGCGCTGCCATCCTCCGTCTCGATGGACGCATCCTCGCCCACGGCGGTGATGTAGTCGCTTTGCCACCGGGTGATCCAGTCCTGCTGCCAGCCGAAGACGACGAAGACCGCCAGCACCAGACAGGCGGCCATGGCCAGGCTTCTTGCAGGTATGCAGACGTGGCCACGGGACCGACATGCCACAGCTTGTGGCAGGACACCGGGTTCCTCGTCGATCAGCTGTTCCATCGGCATCTCCAACGCACTCCAGAGGGCCTCCATCTCGGCAAATGCCTGCCGATGGCGAGTATCTGCCAATAACCACTGGTTGAATTCCGCCCGCAGTCGGTGCCTATCGGCCGAGTCCGGGGTCGCCTCCCGCAGCCGGGCCTGCCAGATGGCGGCATCTTCGAGTAGAGCTTCGGGCAGTTCATCCATTGGATTGCGCGTGTCGCTGGTCATAGGTATTTCGCCTGCCACAGACAGGGCGGCTGTGGCATAGGCTGAAAAGTACTGGCCGTTGTGGAATAAGACGTATGGGGCAAGCATTTTCCCCCAGTCCCTTGGAAAACCGTCGCATCAGGTCCCGCGCTCCGCTTCCCTCAGGCGCGCCCGGCAATGCAGCATGGCCCGGGCAATGTGCTTCTCGACGGTCTTGTCGGAGATGGACAGGCGAACAGCGATCTCCCGCATGGTGAGGCCGTGCCCACGATAAAGCACAAATACCGCCCGGCACTTGTCCGGCAACTCGCGCACAGCGGCGTTAAGCGCGAGCAGCTCCTGCTGGGAAATAGCGGCCTCCAGCGGGTCGGGCAAGTGGCTGACGAACTCCTCTTCCTGAGGCGCAGAGCCGTCTCCGGGTTCACCGTCGGTGGGACGCAGCACCCGCTCCCAGGCCTGACGCCGACGGACATGATCCACCGCCAGGTTACCCGCCATGCGGTAGAGGTAAGCACGGGGATTGTCCGGCAACGTAACCTTGCTGGTATTGGCGCGAATCCAGGTCTCCTGTACCACATCCTCCGCCATCGAGGACGAACCGGTCCGCTGGCGAATGAACTGCCGAAGCTCCTCGTAGTAAGCCTCCACAGCCTGGGATAGTGATGTGAACCTGGGTCTTGTCATTGTTCCAGCTTCGAATAGCGGGCCCTACCCGCCGGACGCGCCCACACAAAAGGCCCGTACACGAGAGCATCCGCAAATGAGAATGCATATACTTTATATTGATGCGCAGCGTCTGGGCAAGCCGGGGAAGGTCACGCTTGTCATGTTGCGCAGCAGAATCGACAATGCAACGCAGCTTTCCCGCTTCTTCTTGCCCGCAAAAGGAATATTCATGAAAAAGATTCTGGCGCTGACAATCGGTATGGTGGCGGTCATTGGACTGGCCGCGTGCAGTACACCTCAGCCTACTTCTCCTACTTCCGCACAGCAGGGCTCCATGAATAGCACAACTGCGCTGCAAGCCTATCACTGGATGCTCTCCACGGTCACAGCCCAGGACCAGCCTCCTGCGGCAGCCCCGACCGTGGGTGGCGGCAAGCCGCTGATACTCGACTTCTCCAATCAGCGGGTATCCGTCAACGGCCTGTGCAACCTGCTCAGCGGTAGCTACACCCTCGCTGGTGACCGTATGGATGTCAGCCAGATTGTCAGTACGCTCAAAGCCTGCCCGGACAGCCAACTGATGCGCTACGAGCAGGATATCGGCCAACGCCTGCCCACAGTGAGCAACTGGAACGTGGATACCAGCACAGCCTCGCCTACCCTGGTGCTGAGCTTCGGGGACGGCACTCAGTGGACCCTGCAGGGCGAAGCCACCGCCGCCACGCTCTATGGAGGCGAACCCGAACGCATTTTCCTGGAAGTCGCACCGCAACGGGTAGCCTGCTCCCCCCCCCTGATCCCGGATTACCAGTGCCTGCACGTGCGTGAAATCACCTATGACGAGCGGGGCATCAAGACCGGTGCCGGCGACTGGCGCTATTACTACGACGGCATTCAGGGCTATGAGCACCAGGCCGGAGTACGCAACATCCTGCGCATCAACCGCTATACCCGGGAAAACCCACCGGCAGATGCCTCCAGCACGGTCGACATTCTGGACATGGTTGTTGAATCCGAAACCACTGCAGCGCAGTAGCAGGTTGGTGCAAGAGCCAGAGTCCGTAGGAATCGGCCATGTCCACGTTGTCTATCCAGGCGCGGCCGACACAGAGGACCTGTCTCGACTATTGCTCCGGGGCTCGTTCCAGATCGCGACCTGAGCGAGCGAGAAGGTCAACTTCAAGTAACTATAGCGGTAATCCCCCATTACCAGACCCTGCCCGATAAAAAGACAAAAAAGCCCGCAATGACGCGGGCTTCAGGGCATTTCATGCCATCAGTTGCCTGGCCGTGCCAGACGCGGGATCACTCCCACTCTATTGTCAACAGAGCAAAAAGTTTCTTTTAAAACAATATCTTGAAAGCACGCATTTCCCCAATACCAAGAAAAACACCATGCCCCGCTGAGTATTA
>Ga0172382_10005261_pt1 | contig 19407 bp, 14 predicted proteins | sample Leawel138RmetaG_FD_122245 | JGI IMG/M metagenome (GOLD analysis project Ga0172382, IMG submission 122245) | Leachate microbial communities from a municipal landfill in Southern Ontario, Canada - Leachate well 138R metaG | ecosystem: Engineered > Solid waste > Landfill > Unclassified | place...
CTTTTTAACCGCGGTCTTGATTTGTTTATCAAGTTTTCGATTAGTAATATCGACTTCAACATTAAGCCCAAACGAGCGAAGCTGGTAAGCAACCCGGCGCGCGCCCTCAAGTGCTTCGCTCCCGATAACCACCACATATACATCAGTTTTTGAAGTATTTTGCGGAAGCAGGTTGTGCACCTCAAGGAAATTTTCAATCATTGTATTACCCGGCGCCATACCAACCGCACTAAGCGGCTCCGCACCAAAGAGCCCTACAAGGCCGTCGTAACGCCCACCACCAAAGAGTGAGCGGTTATTATCAGGGTGGGTGTCAAAGACTTCAAATACGGTACCCGTGTAGTAATCGAGGCCACGCATAAGGGTTGCATCAAAGAGTGCGCTATCAACACCAGCCGCCTCAAGCGCAGCAAATACTTCTTTTACTTCATCGATTCCAGCGGCGTTCTGAAGTTCTTCTGGCAAATCAGCGATACTTTTCGCATCAACAATTTGTTGTACTTTTCCGATTTCATCTTTTTGCAACTCGCCAAGAATGCTGAGTGCGGTATCGGTAAATTCATCGGCGCTCACCTTATTGCGGCGATCAAACAACTTTGTCATGTGTAATGCGCGTTCAGCATCAAGCCCTAAGTATTCCACCATCATATAGTGAATAAATTTTCGGTTATTAATACGAATAATATAATCATCGCGAGAAGCGCCAAACTCCTTCAAGATAGCATCAGCAATGGTGATAATCTCAACATCGGCAGCAATAGTATCGACACCGAAAACATCAACATTAAGCTGCCAGAACTCGCGTACGCGTCCACGCTGCGGACGTTCATACCGCATAAAGTTAGCGATCGAGTAGAGCCGTGCCGGGTAGGCAAGCTCTTGCCTCCGCGCCGCAACCATACGGCTAATCGAAGGAGTCATCTCTGGACGAATCGCAACCGTACGACCACCCCTATCTTCGAAAGCATAGGTCTGTTCGTTTACAAGCTCTTGTCCACTTTTTGCTGCATAAATTTCGATATTTTCAAGAATCGGCGCACCGTATTCCTCATACCCAAACCGTTCCACCACTCGCTTCCATGTGTCAAAGATATAGTTCTGTACACGCTTATCCTCAGGATAATAGTCGCGTGTTCCCTTGTACGGTTGAGATGATAGTGCTGTCATATATCCCCTATTGTGCCACACAACAGGGGTAGAACGCAATAACGGTTACTCGACGAAATTACTTGGCTGGCGCAGTACCGTACGTTCAGGGCCGGCAATATCTTGAGGGATAGCACTATACAGGCGCCGCGTATCGACATCTTGGAATGACATATGGAGTCGTCGCCACGATGATTGTAAAGCTTCTCGCCCAATCAAGTGCCGCGCATTCAGTGTCGTGTCTAAGTAGTACACACCTTTTCGCTCCGAACGCTCGATAGGATCGCGAAGCTCATCGATTGGATCAGTAAGCGCCGTAAAACTCGACATATCCGAAGGGGTAAACCGTAACTTAAAGTCACCATTCGGTGAGAAAGCATATCGAACCGCATTAAGCGCAATACCACCCGACTGCGCCATAAACCGGCTCTGTATATCGTGAAGCGCAAGGTCATAACGATAGTTTTGAAACTCGTAAGAATCGACCGCCACGGCACGCGTTGAAGCGAGCCGAATTGAGGGACGCGTTCGTTTCTCTGAATCCTTAAGGAAGTTCTGAAGTTCAGCCTGAAGCGGCTCATTAGGCAAAAAAGTATGCCGTAAGACACGTACGGTATGGAATTGTTCTCCATAGGTATCCATATGCTTACAGTGGCACAATATATGGTGTATGTCAACTAAAAAGTACGCTATGAATCTTCACGCAACCAGTGTTGCTGCATCCATGCGTACATAGCGATACCCGAAGCAACCCCAACATTCACCGAACGTGTCGAGCCAAACTGTTCAATCATCACCACTTGATGCGCCTGCGCGCGCAGCTCCTCAGAAAGCCCCGGGCCCTCGGCACCGAATACAAGTACGGTATTACGAGGAAGCGGTGCCGCGTCAAGCGGCCGTGCCCCTTCAACAATATCCATAGCAATAATTACTCGGTTTGCTGCTTTCATCTCGTGCGCAAACGCTTCGACAGACGCATGATAGCGAAGGTGTAGATAGGCGTCCGTTTTCATTGCGCCACGTTTATTCCACTGTCGTCGACCAATAATATGCACCGTTTGAACATTGAACGCATTCGCATTACGAATAATCGTTCCCATATTAAAATCTCGCTCAAGATTTTCAACGGCAATTTCAAGCCCGCTCCGTGTCGTATCAAGATCAGCAATGATGGCCTCGACGGGCATACCCTTGTATTTATCAACTACATTACGTGTGTCAGGTGTGTGAGAAATATCAGACATGCCTCTATTATGCCATGTATGAGGCTCTACGCTCCATAGAGCTATATAACTTGACTAAAACATAAAAAGTATGTATAATAAGAAGGTTAAGAACATTTTTCTTGGCAACTATCTGTATCAGCCTACGACCCCTTAGGGAGTACCGTGACCGTAAAAGAAGCAGTCCAGGCCGCAACAGGGACTTCGCGCCGGACCGTCATCAAGGGCGCCGCATGGAGCCTTCCCGTGATCGCCGCCGCGGTGGCCGCCCCGATGGCAGCCGCCTCCGATGGAGGTGAGCAACCCGAGCCTCAAGCCAGCCAGAACAAGGTGAAGTGGAACAACCACAGCATCTACAACTCCAAGCCGGCAGCGCAGGGTGGCATCCAGGGCAACGTCAACATCGAAAACCCGTGGGTTACCGATGGCGAGACGATCACCGCGACCATCGCGGTGACCCTCGACGGACGAACCCTGCTCAGTGAAACGCGCGTCATCGCGCTGGCGCAGAGCACGGGAACAATCCCGTTCGAGAACACTACACCACTCGAAGTGGGCAAGTCCTACCAGGTCGTCTTCACGGTGACCGCCAAGGACGCATCGGGTCGCACGATCACAAGCGTCGGCAACACCTCGACCGGAACATGGGTCGAAGAAAACCCGGCCATCGAGACGGTGACAGTCGCGTTCTGATGCAATCGCTGTCCGCGGGGAGAACCCCCCGCGGACAGCACTCATTTCATTTTGCTCAATAATATTCGTAAAAAAGAAAAACTCGCTTATAGGGCGAGTCTTTTTTATTCTCATGGTGCGGATAAGAGGACTTGAACCTCCATGCTCTTGCGAGCACTAGCACCTGAAGCTAGCGTGTCTACCAATTCCACCATATCCGCATACAGAGAAATACAGTCAAAATTATAGCACACTTGCGCTGTTGTAGGCTGAGCGAAGCGCCGCGACGAGGCTGCGAAGTTCGGTGGTCTGCTTTACCCCTGGGTTGAGGGTTCCAAATGGATCAAAAATCTCGCGCACCTGCTTGTACAGCTCAATCTGCTCATCGCTTAACGTACCCCAAGCTGAATTTGCCTTCAAACGGCCCTCTGCACCGTCCGAAGTGACTGCTCCGTCGCACTTATCCACCAACTCGGCAAACTCAGTCATAAGCTTGAACAACTTCTGTTTCGCACTTACCGAATCAATGTCGAAAACTGGGTAAAAATCATACGTGCCGTCAAGTACATTGAGCTCAAACGGTAAATCAATATGATGCTTCTTCGCAAGGGCAAGAATAGCCTCTTCAAACTCTTCCCGACGGTTCTTTGGAATAAATGCACCATTAATAATTGGCACCGCCACTTTATCGTCACTACTCCCAAGCTGTAATGTCTGTGGAATACCCGTAATAGGACGGAAATCATCAGGGTTACGCTCGGTTGAATCAATGAGCGTCAGGTTCATTTTTTGGAGCAACTTTCGGGCTTTCTTCAACTTACCTTGTTGCGCTCGTTCGCTAAAATCGCCGAACCGCATGTAAATGACTGCGCCAGTCTGCTCAACCGACCCAAGAACTGAAAATACCGTACCGTTTTTTGCCGCGCGGCGGAGTAGATCACCATCAACAATACGAAGCTCCGTTGGCTCAAGCTCGGCAAGCCGCTCGCTTAGGTCGCGCGCCGCCTGTGGCGAGTCGGTCACAATCGCCGCGTGTGTTTCGTTCACTGAATAAAAATCTGTCTTGAGCACCACTTCGGAAATAATTCCTAATGTCCCCTGGCTTCCAATGAACAAAGGGGTAAGGTCGATCGAACCGTCCTTTTTATCTTTAATGGACGCGATGCGCTTATAGCCCGTATTGTCGTGCGCATCATCAGCGGAAAGTTGCTGAATTACCGTATCGTTATCTTCAAGCAACCCCTCGAGCTTACGGTAAATTTCACCCTCGAATGTTTGCAGTCCAAGTTTCTTATTAATATCGCGTCGGCTCATGCGACCCGTTTCAATCACATCACCATTCGCAAGCACCACTTCAAGCTTCTTAATAGAGTTTGCGACACTTCCATCGGCGCCGAGGCTGTCATTTGCAATCGCCCCGCCAATAGTAATATTACGAACACCTCGATGATACGCACCCGGTAAAATAAGCCCTTGCCACTTCAATGCGTCATCAATTTGCGAAAGGGTTGCACCCGGTTGAACATGCACGAGTTTATCTTTTGCGGCAATTTCAATAATGGCATCGAGGTACTTTGAAGTGTCAATGACAATACCTTTTCCAATTGCGCCGCCCGTTGTATCACCGCCAAGCCCTCGAGGAGTCATGCTGACTGCATGTCCTTTTTCAGCCAGCTGCCACGTGAAGCGGGCAATCTTTCGAATATCATTCGTTACCCGAGGGAACGCGACGATTTCAGGGGCAATACTAAGAATACTCGCATCCGTTGCATATAATTTTCGGAGCGATTGAGCACTTGTTACCTCACCAGATAAATGTTGGCTCAAATATACTGCAATCTTATTCATATTCCCCTACATCTCTCACGTTTTCTGCTTATATAATAGCACAAGCATCAACAAGTGCGACCATAACTGCCTCGATATAATCATAGATACCGTAAAATAAAAAACCGCCCCGAAGAGCGATTTTTATATCCAGATTTGGTGCGGATGAAAGGACTTGAACCTTCACGCCTTGCGGCACTAGCTCCTAAGGCTAGCGTGTCTACCAATTCCACCACATCCGCATAGTATGGGCGAATTATTGCACCACTGTATTATAGCAAAGAATATCGCCCTTCACTAGTGTTTTCTGGTTATTTCGTAGACACCAGCCAGCCTCACTACTTACCGCTCTGGGCTCTCTTTATCCGTGTCACCATTGCCGTCTTCAAAAAGAAGCTGCTCGGCCCGTTTGCGTGCTTCCTCGCGTTCCTGTTCTTCGCGGACGCGTCGGCGCTCTTCCTCTTCTGCCCTCACGCGTCGCTCGCGCATCTCCCAAAGCCCGTCGTCAAGTTTCCAGGAGAAAACAAGCTGCCTATCTTCAGGGAGACGTTCTTTGTGCAGCTCCGAGAGCTCATCGCGGTGGTATACGTGTACATGCGCACCTTGCGTAACCATACCATTCTTAACATATCGCCCAAACGTCGCCTGAATATCTTTCTCAAAAGCACGGACAAGTGGACGCGCACCCATGTCCCGCTCTTCGAGCGCTTTATCGACGAGGTAGTCATAGGTGGCATTCGTGAGGCTAATTGCCATGCCATATTTTTCCGAATATTCTTCGTTTACCTCTTGGAGCTTAATGTCGAGCACTCGCTCCAAGCCCTCACGCTCAAGCGGGTTAAATACCACCATGGCATCGAGGCGGTTAATAAACTCAGGCGGGAAGAAATTCTTGAACGCGGTAGTTGCTGTTTTTTGAAGCATCTTTTGGTCTGGCTCTTGGCTACGCACGCCGAATCCAACCGGGTTCTCGCTGAGCTGTTCATTCATTTCTTTTGCACCAAGGTTGCTCGTGAGGATAATCGTCGTATTGCGGAAACTCGTTGTCGTGCCGTCATTGAGCTGCAGCTCACCATCACCCAAAATCTGCAACATTAAATTAAAGAGCGCCGGTGAGCCTTTCTCAATTTCATCGAATAAAACGACCGTTCCGTACCGCTCTACTTTTTTCTTATTAAGAAAAGGCTTCTGGTCATGCCCGACATATCCCGGAGGTGAACCAATAAGCCCCGCCACTTCATGTCCATGTGAGTAATTTGAGCAGTCAATCTTAACAAGTCGCGGGCTCTCCGCTGAAATAAACTCAGCGAGCGCCTTAGCGGTCTGGCTCTTACCGACGCCCGTTGGACCGAGAAATGCCAATGTCGCCAGCGGGCGAACGTCATCATCAAGGCGTACGGCATTACGATCCATCGCGTCAATGATCGCCTCAATCGCTTCGTCCTGGTTAATAATAGAGCGTTTTAGGTACCTCTCAAGTACTTTATTGCTCGTTTCCGGCGTATCAAGCACTACGAAATCGTCAATCATCATGGTTCGTCGTCCCATTTCATGATGAACTCGTTGGTGTTTTCTGCTCAGCAAATATTCCTGCGCTTGGCTCGGCGAAGGAATAGATGGTGTGCGCTCTTCGGGAAATAATTCTCCAGACACAGGCATACTCCTTTTAACCATTTGTATCTAATGGTTATACTCTCAAGGCCTGTATCTGTAAAGGGTACTAAATGATATCGTCGTCTTTAGCGGTGTGTTTTGGCAGGCCGAAGAATGCAATAAGTGCACAAGCGAAAATGATGATTGCAGCAATAAGCGCAGCCTGTGAAACACCGCTCATGAAAGCGTCTTTTGCGCTATTTACTACGGTTTCACCGGCAGGGCCAAGCTTCTCGGCAACTTTCATTGCAACAGCAAGGGAACTTTCAATACCTTCTTTAATTGGACCAGTAAATGCTTCAGCTGTTTTTCGCACGTGGCTTTCGTACGCAGCACTCAAAATTGCTCCAAGCACCGCCACACCAAGCGCACCACCAAGCTCACGGACGGTATCGTTCATTGCCGATCCCATGCCTGAACGGTTACGTGGTACCGACGCCATAAGAATATTTGTCCCCGGGGTCATTGCTGCAGAAATACCAAGCATCATAATAATCAGCGTAAAGAAGAGGTGCCAGTACGTCATATCTTTCGTCCATGTCGTCATGATAACGAATGCAATTGCCGTAAGGGTAAGCCCCACGCCGATAGTGATACGTGCACCAAACTTTTTCACAATTCCCGGTACCATTGGCGAGAAGAACATCATCGGGAGCATCAGCGGTACTGTAAGTAGTGATGATTCAAGCGCCGTATAGCCCATAACGAGTTGCATCAGCTGGCTCATCGAGAAGAACACTCCACTCATCGCCAAGAATACAAGGGTTAGGGTAAGGCTTGAAACCGAAAAGGCGCGATTCTTGAAAAGCTGCATATCAAGCATTGGAAACTTACTTTTCATTTCCCATAGAATAAAGGCAACCAGCGCGAGCCCTCCACCGATAAGGCTAATGAGCACCTTCATATCGCCAAAGCCCGCTGAAGGCGCTTCGGTAATACCGTACACGATGCCGAAAATAGCAACCGATGAGAACAAGCCACCCAGCCAATCTACAGGCGATTCTTCTTCGTCGCGAGATTCATGCGCAAGGTATTGGTTTGCGACTAGTCCAATAATCGCAATGATAGCGCTAAAGTAGAAGAGTGAATGCCACGTGAAATGCTCGAGGAGTATGCCGCTAATAATCGAGCCGAACATCATTCCAACACCCGCTACCGCACCCCAAATAGCAACCGCTCGTGCACGTTCTTTCCGCGGGAAGGTATTATTCACGATTGAAAGTGTAGTTGGCATGACAAATGCGCCACCAATTCCCATCACAACGCGCGAAATGAGCAGCTCAGTACCCGTCTGCGCGAGGAACCCTGCATAGAGTGAACCGGCAGTAAAAATAGCAAGGCCAATCTGCATCGCAAGCTTGCGACCGTAACGGTCACCTACCGCACCGGCAATAAAGAGGAGGCTCGCAAACACAAGCGTATATACATTCACAATCCAGGTAAGCTCAAGCTGCGTTAGGTCGAGGTCAGTCGCCATGAGCGGAAGCGCCATGTTCAGGCTACTGTTCGCCAGCATAACGCCAAGAAGTGTCAGACAGAGCGTCCCTAAAATCCACCAACGGCGGCTATACGTATGCGGATCAATACCGTCGAGGTCTTTCTTCGAGAGCTTCTTTGGAGCACTCTTCGGGCTTTGTTTTTTGAACAATTTCATTTTATTCTTTCTAAAAAATTACGTAATAAAAGAGAAATATGAGCGTAATCCGCTCAAAATAACCAACTTAGTATAGGGGTTGCAGCTCACTTCGTCAAGACTATCACCCCTTCTGTAGCATGAGAATTTCGGCTCAACTAAAAAATCAAAACAAAAAGAGAGCGCCTAAGCGCCCTCTCTTCGGTAAAACGCAAGGACCGCATCTCCGTAACTACGATTGTCCACCACAACAACTCCTAATTCCGTGGGAACCTCACCTCTACCTGTATACGATAATACCATAAGCCCGTTGGGTTTCAATAGTTTTGTAAGTCGCATTGCTGTGGATAACTGTAAATCGTGATACGGGGGGTCGGCAAAAATGATATCAAACAGGTTTTCACCCTCATCATCAACCGATTTTTGATACGTTTCCTGCCACCCCGAAACAGGTGCTTTTACAAGCTTTGTCTGCGCCTTTACACCAAGCGTGGCAATGTTATTGGTAATTACTTTTTGCGCAATACGGTCACGCTCAATAAAAGTAACGCCCGCTGCCCCGCGACTTATCGCCTCAAGCCCAAGTGATCCGCTGCCTGCAAACGCATCGAGTACTCGAGCGCCCTCGATTTCCGAACCGATAATATTAAAAAGTGAACTTCGAATTCGCTCCCCCATTGGGTGCGTTCGATTCGTCCCCGACCCTTCAATAATTCGCCCGCCAAACGTACCTGCGATAAGCCGAACATTCATTACTTCGTTATTCCCTGTGATGCCGCGTACCATGCAAGCGTCACGTTCTTCATAATAAGGGGAGCGAGGCGACGACGCGTCACATGCCCGAGATAGGTTGACCAACCCGTTTTCATAAACTCCTGATACGTCCCAAGGGTATCGATGTATCGAAGCGACTCAAGAAAGAAAGAAACATACCCCTCCTCTTTAATGCGCTCCGTGTCACTCTCGTCTATATCAATATTCTTAAAGCTCCCCACTGCAATCGCCGAAGCAACCCCCATTTCATACCCGACGTGCGCTGAAAATATTCCGCGCGCACCCCAGTATTTCCAATTCTTCGAGAGCGTGTCGCGGTGATTACGTCCCTTAATCATCACTTTATCGCGCTTCGAGTCACGCTCGCTATGGGGCTTTCCCCACAGCTCTTCAATCTTCTCGGCTAATGGAAATTGGTGTGCTGGCGTAAGCCCATCGACAATCGCATGAGAAAGCCATGCCGCCTCAAAACCAGCCCGATGTTCGTCCTTTTTTTGCAGCGCCTCAGCAAGGTTATGCATGTGGTCGGTGATAACCGTAATAAGTGCATCGTCACTTTTCGCGGTAGGGCTTATAAAATGCCACGGCTCATCAACTGAAGGACTTTTACTCTTAATACCATCAGGGCCATTTTTTCCCTCAAAGTAGAGAATCGTCTTAATCGACGGAAAAAAAGCATGCGTTCCGATATGCCGAATGAGGTGTCGCTTTGCGACGCGATCGATGCGCTGGTGCACCCCAACGACATTGCCCGATTTATTGTGAAGCGTTGTTCCTGCGTACATAGTATTAGTTTAATGTCGTAAGGCGTTGATATGTTTCGACACGCCTTGCTAACTGTGTATAGTGTAGCAGGTTTTCACCCGAAGCGACGAACCGTTTCGCCCTCTCCTGCGCTCGGGCAATTAATTTTGTATCGCCAAGCGTTGCTACTTGTAGGTTAAGCGCACCGTGTTGGGCACGCCCGTATATCTCGCCTGGGCCACGGAGCTTCAGATCTACTTCCGCTAGATAGAACCCATCATTGCTCTTCTCTATTTCTTTTAGGCGTTGGCTTGGCTGCTTCGAGTCACTCGGTACAATATAACAGTAGCTTTGATGTTCGCTTCGCCCCACGCGCCCACGAAGCTGGTGAAGCTGCGCAAGGCCAAAGCGCTCGCCATCTTCAATAATCATGATAGTCGCGTTCGGCACATCAACACCCACTTCAACAACCGTCGTACTCACCAGCACATCAATTTCACCACGGCTAAACGCATCCATCACTTCACTTTTTTCGACTGGAGCAAGTTTACCGTGAAGCAATCCGATGGTACGGTGCTTAAATACCGTTCCTCGAAGCCGCTTGTACTCCGCTTCAACACTCTTAAGGTCGTTATCTGGGTTGCTATCAATCAAGTTACAGATAACATACGCCTGCCGACCAGCTTGTATTTGCTCGTCGATTCGCTCATAAAGCTGCGCTCGACTATTCGGCGACCATATCTTTGTAATAATATCTTTTCGGTTTGCCGGCTTTTCGTTCAAAATTGATATATCAAGCTCGCCATATACCGTTAACGCAAGGCTTCGCGGAATTGGCGTTGCCGTCATAGCGAGAAGATGCGGCATTTTCTTTGACTTCTTAAGAAGCTCTTGGCGCTGGGCAACTCCAAACCGGTGCTGCTCATCAATAACGACAAACCCAAGCCGCCTAAATATAACTTTCGACTGTATTAAAGCATGCGTCCCCACGACAACATCGACTTCGCCACTTTCAATTGCCGCATAAAGCGCTTCGCGGACTTTCCCCTTCACACTTCCTGTCAAAAGGCCGACTCGCACCCCAAATGGTGCCAGTAACGTATCGAGCGTCGCCGCATGTTGCGAGGCAAGTATTTCCGTCGGAGCCATCAAAGCGGTCTGGAAACCCTCATGTGCCGCCATTCGTGCAGCCAAGCCTGCAACCACGGTCTTCCCCGAGCCCACATCACCCTGAAGGAGGCGGTTCATCGGAATAGCAAGTTCAAAGTCTTGCACGACTTCCCAAGCAGCGCGACGTTGCGCCCCCGTCAAAGCAAAGGGGAGGTGTTCGACAAATTCCTTCACCACACGCTGATCGAATGGAATTTGCCACCCCTCAAGCTTTGCATTCTCTTGTTTATTTAGTTGACTCGCCAGAAGAAGCTGAAATAATTCCTCGAATGCCAGCCGTTCGCGAGCGCGCTCGGTTTGCTCATGCGTATCAGGAAAATGCATACCGAGAAGCGCTTCACTATAGCTTACGAGCTTCTCATCACGCACGACCGACTCCGGAAGAGTCTCTGGCAGCATCGTCATAAGTGGCCGAACCTCTGCAAGTATCTTACGGACAAGTGCTGTCTTTAAACCGGCAATTGCTCGATAAATTGGAACGATCCTGTCGGTTTGCACGGACATATCGCTCGCCTTTTCAGCGCTCGGGTTGGTTAATTGATAACGGTTATAACTAAATTCAAATTCACCACTGAAGAAAAACTCTCCGCCACCCTTAAGTTGTGCGGCTCGATAGGGCTGGTTGAACCATACCGCCTGCACCCTACCCGATTCATCCGCCAGGGTCGCCGTCGTCACTTTCATACCGCGACGCACGGGGCGAGTTTCCACTTTTTCGCAGCGGGCTTTAATAGTCACCTTACCCGGCTTTACGTCCACGATACGCGAAACATGCGAATAATCCTCGTACGCCCTTGGCAAGAAGGTAATAAGGTCACCTACCGTAAAAAGACCAGCAGCAGCAAATTGCGCCGCGGTCTTTTCACCAACACCTTTGATTTTCTCAAGCGAAGTAAGCAGGTTCATAGTGCTATTTTAGCGCACTAAGATAAAGCTGTTCTTTCCCTTTTTGATCAGGGCTGTTTCTCGGAGTGGTGCATCGGCAGTAATTTTCTCACCGTTGACTGAAACTGCTCCACCTTCAATGAGTCGGCGTGCTTCGCCATTACTCTTTGCCGTATTAGTGGCGACCAAAGCCTCGATAACTGTACCGCCACGTTCAACGGTTGGTATCTCTGCTGCGAGCATTGTAAGCTCTTCTTCAGTGAGGTCCTGAACACTTTCACCACCAAAGAGTACTGCGGTTACTTTTTCAACACTCTTCATACGCTCTTCACCATGTACGAGTGTCGTCACTTCACGCGCAAGTGTCTTTTGTGCCTCGCGAGCACCAGGGTTCGAAGCGATTTGCTCGGCCATATGTTCAATTGCTTCTTTATCAAGCAAGGTGTAGATTTTTGCGTACGCAACCGTACCTTCATCATCGACGTTAAGCCAGAATTGGTAGAACTTGTACACGCTCGTCTTGTTCGGGTCGAGCCATACTGCACCGTCTTCGCTCTTTCCAAACTTCTTGCCTGTCGCTCTATTCATAACCAATGGCGTGCTATATACATGCGCCTCGCCGCCTTCAATACGACGAATTAAGTCAACGCCCGCAATAGAGTTGCCCCATTGATCGGCGCCACAGAGTTGAAGGGTTACTCCATGATTGCGGTATAGGTCTAGGAAGTCGTATCCCTGAATAAGCGCGTAGCTAAATTCGGCGTAACTAATGCCTTCGCCGCCCTCACCAAGACGAGTCTTAATAAATTCACGCCCGAGCATTTGGCTCATTGGCACGTGCTTACCTACATCACGAAGAAAGGTAAGGTAATTCATATCCTTAAACCAGTCGTAGTTATCAACCACCGTGAACGGCTTACCGGCAAACACCGCTCGGTACTGCGCAGCGATTCCTGCCTTGTTCTTCGCGATTTCATCAAGCGTTTTGAGGTTGCGCTCGTCCTTGCGCCCGTCAGGGTCGCCAATCATTCCCGTCGCACCACCCACCAGCAGGAACGCCTTGTGCCCTGCGTCAATAAAGTGACGTACCATCATCGCGGCTGCAAAATTACCAATTTGCATACTGTCAGCGCTCGGATCGACACCAAAATAGAAAGAGATCGAGCCTTTATCTAGCTCTTTGATATCGGGGTAGGTCATTTGGTTCACGAAGCCACGCCACGTCAACTCCTCGGATAGGGTCATACCGTCTCTCTCTTTCTTTTTTATAATTACCTTAGTAAGTATAGCAAATTATTACAGCTTGCGCACGGAAAACAGTGCTATAATGGAACGAGTATATTGCTTATGAGAATTGGAATAAGGTGAGTAAGAAAAAATCAACCCGCAAGATTAGTCTGTATTCTAACCTTTCGCAAAAACGCAAGGTAAAAAAAGATGCAGAATCACGTCGGCGTGCTGAATATTTAGCAACGCTTCCAAAACATCCCGTAAAACGGTTCTTTTACCGAATGCATCCGAAACGCTTCTGGGCGTACTGGTTTAGCAAACGCGGTATGTTTACTGCTCTTAAAATAGCCGGCGTTGGTGTTCTACTTATCGCCCTCTTCGTTGGTGGTTTGTTTGCATACTTCCGAAAAGACCTCGATCAAATCCGCCCTGGTGAAATTGACAAGCGCGTCCAAACAACCGTTACAACCTACCTCGACCGAAACGGCAAAACACTCTGGGAAGATAAAGGTGACGGCAACTATAAACTTGTCGTGAAGAGCGATGAACTCAGCGATAACCTTAAGAAAGCCACCGTTGCCATTGAAGACCGTGACTTCTTTAAGCACAGCGGCGTCAGTATTAGTGGTACGGTACGTGCCGCAATTAACAACTTCTCAGGTGGAAGCACGCAGGGTGGCTCTACCCTTACGCAGCAACTTGTCAAGCAAGTATTCTTCGCCGATGAAGCAAGTAACCGTGGTATTGGTGGTATCCCTCGTAAGATTAAAGAACTCATTCTTGCGGTGGAAATTGAACGCATGTACGATAAGGATCAAATTCTTACCCTCTACCTTAACGAGTCACCTTATGGTGGTCGACGTAATGGAGCCGAATCGGGTGCACAAACCTACTTTGGGAAACACGCTAAAGACCTTAGCCTTGCAGAAGCGGCACTGCTTGCAGCAATCCCAAATAATCCAACTGTTTACGACCCCTACAATATAGAGGGGCACGAAGCGCTCATCGCCCGTCAACACCGTGTCCTCAAAAGTATGCTTGAGATCGGATATATTACGAAGCAGCAGTATGACGAAGCGGTAAAAGTACCGATTCTCGATAACCTTAAGCCTCAGGCAAACCAATATCAAGATATTAAAGCGCCTCACTTCGTGCAGATGGTTCGCTCAGAACTCGAACAAGAGCTCGGCAAAGCAACCGTTGGTCGTGGTGGTCTTACCGTCAAAACTACCCTTGATATCCGTATTCAAGAAAAACTTGAAGAAGCGATGAACGATATGTTCGCTTCGTACATTCCAAACTACGCTGGTTTCAGTAACGGTGCAGCGACCGTTGAGGATACCCAAACCGGACAAATTGTCGCCATGGTTGGAAGCCGTGACTTCGAATACGAAGGCTTCGGGCAGGATAACGCCGCAGTCGCCTACATTCAGCCAGGTTCAACGGTTAAAGGCCTTGTGTACTCCGAACTCTTCCAGCAGAAGCCCCAAGGTCAGCAGAACTACGGAAGTGGGAGCATTCTCGTTGACGAGCCTATCGATGCGATTTACGGCTCTCACCTGCAAAATGCCGATCGTCGCTACCTCGGATCAGTGAGTATCCGTACAAGCCTTGCAACCTCGCGAAACGTTCCAGCAGTAAAGGCTGAGTATATCTCTGGGGTTGAAAATACCATTAAAACTATCCGCGACATGGGCGGTAAAAGCTACTGTACCGTTGGTGCCGACCAACAAGCAGGCCTGGCTTCCGCTATCGGTGGATGTGGTATCCGGCAGGTAGACCTCGTGAGCGCCTACTCGTCACTAGCCCGCATGGGAGTCTATAAACCGCAAGCAAGCGTCCTTGAAGTAAAGAATAGCTCAGGCGAAGTACTCAAGAAATGGTCGGATACTGCTGGTAAGCAGATCATCGACCCGCAGTCTGCCTATGTTGTTGCAGATATCCTTACCGACACACAAGCAAGCGCAGCACTTGGTAACTATGCAGCAAAGAACATCCCAGGCGTTAAGACCGCTACCAAGACCGGTACCTCTGACAAAGGTGGAAATGCAAAGGACCTCTGGATGATGAGCTATAGTCCCGCCCTCACTATGGGCGTATGGCTCGGTAACCCGGACACAACCATCCTCAAGAACGGTACTTCGTCACTTGGTAGTCCAATTATCGCTTCAGTTATGGAATACGCCCACAAGGAAATCTACGCCAACGAAGGTAAGTGGAAATCAGGCGACTGGTATACGCAACCAAAGGGTATCCAACGTATTGGTAAGGAAGTATACCCTTCATGGTGGAGTAGTAAACAAGGTCAAACCAACGCCAAACTCACCTTCGACCGGGTATCAAGAAAAAAGGCCACCGATTGTACCCCTGAAGGTGCTCGCATCACCGCTGACGTACTTCGAACCATCGACCCTGTGACGAAGAAAGAGTCGTTCGCAAACGTCCCTGATGGGTACAACGCCAAGGAAGAGGACGACGTGCACAAGTGTGGCGACGGACCAAAAGTGAGCGTTGACTACACGAGTAATTCTGGAAGTTACGTCATTAAAGTTCACGTTACGCCAGGATCGACCTTTAGCGTATCCGCATCAGGTGTATCGGTCGTTGTCGACGGCAAAACACTGAGCGTAAGTGGAAGCGGCAATACATACACCGCAACGTACACAGGAACCGAGTCGCCGGTCGGTAAGATCCGCGTTACCGTTACCGACAGTGGCTACTTCTCCGCCAGCGCATCGGGCTAACCCTTTGCACTAAGACGAATCAATAAAAAATACCTCCAAACTTCGGAGGTATTTTTTATACTGGCAATTCTACTGCCTAACGGTTAGCGAGTTCAACAAGGCTCTCTTCGGCGCTTGAAGCTGTCTTGCGACGAGGCGTTGCCTTTGCCTGTTTGGTTTTTGCTGGGCGCTCACCCGTTGGAGTGCTTGACGCCTTTTGGCTACGCGTATCTGTAGGCGTAGGGGCTGTTCCCTTCTTGCGGCGATCCTGAGGGGTGCGACGGGGTGCATCGCTCTTCTTGTTTACCGCACCGGTCTTCTGTCGAGTTGCGGTACTTGCGGCATTACTACTCGTGCTACTACGAGAATCAGTATGGGGATGCACCAGCTTTGCGAACATCATCTTACCCGCTGCAGTCTGAAGGCTTCGAATAAATTCAACCTCTACAATGCTCCCTACGTATTTATTTGCATGCTCAACCACTACCATAGTTCCGTCCTCAAGGTGCCCAACCGCTTGGTGTTGGTCGTTCCCCTTTTGCGTAAGCTCAAGGCGAATATGTTCACCCGGAAGATATGCCATGCGAAGTGTTTTTGCAAGTTCATTGACATTCAATACCTGAATACCTTCGACAACCGCTACCTTATTAAGGTTATAGTCAATCGTACAAAGTGCGCCGCTATGCTTTTTCGCAAGCGTTAGAAGACGGTTATCAACACCCTCGTCGGCTTTCACTCCATCCGGGAAGATGACAACCTGCACCGCGTCAACCGACTGAAGCTGATTAATAATATCGAGGCCATGCCGTGCACGACTTCGCTTCTCGCTGTCCGCATTGTCAGCCAGGAACTGTAGTTCCCCCACAACACTACGCGGAATATAAAGTGGTCGAGTAATAAAGCCCGACTCGGCGATTGCTAAAATACGCCCATCAATGAGCACCGAGGTGTCAACAAATACTGGTGCAAGATGCGCTTTACGGTGTTTGCGTATCGTACTTGCCGTAAGGTACGTTGTTTCTGCTGCTATTACAAGCAACGTCATAATAATGAGTATTTCCATATACTTCTTTCTATTGCCGGAGGTAATCGATGAGCGCAGCGCGCACATCACCTACTGGCGTAATAAATGTATTCTTTTGAGCTTGTTTCGGTGCAACAGCACGTTTAAACCCAAGTTTCTTTGCTTCTGCGATGCGTTTATCGGTTCCAATAACCGAACGGACTTCTCCGCCAAGACCAACCTCGCCAAAGACAACCGTCTCGTCGTCAATGCGCTTCCCCGCAGCTGCGCTTGCAATAGCCATACATATTGCAAGGTCTGCCGCTTGGTCTACAAGCTTTAAACCGCCTACTACGTTGATATAGATATCTTTATCGGATAAATTCAGTTTCGTGCGGCGCTCAAGCACCGCAATGAGTAGGTTGAGTCGGTTAAGATCAAATCCGCTCGCAGTACGCTTAGGATACCCGAAACTCGTCGGATTGACAAGCGCCTGTATCTCAACAAGCAGCGGACGCGTTCCCTCGAGGGTCGCCAAAACGACAGAACCATCCGCCGATTGCCGTTCGGCAAGGAGTGCCGCTGAAGGGTTTTCAACGACCCGAAGCCCCTGCTCGTACATTTCAAAGATAGCCGCTTCACTGGTCGCACCGAACCGGTTTTTTGCCGCGCGCACTACCTTAAACCCACCATAGCGGTCGCCTTCAAATTGCAGCACGACATCGACGAGGTGCTCGAGTACTTTCGGGCCCGCGATACTTCCCTCTTTTGTCACATGACCCACGAGTATAACGGCCGAGCCAGCCACTTTAGCCGAACGAATCAGCACATTGCTACTGTTAGTAATTTGGCTTACTGTACCGGGTGCACTCGTCATTTCATCAACCGAAACAGTCTGAATAGAGTCGACCACTACCAGCGCATAGCTACCCTCTTGTATTGTTGCGGCGATATCGTTTGCACTTGTCGAAGCGGCGAAGTCAAGCTGCTCCGAAACATCAGCACCAAGCCGAGAAGCTCGAAGTGCTACCTGATGCGCCGACTCTTCCCCGCTAATATAGAGTACTTTCTGCCCCTTGGCGATATTCGCCGCCACTTGAAGCAATAAGGTACTCTTACCAATGCCCGGCTGACCCGCAAGAAGCGTCACCGACCCCGGAACAATGCCCCCACCTAAAACAACATCAAGATCAGCAACACCCGTACCAATACGCTTCGACGACGCTGTATCTGCCTTTGCCGCCTTAATTGGTTGCACCAGTAGCTTTTTACCGCTCTGTCCAGCCTTTGCTACCGTTGACTGCGCAGTTGAAGCCGCTTCTTGTTCAACAAGCGTGTTCCATTCGCCGCAATTTTCACAGCGCCCCATCCACTTACTATAGGAAGCGCCACATTGTTGGCATATAAATTGTGTTTTCACCTTCACCATCTCTACTTAGTATAGCACCCGCACGAACACTAAAGCGACGGTGTTTGCTCAATCTGCTTGAAGCTATCGATACTATCGTTCAACACTTCAATCTGCCCAGCAATGGTCCGGTACTCATCGTATTTTGCGGTGTACTGCGCAATGGTCTGGTTAATCGCCTCTCGCTGCGCATCCAGTGTATTCGAGCGAGCTACTAACGCCGCACGCTCTTGGTTGAACTGTGCGATCGAGGTAAAACTTCCGTTCTGTGCCCGTGTATTAAACGACTGTATATCTGAAGCGAGCGTATCGGCTGCCGCATCATAGCTCGCGCTCTTCGTTTGAATTTCAGTAGAGAGCGTCTTCATCTCTTTATAAAGCGTGTCAGCGCGTCCATATAGCTCTCGATATACTCCATAGTACTGTTCGTGAAGCGAAAGTACCTTAGCACGGTTAAAAAGTTTAGCGTAATACGATTCGAGCGGTTCGCCTAAGTTTGAAACTTCCGTCCCCAATATTGAATGGAGCTCATTTGTGAACTCACCTGGCTCTGTGCGCTCGTAGTACTGCATACGGTTCTTTAGCTCGGCACTCGCATACTTGTCGTAGGCAGCGCGAAGCTCCACTCCAAGCTTCTCCTGCTCAGTATCACTCAAACGAGCCCACGCTGCATGAAGCATTTCGTGAACCGCTGTCACCTCTTCCATGCCGCGAAGCTTCTCGTTGATTATATCGTAAATGTAGATACGCCCTACCGACGTGTAACACCCCAATATCGGGCTTCCCATCTCTTGGCGGGGACAAAGCAGATTAAACTCGGCCTGTCCTTCAATCGATGGTTTTGTCGCATAAAACAAGAATTTACCACGTGGCGTGAGTGCAGCAGCATCACTTATCGTACTTATTGCGCTAGAGGGTGTATATGACCACACCGAAACTTGGTCGGTGATATACTGACGATGCAGAAAAAGTACCAAAGCAAGCGCGACAATAGCCCCACTCACCACGAAAGCGATACTTGAGCGTAGTCGACTAGCCTTCTTGCTCGACATGGAGGTGTATAGCCCCTTTCCGCGCTGCAGCTCTTAGTACGGTACCCTTTTCATATTCGCCCCGCAAAATACCCTCGGCAATTTCATGCTCAAGCATGTCCTGCATAGTGCGGCGAAGTGGTCGTGCTCCGAATTTTTCATCATGCCCCTCGGAAACGATGAGCCGCTTCGCAGAAGCGTCAACAATTAAATGAATTCCCTTTCGCACTAAACGCTCTTGTAATTCGACAAGGAGCGTATCGAAAATCTTGCCCACTTGCTTTC
>Ga0172382_10005269_pt1 | contig 19383 bp, 20 predicted proteins | sample Leawel138RmetaG_FD_122245 | JGI IMG/M metagenome (GOLD analysis project Ga0172382, IMG submission 122245) | Leachate microbial communities from a municipal landfill in Southern Ontario, Canada - Leachate well 138R metaG | ecosystem: Engineered > Solid waste > Landfill > Unclassified | place...
CCCGCACGTCCAGACCCTCCTTCTTCTTCTTGATCAGCATATCGCAGAGAGCCTTACCATCCTCGCCGTTCAGCAGATAGGTCTCGAACAAGATGGACTCTTTGGCCGCGGCCAGTGTTTTCACCACGTCGGCGGTGAAGGGTTTGTCGTCGAACAAAGGGGTGAAAGTACTGGTGGTCTGGCTCTCTGCTGGAGGGGCGTCGGCCCGAAGTTTTCCGCTGTAGGGAGACCCTTCCAGACCGGCCGTTTTCTTCATGGGAATGGTGGCCAGGTTTCCTCCGAAAGAAGCTACCGCGCCTCCAATTTTGGAGCCGGCCAGGGCACCCAGGGCAAGCCCAGCCAGAGCACCGGCCAGGGTGTGCTGAGGGAAGAAGGCCTGGGCCAGGCTGCTGGTAGCGGTGGCCCCAAGAAGTGCCCCCGCTGCTCCAGCGTGAAATTTGGCCGAATCGCGAAAGGCGCTCCGTGTGGTCAGAGCGTGGGTGTGGGCCCCCGCTTCCCCCCGGAAGCCGGCGACCCCCCCGGTGATGGCCGAGCCGGTGGCGAAGGCCGCAGCGGTCAGTCCAAGAGCCGGGCCCACCAGAGCCGTCACCGGGAAGGCGTTGCCCGGGATCACGGCGTCGGCCAATTGGGCGACGCCTGCGATCACTCCGGCACCTGCCACCGCGCCCGCGAGGGATCCGGCCGCTCCCGAGAGCGCACCGAGAGCGACTCTGGAACCTGCGCCGGTGGAAGACACGAAGGCATCACGGGCTTCACTCTTGATCCGAGTGTTGAGGGCCTCCTGCGATTTTTTGGTAGCCCCGAGTGCGGGTCTAATATGGGTGGATTGGATGTTCATCGATTACGATTACCTTGGTTGGATTTGTCGTCTGATAGTGGTTGTGAACAGATTGGTCTATGATGGTGATGGCTGGGGGCGCAGGCTTTTTTTCTTCTTTTTTCTCAGGAACTTCCGGTTTGGGAAGCTCCTCCTGGCTCTGCATAAAGTAAAAGGTGTTCAGTTCGTCGGAGTTGTGAATTTTGGAGCCTCTGCCCTGATCGGAAAACCAGGAGATCTTGCCCAAGATCGGTACGTTGATAGAACGAGCCCTGGACTCTTGAAAGACAACCTGTTCATCGTTGAGAACCTTTTCCAGCGCCTCCACCGCGCTGACCGGGGTTCCTTTCAGAGAGGTCCGGGCCGACTCGTATCCACCGCTTATTCCTCCGATAGCCGCGCCCATGGCGGCCGCTCCGGTCAGGTAGTTCCAGTCTCTCAATCCGAAGGCCAGGATGGCCCCGAAGGCCCCGGCCAGGGCACCGCCCACGGCAGCCCCGGTCAAGGCCCCTTTGCTGGTATGCTTGGCCACCCGCAACACGGCGTTGGAGTCGTCCTTCTGGTAAAACCGCCACGGATAAGCCGAAGAAACGGTCTTTTCGGTGAAGTAGGAAAACTGTCGAGCCACCTTGGCAGTTTCACTGGTCGGTTTGATTTTTTCCGACGGATCATACATTTGATGCAAGAGCTTGAGTTGAGCGAAATTTTCCACCACGATCGGCTCGCCGAATTTCACCGACAGTCCCTGGCTTCCCGCAGAAACCTGGGTGGTCTTGGAGTAATCGGCCACCTTGCTAAGACCGCCCATTCCGGCGTTGGTCATCGAACCCGCCGCTGCGATCGCCGTGATCGAACCGCTGGAGAGATCCAGTTGCAGGTCCCGCATGGGTTGCAGGAGGAGGGGTTCTCCTCGCTTCAAGCGCTGCAGTGCCTCCAGGTCAGAAACCGAGTCACCCTTTTTAAAGGAACCGTCCGCCATGGACCGGGCCTCATGGAGGCGCCAGGGGTAGCCTTTGTTCTGCATGGTCTGGGTGAAATGGCCCAGCATGTTGGCTGCTTCCAGGTCCTTCACGTTTTGGTACTCGGGCGAATCCAGGTGCACGTTCAGCTTGTCGTACCTGGGCCGAAAAGTGTCAAGAATGCCCCGGTCGGCCGGTCTTTCGGAGCCGGGCTGAGAGGGAGCCTGGCGGGGGCCGGTCCTGATCGGTCTGGTAGAGGTGATCTGCATAGGGATAGCTTAGAGGGTGATCCTGAAAATTGTTTGAAAAAATGGTAGGTATGGCAATGAACGAAGCACAACCGACGCTCCTTTTGGTGGATGACGAGCCCTCCATTCTGGACTACATCAGTCTCGGCCTGAAGTACGAAAAGGTGCCTTATCTCACCGCCGGCGACTGCGCCCAGGCGGAAAAAGCGCTCCGAGAAAACAGCGTGGACCTGGTGGTGCTCGACCGCATGCTGCCGGACGGGGACGGTCTGGAGTTGTGCCAGAAGATCCGCGAACGATATGAAATCCCGGTTCTCATGCTGAGCGCCCTGGGCGAGGTGGAGGATCGGGTCGAGGGCTTAAATTCCGGGGCCGACGACTACCTTCCCAAGCCGTTCCAATTCGCCGAGCTGCTCGCCCGGGTACGAGCGCTCCTGCGCCGACCAAACGCCTCTCCCCCCAAGGCGACCGGCAAAGAGTTGAATTCCGGAGCACTGCGCATCCTGCCCCAGCAGCGACGGGTCTATCTCTCTGCTGAAGAGATCGAACTCACACCTAAGGAGTTTGACCTGCTGCATTTTCTGGTGGGACAGGAAGGGCGGGTTTTTTCCAAAGAAGATCTGGTTTCTCATCTCTGGGGCAGCGACTTCGACGGATTCACCAACACCGTGGAAGTGCATATCAGCGCCCTGCGGCAGAAGCTGGGCGATGAAAAGCGTCGCATGATCCGAACCGTACGAGGGGTAGGCTACGCTTGGGAGGGGTAAAGCTCAGACGGATTCTGACTGGCGGTCTGGTGCTGATCCTTTTTTTGTCTCTCATCATAAGTGCTCTCGGGGTGTCGGTGCTGGTACGCGGGTACCTGTGGAACCGTGCCAAGTATGAGACCGAGGTCGCGGCCCGGGGAGTGGAGCGCTTCCTGACCTCCCAACCGGAACGAGATCGGGAGCGGCCCAACCCGCGCTGGGAGAATCGCCCCGGCAACCGGTTCATCGGTCGAGTCCTAAGACGCTTCAATCGGGGACCCGGACAGTTGCTGCTGATCAAAGACGGGCAACTGGTCAACGACCAGGAAGATGAGGCAGAGCAGGACTGGTCGCCCCTGGTACCTGTTTTACGAACCGGCCTTCATGTCGAAGAGTTCGAGGGAGAGAAATGGATGGTCCTGGTACGGGAGGTGGAAAGCGCCCACGCCGAACGATTCGCCGTGGTCAGGCCCTGGTCACCCTCCCTCAAGGTGGTACGTACCCTGATCTTGTATCAGATTCTGGCTGCGGCCGTGGTTTTGCTCCTGGCCCTGGGGGCGGTCACTCTGTTTGCCCGGCGCCTGGCCAGGCCCCTGGAAGAGCTCCGGAAAAAGACCAGGGCGGTGGGCCGAGCTCAGATCGAAAACCTGTCACCGTCCATGGTGTTGGAGATTTCCGATCTTCAGACCTCGTTCTTGGACATGAGCCAGCGGGTGGAAGAAGCCATGGCCAGTCAACGCCGCTTCATAGCCGACGCTTCCCACGAGCTCAAGACCCCCTTGACCGCCATCTCGGGGATGCTGGAGTTGCTGAAAAACACCCCCGACATGGAGCCCGAAGACCGTAACCAGGCACTGCGGGTAGCCAAAAAAGAGGCCGATCGGATGGAGTCGCTGATCGCTGACCTTCTACTCCTTTCCCGAGCCCACGCCCGACGCTCCGGAGACCAGGTGGAAGTACGGCTTTCCGAAGTGGTGAATGAACAGGTGGAGACGTTGAAACTGCTCTTTCCACAACAAGAATTCAAGGTTGACGGCGCTCTCGAAATGAAGCACCCGATCAACCCGGCTGCCTTCACCCGGATCGTTCGCAACCTTTTGGAAAATGCCGCCCGATACGCCGGCGAGGGACCCATCGAGATCGTCTTGCAGGAGACCGATCAGGAGAAGATCGTCTCGGTCAAGGATCACGGCCCCGGCATCCCCCAGGACAAGCTCGACCAGCTTTTCGAGCGCTTCTACCGGACCGACGGAGGCCGGGCTCGCAGCGACGGAGGCCATGGTTTGGGGCTTGCCATCGTGAAGGCCTTAGTGGAGGAAGCAGGTGGAAAGATCGGTTGCCGGAGTGTGGAAGAGAACGGTTCCGAATTTTTGGTCACCTTTAAGAAACCTTAAGATTGCCCTGAGACACCCCTCAGGATGTCATCCTATACTGGCGCCAGAGGCAAATGAAAGGAACATTGACCCGAATGAAACCAAACAACTTTTTCAAACTTCTTACCGGACTCATCGTGAGCTGCAGCCTGCTGCTGGCTGCCCCCGCCCTAGCTGAACGGGGTGAGGGGAAAGGAAAGCGAGGATTCAATCCGGAGCGGATGATGGAGAAGATGAGCGCCGAGCTCGATCTGACCGCCGAACAGCAAGCCCAGATCAAGTCTATCTTCGAATCGCGCAAGACCAAGTTCACCCAACTCCGTGAGCAGATGAAGACCACCTTCACCGACGAGCAACGCGCGGCCATGAAAGAGATGCGCAAAAACCGTAGGGCCGCCGGCGAGCGTCTTAGCAAAGAAGAGCGCCAGGCCAAATTTGCCGAAATCGGAATTTCCGAAGGACAAATGCAACAGATGAAAGCCCTTCGCGAACAGATGAGGGCCGAGCGCGAGGGTATCAAGAGTGAAATCTCCGCCGTCCTCACCTCTGAACAGCAAGCCAAGCTGAAAGAGATGAAATCTAAGCACCAAGGCAAGCGCAAGTTTCGTGGCAAGCGCGGCCATAAAGGCAACCACACCTCCAAATAGGTCATAGGATCGTCACCAGGGAAGTCCGGAATCGGGCTTCCCTTTTTTCTTTTCCGGAGAGTGGAAATAAAGTGTTCCATCTCGGCGACAGGTCCTTTGAAAGCAATCAGGAGGATAACCATTTATGAAAAAGCTCTTTGCATCCATCTTACTAACCGCCGGCTTAGCCCTACCCCTGGCGGCTGATTCCGGTGACGAACTCTCAGAATTTCGCGAAGCGTTAGCCAGAACCGCCGCCATGGTATCCGACCAGACAGCGCAGGGATTAGCGGCCAACCACGATCTCCGCATTGTCAACGTAACCTGGGAAGACACCGGGCGGTACAAAGGCTCTTCGGTGGGGCCGAATATCAGCGACATGACCCTGCAGACCCAGAGCCGCCACCCCTTGTTCGATCAGCTCAGTCTGACCTGTTTGCCCGTCATCCGCTACGACAACTTCAGTGACAAGACAGCCGACGTTTCGCTGGATGACTTCTTTCTGTTGGTGGGCAATGAAAAGGGTGAAGAGAAGCGCCGGGTGAGCCTCCGCCAATATCTGGAGTCTCCCCGGTCCTATATGAGCAACCCGGAATCCTGGGCCGGCCCCAACAATTCACTACTGGCCGAGCGCGACAGCCACGCACTGGTCAGTGCCCAGGCTTGCTTTTTGCCCATCCCGAAGGGCGGTGAGGTCACTTTCAATCCGGTTCTCTTCAACTATCAGTCTATTCAAAAAGATCCAGCGGTTCTGACTATTCTGGCCACCCGTGAAGGCACCAGTATGACCGTCATTGACAATAAAAGGGACGGCTTCGAGGCAGGAGCCACCTGGGGCCAACGCCTCTTTTTCAACCAGAACGGAGAGCGTGCCAGCCTGACCGGCACCCGCCTGAGTGACTTCGACCCTGAACCCGGCGAAGCGACGACCCCTTCAGTGGAAGCAGCCAAGGAAGAGGGACTGAACATGGTATTGATGATTCAGGTTCCACTCAAACAGAAAAACCCCATGCGCTTCGCCCCTATGATGGCCACTGCCGATTCCTCGGCCTACATGTACAAATCATCCCGGAGCTCGGTGGAAAACGCGGTGATCGGTCACGGTGAAGCCGAGGGTGAGTTTACCGAGGTTGATGGTCTGGAGATCGAGCGGGATCCGCAGTTCCCGGTGCGGGTCACCGTACAGTTTTACAAAGCCACCGACAACGGGGTAGTCAACGAGCAGGACATGGCCGATATCGCAGCCCAGATCGAACGGGTCTACCAGGACGCAGATTACGTCGGAAGTCTGGTCACCGAGGGCACGACCGATCGACCCACCGAGTACGATGGAGCCAAAGAACAGCCTGCGGATTGGTGGTCGGAGTTTTATAAGCGGAGGCTGGAGGACGCGGGACAATCGAAATGGGATATCTGGGAACTGTTCGACTCCCTGGGACTAATTGACTCAAGATTGAAGGATATCGAGGGACCGGAACAAGAATGATAGCGCTCAATAAGGAGACGACATGAAAAAATACCTGGCTTTATCCATCCTCTTTTCAGGCTTACTACTCTTTCAACCCGGTCCCAGCGAAGGCTGTATCGCCATCCCCACCCGGCCGGACAACAGCCCGGTCGAAATGGCCCTACCGGAGCAGCGGGCCTTTCTCTATCGTCAGGGAGAGATCGAACACATGATCCTTTCGGTGCAGTACAACGGAGCCACCGAGGAGTTTGCCTGGGTCATACCCACCGAGAATCGGGCCAGGGTCGATGTGCAGCCGGGGGCCCCCTTCCACGAACTCTGGAAGGTGACCACCCTGAAGCCGGAACTCCAAGTAACCCGGGCGGCCGAAGGCGCAACCCAGCGGACCAAGTCGCCCGGGGGTGTGGAGGTCTTGGAGAGAAAGATCGCCGGTCCTTACGACGTGGCGGTGCTCAAAGCCAGCGATAGCGGCGGGCTCTACAAGTGGCTCAAGGACAACGGCTTCGGTCTGAACCAGAACACCCGTAACGCCCTGGACGACTACGTCAAGAAAGATTGGTACTTCGTGGCTGCCCGGATCCGGCCCGATAAGCGAGGAGCCTCGGAGGGGGCTTTGAAAAACGGCACCATCGCGCCCTTGCATATCGCCTACAAGGCCAAGGAGTTGAGCTATCCTCTACGGGTGACCGCGGGCAACCCCGGCACCTCGGAGATTGAACTTTTCGTCCTGACCGACTCCCCTCCCCAGCACGCCGGCTTGAACTCCACCACCTTTCGCCTCACTCCCTCCGGCAAGAGTGGGTTCAAGATCGACGGGCCAGCCAATCGCATGTACACCCAAGGCGATTTTCCCACCCTTCGTAGCCTCATTCCTAAAGGCGGCACCCTGACCAAGTACAGCGGCCGCATGGGTACTTCGCAACGGCAACGAGATCTGGTCTTTGACCGCCTGGCTGTTCAGAAGAAACATCCGGGAGGTTGGATGCTGCCGGGCTACTGACCTAAAACATGAGCGGCCGCCCGCAGCGCCAGTGCAGCCACCGTGAGGGTGGGCGGGGCGCTTCCGGTGGTGGGAAAGACTCCGCTGCCCAACAGATAAAGGTTGGGGTGGTCGTGGCACCTCAGGTCGCGATCGACCACCGACTCTTTCGGATCCTGCCCCATCCGGGTGGTACCCAGCAGGTAGGCCGGGTCGGTGGCCAGGGCGTGCTGCTGCTCCTCGCCCTTCAGGTGCTCAAAGATATACTCGTGAAACTCCCGGGCCTTCTGCAAGCCCCGGGTGGTGTATGAGCGGCTCTGGAACCTCACCGCGGGCCGAGGCATTCCCGCGGAATCGAGCCAGTCCGGGGCCAGAGATATGCGGTTCTCGGGGTCCGGGAGGTGCTCACAGGTACTGACCAGAGCCACCTGCCGGCTCACGTGGTCCCTCACGGCCTCTCTGAGTTCCTTACCCTTCTTGCCCTCCCGAATAAAGCGTGAGGCCACCTGATCGGGCCCGAACTGAGGCCATCCGTCGGTGGCAATGGTGCAGAGGAAACCCGCACTCTCAGCACGGGACGCCCCGCCGCGAGCAGAAAAAAATCCCGAGGTAGCCTGGGGCGCGCGGTACGGATAGACCGGCTCAGGCGAGAGGCACCAACTCATCTGGGCACTCGCACCCATGAGGTTCCGCCCCACCTGGCCCGAACTGTTGGCCAGGCCCGACAGTAACAGCAACCGAGCGCTCTCCACCGCGTGGGCGGCCACCACGATGCAGTCGGCGATCAGCGTTCTTGACCCCTGCGGGGTGAGGTACTCCACTCCCGCAAGCTTAGACCCGGGTCCTTTCAGCAGGCGAATGACCGGCACATCGTGCCTTATGAGAGCTCCGGCTTCTACGGCTTTTTGTAGATGAACCGTGGCGTCGTACTTGGCACCGATGGGGCAGATAGGGATGCAACTCGCACTCCCGCAACAGCGCGGCCGCCCCTGGTGCGGTACCGAATTCCTGGCCTGGGGAAGAGGCTGCGCTCGAAACCCGGCCGTAGCAAGAGAGCGGTTCACGACCTGGTCTACCACCGCTTGCTGCAACGCCGGCATCGGGTAACTCGCCGAGCGCCAAGACCCCAGATCGTCGGTGGAATCACCCGCCACCCCCAATTCTCTCTCCGCTTCGCAATACCACGGCTCAAGCTCGTCGTAGCCCAGCGGCCAATCCACTCCCACCCCGAAGCGACTCTGCAACTCGAAATCCTCTGGGAGCAAGCGCAGGGCGGTACCCAACCAGTGCCAGGTTGTCCCCCCCAGTAGGCGCTGATAGATCCCCGTGAAGAGTTCGGGACCCTGCTGCCGAAAGTGCGACTCCCAATCGTTGAGCCTGGGGCTCGGGGCTAGTTCGGACTCAGGATAAGGAGAGTGCGGCAAACGTTGAATCTCGGAGCGAAACTTTTCCACTGCCTGCAGGCGATCCACCGGAGGCCCCGCTTCCAGGATGATGACTTCGTTGCCGGCCGAAGCCAGGCGCCAGGCCACTAGGGCTCCGGCTACCCCGGCCCCCACCACCACGATCTTCAAAGGCGCCCCCAGGGAGCACCGCAGTAGGTCGGAGGCTTGCTGAAATCGATACTCTTCCAGCCCAGCGCATCCTTGTAGGCAACCGCTTCCGAGCCGGTGTGGGTGGGGCGAACACCGCTATACCAGAGTTCGGTCAAGCGGTAGGTCAAGTCCAACATCCCGGGTTCCTTCAAGAGACCGGAAGCCTCCAGCTTCTGCACGCCGGCAGGTCGACCCACCGAGCTCAGCAAGCGTTGCAAAGAGCCTGGCTCGGAGGCCTCCAGGGAAACAAAATAGAGCCTGCCCAGATTCGGATCCAACTCCTCTACGGCGTAGCCGCAGAGTTCAGCCGATAGAGCAAGGAAGCTCTCGAGCTCCGATGAGGCAACTTCCGATGAGGCCGGGAGCGGCCCGACCAGCAGCAAGCAACCGGCAACCTGTAGAAATCGGCGCCGACTGAAATGGCTCACTGAGGTGGAAGGGGAGCGCCTCCAGAGCGTAATCGGTGCCGCTCCATCTCTTTCTTGCGACGCCAATCAGAATAGGCAGAGGGCCAACTCTCGTTGGGTAGCACCAGCGAGACGCTCTTCTCATCCAGGTTCTCCAGCCGGACCGCGTTCTTCTTACCGGTGGTCCAGAAATAGAGAGCTTCCAAGAATACGGTAACAAAAATGATGAAAACCGGAAGAAGCAGATTGCCGGGCGCCTTGTCCGAGTGAGCCGCCAGCACGTAGACAAGAGAGAGCACGGCAACCAGTCGAAGGCTCAGCCAGATGTTGGAGATGTTTTGCTCGTAAACGAAACCATCCTTGCATCCGTTGCAACTGAGCACGGTCATGTCGTAGCGCTTGGGCGTGAGAAACTTGCCGATGATTCCGAGCATGCCCAGGGGGAAAACGATCTTGCGTGCCGTGTACGGCACTTTGGTCTCGGCCTCTTTCGCTCCACAGATCATACACAGCGAGGGGACGTCTCCCGTCTCAAGCTCTTGCTTTTGAATCTTGACTACACCTGGCATTGCGCCTCCACACTCTTTATTCAGGATCCAGTTTTCATCTCCTTGCCGACAACTCGCAGCATGCGCCCCTACCCCAAGGCTAGATAGGACTCAGCCAGGTCGTACCCACTGAAGTACGCACCGTCCAAATTGGGTGTATTGCACCAGTCTCCGGCTATTCCGAGCCCCAGCGAATCCACGTACCGGTGGGTGGAATCAGGCACCATACCAGCGTAGGCAAATCGCCACCGGTGGGCTCGGCAATAAGCCACCGGAGGAAGCTCCACCGGTGAAAGTGGAGCGAAAGCCGAGAGCATGTCGCTTGCGATCTGCTCGGGAGCCTCGGTCAGGTGCGCCCTGCTCCACTCTTCAGTGGCGTGCAGCACCCAGCACTCCCCGGGGGCCCGCGCCGGCTTGGAGGAGTCGCGGCAGACCCAGGCCAGAGGCCCGTTTCCCACAAAGGCGGCTTCATAATCCACCATCACTTCCTCCTCGAACTCCACCATGGTGGCAAGACAGGGGCGTCCTTCCACCCTTTCAAAGACTGAGCGGAATTCTTCATAAGGGGCCAAAAGTTGTTCGGTCTGCCCGGTTGGGCAGGTGACCAGCACGGTCTCAAACGGACCGGCGGATTGATTGCGCTGGCCGATGATAAACCACTTCCCTTTCTCCCCTGACACATCGAGGGCTTTAAACCGGCATTGTATCTCCAGTCCTTTTGCCAGTTGGGTAGCCAGTGAGTTCATGGTGGGTACCGCCACATGCCATGAGGTGGTGTCGATCTTTTTGCGTTGGGGGAGTTCCAGAGCATTGGCCCGCCAGGGTACGATCACCCCGGCCTTTCGCCACTCCGAAAAGAGCACCGCCGCTCGGCGCGAGTGAGGTTTCAAGTACTGAGCGCCGTAGTCGAATTGACGACCGTGATGCTTGCGGGTCGCCAGTCTGCCACCGGGCCGTCGCCCTTCCTCGAAGACCGCCACGGACTCCCCCGCTTCCTGGAGTCGCCGGGCCGCCGACAATCCCGCCAGGCCCGCTCCGATTACCGCGACCTTGGCGGTTATTCCTGAGCCAGCCATCGGCACAGTTCCCCTGCTGCGTAAGTGATGATGAAGTCTGCCCCGGCTCTCTTGATGGAGGTGAGAACCTCCGTCATCACCGCTTTCTCATCGATCCACCCCAGGCGACCCGCGGCCTTGACCATCGAGTACTCCCCGGAGACGTGATAGGCGGCCAGGGGATAGTCGAACTCTCGCCTCAAATCGGCCAGCACATCCAGGTAGGAAAGCGCGGGCTTGACCATGAGCATGTCCGCTCCTTCCTGCACATCCAGCCTGGCCTCCCGCAGCGCCTCCCGGCGGTTGGCCGGGTCCATCTGATACCCCTTCCGGTCCCCTTTACCGGGAGCGGAATGGGCAGCCTCTCGGAAAGGTCCGTAGAACGCCGAGGCGTACTTCACCGCGTAGCTCAAGATCGAAACATTGGGAAGGTTTGCCCGCTCCAGGGTGTTACGGATCGCTCCGATCCGACCATCCATCATGTCGCTGGGTGCCACCACATCGGCCCCGGCCAGGGCGTGAGACAGAGCGGTGAGAGAGAGGCGTTGAAGGGTGGTATCGTTGACCACCTCCCCTTCCACCAAATCGCCACAGTGACCGTGGCTTGTGTACTGACAGAGGCAGACATCGGTCATCACCACAAGCCCTGGAAACTCAGCTTTAAACGCCCGACAAGCCCTCTGCACCGGTGCCTCAGGATTCCAGGCCTCGGAACCCTCCTCATCCTTCTGGTCGGGCAACCCGAAAAGGATGATGCTGCGCAAACCCAGGCCCACCAGCGGACGAACAAACTCTAAAGCGCGATCAACAGAATGGTGAAACACTCCGGGGAGAGCGGATATCTCCTCCTCCTTGTTTTCACCACTGACGACAAATAGCGGTAAGACAACATCGGCCGGGGTGAGTTGAGTCTCTCTCACCAGGTCGCGCATCCCCGCACTAACTCTCAACCTACGAGGTCGGTGTTGCGGAAAGAACATAGGTCCTCACTTCCTGAGTTCGCAGGCTAGACCTTTCCCTTTTAAAAAGAACCGCCGCCCTTTTTGTCCTCTTCCTTGGGACCTTCCTTGCTGCTTCCGCTGAGCCGCGCCTGAGCGGCCTGCTCCTTCTCGGTGGCTTCGGCGGCGATCTTCTTATCGGCATCCGAGAGCGGCGCCAACTGGTTTCCATCCGGCGCCAGGGCGGCCGCCCGAACCTGCCTCATCTTCTTCACGGTTTTATCGTCGTCGTCAGTGATGCCGGTGTCGATCATCACCTTGCCCGACTTCCGGTATTCCGCCCCGTCTTCTCCGACTTCTGTTTCATACAGGGGTTGACTGCGCGCCAAATCGGCCGCGACCGAGTGGTGGTCCTCTTCGTGCTTGGTCAGCGCCTTGTCGAATTCGCGCTTCTTCTGCACGCTCCTGAGTTGATCGGTGCTCAGCTCTTCCAATTTGGACTGTTTGGTCTGGATCCGGTCGTTGCCGCCAAAGTTGCTCTTCAGGCCTTCAAGGAGATCCTTCCGTTCACCGGTTGGTTCAGGTTTCTTGGCCTCACCGGAAATGACCGAGCCGTCCCCTCGGGCCGGCCCTCCAGACTGTGGAGACTCCTGGCTTTTTTGAGGTTTGGCCAGCCCCGCAAAATTCGGGCCCACCTGGGTGTTGTTGCGTGCATCGATGGTACTCATACCACCAGTCTAAGGCATCCATAGGAGCGGTGCGAGCCTTCAATTGTTACGTTTATTGGCAACATGTTGCCAATTCGAACCAGACCCGTTAACAAAGAGGCTAACAGCTTCCCTGGCGAAAAACAGCACAACATGAATACCGGCCGCATTTTCACGCTCATTCTTGTCCTATTTTTGCTCCAGGGAACGGGCGCCCAGACCCCGGCCGAATTTCAAACCTTTGCCGAAGAGTCGCTCTACGATGTGTGGTACGGGATCTACGCGGGTGGTCAAAAGCTCGGCTACTACCACCTCGCCTCTGAAATCTCCGACGACGGCCGCCACTACGTGGTGAACGAACAGATGGTGGCGATTTCCACTTTCGCCGGTGAACGCTCGGAGGATCGCTCGGAACTGACCATCTCCTACTCGCTGCAAGACGGAATGATCTCCTCGTCCAGGCTGCTCGAAGCAGGGGGCGGTGAGGAACTCTTGATCACCGCTGAACGCTTGGGAGACCAACTCAGGCTGACCGCCCACACCGGTGAGCGCCCGGAACTTCGCACCATCGACATGCCTCAAACCTCGCTCGCTCGAGAGATGAGATTTGTCCGCTGGATGAGAGAGGCTCGAGAAGGCGAGGAGTTTGAATCCTTCTCCCTGGACTGGAGCAAGGACCCGGTGGATATCCCTCAGACCTTCATTTTCAAAAGTCAAGAAACGACTTCCGACAACGGTGCTGCAACCATCCTCTATAATCTCCAGGAAAGGTCGTTCGAATTGACGGAGGAGAGCCAGTACGACCATCGGGGAGTGCCGGTCTGGCAAAAGGTCGGGAGCCTGCTTGAGATCAAGCGAGAGCCTGCAGAGATGGCCACCCAGATGGGAGATAGACCGGTGGAAATCCTGGTCCAAACCACCGTGAAGTCTGATGTAAAGCTGGGAAAGCCGCCCCTCTATGAACTCGTCTTGCAAGCCGAGGGACTGGGGGACTTCAGGTTTCCCGAAGCCACCTATCAGCAGGTCCGCTACCTTCCCAATGGGCGCGCCGTGCTTTCCATTACTCCGCCCCAAGAGAAGCCCGAGCCCGAGCCGCTGGAAGACCGTGAGAGGTATCTCAAGGCCACTCCCAGCTTGCAGTCGGAGGCTCCGGAAATAAAGCAGTTGCTCGACTCCCTCGAACTGGCCGATCTGAGCGAGAGACAAGCCGTGGAGAAACTCACCCGATGGGTCTACAGCAATCTAGAAAAAGTTAGCAACGTCAACGCCGGGACTTCGCTCTCAGTGTTAAAGAACCGGGCCGGGGACTGCACCGAACACACCCTGCTGCTCACCACCTTGCTCCGAGCCGCCGGCCTCCCCGCACGCGAGATCAGCGGCCTGGTCTATACCAACGATGCCCTCCAGGTCTTCGGCTATCACGCCTGGGTGGAGGTCTACCTGGATGGAGGCTGGTTGGCGGTGGACCCCACCTTCGGTCAGGTCCCGGCCGATGCCAGCCATCTGTTGCTGTCTCGAGAAGACAGCCTGGCAGAACTCCAGATTCTAGGGACTCTGAAACTTCGCGTGGAGCGAATGAGGTCGAAGACCCGGCGATTCTCTCAAAGGGCCTGGACCGGCTATCACCTCCAGGGGGTCTTGATGGTGGCCCTGGTGGGCGCCATGGGGGTCGGCGTCTCTAAAGCTCCCAGGACGCAACTATTTTGAGCGGCCTCGAGACTTGCGCTCCGGCTTGAGCCCCTGCCAGTCCGGGCGATCTTGATGAAAATCGTTGACCAACGGATTGGTGGTGGCGGTCAGGATGTGCTCCCACCGAACCAGGATATGATACGGGATCAATCGCCCTTCGGTGTTGGGCTCCATGACCGCCTTGGCCGGCTCGAACCAGATCCCCACGGCCTCCCGGCCCACCACTCGGCCCATAACCTCGATGGGATCGTTGAGGGCCGTAAAACCCCGGGGCGCGTACTCATAAAGCTTCTCCGGTCCGTTGACTGTGAGCACACAATACTTACCCATCAGATGGCCAAAATCGGTGCGCACCGAGCGGAGTTTAGAGATCAGTTCGGTGAGATCGTCGTTCTGCACTAAAAAAAGCATTCAAACATCCCGGGCTTAATCCCGCCCTGATGACCCAGTCGAGTTCTAGAATTTTTTCTCAGTCATACCTTTTTCCCAAGATTCGGGTTAGAATAGTTTCGATGTTGACCGACTCACACTGCCATCTAGATCAGTTGCCTGCGCCCGGTGAAGCGCTCGAGAGGGCCCGCCGGGCCGGAGTGCATCGGGTGGTTGCGGTGGCCGAGGACGAGCGCTCCATCGATGTGATTCTACAGCTCAAGGCCCGCTATCCCGATCAGGTTCTGGTAGGGGTCGGTCTGCACCCCATGCTGGTTCCCCAGCGCTCTCGCGAGTCGGTTTATCAGGCCCTGGAAAAGGTCGAGATCACGGCGCCCCGGAGCGATGTCATCGGAGAGATCGGTCTGGACTTCAAGTACGCACAGAGTGGAGATGAGCAAAAGTTTCAAAGACAGATCCTGGACCGCCAGATGACCATCGCCGCGATCCACAAAAAGCCCATCAACCTTCACTCCCGATGGGCTCTTCGAGAAACCATGAACGCGGCCATCGAGTACACCCGCGACACCGGCCTGGGAGCCCAACTCCACTGGTTCACCCAATCCAAGAAACTGATCCGCCTGACCAACCGGGTGGGGGTCTACATCTCGGTGGGCCCGTCCATCCTGACAGACAAAGAGGCCCGCTCGGTGGCCGCCGGTATCGACCGTCATCTCCTACTTCTGGAAACCGACAGCCCGGTCGAGTTTGGAGAGGAGCCCGCCGAACCCAGTTGGGTCGCTCGAGTAGCCCGCGTTGTGGCCGAGTTGTGGCAGTGCGATCTGGACGAAGTTAGTCGCCAGACCGAAAAGAATTTTGAGCGCTACCTAGGACATTAGTTTCTTCTCCAAAATTCCCGACCATGGTTTTACGTCTCGCCGTCCTGGTTTTTTTTATCGCCTCGCTACTACCCGCGCTGTCTCAACCGCTCTCCAAGGAGCAGATTTTAGAGGCCCTACCTCGCTACGAAGCTTACGTGGAACAAGCCCGACAGGATTGGGACGTGCCCAAGGTGGCGGTAGCAGTCGTCTATAACGACGAAATACTCTGGTGGAAAGGCTTTGGGGAAGAGCCTCCTGATCAGGAGACGGTTTTTGCCATCGGCTCAACCACCAAAGCTTTTGCGGCGGCCACTCTGGCCATCATGGTGGACGAAGGTGGGCCCGGCTGGGACGCCAAGGTGGTGGATCATCTGCCCGGATTTGCCATGTACGATCCCTGGGTCACCCGGGAGTTCCAGGTAGACGACCTTCTGGCCCAGCACTCAGGAATGCCCCAACAGGTCCTCTCCGGACTCGGTGCCATGGGCTACTCGGCCGACCGGATCGTGAGCGCTCTTCGATGGGTGCAGCCGGTCACCAGCTTTCGCTCCCGTTTCGCCTACGTAAACTCCCCCCACTTGGTGGCCGGTAACCTGGTCGCGAAGTGGGCCGGGGCCGACTCCTGGGAAACCGTGCTGAAAAAGCGGATCCTCGATCCCCTCGGCATGAAGACCACCACCTGGACCCCCGAGGGGCTGGATGGAAACCCTAACAGCGCCACTGGTCACGCCCGAGTCAACGGCCAGATTCGCCCCATCACCGCCGGACCTTTTCCTTATGTCTTCGGACCAGCCGGCAATTTGAACTCCAACCTGTACGACCTGAGCCGCTGGGTTAGACTGCAGCTCAACAACGGAGAGTTCGAGGGCAAGCGGATCGTTTCAGAGCAAAACCTGCTGGTCACCCGCACCCCTCAGACCGTGCTGGGCCCCTCCATCTTCTACTGCATGGGTTGGCTCAACGTCGAGTCCCACGGCCATCCCATCAGTTGGCACAACGGAGGCACCCCGGGTCACACGACCTTCATCGGCTTGCAACCCCAGGACAAGCTGGGCGTGATCGTCTTGAGCAATCTCGGAGGCACAGAGATGCCCGACGCCGTGGGCTTGAGGTTTTTTGATCTCGTTCGGGAATACGAGGGACCCGACTACAACAAGCAGTATCTCAGCCGGCACAAGCCGCCCCAGTATCCCCCGGTCATTGAAAGGGGATTCCTACCAGAAATGGCCGGAGAGTACCATCACCCGGCCCTGGGGAAGTTCACCGTGGATCAACAACAGAAGGTGCTTTTTCACGACACCGGGCTGCAGGCGGTCATAGAACCCATCGGCCCCAACCTCTTCCAACTCAGAATGCCTTCCGGATGGCTCAGCGAAATCGGTTGGGCCAGGCTGGGCGAATTCCTCTACTCTCCTGCTGCGCAGGGGCAAGAAGCCTCGTTTACGGTGTCCATCGGTGAGCCCGGAGAGACCACGCCCTTCAAGGCTCACCGACTAAAATCTCAGCTTAGGTAAGGACCAGCTCTCCGGTCAGCGCTTTCTTGAAGTGCCGCACCAGGTCCATGGCTGAAACCACACCCACGACTTCCTCGCCGTCGACCACGAAGACCCGGTGAATGTCTGCCTCTTCCATGGCTTCGATCAGTTCTACCACCGAAGCGCTGGGTTCGATGGTGACCACGTGCTCGGTCATAAGATCGGCCACCTTGGCCGACTCCAACCCGGCCAGTTCGTGCTCCTCTTCGCCAAAGCTGGAGTCCATCTCACTGGGAACCGGCGGGTCGGATACGCCGGAGCCGATGTCGGTCCTCGAGACCACCCCTACCAGTCTTCCGTCGGCATCCACCACGGGCATCCCCGAAACCCCCAGCTCATCGAGCATCCGGGACAACTCACGAACTCCTGCCGTGTATTCAATCATCTTCACCGACGTGGTCATCACATCACGAACTTTCATTATCACTACCTCCAAAGCCATTCTGTTCGATCCTTAGCACCAGGAAACTGATCCTGATCAGGTTTCCAGAAGTCGAGAACATGAGGTAAACTCAGCGATGTGTCTGCCACCTCATATACCCGATACCGGGGCTCCTGCCACTGCGGCAGTCTTGCCGTAACCTATCGGACCGCTTGCGAACCTCTTTCCCTGCGGTCCTGCCAGTGTACCTTTTGCCAGCGTCATCAAGCCCGCTACCACTCCGACCCCCAGGGTACCGTGCGCTTCATTGTGCGGCGGCCGGAGGCTCTGCGGCGCTATCGATTCGGCGCCCGGACCATAGACTTCATCCTCTGTGGCGACTGCGGATGCTACCTCGGTGCCATGCAAGAGGAGCGTCTGGCCTGTCTCAATGTCAACAGTTGGCTCCATCCGGGCGAAGCCGTACCGGTGGATTTTGACCGGGAACCCCCGGAGCAACGACGGCAGCGTCGGGAGCGGGGTTGGTCGCCGGCCGAAGTAATTTACTGCGAGGCCAACAATCAAGAGCGAGCAGAACCTCTCTTAGAGGCCTACTTCCAGGAAATCGCGGATCTGCTGGGAGAGTTCGACCCGAACGTAGGCCCCAGCACGAGTTGGGAGGAAGTGAGCCCACCCAAAGGGGCCTTCCTGACCCTACACGATGAAGAGCAAACACTCGCCTGTGGAGGCTTGCGGACCCACGCCCCGGGGGTGGGAGAGCTCAAACGGATGTACATCGTGCCCCAGGCGCGTCGGCGTGGCCTGGGGCTGGACTTGCTGGAGGAGATGGAGCGTCAGGCTCGCCTGCTGGGCTTCCGGCGTCTGGTCCTGGACACCTCAGCCCGCCTGAAGGTTGCGATCTCTCTATACCTTGCAAACGGCTACACTGAGACTCCTCCTTACAACGACAACCCCTACGCCGAACGGTGGTTCTCCAAAGAGTTGTGAACAAATCCCCCAAAACTGTTTGCATTTTTGTAACACTCCACCCATAGTCGTGGCACCGAAATGCGTGAAGCTAGAATCAACAACGACTATAAGGAGTAACCTATGAACTTGAATATCAACGTAGGCAACCAGCGACCACAAGGACTCGGGTGCGGCGGCAAATGCGGCCGCCGGGGCAATCCGATGCTCGGATTGATGAAGCAGATGCTGAGACTCATGCAGCAGATGCTCAACGGCGGAGGTCGAGGCCAAGGCGGATGCCCGTGCCACGGCGGCTTCGGCCAGCCCAACGCCACCAACATCAATATCAACGTCGGCAACCAGTTCCGAGGTTACGGATTCTAGTTGAGCACCCTCTTCTCTCTCTGAAGAGCTCGGTTTCAAGGCCGGGCTTTTTTCGTTAGGTAAGGCTGGAACACACTGGAGCCCGGGGATTCAGTGCGGCAGTGCATGATGATGCAGTACCGCGCGGGGGCACCGCAAGTTTGCCGGCTCATTGAAGGACCAACAACCTACTCCCAGAAAAAAGACAGATGAATCTTTCTGACTTCCTGAAACTCAAGTGCACGGGTTGTGGCGCCGGGTTGGAAATCGTGAAGTTTCCAGCCTGCCGATGCACCCACTGCGGAGAAGCGAAAGAGTTCTTCCTTCCAGAACTCATGATGAGTGCCCCGACGGTGCGGGAACAGAATTTGGGAATCTCTGAATCGCGAGCCGTTCATCTGGGCAGATTGATTCTTAGAGGGTTGCAGGAGGAACGTCCCCAATTAAAATGGATACCGTTTTGGGTGCTCAACGGAGACCTCTCAGTGGTGTTTCGAACCAGCGTCGTGAAGCGCGCGCTCTTTGGCGACACCAATAGCATTAAAGAGACGGTGGTTGATCGACCCAATCAGCGAGTTTGCATTGCAGCAACCTCGACTAGGGCCTGTGGACATTTGGCATTCCGAGCCAAACTTGTTCATTTTCCACCTCCTGAAGCGAAATTTTCCTCAAATAGGTCCACTATTCCACAGAAAATTCCACTCCAGGAGGAGAAAAATGTCCTGCGTTTGGCTCGGAATGCCAAATGTC
>Ga0172382_10005270_pt1 | contig 19382 bp, 16 predicted proteins | sample Leawel138RmetaG_FD_122245 | JGI IMG/M metagenome (GOLD analysis project Ga0172382, IMG submission 122245) | Leachate microbial communities from a municipal landfill in Southern Ontario, Canada - Leachate well 138R metaG | ecosystem: Engineered > Solid waste > Landfill > Unclassified | place...
GAAGCCCCATGGCCGAGGCACTCCTTGCGCATCAGCTCGCAGGGAAAGGCGTCCGTGTCGAATCCGCCGGCATCGGTGCGCTGGTCGGACATGCGGCCGACCCCATGGTCCAGACGTTGATGCAAGAGCAAGGCATCGATATCACCACTCACCGCGCCAGGCAATTGAATGCGGAGATGATCAAGGAATTCGAGCTCATCCTCGTGATGGAAGCATGGCAACAAAAAGAAATCGAATCTGCCTTCCCGCAGGCGCGGGGCAGGGTACATCGGCTGGGGAAATGGTCCGACATCGAAATCCCGGACCCCTACCGAAAACCTCGCAACGCCTTCGAAGAAGCCCTGAAGCAGATTGAAACCGGACTAGACGATTGGAAGAAGAAGCTAGCCTTATGAAGCGGATAGCAGTCCTTGGAGGGGCATTGCTCCTCTCACTCCTCGGTGGCTGCGCCACCGGGCCTGGCATGTTCATGGACGAGTCGCGGCTCAAGCCCGCAGAAGTGGAGCCCGGCCCCGCACCCGCCGAGCCATTGCTGTATACCATCACGCCTGGTTTGATTGCAGAACAAAACGGCAAGGATGCGAAGGCGCCTGTTTCGCTCGAGACGGACCGAGAGGGTCAATCTGGCTACGAGTACAAGGTGGGCCCCGGAGATGTGCTAACCATCACGGTCTGGGACCATCCTGAACTTACCATTCCTGCCGGCGAGTTTCGCTCACCGGATGCGGCGGGGCATCTCGTCAACGCCAATGGTGCCATTTTCTATCCGTATGTTGGTCAAGTGATGGTCGCAGGAAAGACCACGGCGCAGATCCGCGACGAACTGACCGAGCGCATCAGACAGTACATACAGAATCCACAACTGGATGTCCGTATTGCGGCTTTTCGCAGCAAGAAAGTGCTGGTGACCGGTGAGGTAAAGCAGGCGAACCTGGTCGCGCTCACCGATATCCCTACCACGATTCTCCAAGCCGTCAATCTTGCAGGTGGTGCAACCCCAGAAGCGGACCTTGGCAATGTGGTAGTCACTCGCCACGGGGTGGCGCGCAACATTGATCTGCTCTCCCTCTACAGAGGTGAGTCTCCTGCCAGCCTGCTCGTGCAGGATGGAGACCAGATCTATGTGCCAAACCGCGAGGAAAATCAGGTCATCATTCTCGGCGAAGTCCTGAGGCCTGCTGCCCGCCCCATGCGAAATGGTCGAATGTCTTTGGCAGAAGCCATTGGAATTTCGGAGGGGTTAACGCCGCAGAGTGCCGACCCAAGCCGTATATTTGTTATTCGTGGTGACCTGCAGCAACCGTCCGTTTACCAACTCGATGCGCGACAACCCGACGCGTTGCTGATGGCAACCATGTTTCAACTTCAGCCTCGCGACGTGGTGTACGTGGCAGTGAACGACCTTGCCCGCTGGAACCGCGTGCTCAACCTCATCGTGCCGACGATCCAGGCGATTTGGCAGACTGATTCGCTTTTGAGGCGCTGGTAATCCGATGACTTCTGGTGAAAACATGGCTGCAAATACCTTGGAGCGTGCCAGCGAGCAATTCGATCTGCGCGCGATAATCGGAACGCTCGTTCAGGAACGTTGGTTGATCATCGGTGTCACGTCACTCGTTTTCTTCAGCAGCGCGCTCTATGCCTTTCTGACGGCGCCCATCTACGAAACAGATGTACTGATTCAGGTAGAACGTAAGAAAGGGGCAATGCCCGGGCTCGACGAACTATCGGCGATGTTCGGCGAGGGCGACGCGGCGACCGAAGCCGAAATAGAAGTCATTCGCTCACGCTTCGTTCTTGGCGCAGCGGTTGAGCAACTTGGCCTCGATATCGAAGTCAAGCCAAACCGTTTTCCTATAGTTGGGAAGACGGTTGCACGCCAATACACGGGTGAGACACCTGCAAGCCCGTGGCTTGGAATGAGCAGCTACGCTTGGGGCGGCGAGCGCATATTGGTGCAGCGCCTTGATGTTCCCGTGGCGCTCGAAAGCGAGCCACTGACCCTGAAGGCGGGTGAGAACGGCTCCTATCAAGTGTACACGCCGGACAAACAGCTCGTCATCGAGGGTGAAGCAGGCCGCGCTGCAGTAGGTGGCGGGGGCGCGTCGGCCGTGCGGATCTTCGTTGCACAATTGGTGGCTAGACCTGGGACGGAATTCACCTTGGTAAGGCGACCGCGTCTGGAAGTCGTTTCGTGGCTGCAAAGGCAAGTGGCGGTCAACGAGAAGGGGAAGAAGACCGGGATTATTCAACTCCGCCTCGAAGGACAAGACCCGGAACGCATAGCGCGGATTCTGAACACCATAAGCACGATTTACGTCCGCCAGAACGTGGAACGGCGGTCCGAAGAAGCCCAGAAGACGCTCGCATTCCTCGATGAGAAACTGCCGGTCCTGAAGGGCGAACTCGACGCATCAGAAACGCGGCTGAACAACTACCGGTCAAAGATGGGTAGCGTCGACTTGTCGCTCGAGACGCAGAAATTATTGACCAAGACCTCCGAAGTGGAGCAACAACTCACCATGCTGGCACTCAAGCAGAATGAGCTCGCCGCAAAGTTCACGGCCAGCCATCCCGTGTTGCTTACCTTGGCACAACAGCGTAGGACCCTCGAAGCGCAACTGGCGGGGCTAAACGCACAGATTCGAAAGATGCCTGATGATGTTCAGGAATCGATCCAGATAGAGCGCGATGTGAAGGTATCCAATGACCTGTATCTGATGTTGCTGAACAAGGCGCAGGAGCTTCGTGTTGTAAAGGCGGGTACAGTAGGGAACGTTCGGACCCTTGATGAGGCTCCGCGGCCCCACAAACCAATCAAGCCGCAGAAACCGCTTGTCATGGCGATTGCCCTGGTACTTGGGGCTTTTCTCGGAATCTTCATGGTGATTGTCAAACGCGCCCTGTTCAAAGGCGTGGAAGATCCCGACGAACTGGAAAGTGCAGTGGGGCTTCCCACGTTTGCATCGATCCCGCATTCGGAAATGCAGTCGAAGCAGAGTCTTGCCAGCAGTCGAACCGGTACGCAGATGCGACCACTGGCGGTGGCGGACAGTAATGACCTTGCTGTGGAGGCGATCCGTAGCCTTAGGACAGCCATGCACTTTGGCTTGATGGAGGCAAGAAACAACATTGTGGCCATTACAGGCCCAAGTCCAAGTATCGGCAAGTCGTTTGTTAGCGTGAATCTTGCGTACTCGCTGGCGGAAGGCGGCAAGCGGACGCTGCTCATCGATGCAGACATGAGGAAAGGGCATCTCCACGACTACTTCGGGCTCACAAGGAAACACAACGGACTCTCAGATCTAATAAGCGGCGCAGCCGAGCTGGCGGAAGTCATCCGCCAGAGCACTCATGAAAACCTGTTCGTCTTGCCATGTGGCACGATTCCGCCGAATCCTGCCGAGCTGTTGCTTTCGCAGCGGTTTGAAAAGGTCTTGGAGGAGACCGCATCCCGGTTCGACATCGTCGTGATCGATTCACCGCCAATCCTGGCGGTAAGCGACGCTTCAATCGTAGGCCGTTTGGCGGCGACCAATTTTGTGGTGTTGCGCCATGGCGTTCATCACCTGCGAGAAATCGGCCTGACGGTGAAGCGTTTGCGCCAAAACGGTATCACGCCTCAAGGTTTCATCTTCAACGATGTACCGCTTCGTTCGGAAAAGTATGGTCAGTACGGCTATCACTATCAGTATCGCTACTAAGAGCGTATCGACCTGGGGGAGGCAGTAAGCACACGTGGATGCAAGAGTGGGTAAGGAATCCACTAACGAGTGGTGCGCCGGAGAGTGTGTGGGCGAAAATGGCTCAAAGAAGGCAGTGCCCATTCAGTTGACCATACGCCAACGCTTGGCGTTGCTGTTGGGATCTGCCGAGAGCCTTCGTGGTCGCTTGATTCGCGGCGGCATTGGAAGCCTTGGCGTCAAGCTTGTGGGGACGCTGCTCGGCTTAGTGACGTCTGTGCTGCTGGCTCGCTCGCTCGGCCCGGATGGCTACGGGGTGTACGCCTACATCTTCGCCATGATCTCGCTGTTGGCGATACCCTCACAAGTCGGGCTTCCTTCCTTACTGGTTCGCGAAACTGCCAAAGCGCATGCGCAAGGGAAATGGGGGTTGATGCGCGGCCTTTGGCGCTGGAGCAGCACAGTGACGGGCGTGATGGCGCTCGTGCTGGCGCTCTTGGCGTTAACAATCGGCTGGTTTTACCAGGAAAAATTCTCCCAAACGCAGATTGCCACCTTTGCCTGGGGCCTTGCCTTGGTCCCGCTCGTCGCGCTCGGAAACTTGCGCGGCGGCGCGTTGCGGGGGTTGCGCAAGGTGGTTGCGGGCCAACTTCCGGAAGTGGTGTTGCGCCCGGGATTGTTCGTACTGTCGCTGCTTGCCGTGATGCTGTTGCTTCCCGAAGGGACACTCACGGCGTCTACGGCCATGGCGCTGCATGTGATGGCTGCCGCGCTGGCCTTTTTGGCAGGCGCCATGCTTTTGTGGCGCGCGCGACCCCCGCAGTTGGCGGCGCATCCCTTGCCTGTATACCGGGCACGAGAGTGGTTTGGGTCGGCGCTACCGCTGGCGTTTGTCTCGGGCATGATGCTGATCAACCAGCAGACAGACATCCTTTTGCTCGGGTTATTCCGTTCTGCCGAAGAAGTCGGTGTGTACCGTGTGGCCGTGTCAGTGGCAACCGTGGTGGCATTTGGGCTGCAGGCGATCACTATGGTGGTTTCACCGCATTTTGCACGCCTGTATGCGCAGGGTGACCTCAAACAATTGCAGCGAGTTGTTACTCAGAGTGCGCGTCTCATTTTGCTGTTGGCGCTTCCTGTAGTCTTTTTAGTAATTGTTCTTGGAGAGCGCCTGTTGTCAGAGGTTTTTGGGGCGGATTATGCGAGTGCATATTTGCCCCTTGTCATTCTCGCGCTGGGGCAGTTGGTCAATTCGGCTGCGGGTTCTGTCGCAGCGCTGCTTAATATGACGGGACACGAGCGAGATACTGCACGTGGCGTTGCCATCGCGGCAGGGTTAAATATGTTAATAAATGTACTGCTGATTCCGTCATTCGGGACCTTAGGTGCTGCCGCGGGGACGGCGTTTTCCATGACGGTTTGGAACGTTGTTCTATGGCATTCCGTTCGGCAGCGGATCGGCATCGATAGCATGGCCTTCAAATTTAAAGCATTCCAGAAAGTGCAATGAAACGACCTAACTTCTTTGTTATCGGTGCACCGAAGTGTGGCACGACTTCTCTGGTGGCGTGGTTGTCTGAGCATCCTCAGATCTACATGTCACCTGTCAAAGAGCCGCATTTCTTTAATACAGATCATACATATAACGTGGCAAAATCCACCAAAGCCTATGAGAGGCTCTTTGAGAGAGCTTGCAGCAACCATAGAGCCATCGGTGAAGCATCCGTATATTATGCATATTCAAATAACGCAATTCCTTTGATTGAATCGTACGCGTCGGAACCGAAGTATATTCTGTGTCTCAGAAATCCGTACAAAATGGTGGTGTCTTTACACCGTCAGCAGCTTTTTGCGGGATATGAGGACGTCTTGGAGTTTTCTGAGGCATGGCGCACCCATCGAAATAGAATCTCATATGGGAACCTTCCTGCTAAATGCCCAGATCCCATTCATATCGATTACGAAAACACGTGTAAGCTCGGTTCGTTGCTTGAAAAAGTAAAGAAGTCTATCCCCGAGAAACGTCTGAAGGTTCTATTACTGGAGGATATAGCAAAAGATCCGCTCGCAGAATACATTGCAGTGTGTGACTACTTGGGGCTAGAACGCATCATTCCGCGGAAATTTTCTGTAGAAAATCCAGCAAAACGGAAGATCAACCCTTGGATACACAGTCTGCTCAGAAAACTTGGACGAGCAAAGCGCGCGTTTGGTATTGAGCGCGGTTGGGGCTTCCTGAATGCCATTGGGCGATTGAATACTCGAGAGCCGCTAAAGTGTGACATCAGTGAAGATGTTCGAAGTCAACTCGTGGAAGTATTTAATCCAGAGATAGACAAGATGTCGATCTTGCTCAACAAGGACTTGTCCTCATGGAAGATGTGAGGTTTTCAGTAGTTATTCCTCTGTATAACAAAGGAACGCATGTAGAGCGAGCACTCCGGTCTGTTCAGCTGCAGCCATCTCTGGTAACCGAAATAATCGTTGTTGATGATGGGTCGACAGACGAAGGCCCGCAGCTTGTCAGTAAGATGGCAAGTGGTGATCCGCGGATAAGGTTGATACGGCAGCGAAATTCGGGGGTTTCAGTAGCGAGAAATGTTGGTGTTTCCGCTGCGTCAAACCTCTTCATATTGTTCCTAGATGCGGATGACGAATGGTTGGACGGGTATGTTTCGAAGATTCAATCATTGATCCAGTCTTTTCCCCACTGTGCAATATTCGCGACGGCATACACTCTGCGATATGCCGACGGTCTCTTGGAAACGCCAAATTTCAGAGAGGTACCACGTAATGAGCGTGGCGGTGTAATTGAGAGATTCTTTCGAGCTACTAGCGAAGGGCGAAGCCCTGTCTGTGCGTCGGCGGTATGCGTAAGAAAAGTTGCATTCCAGGAAGTCGGGGGCTTTCCGGCCGGCGTTTCGCATGGAGAAGACAGAGTCTTGTGGGGAAAGCTTGCACTTCGATATGAGGTTGCTTGGGTACCTTTCAATGGTGCGGTTTACCACATGGGAACAACTTCACAATCGGCACAAAGTTGGAGCCCACAAAGAGGCAAGGTGTATCTTCAGTTCTTAGACACGGCGCTAAGCACACAAAACGACAACGGGATAAATGAATGGGGGTGGGTTGTTAATGACATTAGATGCGCGATCGTTGCTCAGCATAGGATTGCACTTAATAACTCAGTAAGTCGTGGTTTTTACCGAGCAGCCTTTGATGAATTACGCTGGTTGTCATTAAACGACAATAAGGTGCGTTTGCCGAAGTACCTGATGCGCATCATCGTCCCCGCAACCGTTCGTAGCTTCATGAAACGAATATTCTGTCTGGTCAAGGTAAGGTATGCCAAATAGTCCAGTTTTTGTTATCGGCGCTGGTCGCAGTGGGACGACCGTATTTTTCGATCTGTTGACTAGTCATTCTGACTTTTGTTTCTTTACAAACTATGATGACATCCTTTCTGCCACCCCATTCATTGGTCTGGCTAGGCGCGTCTTCGACAATCGCTTTTGGCAAAATCTAGGAAGGAGGCGAGACTACAGCGGCGTTAGCGATTTCTCCTCGCTGCGCCCGCGAAAGACGGAAGCTTACCGGTTCTGGAGACGTTACGCTGGTCAAGATTTCGTTCGGAGTTATCTTTGGTCGCAGCGCCCTTCACCATCCACCATCTGGAAGGTTAGAAGGAAGGTCGACCAACTCTGTGGCTGGCAGCGGAGAAGGTGTTTTGCTGCCAAATTTACTGGTCCTGGGCGTATTGGTTATCTTCGAGAAATCTTTCCTAATGCGCGTTTTATACATATCGTCCGTGATTGCCACTCGCAAGTACATTCCACGCTGAACGTGGGGTTCTGGAAAGCCGGTGGCGGCCTAGAACGCTTGTGGTGGAATCGTGATTTGCCGGCGCCATTTGCTGCTCACCTGAACGCGGCGGAGAGAACGGGGGATCCCGTAGCATTGGCTGCCGCACAGCAGGGAGCGTCCTTTAGTGCTGTTGTCGGCCATGAAGCACGCGAACGTAACGGCGCTGATTGCGAGGGCACTGTCTGGGTCAGGAACTCCGGTTGTGATTAGTGAGCACAATGCGCCATCAACGTCGTTAGCTTCGAGCGGTGGCTATAAGTCGAGGGTGTTGCAAGCACTGATGCGCTTAACCTATCCGACTGCAAAAGCGACCATTGCAGTATCCGAAGGCGTGGCACGCGACCTAGTTGAGCTTCTCTCATTGGATCGGGCGGCTGTTCTTACCTTGTATAACCCGATAACAATAGATGACTTTCAGGTGGAAGCCGAGGAACCGCTTGATGATCCGTGGTTTGCTGAGGGCGAACCTCCCGTCATTCTGGGCGTGGGGCGCCTATCGGCGCAAAAGGACTTTGAGACCTTAGTGCGTGCATTTGCAGTAGTGCGTGCCCAACGACCGGCGAGGCTCCTCATCCTCGGAGAAGGTACGGAACGGCCTCGTATTGAATCGCTCGTCAGTTCGCTTCGATTGGACGAAGCTGTAAGGATGCCCGGATTTGTAATGAACCCATTCAAATATATGAAACGGTCGTCAGTCTTCGTTCTCTCATCGCGATGGGAAGGTTTTGGCAACGTCTTGGTAGAAGCGATGGCTTGTGGAGTGCCCGTTGTGAGCACTGATTGTCCGAGCGGCCCAGCGGAAATTCTTGAAAATGGAAAGTGGGGCCGTCTAGTGCCGGTTGGGGACTTCGGCGCGCTCGCTGACGCAGTTATTTCCACACTTGCGAGCGGTCGGCGGTCGGCGTGCGCACGGGCACACGACTTTGACGTGGAGAGTGCGGTAGATGGGTATCTTGGGGTGTTGCTGCCGATTGGGAAGCAACAGCAAGCACCTGCGGGTCGGGATGCACCATTAAGAGGAAGGCAGTAGTGAGGGGAAGTAAAATGGAGCAACCGATTTTTATCGTTGGTGCCGGGCGGAGTGGCACGACGGTTTTTTTTGACCTCTTTACTAGTCACTCCTCTTTTGGGGTATTCACTAACTATGACGACCTTATTTCAGGAACTCCGTTGCGAGGGTTGGCAAGGCGTCTGTTTGATAATTCATTTTGGCAGAGTTTGGGGCGGAGACGTGATTACAGTCGGGTAAGTGATTTCTCCTCGCTTTGGCCTCGTAAGTCTGAGGCATACCGATTTTGGCGGCGGTACGCTGGGCCAGAGTTCTTGCGCAGTTATCTCTGGTCACAGCGCCCCACGCCCGCGACCATTCATGATGTAAGTAGAAAGGTTGAGCAACTTTGTCGGTGGCAGGGACGGCAACGCTTTGCCGCCAAACTGACAGGCCCCGGGCGGATTGGCTACCTCAGAGCAATTTTCCCCGATGCCCGTTTTGTCCATCTGGTGCGCGACTGCAGTTCGCAAGTGTATTCCACCATTAATGTTGGATTCTGGAAGGCAGGCGGCGGTTTGGAGCAACTGTGGTGGGATAAGGATATTCCACCGAACATGGCCGGTTATCTTCAAGCTGCGGAGGCCACACGCGACCCGGTGGCCCTTGCAGCAGCTCAATGGCGATCTGTTGTTGAATCAATTCGCGCGGAGGCCGGTGAGTTTCTAGGCGCCGATGAATATCGCGAAGTGACATATGAGGCATTCGTAAAGGATCCGGCAGTATGCATCCTCAATCTATGGGATTGGTTGGGGTTGGAAACAGACTCAAGAGCAACCGCGCGTGTTCAAAGTTTTCCCGTGCGAAAAGATGCAAACGAACAATCGCGACAAACGTTCAGCGCGGAGCAGCGCGCTACCTTAACTTGTTGGGCTAAAGGAACTGTTGCTCCGGGTGGTGAATGAGTATGGGGGCAGAATTTGTTCGATTAGCAGCTTGCCGGCCGAACCTGTTTGTAATTGGGGCAATGAAGGCTGGCACAACGAGCCTCTATCGCATGCTTGCTGCGCACCCCGATGTTTTTATGTCGCCTGTGAAGGAGCCAAATTACTTTGCCGACCTCGCCTTTCGGGGCAAAGCATCGCCAAGAGAACGATTTGTGTTCTCCGAATATCTTGCGAGCAGCGAGCGAAAGCTACGCCATAGTGCGCCGGTATGGACGATCGAAGAGTATGAAGCGCTATTTCGCGATGGGGCCGCTAGCCGCTATCGCGGCGAAGCGAGTCCGTCTTATCTGCACTCAGTGGGCGCGCCCAGGGAGATCGCCGCATATAGCCCAGACGCAAAAATTATCGTGCTATTGCGCGACCCGATCGAACGGGCAAATTCGCACTACCGGATGGACGTTACCATTGGGCGGGTGAATGTCTCGTTCACCGAGGCGATACGTAGGGAACTGGCCGGTCAAAAGGTGGGAAGCGGAAAGGGGTATCTTGCGATGAGCTGCTATTCGGAAGCATTGATGCGCTGGCTCGAGGTCCTTCCGCGCGAGCAGATCAAGGTTGTGTCATATCGGGAACTGTTTTCACCTTCGGGCGGAGGCCGGGACGAGTTGGCAAAATTCCTGCAGCTGGACGCGATGCAGTTCGGAAGTGTAAAGGAGCAGCACAACAAGACAAACAAGCCAAGATTCGGCCGACTTAATTATCTCCTGCATGGAAGCGAAGCGAAGAAGTGGCTTCGTGAATTCGTTCCCCACGGTCTTAAGGAGGCAGCCAAGCGTTGGTTCTACGTGGATGATCCGGGAGAACTGGTTCCAGAAAGAACTCGGGGCCTGCTCACTGAGTACTTTGAAGCGGATACCGCGGCTATGAAAGGATTGTTTGGGGAGCGGCTGTTTGCAAAGAAGACCTAAAAAATGATGGGTGAAAGAAGCACGCTTCGACGTCTGAGCACAAAACCCGGCGGCGGGTTGCTCATTGCCATGGCTTGCGGCTTGACATGCGTGGCAGCAGGTGTTCTTGGGGTTAAATTTGGCAGCGTTGTTCTAGTAAGCAAGGTGAGCCTGCCGATTGCTGATCTTGGGAAGGATTATATCCTGGCGCTGGTGTGGGCTGCGGCATTGTCTCTTGCGCTGGTTGCGATTCCTATACGTAGGGAGGATCGCATCCCACTGTTTATCCTCTGGGCGGCAATGCTCGCGGTGGCACTTGTGGTACGGGTGTTTGTCGAGAACGTTTACCCAGTCTCCGACGCGTTCGCATCATACAGGAATGCGAAGCTTGAGAATTTCGGAGAAGTCCAGTACGGACGGGGTACGCCGATTCTAACGTACGTTGTATGGTTGCACCAGCAGTACCTGATCGATAGCTTTCATGCGATAAAAGTAACAGGGTCCTTTATCGGCCTGTGGGCAATTTATTTTCACTACAGAGCGGCGACTCTCCATTTTGCGAGGGCGCGGCCAAACCTACTGCTGGTCGTTGGCTTGCTTCCTGGAATTCTCTTCTGGGCAACGATGGCGGGGAAAGAGCCAATCGTTTTGTTCGGTATTGGTGCGTATGCGTGGGGTGTCGTTGGTCTACTAACCCGCCGAACTGTATGGTATACGCTACTTATTGTCACAGGCATCGCACTTGCAGGTGCGATCCGTGTCTGGCTTGCACTAATCATGGTGGCACCACTTTTCACGATTGTTCTGGTAGGCAACGCACCTCGCTATGTCAAAGCCCTAGTGTTTATAGGATTTATTGGCGGATTCGCGGGCGGGTTGTCCCTCTTCGCGGACCGTTTTCAGATCGTGTCCCCTGAGGATATCGTGGAAACAGCTGATACGGTTTCGCAATCTTGGGCAAGGGGGGGGTCGGGACAATCCATGGGGTCCGGTCTAACCAGTTTTAGCGATATGGTGAAGTTTATGCCCATCGGTGCTTTCACCGCGCTCTTTCGTCCCTTGCCCGGCGAGGTGAGGAATGTATTTGGCACACTGGCGAGCCTCGATAACATTCTGTTACTCGGGGTCTTGTATCTTGCATTCAGACGTACCACGATGCGGGAGTTGAACGACCCCGTTATTGCATGGGCGCTTGCATTTGTAGTTGTTTGGTCGGCAATCTACGGGTTTGCGTCATACCAGAATCTTGGGACTGCAGTACGTTTCAAACTTCAAGTGTTGCCATTGCTTTGGTTAGTCTTGCTTTATCTCGCTCGTCCTAGAACAACATTAGCAACTACGCTAACCATTTCAAGAAGAATGAATGCGACTTCGAAGCTTTGGCGGGTATCATGAAAGTACTGCACGTAATTAATCAGTTGGCGGCGTCGGGCGCTGAAGTGATGCTGCTAAATCTTGCGACCGAGTTGCGGGATTTTGGAATTGAACAGGAGATTGTCACCCTGATCGCGGGAGGGAGTCTCGTAGAAAAGATGAGGCAGACCGGCATCCCGATATCGTCGCTTAGCATGGAGCAGGGGAGACCGTCCCTCGGGGCACTTATCGCGCTGAATCGAAGGATTAAAGCGTCACAGCCTGATGTCATCCTGGGGTGGATGTACCATTCGTGTGTTGCGGCAACTTTGGCTGCACCGCGACGTATTCCTGTGATCTGGGGGATTCATCACACGCTTTCGAAACTGGAGCAGGAGAAGCCACTGACACGTGTTTTGATTAGGTATGGTCGTCGCCTGAAGAAGCGTGTGTCCGAATACGTTTATGTGTCGGAAACTAGCGCACGCCATCATTTTGAATTAGGGTACCCACAGGCAAACCACGAGGTCATTCCTAACGGTTTTGACTTAACCCGTTTCCAAGGTAGCGAAGCCGCGCGAGGAGATATTAGGAGCGCGATCGGTCTAGGTGAGGGTCAGATAGTTGTAGGATCTGCCGCGCGTTTTCACCCGATGAAGAATCACGTGGGTTTGATTGAGTCGTTTGCCGATGTTGCACGAAGGATCCCAGAAACGGTGCTGCTCCTTGCTGGGCGGGATGTGTGTGAGACAAACGTGGAACTCCAGCAGGTCATCAATCGGGAGCAACTTCAAGGCCGGGTTCTCCTGCTTGGAGAACGTAGCGACATGGCGCGAGTGATGGCCGGGATCGATATATACGTCTCTGCGTCGCTGTGGGGCGAATCATTCCCACTGGTTTTGGGTGAGGCAATGGCGAGCGGGGTGCCTTGTGTGGCAACGGATTTAGGTGACTGTGCTGCCATCATCGGAGACACGGGGCAGGTTGTCCCCCCTGGTGACAAGAAGGCGCTTTCGGAGGCGATGCTGTGGATGGTGGAGCAGGGTCCGGAAGTGCGCCGCAGATTGGGTATCGCAGCACGGAGAAGAGTTGAAGAAAATTACGCGCTCCGAAAAGTCGCGGCACAATATTTGGAGCTTTTCAGAAGAGCGAGTTCTGAACGACTCCCATATGCGAATTGAAGGAAGATGAAGTGAAGTAAGAAGCTGACGGTGAGCGATGGAGCAGTGTCTTAGGTCTCCGGGAACTGCCGATGTGGCGGTCAATAACTCCTTCAGTAATCGTTCGTTCGCTAGATAGAGGGAACTTTGGTGTGTCCAGTAGAACAACAGTTGTTATTTCGTCCAATACGGCATGGTCACTCCTTAATTTTCGCGGTGGACTGATAAAGGCGCTGGGCGATAGAGGCTATAGGGTTGTTGCGATTGCTCCACCGGACGAGTACAGAGGGCGCCTTGAGTTGCTCGGGTGTGAAGTAGTTGACCTACCCATGGACAACAAGGGGACGAATCCGGTGCGCGACCTTGCCCTCACCTTGGCGTACCGCAAGCTTTTCCGGCGCTTGCGACCAGCCGTGGTACTCCACTACACGATCAAGCCAGTCATTTACGGGAGTCTGGCGGCCAGGACGCTTGGCGTCCCATGCGTGAATATGATCACAGGGCTTGGAACAGCATTTATCCGCGATAATTGGTTGACAAGAATTGTGGAGTACCTTTACCGGGTATCTCAGGAGAAAGCAGAAGGAATTTTTTTCTTAAATGAGGACGATCCGCAGCTCTTCCTCGACCGACGGCTTTCTCCGCCAGAACGGATGGAGCGGTTGCCTGGAGAGGGTATTGACCTGAATCACTTTCCTCCGGTCCCCACAACAGATGATGGCGAGGTTCGCTTTCTTCTGATAGCCCGGATGCTAAGAGACAAAGGTGTTGTGGAGTTTGTTCAGGCCGCACGCATAGTGCGTGCAAAGGCGCCTAGCGCCCGGTTTCAATTGCTTGGGCGCGTGGGTGTCGCGAACCGGACGGCTATTGGGCGTGAGACGCTAGAATCGTGGGTAAAGGAAGGTATTGTCGAGTATTTGGGCGAGACTGACGATGTGCGCCCGGTTATCGCGCAGGCACACTGTGTCGTCTTGCCGTCGTATCGAGAGGGGGTGCCGCGCACACTGCTCGAGGGTGCGGCGATGGAACGACCGATTATTGCCACGGATACCGTGGGGTGTCGCGACGTTGTGGAGCACGGAGTCAATGGTTTTCTCTGCCGGGTTCGTGATGCAGAAGATCTTGCCGCACAGATGGTGCGACTACTTGAAATGCCCGTGAAAGAACGGAGTGCGATGGGTCATGCCGGGCGAAGGAAGGTTGAGCAGGAATTCGACGAGCGGATTGTCATTTCGCGCTACCTCGAGAAGATCGGAAATATTGTCAACCGGGATCGGGAAGATCGTGCACGCGCGTTGGGAGAGGCGTGATGAAGGTACTTGTTACCGGCGGAGCTGGATATATAGGTAGCCACACCGTGGTGGAGTTGCTTCAGGCCAACGTGGATGTGGTGGCTCTGGATAATCTCGTCAACAGTTCAGTGGAGTCGTTGAAGCGCGCTGAGGTGATTACCGGGCGGACCGTCCGGTTTGTTGAGGGAGACGTCAGAGACAGTGTTCTCTTGGCAAGGATATTTGCCGATGACCAGTTCGATGCAGTAATTCATTTTGCCGGCCTGAAGGCTGTCGGCGAGAGCGTTGCCAAGCCATTGGACTATTTTGACACCAACGTCGGTGGAACCGTGGCGTTGTGCAGGGCGATGTCAGACGCAGGAGTCTTTCGCCTAGTATTCAGTTCTTCCGCAACGGTCTACGGTGAGCCGGCGGTGATGCCGATCCGTGAGGACTTTCCTACCGGAACGCTAACCAACCCTTACGGCCGGTCCAAACTGATTGTGGAGGAGATGCTCGCTGATTTGGCGCGTTCCGATCCGCGCTGGTCCGTTGCTCTCCTTCGGTATTTCAATCCTATCGGCGCACATCCTTCGGGGCTCATCGGGGAAGATCCTCGCGGCATCCCGAATAACTTACTGCCCTATATTGCTCAAGTGGCGTTGGGGCGTCGCGCGAAGCTGTCGGTCTTTGGTGGCGACTACCCGACTCGTGATGGAACAGGGGTGCGCGATTATATCCATGTGGTAGATCTTGCCCGCGGCCACCTGGCTGCCTTGAACTGCATGGACGGGGATGAAGGAGTCTTCGTTTGGAATCTTGGTACCGGTCGCGGTTACAGCGTGCTCGAAATGGTTCAAGCATTTGAAGCTGCTTCAGGGCGGGGCGTTCCGTATGAAATTGTTGCTCGGCGTCCCGGCGATGTCGCGGAGTGTTGGTCTGATCCTGGCAAGGCTGAGCGCGAGTTGGGATGGAAGGCCATGCGGGGACTGGAGGAAATGATGTCGGATACTTGGCGATGGCAGTTAATGAATCCGGAAGGATACACAGTTCCTCTCGACCTGCGAAAGCGTCGCTCTGACGCTGCATGACGCTAGCTCCTAGCGCAAGCTGTTCGGATTGGCCATGGGCCGGAAAAGCAATTTCCCGAAATTAAACGAAGGGTCCGTTGCGGGCGCCGAACACGGGCAGCCTGGGCTACAAGGATAGGATGAGGGAGCCAAATACGCTTCTTATCATGAGTTGATCACCTTCACCCCTCTCTCTGAGGGGGAGGAGAGGAAAAAAGGGCAGCTGCAACGCAACTGCCTTTGATCCAGGTGGTGGGTGATGATCTGCGGCGATTTGCCGCACACGCGAAAGCTTTGAGAGCCTCTATCCTTCAAATCCCCAAGCCACAAAATGCGGATTGTCGAGCCCCGGCTTGCCATAGCGCAAAGGCTCGCCATCGAGTTTCACTACACGCCCTCCCGCTGCCGCGAGGACTGCATGGCCTGCTGCGATATCCCACTCCATGGTGCGCCCTAGCCGCGGATATACATCGGCTCGACCGGATGCTACCAGGCACAACTTGAGCGAAGAACCGGCGCTGATGAGCTTGTCGACCTTGCGGCCGGCAAGGAAGGCGTCCAGCGCGGCGGCATCGCCGTGAGAGCGGCTTGCGACCACAGTCAAACCTTCTTCAGGAGGAACACGGCAGGAGATCGGGCGGATGCCATCGGCGTGTTCCATGAACGCGCCTTCGCCAACAGCGCCTGCGAATAGGGTGCCGAGTGCAGGAGCCAGCACCAGGCCGATGACCGGCTGGCCGTTTTCCACGAGGGCGATGTTAACGGTAAATTCGCCGTTGCGGCTTATAAACTCCTTAGTTCCGTCGAGTGGGTCGACAAGCCAGAAGCGATCTCCAATCTCGGGCACATGGCCCGACGACACGGATTCTTCTGCAACCACCGGCACATCTGGCAGGAGAGCGGCTAAAGCAGGAAGGATGAGTGCCTCTGCTCTTTCATCTGCTGCTGTCACTGGGGATGCGTCACTCTTGCCTTGGACAGCAAAGTCGGTCGCGTATACCTCCATGACGACCTCCCCAGCGGCACGGATGACGGGGATCAATTTCTGAAGTAATTCGGTGCGAGGCCCGCGTTTCTGCACAATATTTTTCCTTAGGCTTCTGTGATTGGGTAAAACAAACCTTGCCGCGCGGCTCCCTTTCACTTAGGGGCGCATGCCATGTAGAAGGATGGAGCAGCCACGCGAATAGGTAGGCAGGACAAGGAGGCAACACTTTGCATTTGATCCCCTCACCAGGGGTATAAAACCCGTGAGTAAGAAAGTATTGGTGGCTTAGGACCAAAGCTACGAATCGAGGTAACCCCTGTCCTTCAGGTGCTGAATGATACGATCGGCCAGGACTTCAGGAGGATACTCGGTGGTAAGGAGCCTGCACTCTGGGTGCTCGGGAGCCTCGTAGGGAGAATCGATGCCAGTGAAATTCTTTAACTCGCCGCGCCGAGCCTTCTTGTAGAGTCCCTTCACGTCGCGTTGTTCGGCAACTTCCAGGGGCGTGTCGATGAATACCTCGATGAACTCTCCTTCCGCCACCAGATTTCGAGCCATCCTCCGCTCCGCCCGGAAGGGTGAGATGAACGCCGTGAGCACGATCAGCCCGGCATCCACCATTAACTTGGCCACTTCCGCAACTCGACGGATATTTTCGACTCGGTCAGCTTCGGTGAAGCCCAAGTCCCTGTTCAAGCCGTGACGTACATTGTCGCCGTCGAGCAGATAGGTGTGCCGGCCCAAGGCATGGAGCTTCTTTTCGACCAAATTGGCAATCGTGGATTTGCCGGAACCTGAGAGGCCGGTAAACCACAATATGCATGACGTCTGCCCCTTCGATCTGCTCCGCGCTTCCTTGTTTATATCCACATGTTGCATATGGATGTTCTGGCTCCGGCGCAGAGCGAAATTGATGAAGCCGAAACCCACCACATCGTCGCTCAGGGGGTCTATGAGAGTATAACCGCCGGAGCCGGGATTCTCGGCATAGGCGTCGTAGGGGATGAGATGTTCGGTGCTTATGTTGCACTCGCCGATGGAATTGCATTCCAGTTGTTTCGCAGCCACACGTTCAAGTGTGGTGACATTGACCCGATACTTAATCTCGGTAACCGTCGCCGCAGCTGACTTGGTCCCGATCTTCAACAGGTAATTTCTGCCAGCCATTAGCGGCTGGTTATGCGTCCAGACAATCGTCGTCTCAAATTGGTCGGCAACGCCGGCCGGCGATTGGGCCTCACTAATGAGGCTTCCTTGGGGAATATCGGTCGATCCGGCAAGCGCCAGGGTGACTTGTTGCCCAACAGACGCATTCGATACGTTCCGCGCATATGCGGTAATTCCGGCAATCTCGCTCTCTTTTCCGGAAGGCTGGATGCGGACGCGATCGCCGACCTTTACCTGCCCAGATGCGATGACTCCGGTCACTTGAGAATCGGATTCGCTACGGGCGGCCGATGACACCCATAGCCGGAAGGGGGTGCTAACCAGCCGGTTTTCGGCGCCTTCGCCGGCTTGCAAAGATTCCAAGAGCGCAGAACCCTTGAACCAAGGGGTGTTGACGCTTGGATGTGTGATGTTGTCGCTACTCAGTGCAGAAACGGGAACGTAGGTAACCTGGGTGATTCCCACTCGCTCAGCGAAGTCACGGTGCGCATGGATGATCCTTCTGAAGACCGCCTCGGCGTAGCCAACGAGGTCCATCTTGTTGACCGCAACCACACACCGACGGGCGCCCAGGCGATAAGCCAAATAGGTATGTCGGAGTGTCTGTTCATCGATGCCCTTACTGGCGTCAACTATTACGACTGCGGCGTCAACGTTCGATAGATCACCAAACCAAGCTGAGGCACGCTGAGGAAGAGCTGTCGCGTCACAGGACGTTTCGGCAGTCATATGAGGGGGAACTGGCACGCTCCACAACGCGAAATCCGGCTCGCCCACCAGCGCATTTTCAGCAGACGCGGACCAAGCGGCTGTCGAAGGTTTCAAGAGGCGCGTCATCAGCGAGCGTTTTCCCGCATCGGCGCTGCCGCATGCAATGAAACGTCCCATGATTCTTGGGCTGTGTTGGTCCTCGTAATCCTTGATATCGCTGGCGATGTGCGCGGAGGTATGTGGCATTGGAAAGTCTCTCCTCTCTGGTTAAACCGCCCGGGAATCGTGGAGGCTGTTTGGTTTAAGTCATGCCGCCATTGCGGCCTGACGGTGGTGTTGCCCGTAGTAGTTTGCCTCAGCTTCTGCGGGAGGGATATAGCCCAGGGGCTCCATCAGCCGGTGGTGGTTAAACCAAGAGACCCATTCGAGGGTGGCCAATTCGACGGCTTCCCGGGTTTTCCAAGGGCCGCGCCGATGGATCAGCTCCGCTTTGTACAGCCCACTGATGGTTTCGGCCAGAGCGTTGTCGTAGCTGTCACCCTTGCTGCCCACCGACGGTTCTATGCCTGCCTCGGCCAGGCGCTCCGTGTAGCGGATGGAGACATACTGCGAGCCTCTGTCCGAGTGGTGAACCAGTGCATCCGAGTCCGCGGGCTGACGGGCATAGAGCGCCTGTTCCAGGGCATCAAGCACGAAGTCCGTGGTCATGCTGGTACTGACGCGCCGCCCACGATGCGCCGGGCGAAAACGTCGATGACGAAGGCAACGTACAACCAACCCTGCCAAGTCGAGACGTAGGTGAAGTCTGATACCCATAGCTGATTGGGGCGGTCGGCCTTGAACTGCCGGTTGACCCGGTCCAGAGGACATAGCGCCGAACGGTCCGGCACAGTGGTGCGCACCGCCTTGCCACGGCGTGCCCCCTGCAAGGCAACAGAGAAGTCTTTGCATTTCCCACATCAGGCTCGTGAGTTGCTCTTAAGGGTGCGAACGTGATCTTTCATCCGCTTCCGCTCATTCCTGATAAGAGAGCAGAACTCACTATAAAGCGTAAACGGCGTGCTCTGGATCAATGCTACGGCCATGAGCGCCGACACCAGACTAATACCTATTGGTAGTTGATGTTGACCAGCTTGTGTCAGCAATAGGTAGCAATCGAAGAGAATCAGAAACCCGCTGTATAGAACCATGGCCGTTTTGAAAGGCTTGTTGCCGTGAACGACCTTCAGGGCC
>Ga0172382_10005271_pt1 | contig 19369 bp, 15 predicted proteins | sample Leawel138RmetaG_FD_122245 | JGI IMG/M metagenome (GOLD analysis project Ga0172382, IMG submission 122245) | Leachate microbial communities from a municipal landfill in Southern Ontario, Canada - Leachate well 138R metaG | ecosystem: Engineered > Solid waste > Landfill > Unclassified | place...
GTCCAGCTGGTCGGATTCGCGGATCCGGTTGAACAGCGTCCCGATCAGGACCGGGTGCGGGTTGAGCATGACCTTGATCTTGAAATCCGGGTTGGGATGCTTTTCCAGGTCGTGCCCGCTCAGCTTGCGCAGCCGTTCGCACAGCTCGCGGTCCTTGAACGGCACATAGTCGCCGGGCTTGAAGGCGAAATCGGTCGGGGGGTCAAAGACAATCGTTTTCATAGAATCCTCCTGCAAATGTGCTAGCTTTTGACAATCTGGCCTTGCTTGATCACGGTATCGACTTGCATCCAGTGGTCGACGATGACCAGGTCGGCAGCGGCGCCGGCCCGGATGCTGCCCCGGTCCTGCCAGCCGAGCAGGCGGGCGGGATTGGCGGACGCGTAGCGGAAAACATCGACCAGGCTGGCGCCGGTGTGGACCATCATGTTGCGGCAGGCCTCGTCGAGGGTTATTTTCGACCCGGCGATCTCGCCTTCGAAATCGAAGTTGATGTCGGTTACGCCGTCGTAACCAGGCGGAACGGGCCCGTCCATGACGAAGGCGTCGGAGATCAGGATAATCTTGTCCCTGCCCTTGATCTTGACCACCAGGCGCAGCATGTAGGGATCGACGTGGATGCCGTGGGCATCGCAGATCAGTTCGGCGTAAATGTCGTCCCGGTAGTTGACGGTCTCGTCGACGCAGACGCCGCGGCATTCAGGATACTTGGGCAGGTCGCCGGTGGCGTTGGTGTGGTGCGTGGCCAGGCGCAGTCCGAGCGGGATCAGGGCCTCGATCTGGGCCGGTGAGGCTTTGCTGTGGGCAACAGTAAAGACGGCGTCCGGCACCTGCCGCTTAACGGCCAGCACGAAGTCGCGGATGCCCTCACGCTCCGGGGCGACCGCCCAGATTGGGGCCAAACCGGCTGCCCGGGCAATGATCGGCTCATAGTCCTCGGGCCGGATCGGGCCGGCCCAGCGGTTGTTGGTCCGGTCCGCGCCAAAGGCCGGGTTGAGATAGGGCCCTTCCATGTAGATGCCCTGGATGTTGCTCAGCGGGTCGGAGGCGATCGCCGCCTCGATCCGTCCGATGGCATCGAGGAATCCCTGGGATGTCAAGGTGTAATACAAAGCCGGCAGGACGCTGGTCACGCCGTGGCGGAGCAGATGAGCCGCGGCTTTGGCCGGCTCCTCGTAAAAGAAGTGCGGCCCGCCGGCGTGGGTGTGGATGTCGATCAGGCCGGGACCGGTGAAGCGGCCCCCGGCGTCGACTTGCTGGGCTCCGGCCGGGATCTTTAGCTCGCGGCGCGAACCGAAAGCGGTGATTTTTCCGTCCTGGACCAGCAGGACGGCGTCAGGCAGAAAGTGGTCCTCCAGGACCAGGATGGTGTTGACGACAGCGAGCATCGCAGCCTCCTTGGCGAGCGTCAGCGCAGCTTCCAGAAAGCCGGGCTGGCGAAGTGGGTGTTGTCGGTGAAATCGAGCCGGATATCCTCGGGCGGGCAGGCGGCGAGGTAACCCTCCAGGTCGGCGAAATATTGCATGAAGATGCTGTGGTTGCGCTGGTGGCTGGGCTGCAGGAACGGTTCCTTGACTTGCCCGAGCACGGCCATCAGGTCCAATCGGGCCTGTTTGCGCCGCTCGGCCATGGCCTGGATCCGGGCAGTACGCTGCGGGTCCTGGGAAACGCTCAAGTCGTGCATCGCCAACAGGGCGCGATAGTCGTCGGCCAGGCAGCGGATGTTGCGCGCCTCGTAGGCCAGGCGCGCGGCCATGCGCTGGTCGCAGCGCACATCGCGGGCCAGTCCGCTGAATATGTGGACTGCTTCGGCCGACATGCTCCCGATCGCCAGCAGGGCCGCTTCGACAGCAGGCCGGTCCGCGAGCAGCTGGCTGACCGCCTCACCCGGAAAACGGCGCGGGTAGGGCTTGTCGGCCTTGACATAGCTATAGAAGTAATAGGACAAGGTGCTGAGCAGCAACCGGTAGTAAGAGTGCGGACCGGGGGTGTCGGCGACCATGGCGTCGAGCAGCTCCAGGCCGCGCAGCGCTTCTGGATAGCGTGCCGCGAAATGCAGCCGGGCATAATGGCGGTTGACCCGCTCTGGGGCGGCTGTCCCCTCATAGTTCCAGGCGAAATCGGCCTGGCCCAGGTGGGTCCGGTCGTAACTCTCGTCCCAGGCACTGTAGGACTGCATGCCTTCGGCCTTTTCGCGCACCCCCATTTCGGCCAGCAGCTGGACGTTGGGCAGGGCGTTGGTCAACAGCGTCCAGTGGTAGTAGCCGTTCCAGGGCTTGACGGTGCGGCGCAGGCCCAGCTCCGGCCGGGTGGTCTGGAACATGAGCCCCTCGCGCCGGGCAGAATAAGTCCACCAGTCGATCACGACCACATCGAGCAGGTCGTTGTCTGCCAGGGCCTGCAGCATCGCTTCGCAGCCCTCGGCGTCCGTCGCCTGGCCGTGGCCGATTAGCATGTCGTGGTACATGGTGATATGACGCATGCCCTTTTCCTTGAGGTGGCGGGCCAGCCGGATGGCGTGGTCGATGAAAATGTCCTTGCGGCTGCGCTCGCGGCATACCGGGCAGCGGCACCAGGGCGAGCGGACCTTGTAGATGTCCTCGGCATTGCAGGCGATCTGGTCCCAGACCTCGTCGAGGCCGATGTGGAACGCGTCGATGCCGTTGGGCGCCAGGTAACGGTCGATTATTTCGTCGTAGATGGCAAAGAGCAGCTCGTAGGTCTCCGGCGCGGCCGTGCAGAACCCGGTCCGGGTCGCGTCGCCGTGCTCGTCCTTGGCGGAGACGGCCGGGAAAGTCGCCGGAATCAGGGTGTTGTGGCCAAAGGAGTTGAACAGCGGGAAGACGGTGACGCCGCGCGTCTTGCCGTAGGCGACCAGCTCGCCGAAGAAATCCTCGCTGACCATGGGGGGCAGCCGCTCCTCGTCGACCCAACCGCGTCTGGCCGCCGAATAGTAGCGGCACACGACGGGCGTTTTGAGCTGCGGAAACGCGCGCAGCGGCACGTAGAGGTATTCGCTGACCCGCCCGTCGTACTGGACGACCCAGCAGCCGTACAGGGAGACGACCAGCTGGTTCATCTTCATGGCGGCCATGTGGTCGACGACGTGCTGCCAGTCTTGAAGGGTCATCAGGTTGGAGCCGTAGCGGCTTTCCATGAAGTGGCCGCGCGTCTTCAGGTCGGGCCAGTCCAGGATATCCAATTGGGGCAGGACCAGCTGGTTGCGGGACAGCTCAAGACACTGCACCAGCGTCGTAACGCCGTAACGCAGCCCTTCAAGCCCGAAACCGCTGACGGTCGCCTGGCTGTCATCAACCTTCAGGGCATAGCCTTGCGTCAGCACGTCGCCGGCAGCCGGCAGATCGGCGGGCGGCAAAACAAGCTCCAGACGGATACGGGATGCGGCGGGTGCCTGGCCCGGCTCGTCCAGCAGCAAACGGCGAAAGGCGCCCCGAAGCAGCTCGGCGGCTTCCCTGACAACAGGCAAGGCTGCGTCGCAGGCAATTTCCAGCTGGCAGTCTGCCCGGCCGGAAATGCCCAGGACCAGCGGCGGGCCGTCGTGGCAGGTGATGCGTTTGGGGATCGGAACGATCTGGTCTTGCGTGAACATGGTTTTGCCCTCCACAAAGACGATGTGATGCTTATATATTACACCATCTGAAATATATTTGCGAGATATGATCGCCGGATTTAGCCAATAAATGGGAAATAAGCAGAACTGAAAGGAGAAATATGGATATGTAGCGCTCGAACCATGTTATAATTATTCCAGAAACTGGAAGAATGGAGCTAACGCGAATGACAGCTGCACGATCAGGACGCAAAGAAATAAAGATGACAGCCGACCTGCAACAAGTCAAAGCGGCCAATCAAGCGCTGGTTCTGCGCCTGCTGCACCGGGAGGAGCCGCTCTCGCGGGCGGCCCTGACCGCGAAAACCCGTCTCAGCCCGACGACCGTCTCGTCCCTGGTCGAGGGTCTGCTGGGACAAGGCCTGATCCGGGAGACCGGCATCGACCGGGCCCAGGTCAGCGGGCGCAAGCCTGTTCTGCTGGCGATCCGGCCCGAGGGGGCGGCCTTCCTGGCTGCCGAACTGCTGCGCGACCGGATCAGCATGGCGCTTTACGACCTGCGCGGAACACCAATCGGCCGCATGGACATGAAAACAGACGATTACCGGCAGGCAGGCGCGCTCCTGATCGCGATGGCGGAACAGCTGCTGCGCGAGGCACAGCTTGGCGAGGAGATGCTTTGGGGGATCTGCCTGGGCATCCCGGGGATCATCGACCGCAGCAGGGGCTATGTCGTCAAGTCAACGGTTCTGCCGGTTGCGGCGGACAATCCGTTTTGCAGCCAGCTGCGCGAACGGTTTCCCCATGTGCGCGTACTGCTGGAAAACCAGTCCAGTTTGTGCGCGTATGCCGAGCAGGATTTCCAGGCCGAAACGGGCTTCAACCACCTGCTCTACATGGACATTGGAATCGGGATCGGCGCCGGGATCGTTTTGGACGGCCGGCTGATCCGGGGCGCGGACGGCCTGGCGGGCGAAATCGGACACATGACAATCGATCTGGACGGGCCGAAATGCCCCTGCGGCAACCGGGGCTGCCTGGAACGGCTGGCCAGCGTGCCGGCCCTGATCCAGCGGATCATCGCAGGATGGCTGGCCGGCCGGGAGACGCGTATGCGCACGCTGTGCGGCGGCGATCTGAATAAGATTGATCTGGTTTTGGTCCGCCAAGCCGCCCTGGCCGGCGACGGTCTGGTTCTCGAAGCGATCGGGGAAACGGCCCGGGCTCTGGGCGCAGGCATCGTGTCGGTGCTGAACCTGCTTAATCTCCAGGCCGCGGTCCTGGGCGGCGACCTGCTGGTGCTCGGCGACTTGCTGCTCGATCCGATCAACCGTTTCGTGTCGGCACATGTGCTCACGGCAGCCGGCTCTCCCGGCCGGCAATGGGTCTATGCCGCCCGCACCCGGGGGCAGCCGGCGCTGGCTGGTGGTGTTCGATTGCTTCTGGACCAGTTCCTTTTACCCGAAGCGGCCTGCCGTTGATCCCGGTTTTATGTATAATGGGAAAAAGCAGGCGCGCCGCGGCTGCCGCGCAAGACAGGCGCCTGCCGGGAGGAAAAGACATGATGTTATCGACACAGACAGCGGTTCTGGCCCAACGCCTGGGCGATGCCGAAGCGATTCGGACTTTGGCCAGGGTCGGCTATGATGCTTACGATTATTCCATGTTCACCCATCCAAGCCAGGAAGGCCATCCGCTGAATGGCGATGATTCCCTGGCCTATGCCCGCGAGCTGCGCCAGATTGCCGACCAGGCCGGCATCCCATGCAACCAGGCCCACGCGCCTTTTCCATCCTACATCGCCGGCAACGACGCGTATAATGCGGCCATCTCGCCCCTGATCGATCGGGCGGTCGCGTTTGCCGCTGTGCTGGGGGCCAAGTCGATCGTCGTGCACCCGATCGCCGTGCCGGATCCTGACCGGCAGCTGGCGCTCAACCTCGATCTCTACCACCGGCTGCAGCCGCTGTGCAAACAGCTGGGGATCAAGGTGGCCCTGGAGAACATGTGGGGGAGGGACAGTACCGGCACACGGATCGTACCCAATGTATGCAGCACCGGCGAGAGCTTCGCGGACTACCTGGACCGGCTGGACAGCCGCTATTTTACCGCTTGCCTTGACCTGGGCCACTGCGGCCTGGTTGGTGAAGATGCCGCCGCCATGATCCGCCAGCTGGGCCATGACCGGCTCCAGGCACTGCATGTCCACGACAACGACGGTTTGGATGACACGCATACGGCGCCGTTCATGAGCCGGATGGACTTCGGATCGATCACGAAAGCGCTGGCGGATATCCAATACAACGGCGAAATGACGCTCGAGTCGGACAATTTCCTCAAGGGCTTTCCGAATGAGTTTTTAGAAACAGCGGCCAGGTTTATGCACGACATTGGGCGCCAGCTGATCCGTATGGTCGAACAGGCCGGCCGCTGACGCGAAAATGCTGACGCCGGGCGGAAAAGAGGCCGAGGACGCGATCAAGCGGCGGATCCGCAAGCTGAAAAAGCTGGAGATCAAGATCCGCTTCGGGCAGGCAGGCTTTGCCGGCGACCCCCGCCTGATCTGCGCTTCCGGCCTGGTCTGGGATCAGTATTTCAACTTGGATTCATCCCCTCGCAAACAGGCGCGTTACACCCTGGAGAGCCTGGTCAATATGGATCCGGACACGCTCCAGGATGTGATCGCGGCTTATGTGCTGCTGGTCTACGACCGTTTTTACCGCGAGAACGGGATCATGAACGCGTCCATCTATGACCCGCAGGTGCTGGTCTACCTGGGGCTGCCCGGCCACGCCGACGCCCAAACGATCAAGAAGCGTTTTCGCCAGCTGGCTATACAGTACCACCCGGACACAGGGGGCGACCCGGAGCGCTTTATCGCGCTGCTCGAGCAGTACCGCAAGCTGAAGCTTGATGAGTCCTGACGGCTTAACCCCTCAAATGATCGACCGCGGCCTGTTCGATCGGCAGTCCGGCCATGTAGCGTGTGAAGAACGCCGCGAACCCGGCGACATCGGACGGGTCGGGCTGACAGACAACGCCCGTTTTCCCCTGGAAGACCTGTGTATCCAGGTAATCGGACAGGGACTGGCCGTTTGCCCGGCGCGCCCGGTAGGCGGCCAGCAAGGCGATGCCCCAGGCGCCGCCTTCGCCGGCGGTCTCCAGAACGGAGACTGGAATCCCGGTTGCGGCGGCCATGATCGGCTGACCGACAGACTGTGTCTTGAAAAAGCCGCCGTGGCCGCGGATTTCGTCCACTTTGACCGCTTCCTTGTCCAGCAGGATCCGAAGGCCGGCGTGCAGGGCACCCAACGATGTGAACAGCTGGGTACGCATGAAATTAGCCAGTGTGAAAACGCTGCCCGGCATACGCGCGAACAGGGGCCGGCCTTCCGTGAAACCCGTGATGTGTTCGCCTGAGACATAGCCGTAGGCGAGCAGGCCGCCGCCGTCCGGTTCTCCCTGCAGGGCCAGACCAAGCAAGGTGTCGTAGAGCTGGTACTTGGGGACGGAAAAGCCCAGGGCCTTGACGGCTTCGCCGAACAGGCCGATCCAGGCGTCGTAATCCGAGGTGCAGTTGTTGGAGTGAACCATGGCCACCAGATTGCCCTCGGGTGTCGTGACCAGGTCGATTTCCGGGTAGACGGCGGAGAGCTCTTTTTCCAGAACGAGCATGGCGAAAACCGAGGTGCCGGCCGAGACGTTACCGGTGCGGACTGCGACGCTGTTGGTCGCGACCATGCCGGTTCCGGCGTCGCCTTCCGGCGGGCAAAGCGGGATGCCTGGCAACAGATCGCCTTCCGGGTCGAGCAGACGGGCACCAGCCGGGGTCAGGCTGCCGGCATCCTCTCCGGCAGACAGGACTTCAGGCAGGATCTGGCGGATTTTCCAGGGGTAACCGCGATCGCGGATCGCAGCGTCGAACCGGTCGAGCCGGGTCTGGCTGAAGGTGCCGCTCCCGAGATCGATCGGGAACATGCCGGAGGCCTCGCCGACGCCCATGACTTTGCGGCCGGTCAGCTGCCAGTGGATATACCCGGCTAGCGTGGTCAAATGGTCGATGGCGGGCACATGCGGCTCCTGGTTAAAGATCGCCTGGTACAAGTGGGCGATGCTCCAGCGCTGGGGAACGGGGTAGGCAAACAGCTCGGTCAGGGCCTTGGACGCCGGTTCGGTGATGTTGTTGCGCCAGGTGCGGAAGGGAACCAGCAATGCGCCGTTCCGGTCGAAGGGCATGTAGCCGTGCATCATGCCGCTGATGCCGATTGCAAGCACCTTGCTGAGCGTGACGCCGTAGCGCTCGCGGACATTGGCCTTAAGCTGGCTGTAGCAGTCCTTGAGGCCGACCCAGACTTCTTCGAGCGGGTAGGTCCAGATGTTGTCGCGGTAACTGTTTTCCCAGTCGTAACCGCCAGATGCGATCGGCGCGTGGTCCGGTCCGATCAGGACGGCCTTGATTCGGGTCGAACCGAGCTCGATGCCGAGGACGGCCTCACCGTTTTCGATAAAACGACGAATCGTATCGCGTGAATCTGCCATGGTAGCTTCCCCCATCCATATATCTGTATATCTGTATATCTGTGTATCTTATGTCTATTTTACATGGAGGCAGCAGGCGGGACAACAGCGGCAGGATTAATTGTAAACATCTATAACTGTGAACCATCCGCACCAATCTTAGAGACTGGAGATAATCGGTATACCCTAGGAATCAGACATAAAGAATAAAGCTTGTGCAAAATTTGCTACGCAGGCTAAGCAATTTGACTATTTGGAAATGAGTCATTGCTGAATGAAATTGATTTTTGATTTCATCACAAACTAGTTTATAATCATTGTACATAACTTACTCTAAAAGTTACTTTTCTGCCAGATTGAGCAGCAACTTGCGAAATGGCTGCGTTATGCAAAATGCTAAAAATGCATTGTAATACTGCAGAAGGAGCTTATTGATGAAATATCTTAAGTCAAAAGTCCTTAAGAGCTATATCGTGTATAATTTTATACTTATATTAATCCCTTTGTCGATATTGACTGCAATATTTTATGTCAATCTGCGTGATCAGTTAATTAAGGAAGTTAACCACATCCATCAATACGCGATGGAGCAGATTCAAGATAATATAGAAAGGCGTGTCAACAATTTTCGTATTATATCAGCGCGGCTTTCGCATAGCGAATATGTTTCACCATACAAAATCCGCTCGAGCGGACTGTCAAAAATGAATGCTGTAAGTCATATTAGTTCTTATCAATATCTTAATGACGATTTTGAGGAGCTGATGATCTACTATAAGGATCTATCATTGGTAATATCAAATAAAGGTGAGTATTCCCTTGGTGTCTTGTCAGAGTATACATATAAGGCAGAAGGGAATTGGGATAACAAGTCATTTCACGAATTCCTCGACACAACATATGCAATTCGATTTTCACCATCGGGCTGCTGGCTGCGACATATCACAAGCAATAAACGCTATTTTATCATTGCGATGCCGCAACCATATTATGGCGGCAATCCATATGGTACTTTAGTTGGGCTAATTGACTATGATTACGTAAACAACTTGTTTTCGAATCTGACAGGCAGTATTGAAGGGACTGCTTTTGTCCTAGATGAAACAAATGAAATTCTATTTAGCAGTCACAATCGGTATCAACTCGATGAACAACAAATTACCAACATCAACAACAGTTTTAGGCCAAATCATCATGAACAAAAACTCAATGGACAAACAGTGTCAATCATTGAGATTGACTCGCTTTTGACTCGGTGGCGCTACATGATGGTGATTCCTAAAGATCAATTTCAACGCAGTTTGTTCGCAAATCGTTGGGCGCTGCTAATGGCCACTATACTCATTATTCTAGCCAGTATTTTTCTCGGTGTTCTTATTGCTTTCCGAAATTATAAACCAATCCGCCGTATTAATAGCTATATACCCGTACCAGATGGATATGATAAGAATAATGAAATAGAATCGATTAGCAAGGCAGTTCAGGACATAGCGTCAAATAATGCTGTTTTGATGCGACAGGTTGACAGAAACCGCGTATTCATGGTCAGTAATCTCGTCAGTTATCTGGTTAGCGGTGCACAAGACATCAAAGATGATGAATTTGCTGATCAATTACTGTCATCCGGCATTGCCCTGACCGAATCAAATTTCTGCATGATTGTGCTCTTGTTCCCGCGATCTTTGCGAGCGGGTGAAATTAATGAGCTATATCATGATATTCATCATAAAAGCAAAGGGAAAGCATCTAGTTTTCATTTGGCAATAAAAAGGATGCTGGCGGTATTTCTACTGCTGGATAAGACTGACTCATTTCTTCAAGACTATGTAGCTGAACTTGCTAGGCATGTTAATCAGATTACGGCTTGCTCACCACGTATTGGAGTGGGAAATATCTGCATGAGCATTGAACGATTGAACCAGTCCTTGATGGAGGCCATAGCCGCGGCTGAGGCCACTGGTACAGGCGACGAGCAGATAATTTATTTCTCGCAGTTGAAGACATGGCAAGAAAAGGGGAAATATTGGTATCCGGCTCAATCACAATTGCGATTGCTGCAGGCTGTAAGGCACGGCAATCGACAAATTGCAGAGCAAGCAATACAAGAATTATCCAGCGATTTATTGGCAAAAAGGTCACAAGTTGATGACCAAATGCTCACTTTTTTTACATCCTGCAACACGGCAAGGATTCTGCAACTTGCAGATGAACTTGGCATGACTTTTGATGAGTACGAAACCAACAAATTCATCCACTTTGCCACCCTTGAAGATTATCTATCCATGATGTCACAGCTTTGCCGATCTATGTTAAAGCATGTAGATCAACAAAAAAAGAGCTTACTCTATAAGCAGTATGAGCAGATCAAAGCCTATATAGATGAAAACTTTTCAGATAATAATTTGGGATTAGGGATGCTTGCTGAGAAATTTGGTATGACACCTTCTGGTCTGAGCCGTTTCTTCCGTGACAATGAAGGAGTTAATTTCATCGATTATTTAACCGATCTGCGGATCAAAGCTGCATGTGAATTGCTAACTAACTCGGATATGACTGTCAGCGATATCGTAAAGCAAGTCGGGTATCTTGATCTGCCGAATTTTACGCGTAAATTTACTCAAATAATCGGGGTCAGCCCAGGAAAATACCGAGGCGGTAGAACATCCAGGTCATAGACCAGCCGTGTATTTGACTATGTTGTTTTTGAAAACAGTGCTTTCTAACACTGGCTTACAGACATGAAAAGCACTGGCATTGTTAACTTTGATGACTATATGCACTGTACTACAGTAAAAAAACAACACAATGAACAAATAACACATATTGTCCGCACTGAGCATACCCGCTAGACTGAAGTCATTCTCCCAGTGTTAACCGTAATAGTTGATGTTCTTCACCTATTATTGATCATATCCAACATGAGAGCTGGAGGCGCATCTTGAGTAAGTTAATCGGCAGAAGAAAAATGAAAGTCGCATCATTAATCTCGAGAAGACCAATAGACAGACTTAAATCAAGTTGGCAACTCTATATATTGCTGTTGCCAAGCTTGGCTTATGTTCTTCTCTTTAATTACCAACCTATGTATGGGCTGCAGATTGCATTTAGGGATTATTCACCTGGGTTGGGCATTCTTGGTAGTAAATGGGTTGGTCTTAAGCACTTCATGCGGTTTGTCTCTTCTGCCCAGTTTAAAATTGTAGTTGGCAATACATTGAGTCTAAACATTCTGGCTCTAGTTTGCGGATTTCCATTGCCAATTATTCTGGCTTTGATGCTCAATGATTGCGGCAGTTTGAAGTTTAAAAAAATAGTTCAGAATGCAACATACATACCCCATTTCATTTCGATGGTTGTCCTGATAGGTATGGTGATTAATTTTCTTTCGCCAACAACCGGAATCATAACGAAATTGATAACGTTTCTTGGTGGTGATCCGCAAAATTATCTGACAAAACCCGAATGGTTTCGCCCTATCTATATCTTGTCGGGTATTTGGCAGGAAACCGGCTGGGGATCGATAATCTACTTAGCTGCGCTCTCTGGAGTCGATCCCGATTTGCATGAAGCGGCACAGATCGATGGTGCCAGTCGATTGCAGCGTATTTGGCATATAAATCTGCCAGGCATACAATCAACAATTATCACTGTATTCATACTCCGGTGTGGACGAATTATGGATGTCGGGTTTGAAAAGGTGTTCTTGCTTCAAAATGCTCTGAACTTGAGCTCATCTGAAGTGATATCTACCTATGTCTATCGTGTCGGCTTGTTGGGAGCGCAATTTAGTTATTCGGCGATGATTGGCTTTTTCAACTCCATCATCAATTTCGTCATGATTCTAACGATTAATTCTGTCATCAAGCGTATCAGCACAACCAGTCTGTGGTAGAGGGAGAAGAAATGAGAGAGAACAACCAGCGCTCAGATCAGGTCTTTGCTGTCGTCAACTATTCATTATTAAGTATCATACTCATGGTAATGCTCTATCCGATCCTTTTCGTGCTTTCAGCATCGGTTAGCAATCCCGATTTGGTTAATACAGGTAATGTTTACATATGGCCGAGGGGCTTCAATACGGATGGTTATACCACGGTCTTTGAGTACAAAGCGGTTTTTATTGGATATCGCAACTCGTTTATCTATACCTTTTTTGGAACCATGCTCAATATAACACTGACAATGACAGCGGCTTTTGCTTTGTCGCGCCGTGACTTATATGGTCGGAACCTACTCACGATGATCATGGCTTTCACCATGTGGTTCGGTGGTGGTCTTATACCAACATTCATGTTGGTCAACAGTTTAGGCTTAGTGAACACGCCATATGTTATGATCATACTTGGTGCAATTTCCATTTGGAATATGATAATTGCCAGAACATTCATTCAAAGCAGTATACCCTTTGAGCTTCAGGAAGCTGCTCGTATTGACGGCTGTAATGATTTCAGAATCTTTTTCACTATTATTGTACCTTTATCGGTCCCCGTTATTGCTGTATTGGTTCTTTTCTATGCGGCAGGTCACTGGAATGGTTATTTCACTGCTTTGATTTACTTGAATGATCTTAATTTAAGACCACTACAAATCGTTCTGCGTGAAATACTAATACAGAATCAGACACTCGATATGCTAGACATTGATGAAGCCATCGACATCGCCCGCCGTGCTCGTCTAGCTCAAACCATGAAGTACAGTCTAATCGTCGTTTCATCAGTGCCCATGCTTCTGCTTTATCCTTTTGTCCAGCGCTTCTTTATCAAAGGAATCATGGTTGGTTCGATTAAGGGATAACCATTCGCGATGATTGGAGGTCATGATTTATTGAAGGCATAGAGTGCATATATGTAAACGAATTTAGTGTGACGATAAGCATTCATTGACACTTCATGTGTTGAACCGGATATCAGCATGGTCGATGAACAATGACAGATGACCGCTTCATCCTTTCTGACTGGTGCACCTTCAGGATGGTAGTAAGCAATTGTACACCAGCAACATATGGCTTAGTGACGTGAACTGTCAACAATCAATGAACGGTTTATTGGTTCTATCCCAACCCCAAAAGTATTAGGAGGTAGCAAAATGCACAGAAAGCTATTCGTCATTGTCCTTATAGCAATCATGATCCTGATGCAGGCGGCCTGTTCTGGCACACAGACAACAACCAGCCAGACAAGTGGAACAACCACTAAGTCGGCAACAACTACGGCAACGACCGCTACAACAACACCAACCACCGCCAGCGGACCCGTCAATAAGACCGGGTTGCCAATCAGCGACTCAGAATTAATCTTCACAGCCATGGCAAGACGCAGTGCGACGAGTGCCGAATGGAATGATATGTGGTGTTTCCGTAAAGCGAAAGAGATAACGAATATCGGTTTTGACATCACAAGCATCAGTGAAGATGCATGGAACGAACGTGTCAATTTAGCATTTGCCACGAAAGCCTTGCCAGAAGTAATTCTTTCAGCTGCCAACCTTACAGACTTGGATCTGATAAAATATGGATCACAAGGCATGATTATTTCTCTTGCCGGATATCTTGAGGATTATGCGCCATTAATAACACAGCGGTTTACTCAATATCCCGAAGTTATCAAGGCATTGACTTCTCCAGACGGCAATGTTTATAAGTTGACCGGTTTTGGTGTTATGACACGCAACTTTGCCCAAAAACGTTTTTGGATCAATGCCCAATGGCTCCGTGATCTGAACTTGGAAAAACCAACCAACCTTGACGAATTTTACGATGTTCTCATGGCTTTTAAATCGAATGACATGAATAAAAATGGTGATGCCAACGACGAAATACCGATTCCAGGTATGTTCAACACAAGCTATGCCGTCGACATCCCGATTCTTGTTGCTTTCGGTTATGTCAGCAGCCGGATTGACACAATCAATGACACTGTAGTCTATACCCCGACCGAACCGCTCTATGAGGAATACTTGAAGTATTTCAACAAGTTATACCAGGATGGCCTTGTGGACACTGAGTATTTTTCGCAAACTCGTGAGCAGTTCTTGGCCAAAGGCGGACAGATGCGTTATGGTGTCATGTGTTATGATGCAGATTGGCTGATGGTGCCGCAAGAATCTGATTATACCCAGTATGAAGCCATGCCGCCAATGGTAAGTCAGCATAATCAGACACAAATGTGGCCAAGCAAAGTTCCTGCGTTGTATGGTGGTATTTCTGTGACAAGTGAATGTCGTTACCCCGAGGCGATCGTCCGTTATCTTGATTGGATATACACGGCAGAAGGGTCAACGATCATGCAGTTCGGTCCTGAGAATGGCACATATGAAGGTGGTGTTGGTGGATGGAAGTTGATCACCAACGAAGAAGGAATCAAGGGATATGAGCTAACATGGCCTGAAAAGTATTCCAGTTATAATGAATTCAGGATGCAGGAAATCTGCCCAATGGCTTTGCCATATGTAAGCCTTCCAGATGACCAGCCACTGGGCTATTACCTTACCTCGTTAAGCCTGACTCAGAGGAAATTGACCAAAGACATCGATGAGAATTATACACCTTACTATCGTCCAGCTTTTCCAACAGTTATGATGACATCAGAAGAAAATGAAAAAATCAATATGATCATGACAGACCTGAAACCATACGTGGAGCAAATGGAAGCCCGGTTTATGTCGGGTGAAGAGTCATTTGATGGGTTCGCTGCATTTGTTCAGGGATGTAAAGATCGTGGATCAGAAGAAATGGTAACCATTTACCAGGAAGTCTATGACCGATGGAAAGCTGCCGGTTCCGGCAACTAAATCCAGTAACAAGCAGAAGTAGAAAGCAGGTCCGGATGGCATTGCCATCCGGACCCCGCGTTATACTCGTTTGATTTACAGTGTTTTAGGGCATATCTGCCCAAGCGGCAGATGGTCTATTATGTTGAAGGGATATTGTTATGAAACTAGAGGGGAAAAGAGCAATCATTACCGGAGCAGCCAGCGGCATAGGAAAAGCGACTGCCATTCGTCTGTCAGCCGATGGCGCGGTTGTTGTCATATCTGATATAAATGTTGAAAAGCTGAGCCATGTTGAAGCCTTGATCAAAGCTCGAGGCGGTCGTGTTTTTTCAATTGCAGCAGACGTAAGCAATAGAGATCAGGTTCAGGCGATGGTCGATCTGGCAAATAAGCAAATGGGCGGCGTTGACATTCTGGTCAATAATGCAGGTGGTGCGGCTCGTTTGAAGCAGAAACCGTTTCATCAATCAGACGAAGCACTATGGAACTGGATAATCGGGGTTAACCTGATGGGTGCCTTCATCTGCACGCGCGCAGTCATCGAGCAGATGATGGCGCAAAATTATGGAAAGATCATCAATATGTCATCTATTGCGGGTGTAATCGGCGCTGCCGGCGGTATTGAATATGCAGCAGCAAAAGGCGGCATCATCGCGATGACGAAATCTCTGGCAAAAGCGTATGGACGATATGGTATTACGGTCAACTGCCTGGCTCCCGGTGCGATTACGACCGAGGGGATGGTTGAAGGAAGACCCGGGATCATGGAAGGCCTGGCCAAGACGACTCATGTCGGCCGGGCTGGTACAGCGGAAGAAGTAGCTGGCATGATTGCTTATCTTGTTTCAAGTGAGGCTGACTTTGTCACAGGACAAAACTTCATTATCGATGGAGGCCGCAGTCTCGGTTCATGAGATGTTTTGAGAATGTAAACATTTTAATCAAAATTATCAATAAGACTGGAGTGTTATATGAAAAAGACATTTGTTCACTTGGCGCAACCGTTTTTAGTGTCCGTGATTCGGGAGAAAGATCCTGGCAGCGTCATTGCCAACATCAAAAACTCGGAATACGATGGTGCGGATGCCTATGACCTGCATCTCAATGTGCTCGAGAAACAATACCGGAACCCCCGAGACCTGAACAATATCATGAGCAGCACAACGCGCCCGATCCTATTGCTCAATTACCGGTCAGATCCGCATATGACTGACGCAGAACGAGTCGGGGAGCAGTTGATGGGTATCAGAGCAGGTGGTGCGGGAATCGATCTGATCGGCGATTTTTTTGATCCAGACAGACCTGTCATGACGCCGCAGGCATTGTTGGAGTATTCGCTCAACCGAAATTCAAAACCCCTTGAACTAACTGAGAACCGTGAAGCGCTCAAACGACAGCGTGAGTTGATCGATCAAGTACATGAACTCGGCGGCGAAGTGTTGTTGTCATCACATACGCGTGTTGTGATGACAACGGAACAAGTCATTCCTTATGCACTTGAAATGGAATCGCGTGGTCCCGACATGATCAAGATCGTCACAATCTGTCTCAACGAGAATGATCTGGTTGAAGCGTTTCTGACGATCGTCGAACTGAAAAAAATCATGAAAATCCCCTTCCAGTTTCAATGCCACGGCCAACACTCAAAATTGTTGCGGGTAATGGGCCCCATGCTCGGATCCGCCCTGATCTTCTGCAACCAGCAGTATAAGCCCGGCCTCCATGCGGATCAGCCGCTTCTGCGCGCCATGCGCACGGTTTTGCAGAACGTCGATTGGCGCGTCAGCAGAACAGAGCCAGGTGAGTCATTGAACTTAACGTAACGCAGCGGCTGACAAAAACGACGAAAAAAGCCTTGACAGAGCGGGGTCTTTTCAGGCTGCGCGGAAAGGAACAGGTATGAACGCGAAGAAATACCATGGGGTCATCCCGCCGATCATCACACCTATCGACGAACACGAACGGGTAGATGAAGAAGGTCTGCGCGCGCTGGTCGACCATTGCATCGGTCACGGGCTGCACGGGATCTTCGTGGCCGGTACGAACGGGGAGACGATGGCGCTGACACAATCAGAACGCAACCGTGCCATCCGTATTGCGGTTAATCAGGCTAAAGGACGTGTGCCCGTGGTGAGCGGCATCATGGACAGCAGCACCCAGCGCGTGATCGAGAACCTGAAAGCACTGGAACAGTTGGGCGGCACCTGTGCGGTTGTAACACCAATCTTCTATGCCCGCCACACATCCCAAACGGAAACGATCCGTCACTTTGAACGGATAACCCGGGAGGCGTCGATCGATATCCTGATCTACAACATGCCGTCATTTACAGGGCTGCACCTGAAACCGGATACCGTCGATTCGATCGCCCGAATGGATCATGTTCGTGGATATAAGGATAGCTCTGGCCAGTATACGGAGTTTATCACGCTCGTGTCCCGCTATCGTGACAGCACGTTTTCGGTTCTCGAGGGGACGACGCCGCATGCCGTTTCCGCCCTGCTGATGGGTGCGGATGGGCTGGTACCGGCATTGGGGCCGCTGTTCCCTGAGCTGTTTGTTGTCGCATACAACGCAGGTCGATCTGGTGACCTGGCGTTGGCGCGGATCTGCAATGAGCTGATCAGAGAGTCGTCTATGATACTGACCGCGACGGCCAACGCGACGGCAGCAGCAAAGTTTGCGATCAGTACGCTGGGCTTGACGGACAAGCGCGTGACACAGCCCCAGGACACACCCAGTCCCGAAGAGGAAGCGCGTATGCTTTGCCAGATCGAGCGAGTACGCGAATTGGCGGCGTCACGGTTGCCCTCCAGAGATAAAGGAGTACCATCATGAACCTAGGTTTGAAGGATAAAGTTGTGGCCATCACGGGCGGTTCTGCCGGTATCGGCAAGGCTGTAGCGATGGCTTTCGCGGAAGAGGGTTGCCTTGTCTCGGTGTGCGGACGTAATCAGGTTCGGTTGGATGCACTGTCGTCAGAATTTATAAAGAAAGGGTACCCTTTGTGCACAGTTGCCGCGGATGTCGCAGAGAATGAAGGTCTCGAACGGTTTGCCGAAGCGACAGCGCGGCAGTATGGGCGGGTCGACATCTGGATCAATCACGCCGGTGCGATCGAACCTGCTCCGTTCGAAGACCTGACTCTTGACCAGTGGAGCAAGGTCGTCAACACAAACCTTAGAGCCGTCTATTATGGCAGTGCGATAGCAGCGAAACAAATGCGTACGACAGGCGGCGGGGTGATCATCAACACGTCATCATTCACGTCATTAGTTCCGACCGCAGGGAAGGCGCTGTACTCAGCCACAAAAGCTGCGGTGAACAATCTGACCCAGACGCTGGCCATCGAACTGGCCAGCGCCAAGATCCGGGTGGTCGGTGTGATCCCGGGCTATGTGCATACGGAATTCACAGCGGCTAACATCGCCAAGAACAGGGACATGCTGGTTAGCAGCATCGGGTTGAACCGGCTGTCTGAACCGTCCGACCTGGTCGGGGCATACTTGTTTCTGGCATCCGATTTGGTGGCCGGGTATATCAGTGGGATCTGCGTGCCAGTAGCCGGAGCGAAGCTTTGCACGCAAAATCCGCTCTGGAGTTGGCAGAAAACGTGAAAGAGAGGGGAAGCGGCTATGAAGCTGCAGGGGAAAACGGCGATCGTAACCGGTGCGGCGGGCAACATCGGCCGCGCGACCGCGTTGCTATTGGCATCGGAGGGAGCTAATGTCGTTGTAAGTGACATTAACGGCGAAAAAGCGGAAGCAGTTACTGCAGAGATCATCCAGACAGGTGGCCAGGCGCTGACTTGCGTCGCCGATGTGCGCGACAGCGATCGGGTCAGGTCCTTGGTACAGGCGACACTCGAGAAGTACGGTGGTGTGGACATCCTTGTCAACAATGCCGGAGGTAGCGGAAATTTGATTGGCAAGATCACGCAATTTTGTGATTCCGAGGAGTCAACCTGGGATTTTGTGCTGGACCTGAATCTGAAGGGCACGTTTATCTGCACCCGAGCGGTTCTTGATACCATGATCAAACAAAAAAGCGGGAAGATTATCAACATGGGCTCGGTTGCCGGTGTCAACGGCCTGATGACCCGGGTCGACTACTCAGCAGCAAAAGGTGGCATTATCGCTTTCACCAAGGCGCTGGCCATGGAACTGGGGCCGTATCAGATCAATGTCAATTGCGTGTCGCCTGGCGTGATCTCAAAGAACCCGCAGCTATTTTCCAACGGTACTTACTTGGGTCGTTGTGGTAGACCTGATGAAGTGGCTCAGCTGATTCTTTTCCTGGCATCATCGGACGCCGATTTCATTACGGGCCAAAACTATGCCGTGGATGGCGGACGAACACTGGGTGTCAAGAGTTGATTAACCAAGCAATAAGACCAGCTAATTATTGTCAAGGGGGTTTTTAAAAAAAGTTGAAGTAATTTTACGAGTAATTGGCAGAAAGAGAAAAGAGCAAACAAAACACAGCTGAGAGACATGACGTCAATCAGAA
>Ga0172382_10005273_pt1 | contig 19367 bp, 17 predicted proteins | sample Leawel138RmetaG_FD_122245 | JGI IMG/M metagenome (GOLD analysis project Ga0172382, IMG submission 122245) | Leachate microbial communities from a municipal landfill in Southern Ontario, Canada - Leachate well 138R metaG | ecosystem: Engineered > Solid waste > Landfill > Unclassified | place...
CGGGCAGATCTTCGGCCATTACGTCGAGGGCGACACCGTTGCTGAAGTGGCTGATGGTTTGGCTGGTGATCGGCATGCTGGCTCTCAGAGATCGAGGGTGGCTATGACAGGGGCGTGATCGGATGGCTGTTCAAGGGCGCGCGGCTCCTTATCAATGACGCAGGCCGTGCAGAGCGGCCGCAAGGCGTCGGAAAGCAGCACATGGTCAATGCGCAAGCCGGCGTTGCGGCGGAATGCGAATCGCCGGTAGTCCCACCAGGAATAGGATTTTTCGGGTTGTGGGAAGAGCCGGTAGGCATCCGTCAGGCCAAGGTCCAGCAGCGCCTGGAAGGCCTTGCGCTCGGGTTCGGACACCAGTACATCGCCTTCCCATTTGGCAGGGTCGTGCACGTCTTCATCGGCGGGCGCCACGTTGTAGTCGCCCAGTATGGCGAGCCGGGGATGGGCACGCAGTTCGATTTCCAGCCAGTCGCGCAAGGCCTGAAACCATCGCAGCTTGTACTCGTATTTATCGCTGCCCACCGACTGCCCATTAGGGCAATAGGCATTGATGACGCGCACCGGGCCTGACGGCGATGGCAAGGTGGTGGCAATCACCCGCTGTTGCGGATCTTCAAAGCCCGGCATGTTGCGTTGAGTATCGTCGCCTGGCTGGCGCGAAATGATGGCTACACCGTTGTAGGTTTTCTGACCGGCCCAGACGGCGTGGTAACCGATATCCGTAAAGGCGGCTAGCGGGAAGAACTCGTCGGCGAGCTTGAGTTCCTGCAGGCACAGGGCATCAACGGGATTGGCCTGCAGCCAGTTCAGAACTTGCGGTAAGCGAACCTTCAGGGAGTTCACGTTCCACGTTACGAGTTTCACGGTAGAGACTGTCCTTATTAATCTGATGGAGCGCCGCTTCAGCTTGGGCTGTTGCGGGTAAACCACTATGGTAGCAGTGTATGGCGCTGCCGTGCTGGGGAAACCGCTGCTCCGGCTCAGGCCTTTGCGTCATCTTGAACCGGTCACCTGCATGACGAATGCTCATCAAGTTTCTTTTAATTACATATGTCACAAATTGACTTTATACTTCCAGCCTTTCAGCTATTTGGTTTGCGTATCAGGCGGAAGAAGCCGGCCGTGGGGCAGGCCCCAGGCATGTAGGCGCTGCCTGTGATGCGGGTTCAGGCGCGGTATGATCTTTTTATTCTGACGTATGCAAATGAAGCACAAGGAGATTTGAAATGGAAGAAGTCGTTATTGTGGCCGCCGGCAGGACGGCCGTGGGGGATTTTGGCGGTGCCTTGAAGGACGTGCCCCCCACGGAGCTCGGCGCCACCGTTGTTCGTGCCGTACTTGAGCGCGGCGGCGTTCCGGCCGAAGACGTTGAGCATGTTGTGTTTGGCCACGTCATCAATAGCGAACCGCGCGACATGTACCTTTCGCGCATTGCTTCGATGAATGCCGGCATTCCGCACACTTCTGTCGCCATGAACGTCAACCGCCTTTGCGGCTCGGGCCTGCAGGCCATCATCAGTGCGGCGCAGGCCATTCAGCTGGGCGACGCTCGTGTAGCCATAGGCGGTGGTGCCGAAAGCATGAGCCGTGCTCCCTATATCGTCCCCACCCAGCGTTGGGGCGCGCGCATGGGTGACGCCGCTCTGGTCGACATGATGACGGGCGCCTTGTCGGATCCTTTCGATCGCGTCCACATGGGCATCACGGCCGAAAACGTGGCCAAGCGCTACAACATCAGCCGTGACGATCAAGACCAACTGGCTCTTGAATCGCACAATCGCGCAGAAAACGCCATTCGCAATGGTTATTTCAAGTCGCAGATCGTGCCTGTCGTGCAGAAGACCCGTAAGGGTGAAGTCGTGTTCGACACCGACGAGCACGTGCGCATGGGTGCCACGATGGAAAACTTCAAGAGCTTGCGGCCGGTATTCCTCAAGGAAGAGGGCACTGTGACTGCCGGCAATGCATCCGGGCTGAACGACGGGGCAGCAGCCGTGCTGCTGATGAATGGCGCAATGGCGCGCGAGCGCGGCCTGAAACCGATGGCCCGGCTGGTTGCTTACGCTTATGCTGGCGTCGAGCCGCTGTACATGGGTATTGGTCCTGTGCCGGCCACCCGCATTGCGCTCGAACGGGCAGGCATTTCGATGGATCAGATCGATGTCGTCGAAGCCAACGAAGCCTTTGCAGCCCAGGCCTGCGCGGTCACCCGCGAACTGAAAATGGATCCCGCCAAGGTGAACCCCAACGGCAGTGGCATCAGCATCGGCCATCCTATCGGCGCGACAGGTGCAGTCATTACCACCAAGGCCTTGTACGAACTTGAGCGCATCGGCGGTCGCTACGCGCTGGTCACCATGTGCATCGGTGGCGGTCAGGGCATTGCAGCGGTATTCGAGCGTGTCTGAATCCGCATGGGGTGAAGAGGCAGGTGCCTCTTCGGCGCCCTGGGAATCCGACGAACCCACGATTTCCGAAGAATCCGGCATCCGCTACCTGCATTTTGGCACTGAGTGGGTGCAGGGCGCCATGCGCCTGCGCCGCCCCAACGACCTGGTCCTTGCCTACACTCAGCAGATGATGGCCTGGCTGTTGCTGGTGGAACCCAGCGCAGAAGACGATGTCGGCATCATGGGGCTGGGCGCGGGTTCGTTGCTTCGGTATATCTTGCGCAACACGCCCGCGCGTGTTGCCACGGTAGAGTGGAACCCCATGGTTACGGCTGTGTGCCGCAGCCATTTCCGCCTGCCTGACCTTCCACGTTCCGAAATCGACCACTGCGATGCGGCCGATTGGGTCAAAGAGCCTCGCAATATCGGGCGGTTCAAAGCCCTGATGGTCGATCTCTACGATGCGTCGGCGCAGGGGCCAGTGCGCGGTTCGCCCGATTTTTACCTTGATTGCGCACGCGCTTTGGCCGATCCGGGCGTGATTACCGTTAATCTGTTTGGCGAGCATGCCAGCTTCGAGCCCAACCTGGACGGTCTGCGGGCCGCTTTCCCGGACGGTTTGCTGGTGTTGCCCGAGATCGATGCCGGCAACCGTGTGGCCATCGGCGTCAAGGGCGATTTACTTGATCTGTCGGTAGGCCGTTTCATCGAACGGGCGGGCCAGATCGAGCAGCGTTATCGTCTGCCGGCGGTACGCTGGGCACGTGACATTCTGCTGCAGTTGCAGCAGGGCAAGGTCGCCAGCGTTTGATCACGGGATTTCCCGGCAGACAATTGCCTTGTTCTCACATACACTTACGCGCATTCGCGGTTGCTTGCCGCCTGTCCGTTATTGCCAAGGAGCCTCCATGAAGTCAAAAGTCTCTGTCCGTACCCTGCTCGCAGGCTTGTTCGCAGCGGGCCTGATGGCGCATGCGCCGGCCTGGTCCCAGTCCGTGGCCGTCATGTCGATTGTTGAACATCCTGCTCTCGATGCTGTCCGCGATGGCGTCAAAGAAGCATTGGCCGACGCCGGCTACACGGAAGAGAAGGGTTTGAAATGGCAGTATCAGACGGCGCAGGGCAATACAGCCATTGCTGCGCAGATTGCCCGAAAATTCATCGGTGACCGGCCTGACGTGATTGTCGCTATTGCCACGCCAACCGCGCAGGCAGTGGTCTCTGCCACCAAAGATATTCCCGTCGTGTATTCGGCCGTGACCGATCCGGTTGCCGCTCAGCTGGTCACCACCATGGAAGCTTCCGGCACCAACGTTACCGGCGTGTCCGATCGCCTGTCGCTGGAACGACAGATCGAGCTCATCAAGAAAGTGGTGCCTGATGCCAAGCGGGTCGGCATGGTTTACAACCCTGGCGAGGCTAACTCGGTCGTGGTGGTCAAGGCCATGCGCGAGCTGCTGCCGGAGCAGGGCATGTCGCTGGTCGAGGCCACGGCAGCACGCACGGTAGACGTCGGGGCAGCCGCCCGTAGCCTGGTGGGCAAGGTCGACGTTATCTATACCAACACTGACAACAACGTGGTGTCTGCCTACGAAGCTCTGGTGAAAGTGGGCACAGACGCCAAGATGCCGCTCATCGCTTCCGACACCGACAGCGTGGTGCGGGGTGCGATTGCCGCCGTAGGCATCAATTATTTTGACCTTGGCAAGCAGACGGGCCGCAGCGTGGTTCGCATCCTCAAGGGCGAAAAACCCGGGGACATCGCTTCAGAAAGCAGCGACAACCTCGAACTCTTCGTGAACCCGGGAGCCGCCAAGAAGCAGGGCGTGACCCTGGCCGACGACTTCATCAAGTCGGCGACCAAAGTCATCGAGTAAACTGACGTTTCGTCGCGGGGCGGGTTGTGCTGAACAACCCGCCCCGTTCGTTCCCGCCCCCCTCGTTCTTGATCATGTCCATTTATTCCTTGTGGGGTGCACTGGAGATCGGCCTGATATTCGGCCTGGTGGCTCTGGGTGTACTGATTTCCTTTCGTATCCTTCGCTTTCCCGACCTGACGGTTGACGGCAGCTTTCCGCTGGGGGGCGCCACCGCCGCCATACTGATCAGTGTCGGCCTGGACCCTTTCACTGCCACCCTGGCGGCCATGGGGGCGGGTGCTTTTGCGGGGATGATCACCGGCTGGTTGAACGTCAAGCTGCGCATCATGGATCTATTGGCGAGCATTCTCATGATGATCGCGCTGTATTCCATCAATCTGCGCATTATGGGCGGCCCCAACGTGCCCCTGATCATGGAACCCACTGTTTTTACGATTCTGCAGCCCAGCGGTCTTACCGATTACGTATTCCGGCCACTGCTTCTTGTGGTGCTGCTGGTGGTCGTCAAACTGCTGCTTGATTGGTATTTTTCTACCCAGGCCGGCCTGGCGATGCGGGCTACTGGTTCCAATCCACGCATGGCGCGCGCCCAAGGGGTGGCAACCGGCAGGCGCGTACTGGTCGGTATGGCAATTTCCAATGCCTTATGCGCCCTGGCCGGGGCGCTGTTTGCTCAATCGCAGGGGGGCGCCGACATCTCCATGGGCATTGGTACCATCGTTATTGGGTTGGCCGCAGTCATCATCGGCGAAAGCATCATGCCTTCACGCCGATTCTTCATCATTACATTGGCGGTGATCATAGGCGCGGTGCTTTATCGCTTCTTTGTGGCGCTGGCGCTCAATGCCGATTTTATCGGCCTGCATGCGCAAGATCTGAACCTCGTCACGGCGCTGCTGGTCACGTTCGCATTGGTAATGCCCTTGATCAAGCAGCGCCTGCGAGGCCGCAAGGGGGGCTGAATCATGCTGAACGCCAAAGATCTCCACATTACTTTCAATGTCGGCACACCGATTGAAACCCGGGCACTGCGGGGCATGTCCATGCAGATACCCGAAGGCCAGTTCGTAACGGTCATCGGTTCCAATGGGGCAGGGAAGTCCACCTTTCTGAATGCCGTATCAGGCGACCTCCCGGTTGATACGGGCAGCATTGTGATTGATGGCCGTGACGTCACCCGGCAGCCGGTTTGGGAACGGGCCCGGCAGGTTGCCAGGGTTTTTCAGGACCCGATGGCAGGTACCTGCGAAGATCTGACCATAGAAGAAAACATGGCGCTGGCATACGCCCGTGGCGAGCGGCGCGGTTTGTCTCGGGCAGTGAAGGCCAGTATGCGTGACGACTTCCGTGCCCGCCTGGCTACGCTGGGGCTGGGTCTGGAAGACAGGCTTACAGACCGCATTGGCCTGCTCTCGGGCGGTCAGCGTCAGGCTGTCAGCCTGTTGATGGCAGCGTTGCGGCCGTCGCGCATTCTCTTGCTGGATGAGCACACGGCGGCGCTCGACCCACGGACGGCAGAATTTGTGCTGCGCCAGACGGTGCGTATCGTCGAGGAAAACCGGCTGACCACGATGATGGTGACCCACAGCATGCGTCAGGCGCTTGATGTTGGTGAACGCACCATCATGTTGCATCAGGGCCGTGTGGTGCTGGATGTCTCGGGCGATGAGCGTCGCGGCATGAAGGTCGAAGACCTTCTGCACATGTTCGAGCGCGTGCGAGGCGAGCAATTGGCAGACGATGCATTGTTGTTGAGCTGAGGCTGCCACCCGCGCCCAGGCAGGGGGTGCGCCGCCTGGCATAGGGCTTGCTGCAGCTGGTTGTTTCAATATCGGCAACACGCATGCACCCAAAAAAAATCCCCAGCACGCTACGCATATTGACGGTGAACACCCATAAGGGGTTCACCATTTTCAATCGCCGCTTCATTCTTCACGAACTGCGCGAGGCTATCCGCGCGACCGAAGCCGATATCGTCTTTTTGCAGGAAGTGCTGGGTGCACACCATCGTCATGCGCGCCGTTTGGCGCAATGGCCGACCATCAGTCAGTATGAATTTCTGGCTGACACAATCTGGTCGGACTTCGCCTATGGGCGCAACGCCGTCTATCCCTACGGTCACCACGGCAATGCTGTGCTGTCCAAGTATCCCATTGCCGACTATGACAACATCGATGTCTCCATAGGCAAGCATGAGCGGCGCGGCCTGCTGCACTGCGTGCTGCGTCCGCCCATGCTGGATGTCGATGTCCACGCCATTTGCGTGCATCTGGGCTTGCGTGAATGGCAGCGTGCGCCCCAGCTGGATACCCTGTGTTCCCTGATAGAAGAAAAAATCCCGTCGCGAGCGCCTTTATTCGTTGCGGGCGACTTCAATGATTGGCGCAAGCGGGGGCAGTCGATACTGGACCGCTGCGCCGGTCTGAAGGAGATTCATTACGAAAAGCATGGTCATCTGGCCCGCACATTCCCCGCAAGGTTTCCGCTATTCCGGCTGGACCGCATCTATGTGCGCAACGTGAACAGTTTTCGTACAGTCAAACTTTCGCGCCACCCCTGGTCCAAACTATCGGATCATGCTCCGCTTGCCGCTGAGGTTTCACTATGAGCGCTCTGAAATGGACGGAAGGCAATGCCTTTGAACTCCTGGAAAATGGCGAAGGTTTTTTCCCCGCGGTTTTCGAGTCCATTGCCGGTGCGACCCGTAGCGTGGTGATTGAGACCTTCATCATCTTTGACGACAAGGTGGGGCGGGAATTGCGACAGGTGCTGCTTGATGCCGCCCAGCGCGGGGTTCAGGTTGACGTGACTGTTGATGGCTATGGGACGGCCGACCTGCCCGCCGCCTATATAGAAAGTTTGATTGAGGCAGGGGTCCGTCTGCATGTTTTCGACCCAAAACCGCGCCGGTTGGGCTTTCGTACCAATCTCTTCCGCCGCCTGCATCGCAAGATTGTTGTGGTTGATAGTGAGATTGCCTTTATCGGCGGCATCAATTTTGGCGACGATCATCTGATTGACAGCGGCCCCAGGGCAAAACAGGATTACGCCGTGAAACTGCGTGGCCCACTGGTGGCGGAAATTGAGGCGGACGCATTACGCCTGCTGTCGGCCAGCAAGCACAGCCGTCCGTTCTGGCGCCGCCTGCGCTGGCGCGGGAAATCTGTGAAATCGCACCCAGGCGGGGTGGTGGCAGCCTGGGTGACACGCGATAACGATGAGCATACCAACGACATTGAGCAGCAATACCGCATAGGCATTAGAGCCGCACGCCGCGAGATCACCATCGCCAACGCCTATTTCTTCCCGGGGTATTCCCTGCTACGCGACCTGCGTAATGCCGCGAAAAGAGGCGTGCGGGTACGCTTGATTCTTCAAGGGGAACCCGACATGCCTGCGGCGCGATTTGCCGCGACGATGCTATACGACTATCTGCTCTCGGCCGGCGTGCAAATCTATGAATATTGCGAGCGTCCTTTCCATGGGAAAGTAGCGACTGTGGATGGCCAGTGGGCCACGGTGGGTTCCAGCAATCTCGACCCGCTCAGTCTGGCCCTCAATCTTGAAGGCAATGTGGTGATCAGGGATGAAAGATTCGCAATGTGCCTGCAGGAGCGTCTGGACTATCTGGTCGACAATGAATGTCGTCTCATGGAACGGGGCAGCAAGCCCAGGCGCAAAATTCAGCGGGTGCTGGTAGGGGTTTTTGTATTCCACTTTCTGCGGCGATTTCCCGCCTGGGCGGGCTGGTTTCCGGCTCGCAAGCCTGAACTAACCACCCTGGATGGGCCATTGGAAAACATCCACGAGGGCAAATCATGAGCGGCGTCTGGGTGGGGCTGCGCGGCTGGCTGCAACGGCACAGCGCGCGTCTCAAGCGCGTGGCGACCATCGCCTTCGTGTGTGTGATCATCGGCTTGCTTACCCGTGTCGCCCTGACGATTGAGTGGGGCGAGGTTGCCGACGCTGTTCTTGCCACGCCCGCGTCCGCTTTGTGGACAGCCGCCGTGTTGGTTGTGGCCAGCTATGTCACCTACACGTGTTTTGACCTGCTGGGTAAATGGTATATCGGCCACGCCCTGCCCTGGTGGCGCGTCATGATGGTGGCTTTCGTCAGCTATGCCTTCACGATGAATTTCGGTGCGGCGGTAGGCGGGTTGGCCTTACGGTTGCGCCTGTACGGAAAACAAGGCCTGGATCCCGGCCAGATCATGCGCGTCATGGGCCTGAGCATTACCACCAACTGGATAGGCTATTGCCTTTTGGGCGGGACCATTTTCGCGATGGGTGCGGTGCAGCCGCCCCAGGACTGGGAAATCAGTGGCGGCCCATTGCGCGTTATTGGCGGGGTGATGATAGCTGTAGCGCTGGGGTATCTGGCGCTATGTGCTTTTTCCAGTCAACGCAGCTGGACTGTTCGCGGCCATGTCATTGAGCTGCCGGAATGGCGTATTGCCGTGCTTCAGCTAGGTGTCGCCATGACCAACTGGGCCTTGATGGGGCTGATCGTTCATACAGTAATGCCAGGGGAAATCGCCTACACCACCGTGCTGGGCACGCTGCTGATCGGTTCTATCGCCGGAGCCATCGCCCATATCCCCGGGGGGCTGGGGGTGACGGAGTATGTCTTCATCACGCTGCTGTCGCCCGAGGTGCCGCGTCACGAAGTATTAGGGGCCATTCTGGTCTACCGCGCCCTTTACTACGTTGGTCCCGTATTGCTGGCCGGCCTGTGCTACCTTCTTTTCGAGGCGCGTTCGCCCGCAGCAGTGTCGAGTGGCACGAAGATTGCCTGAAGATTCGAAGCCCTATTGCGGAGGATCCGGACATGTCTCTTATTATTGCTGCCCGTTTTGACACCTTTGACGCTGCGAATGCTGCTGCTCAACGCTTGATGGGGGCGGGGGTGCACGAAGACGCGCTTCATGTCTTTTATGTGAATCCGCCCGGCGCTCATGACAGTTATCCGGTTGGCGGCGATCAGGCCGCCGACCCCGGCACACGTCGCGCTCCGCGCAAGGCACTGGGCACGGCGGCCGTATTGGGCGCGCTCGGGGCGGTGGTTGGCGGCGTGATTGTCGCCAGTTTCGCCGATTCCTTCATTCCTATTATCGCGGGTGCCGGTGTGGGCGCTTACGTCGGTTCGTTGGCTGGCGCCATGCGCGGTATGGACCCTCGTCGCGACCGTGTCCAGGACCCTCATCGTGTTCAGGTAACAGGGGAAGGCCGGGCTGCCGGTGTTCTGTTGGCTGTCAACGCGGATGGCGAGCGGTCCCGTGAAATTGCCGGCTTACTGGTGGAATCAGGTGGCCGCGAAGTGGAACGGGCGCAGGGCCGTTGGCGTGGCGGTAAATGGGAAGACTTCGACCCTTTGTCCGCGCCAGTGCCGCAGCCCGCAGGTGGCCACTGAAATCGCCGCCCCGGCGAAAAGGGGCGGCGGAGTCTGCCTTCAATAAGCGCGAACTTGAAGGTCGTACTCGACCGAGCGCACGCCCGTCACCTGTCGGGCTGCCTGGACTGCGTTGCGGGCTGCCGTTTCGTTGCTGGCTGTACCACGTAGCGTCACCACCCCGTCGTAGGTGGAAACTTGAATATTGTTGGCATGGATGCCGGGCACACCCAGCACAGTGGCATGAACGCGGCTCGTGATACTGGCATCGTCCTGATATTGCGCGGCGCTGCGAGCATTGGGCGGTTCAACCCTAGGCGGATTCTCAGGGGGATAGTTGTCGGCGGTGGGGTAGGAATTGGTCCCGCAGCCCGCAAGCAGGCCCAGGGCCAGGGCGCCGCTCCAAAGCGTCTGACGTAAAGTTGGAATCATGTCTTTTTCTCCTTGTCTTCCGAGTGTTTCTTTATCGTTTGCCCATGACCGGGCAGACGGTTCCCGAGCACTCCTGCAATCGGCATGCCGCCCGCAGTTTCCCGCGATTAATGAGAATGTGAAACATTTTCGCCTTATACTGCTGCTTTTCTGTGCCATCCGTCTGTGGCCACAAACGACGAAATAAACTTGCCAATCTATACGAGATTGGGGCGATAAGGGGGTTGTATGCCATTGTTAGGCCTGCCGTACAAGCGGATGGTCATGGTCTCGTCCATAACCATAGCGGCAATGCTGGCTGCCTGCAGTGATGAGCCAGCCCAGCAAAACATGTCGGGCATGAAAGTCCCCGTCAGCGTGGTCACCGTGCAACCGACGGCCACCGAGGTCTATGCTGATCTCCCCGGGCGTGTAGAAGCTATCAAGGATGCGCAGATTCGCGCGCGCGTGACCGGCATCGTGAAGGAAATCAACTTTCAGCAAGGCAGCGAGGTCAAAGAAGGGCAGTTGCTGTTCACGATTGACCCGGCACCCTACGAAGCGGAGCTCAATCGGGCCCAGGCGGAGTTGCAACGTGCCGAAGCCGATGCCGGCAGTGCACGTCTGCAGGCCCAGCGCTATGCCAAGCTGATCAAGTCTAACGCCATCAGCCGCCAGGAATACGATAACGCGGTGGCAGCATCCAAACAGGCGGAAGCCGCCATTGCCGGTGCGCAGGCCGCTGTGCAGTCGGCCGAGATCAATCTGGGCTACACCCGGGTCGATGCGCCTATCGATGGCCGCATCGGGAAATCCATGGTTACCGAAGGCGCCCTGGTCAGCGCGCAGAACGCCACGCAAATGGCAACCGTGCAGCAGCTGAGCCGGGTCTATGTCGATATCACGCGCTCCACGACGCAGCTGTCCATGCTGCGCAGGGCGCTTGAAGCCGGCATCCTCAAGCAGGCAAGCAATGGCAAAGTGGCTGTGCAGGTGCTGCTTGACGATGGCGCCATCTATCCTCATGACGGCGCCTTGCTGTTCTCGGGGGTCACGGTCGACCCCTCTACAGGGCAGGTTACGCTGCGTTCAGAATTCGACAATCCCGAAGAGATCCTGCTTCCGGGCATGTATGTGCGTGTGCGCGTACAGCAAGGGGTGGATGAACAAGCACTGCTGGTGCCCATGCAGGCCATCCAGCGCACGCCCGACGGCCTGAATACACTGATGGTGGTGCGCGATGGCGTGGTCAATCCCGTTGCGGTGGCAGTGGGGCCTGAAATCGATGGCCGTGCTCTGATCTACAAGGGGCTGTCGCCTGGCGACATGGTCGTGGTCGAAGGCTTCCAGAAGATTCGTCCCGGGGCACCAGTGCAGCCGATGCCCTGGAAGCCCAATGGGGGCCCGGCCGGCGCCGGCGAGCCAGGGGCAGCCGGGGGCGGTCAAGCGCCATCCCCTGGCGGGCAGGGCGCGGGCCAGGGTAGTGCTGCGCCCGCGGCTCAGGGTTGAGGAGCTCTCATGCCGCTGTTTTTCATTGATCGTCCCATTTTTGCCTGGGTCGTTGCCCTGGGCATTCTTCTGGCCGGCCTGCTGGCAGTGCCCAATATGCCGGTGGCCCAGTACCCGGACGTCGCGCCACCCACTATCAATATCCAGGCCACTTACCCCGGGGCTTCCGCGCTTGATGTATCGACGTCGGTAGCCAGCGTTATCGAGAACGAACTCAACGGGGCCAAAGGGCTGCTGTATTACGAGTCCGTCAGCGATTCGAACGGCCAGATGGAACTCAAGGTCACGTTCGAACCCGGCACCGACCCGGACATGGCCCAGGTGGACGTGCAGAACCGCATATCCAACATCACGTCGTCGCTGCCTGCCGCCGTCGTTCAGCAGGGGCTCAAGGTTTCGCAGGTCAATACGGGCTTCCTGCTGGTGGTCACGATGTCGTCCACCGATGGGTCGGTCAGCGCGCAGGCGCTGGCCGACTATATCACCCGCAACCTGCAGAATCCCCTATCGCGGGTAGAAGGGGTGGGGCGTTTTCAGCTGTTTGAATCGCCCCGGGCAATGCGGGTCTGGGTCGACCCCGACAAGCTGGTTGGTTTCAACCTGAGCATGGCCGAAGTCAATGCCGCCATCTCTGCACAGAACCGCCTGGTGCCAGGCGGGATGCTGGGTTCGCCGCCCAATCCGGCGTCGCAGCGTGTTGCGGCCCCCATCGTCGTGAATGGGGAGCTGGCTACGGTTGAAGAATTTAGCAATATCATTCTGCGCTCGAATCTCGACGGTTCAACGGTCAAGCTTTCCGACGTGGCGCGTATCGAGGTGGGTTCCGACAACTACATGTTCGGTGCCCGCCTGAATGGCAAACCCACTGCTGCCTTTGCCATATCCCTGACGCCCGAAGCCAATGCGCTTTCAACGGCCGAAGGTGTCAAGGCAAGAATGGTGGAACTTTCCGCCTTGTTCCCCGAGAACATCACTTACGCCATCCCGTACGACACATCACCCTATGTGGCGCTGTCCATCGAACAGGTGCTGCATACGCTCGTTGAAGCCATGTTGCTGGTGTTCGTGGTGATGTTCGTCTTCCTGCAGAATATCCGTTACACAGTTATCCCGGCGCTGGTGGTGCCGGTCGCCATGCTGGGTGCATTTGCCGTCATGCATGCACTGGGCATGTCGGTCAACGTGCTGACCATGTTTGCCATGGTGCTGGCCATTGGTATTCTGGTGGACGATGCCATTGTGGTGGTCGAAAACGTTGAGCGCATCATGGTCGAGGAAGGGCTGCCCCCGCGCGAAGCCACCCGCAAGGCCATGCCGCAGATTTCCGGGGCGATCGTCGGCATTACGCTGGTGCTTTCAGCGGTCTTCCTGCCGTTGGCATTCATGAGCGGCTCCGTGGGCGTCATTTATCGCCAGTTTTCGGTGGCCATGGCTGTTTCCATCATGTTCTCGGGCTTTCTGGCGCTTTCGTTCACGCCAGCCCTGTGCGCCACTTTCCTCAAACCCATCCCCAAGGGCCATCACGAAAGCAAGCGCGGCTTCTTCGGTTGGTTCAACCGCGTCTTTGACCGGATCACCGGCAGCTACGAATCATGGGTGGCACGTAGCCTCAAACGCGGCTTCCGCATGATGTTCATGTTCCTGGTGATGGTGATCGTGCTGGGCTGGATGTACTTCCGTCTGCCGACCGGTTTCCTGCCCGAAGAGGACCAGGGCTATGTGATCGCCAATATCGAACTGCCGGCAGGCTCGACGGCCAACCGGACGATCGAGGTCATTGAAAAGGTCGAAGCCTTCTTCAGCGAGCAGCCCCAGGTCGAGAACATCATCACCGTACAGGGCTTCAGCTTCAACGGCAACGGCCTGAACTCCGCCATCGCCTTTGTGCCGCTGAAAGATTTCTCTGAACGCAAGGGCCCGGAAAATTCCGCCCAGGCACTGTCGGCCAAGGCAGTGCAGAATCTGCTGTTCGGTATTCCCGATGCCATGGTGTTTTCCATCGTGCCGCCCGCTATTGCCGCCCTGGGTAACGCGTCGGGCTTTGACATGCGGCTGGAAGACCGTGGCAGCATGGGCCATGACGCGCTCATGGCCGCCACCCAGGAATTGCTGGCCAAGGCCAACCAAAGCCCCATTCTGCAAGACGTGCGCTTGACAGGTTTGTCTGCGGGTTCTCAGCTTGAGATCACCATTGACCGCGACAAGGCGGCCGCTCTGGGGGTTGATTTTTCCGAGGCAGCCACACTGATCAGTACAGCGCTGGGTTCAGCCTTCGTAGGCAAGTTCACCAATCAGGGCTGGGTACAGAACGTCTGGGTGCAGGCCGAGCAGGATCACCGCATGACTACAGAAGGGATCCTCAGCCTCAATGCCCGCAACAATCAGGGCAGCATGGTGCCGCTGTCCTCTTTTGTCACGCTGGAATGGGGGGCGGGTGCGACCCAGGTCGTGCGCTATAACAGCTACGAGTCGACACGTATCGGCGGCAACCCGGCGGCCGGCTATTCATCAGGGCAGGCCATGGCCGAGATGGAACGCCTGGTGGCCGAACTGCCCGCCGGCTTTACACCGGAATGGACAGGTTTGTCCTATCAGGAAATCCAGGCCGGCAACCAGACAGCCATTTTGCTGGGCCTGGCCGTGCTGGTCGTCTTCATGGTGCTGTCAGCGCTGTATGAAAGCTGGGCCATACCGCTGTCGGTCATGCTGGCGGTGCCACTGGGCATGCTGGGGGCCGTGGTGATGGTGGCTTCCGTCGGCATGGTCAATGATGTGTACTTCCAGGTCGGTATGGTGACGGTGATCGGGCTATCGGCAAAGAACGCCATTCTGATTGTCGAATTTGCCAAAGACGCCTATGCCGCTGGCGCTGATCTGTTGGAAGCCACCGTCGAAGCCGCCAGGCTGCGCTTCCGCCCCATTCTGATGACGTCCTTTGCCTTCATCCTGGGCGTGGTGCCGCTCGTGATGTCCACTGGGGCCGGTGCCGCCAGCCAGAATGCCGTCGGTTACGGGGTGCTGGGTGGTATGCTGGCAGCGACTCCGCTTGCAGTTCTCTTCGTGCCTACGTTCTTTGTCGTCATATTGTCCCTGTTCAAGACGCGGCCCAAGCTGCTCGGCGCGCACGCAGCGGCGCATCACCCATCCGCACAAGCGGTAGAAGCCCCGCCGGCCGGTCCGGACGGTTCGCAGTCCACTGACAAGAATGCACCATGATTGCTGATTCGTTCCCTCGCAAACTTCTACCCGTCCTGCTTGCCGCCGCGCTGGCAGGTTGTTCGCTGGCTCCCGAATACCAGCGGCCCGGGGCACCGATACCTGCTGCCTTCCCCAATGCCGACGCCTTCGGCACCAAGGCGTCGGGGGCCGACGCCGGGCATGGTGCCGAGCTTGGCTGGCAAGAGTTTTTCACCGACGCGCGTCTGCGTGATCTGATTGGTCTGGCGCTGGACAACAACCGTGACCTGCGTATTGCGCTGGGGCGTGTCGAAGAGGCGAGGGCGCAGTATGGCATTGCCGATAGTGATCGCTTGCCGACTTTCGGGATAGGCGGCAATGCGCAGATCACCCGCTCGCCCGCTGACATGCGTATGGGCGGGCCGGATAGCCCCAGCGTGTCGCGCAGCTATATGGCAGGGGCGGCCATGACCTCTTTCGAGCTCGATTTTTTCGGCCGTATCCGCAATCTGAGCGAAGCAGCGCGCCAGCAGTATCTGGCGACCGCGCAGGCGCAGCGCACGGTACAGATCAATCTAGTGGCTCAGGTGGCCGAGGCCTATTTCCGGCTGCGAACGGCGCATCAGCTGCAGGAACTCATGGACAAGACGCTGCAGTCGCGCGAAGCGACGCTGCGGCTGGTCCAGGCCCGCTACGATACCGGTGTGGCATCGGCGCTCGACCTGCAACAGGCGCGCGGCCAGGTCGAAACCATACGCGCCGACCAACAGGCCATGCGTCGGGTCGAGGCCCAGGCTCTGAACGCTTTACAGTTGCTGGTAGGTGCGCCGTTGCCAGACGACCTGCCGCCGCCCGCAATCTTCGGGCGTGATCAGGTGCTGGCCACGGTTCCGGTGGGCCTGCCTTCCGATCTTCTGACCCGGCGCCCCGATATTATTGGTGCCGAACACGCATTGATCGGGGCGAATGCCAGCATAGGCGCAGCCCGGGCCGCATTTTTTCCGAACATTTCCATTACCGGCCTGCTGGGCTTCGCCAGCCCGCAACTGGGCGGCCTGTTTTCCGGCGGCAACCGCTATTGGCAATATCAGCCACAGATACAGGTGCCCATCTTCAGTGGCGGCGTCGCGGGCAATCTTGGCCTTGCCGAAGCGCGCAGAAACATAGCAGTTGCCGAGTACGAAAAAACCATCCAGACGGCCTTCCGTGAAGTCGCCGACGCGCTGGCAGGCGAAGCCACCTATTGGGATCAGCTGGAGGCCATGCGGGCGCTCGAAGCCACAGCAACCGAGGCCTTACGCCTGGCCAACCTGCGCTACGAAACCGGGGTTGACAGCTTCCTGCAGGTGCAAAGCGCGGAAGTGAATCTGTATGGGGTGCAGCAGGCCTTCCTGCAGGTGGGCGCCGAGTCCTTGCTCAATCGCGTAGCCTTGTACAAGGCTCTGGGGGGTGGCTGGCTGGAAGAATCCGCTGACGGCATCGACATACAGGAACCGGGCAGCATAGCAGGGCAGGGGCAATCCCCAATGCCGGTCGCGGCCAACTGAGTTTACGAAACCCCGGCCGTCCCCCGGTCGTTTATTCGGCATGGCGGACGGCCGGCTGCTGAAAACCCGTAAAAAGCCCATAATAGGAGTTTTGGAGGGTTAGTCATGTTAGAGCTGGGCGTGAATATAGATCACGTGGCCACCTTGCGTCAGCAGCGCCATACGGCGTATCCCGATCCCATCGAAGCGGCCCGCCGCGCCGAAGATGCCGGGGCTGACCTCATTACCTTGCATCTGCGTGAAGATCGCCGCCACATTCAGGATGCCGACGTTGATGCCATCCGGGCTGTGCTGCGCACCCGCATGAACCTGGAATGTGCCGTGACGCCCGCCATGCTTGATATTGCCTGCCGCGTACGGCCACAAGATGTCTGCCTGGTGCCGGAACGCCGTGAAGAGCTCACCACTGAAGGCGGGCTTGACGTTGTTGGTCATTTCGATTCGGTTCGCGATGCCGTAACGCGCCTGCACGACGCAGGTATACGGGTATCCCTGTTCATCGACCCTGAAGCCCGGCAGATCGACGCAGCCCAACGGGCAGGGGCGACAGTGATTGAGTTGCACACCGGCGCCTATGCAGAAGCCGAAACCGATGCGGCCGCCCGCGAGGCCGAGCTGCAACGTCTACGGGCCGGTGTGGCCGAAGGGGTTGCGCAGGGCCTGCGGGTCAACGCGGGCCACGGCCTCCACTACACCAATGTACAAGCCATTGCCGCGATGGAAGGGATTGCCGAACTGAATATCGGGCACGCCATCGTGGCACGCGCTGTGTTTGATGGCTGGGAAAAAGCCATCCGTGACATGAAGGCGGAAATGATCATTGCCCGCCAGGCTGCTTCCAGGAGAGAAAATGTCTGAAAACGCTTTGCAATTGTTGCTGAATCGTCAATCGGTGAAGTTCGTGCGGGCCCCAGGCCCCGATGAGCAGCAGCTAGGGTTGATATTGCAGGCCGGCATGTCGGCGCCAGATCACGGCAAGCTCAGGCCATGGCGTTTTTCCCTGATCCGGCAGGAATCCATGCAAGCTTTTGTCGATAAGCTTTTTGCGACAGCACAGGCATCTGACAAGCCCATACCCGCTCAAAAGGAAGAAAACGCCCGCCGCTGGCTGAAAGATGTGCCGCTGCTTATCGCCATTGCCAGTCATCGCGACCACAGTGTCACCAAGATTCCCGAACACGAACGCATGCTCGCCGTTGGCGCTGCGGCCATGAATATGCTCAATGCGGCACACATGATGGGTTTCGGTGCGTTCTGGAGCACAGGTCTGGGCACTTACATTGACGAAGTCAACGAAATGCTGGGCTTCGATCCACTCGATTACCGTTTCATGGGGTATCTGGCCATAGGTACGCCTATTGACGAAGTCTTCCCCATGACGCGGCCTGACTATCATCAGTATGTGAAGGAATACCGGCCATGAAGACGCTAAAGGTCGATGTGGCCATCATCGGTGCCGGCACAGCTGGCATGACTGCGTGGCGGTCAGCCACCAAGGCAGGCGCACGCAGTGTGCTGATTGAAGACGGCCCTTACGGCACAACCTGCGCACGAGTCGGCTGCATGCCTTCCAAGCTGCTGATTGCCGCGGCCGAGGCCGCTCACGCAGCGGCGCATGCAGCCCCTTTTGGTGTTCACATTGATGGCCTGCGCATCAATGGCCCCGAGGTCATGGAACGCGTGCGCACGGAACGCGATCGTTTCGTGGGCTACACCTTGCGCAGCATCGAAAGCATGCCCGAAGAAGACAAGCTGCGCGGCCGTGCCACTTTCTTGTCAGACACGGCTCTTGACGTTGGCGGCCATACCCGGGTAGAGGCGCGCAGTGTGGTGATCGCCACCGGCACGCGCCCTAACGTGCCGGCGCAGTACCAGCCGCTGGCCGACCGTGCCATTGTCAACGACGACGTGTTCGACTGGGTAGATCTGCCGGATAGCGTGCTGGTGGTCGGTGCAGGCGTCATCGGCCTGGAAATCGGCCAGGCGCTGTCGCGTCTGGGCGTGCGTACCCGTATCTTGCAGCGCAGCAACCGTCTGGGTGGTTTGCGTGATCCTTTGGTGTTTCGCAGTGCACTGGCCGCTTTCAACGAGGAGCTGGACCTTTGCCTGGAAGCTGCCATACTGGATGTCAGGCGCGTGGGTGAAGAAGCCGAAGTCCGCTATCAGGTACCGGGCAGCGCGGCCGTTACCGAGCGCTTCGACTACGTATTGCTTGCAGCTGGCCGGCTGCCCAACCTTGACGGCCTGGGCCTGGAACACACCGGTGCAAGCCTGAACGAACGTGGCATGCCCGCCTACGACGCCGACACCTTGCAGATAGGCGACACACCCATCTTTATCGCTGGAGATGTCAACGGCGTATTGCCCTTGCTGCACGAAGCGGCCGACGATGGCCGTATCGCCGGCAGGAATGCTGCCCGCTTTCCGAAGGTGGAAGCCGGCCCGCGGCGCGCGCCCTTATCCGTGGTATTCAGCGACCCTCAGCTCGCTGCTGTCGGCCTCAGGTTCAACGAACTTCCCGCCGATGCCGCCATAGGCGAAGTCGATTTCGGCAACCAGGGGCGCTCACGCATCATGCTCAAGAATCGGGGCAAGCTGCGTGTATACGCGGAACGCGGTAGCGGGCGCTTTCTGGGCGCTGAAATGGCGGGGCCTGCCATGGAACATATCGGCCACCTGCTGGCCTGGGCGGTGCAGCAGGAACTTACCGTTGAACAGATGCTGGGCATGCCGTTTTATCACCCGGTGGTGGAAGAGGGCGTACGCACGGCCTTGCAATACCTGGCGAAGGAACTGGCGGGGTGATGCCGGGCATGTGAGGCGCCCTCATGCGTGCGATGCTTCAAAACCATTCAGCCTGCATATCCATCGCAGTTCCATCCAGGCGGCGTAGCAGGGCATGTTGCGCCGTGTTGCGCGGGAGCTCACATCTGAAGTACCAGTCACATGCGGCGAGTTTCCCGGAAATGAAGGCCATGCTTCGTGTCGAGCGTTCGGCGGCGCGCAAGGCTGCCAAGGCTTGTTCCAGCCATATCCATGCCACTACGGTGCGGCCGGCCGTTTC
>Ga0172382_10005277_pt1 | contig 19357 bp, 16 predicted proteins | sample Leawel138RmetaG_FD_122245 | JGI IMG/M metagenome (GOLD analysis project Ga0172382, IMG submission 122245) | Leachate microbial communities from a municipal landfill in Southern Ontario, Canada - Leachate well 138R metaG | ecosystem: Engineered > Solid waste > Landfill > Unclassified | place...
AGGCTGAAGCCCTTGGAGCGGGTGGACAGCGGCGACGTCTTGACCTCCTCCACCAGCCTTGCCCGCAGTTCCGGCTGGCGCAGGGCGGCCAGCTTCTCCGCCACCGGCAGTTTGGCCAGGGGGCGATAGCTGGGGCAGCGGGCAAAGGGGTTGAGGCTGCCCGCCAGGGTGAGAATGGCCCCTGTAGGGCGGCCGAACACCTGGGGATGGACCGTAACCCCCTCCCGGTTGGCCCGATCGCTGATCTCCAGCAGCTTGCGCCAGCCGGTGGTGTCGCTGTTGCTCTGCTTGAGGGAGTACATCAGGGGCCGGCCGCTCTGTTTGGCCACCCGCACCAGCATTTCCAGTTCGCCGATGGCGCGGGGGAACTGGTTGAATTCGAAGGCGATCTGCAATACGCCGCTGCCCGCCTCGGCCATCCCCCGGGTGATGGCGAGAAACTCCGCCTCGTCGGCGTGGAAGCTGGGAATATGGCGGCCGTCGCTGGTGACCTGCTCGGTGAGCATGGAAGAGCCAAAACCCAGAGCGCCCGCCCGGATGGCCTCGCCGGTGAGGGCCGCCATTTGCGCCAAATCCGCGGTTGAGGGTTTCTCATCCGACAGACTGCGCTCCCCCATCACATAAGCGCGCAGGGTGGAGTGGGGCACCAGGGTGCCAATATCCATATTGTACCGGCGCCGCCCCAGGGCCTCGATGTACTCCGGATAGGTCTCCCAATCCCAGGGCAGCCCCTTCTCCAGGTCGGCAAAGGGGATGTCCTCGACGGTCTCCATCAGCTTGATCAGCAACTCCCGGTCCCGGGGCTTGCAGGGGGCAAAGCCGACACCGCAATTGCCGACAACAATGGTGGTGGAGCCGTGGCCGGTATTGGGCTTGGGGCGGCTCTCCCAGGTCACATGACCGTCGAAGTGGGTGTGGAGATCGACAAACCCCGGCGTCACCAGCAGGCCCTTGGCGTCCACTTCCTCCCGACCCTTGCCGGCGACTTTGCCCACTGCGGCAATCCGGCCCTGGCTGATGGCGATATCCGCCTCGAAGGAATCACTGCCGGTGCCATCGACAATGGTACCGGAGCGGATGATCAGATCGTAAGCATTGTTCACGGCGGGCCTCGCTGACATGGGGTGGGTTGAACCGACCGGGCTGGCTGCGCTCGGCAAGCGATGCTGTGCCGAACCACCAAGCGACCTCGGATCTGGGGTTCATACTACGGCAGCGCTTCCCCCCAGGTCACGGAACAAAATTAATCGCCCCTTTGGATCCCTCCAGCTGGCCGGCAGTCAACTGCCCTGCCTTGCGGGACATGGCCCTTGGCAGGGTGCCAAACCCCGCTCTTCGGGCACCTCGCGGCAAGGGTGAGTCGGTGTAAATTACGCCAAGATAGTGCAAACTCTCTTCCAAGCAGGACACCGGAAGCCCCATGACCATAACTCTCGACCCGCCCCCGCCCTCAGCCCTGACGGCGATCGCCCTATTGCTAGCGGCGCTCTGCGCTGCCCCGGAGGCACAGCCATGAACGATGCCCCGCCGGCCACCCTGAGTCTGAAGCGGGTGGCCATCGACACCTACCACGAGAACGTGGCCTACCTGCATCGGGACTGCCATATCTACAAGGCCGAGGGTTTCCAGGCCCTCAACAAGGTGGAGATTCAGCAGGACGGCAAGCGCATCCTCGCGGTGCTCAATGTGGTGGATGACGAGTGTATCGTCTCCCCCCTGGAGCTGGGGCTGTCGGAACAGGCGTTCACCGATCTGGATCTGGCGGAGGACACCCAGGTGCTGGTCAACCACGCCGAACCGCCCCACTCCATGGAGTATGTGCGGGAAAAGCTGGCGGGCAACCGCCTCAGTCAGGAGCGATTCACCGAGATCATCGCGGACATCGCCGGCAACCGCTACTCGAAGATAGAGATCGCCGCCTTTATCGTCGCGGTCTCCGAGGCCGGCCTGGATCGGGAGGAAATTTTCTATCTGACCCGGGCCATGGTGGCTTCGGGCCACCAGCTGGACTGGCGGGAACACCCGGTGGTGGACAAGCACTGCATCGGCGGCATTCCCGGCAATCGCACGTCCATGCTGGTGGTGCCCATCGTCGCCGCCTTCGGCCTGCTGTGCCCGAAGACCTCGAGCCGCGCCATCACCTCTCCGGCGGGCACCGCCGACACCATGGAAGTGCTCGCCGAGGTGGATTTGCCCATGGCCCGCCTCGACCAGATCGTACGCGAGCAGCGGGGTTGCCTGGCCTGGGGCGGCACCGCCAACCTGGCGCCGGCGGACGATATTCTGATCTCTGTGGAGCGGCCCCTGGCCATCGATTCCATGGCCCAGATGGTGGCCTCCATCCTGTCCAAGAAAAGCGCCTGTGGCTCCACCCATCTGTTGATCGATATTCCCTGTGGCCCCAGGGCCAAGGTGCGCACCATGACCGAGGCCATGCAGTTGCGCAAACTGTTCGAATACGTGGGCGACCGCATCGGCCTGATCACCGAGGTGGTGATCACCGACGGCCGCCAGCCGGTGGGCCGGGGTATCGGCCCGGTACTGGAGTGCCGGGATGTCATGGCGGTGCTGGAAAACTCCCCCGAGGCGCCCCACGACCTGCGGGAAAAAGCCCTCCAGCTGGCGGGGCGGATGATCGAATTCGACGCCGATGTGCGCGGCGGCCGCGGCTATGCCATCGCCCGGGACATTCTCGACTCCGGCCGCGCCCTGGCGAAGATGCAGGCCATCATCGAAGCCCAGGGCCACCAGACCCAGCACTTTGCCCTGGGCGAGCTGACCAGGGATATTGTGGCCGGCGATTTTGGCTATGTGGTGGAGATCGACAACGCGGTGATCGCCCGCATCGCCCGCCTGGCGGGAGCCCCCATGGACAAGGGCGCCGGTGTGCTGCTGGTGAAAAAACTCGGCGACAGGGTCAACGCCGGGGACACCCTCTACCGCATCCACGCCCAGTTTCCGGCGGACTTCGATTTTGCCCGCCACCACGCCCAACTCAACAACGGCTACACCATTGGCGCCAGTCCAGAGGACGCGGGAAACTGGGAGTTGTGAGTTGCTCCAGCCCGAGTCCGACTAGCCGCCCGCGGCCATTGGTGTTTGGTTTTTGCCGCCCCGCTGTTTATGCTAGGGGACCGTGGCAATAACAGAAACACCATGCTGATCCTCGGCTTTCCGGAAAACCTCAAACAGGCGCAGTTGCTGGCCCAGGCCATGGACTGCGAACTGGCAGCGGTAACTATCCACCACTTTCCCGACGGTGAAAGCCTGGTCACCCTGCCGGAAACCCTGGCCGACACCGCCGTCTTCTTCCGCACCCTTCACGAGCCCAACGCCAAGCTGGTGGAACTCTACCTGGCCATCCAGGCGGCCCGGGCCCAGGGGGCGAAGCGCATCGTACTGGTGGCCCCCTACCTGTGCTATATGCGCCAGGACAAGGCTTTCCGCCCCGGCCAGGCCGTGAGCCAGCAGATTATCGGCGAGCTGCTGTCCGGCTGCATCGACGATCTGATCACCGTGGACCCCCACCTGCATCGCATCGCCAGCCTCAATCAGGCCCTACCCCACTGTCGCAGTATCGCCCTCAGCGCGGCCCCCCTGCTGGGGGAGTACCTGACCCGCAACGGTATCAAGGGGGTGCTGGTGGGTCCCGACGAGGAGTCTGCCCAGTGGGTGGAGCAGGTGGCGCTGGCCAGCGGCCTCGACATGGTGGTGGCCAGCAAGGAGCGTGTCGGCGACCGGGAGGTGCGCATAACCCTGCCGGTCCACAGCTACAAGGGTGTGGCGGCAATCATCGTCGACGACGTCATCAGTTCCGGCAAAACCGTGGTCGAGGCGGTCCACCAGCTGCTGTCGCGGGGGGCCACTGCCGTCGGCGCCCTCTGCACCCACGCCCTGTTCGCCCCGGGGGCCGAGGAAGTGATGGCCGCCTCCGGTATCCACAGCGTAATCAGCAGCAACGCCATTCCCCACCGCACCAACCAGGTGGATATCTCCCCACTGCTGGCCCGGGCGCTGCGGGACACTCTCTCCACCGGCCCCGCAGGGAACTGACTGCGGGGCCGCCGTCACTTGCCCGCCAGCAGATAGCCCTCGGCCACCTCGACGGTGCCGGGCTCACCGCTGAGCACCACGATATCGCTGGCCTGGAGCTGGGTCTCCAGCACCGGATTGACGATGACCTAGCCGTCGCGGCGAATGGTGTGGATGCGGATCTTGAGCTTCTCCAGGGGCAGCTCCGCCAGGGTCTTGCCCACCGCGTAGGCGGCCTGGGGCAGGAACAGGGGCTGCAGGCGGCCGGAGTAATCCCCCGCCCCCCGCGCCCCCTGGACGAAACCGTGAAGCAGGCTGTAGCGCTCCTTGCGCACCTGGCGGATGGTTTCGAAGACCTTGCTGGCGGGCAGACCCAGGGTGGCCATGACATGGCTCACCAGCATCAGGCTGGCCTCCAGAGTTTCGGGAATGACCTCGGTGGCGCCGGCGTCCTGCAGCTCCGCAAGATGGCTGTCGTCCCGGGTGCGCACCAGCACCGGCAGGTCGGCCCGCACCTTGCGGATATGGGTGATGATCTCCACCGCCGCCCTGGGGTCGTCGAAGCTGATGATCACCAGGGTTGCCCCCTCGAGGCCCAATTGGTCCAGCAACTTGGACTTTTTGACATTGCCGAACATCACCTGCTCACCCACCCCAAGGGCGTGCTGAACCCGCAGCGGATCGTCGTCCACGGCGATAAAGGGGATTTTTTCCAACTGCAGGAAGCGGGCGATAATCTGTCCCACCCGGCCATAGCCACACAGAATCACGTGGCCCTCGAGGCCGGCGCTGCCCGCTGCGGGGGGCGAACTCGCCGCCGCCGGCGCGGGACTGCGCAGCAAACGCCGGGCAAGCAGGCCGCTGTTGGCGATCAGAAAAGGTGTTGCCGCCATGCTCAGCACGATGATGGCGAGGAAGAACGACGCCACATCCTGAGGCACCAGACGGTTGCTTACCGCCAGGGCCAACAGGGCGAAGCCGAATTCACCGCCCTGGCTGAGCACCAGCCCGGTGCGAATCGACGCCTCTTTGTCGGCCTTGAAGAGGCGGCACAGAAAGGCGATAAACAGGGCCTTGAATGCCAGTAGACAGAGGGTAAAGAACAGGATCCGCGGCCAGTAGCCGAGAATCAACGCCACATCCAGGATCAGCCCGATGCTGACAAAGAAAATCCCCAGCAGGACATCGCGGAAGGGGCGGATTTCCGCCTCTATCTGGTGGCGGAAGTGGCTCTCCCCCAGCATCATCCCCGCCATAAAGGCCCCCAGGGCCATGGATAGCCCCAGGGCGTGGGCCGCAGCGGCAGCCCCCAGGGCCACCACCAGCACCGCGAGGACAAACAGCTCTTCGGAGCGAGTTTTGCCGATTTCACTGAACAGGGGCGGCAGCACCCATTTGCCCAGGGCCAGCACCGCCACCAGGAACACCAGTGCCTTGACCGCCGCCACCCCCAGGGAAGCGGCCAGTTCCGCGCCCCCAAGGTCGCCGCCGACGGCGATCAGCACCAGCAGCACAATGGCGGCGATATCCTGGAACAGCAGAATGCCGATGGCCATATTGCCGTGGGCGGTGGCCACCTCGTTGCGCTGGCTCAACTCCCGGGTGACGATGGCGGTGGACGACAGGGCCAGGGCCGAGGCGCCGATCAGGATGCCGGTGGTGCTGATATTGTAGACATCCCGGGTGAGGTGGATCAGCAGGCCAAACAGCGCGCCGCACACCAGCACCTGCAGCGACCCCATGCCGAACACCACCCGCCGCAGGGCCAACAGCCGGGGCAGGGAAAACTCCAGGCCCAGGGTAAAGAGCAAAAAGGCGACGCCGAACTCGGCGATAACCTGGAACTGCTCAATACTGGTGACCACCCCCAGGCCGGGCCCGAGGGCGGCCCCCACCATCAGGTAGCAGAGGATGGTGGGCACTTTGAGGCGAGTAAACAGCGCGGCCACCACCACGGAGGCGGCAAGGATAATGATCAGTTCGTAAATCAGACCAAGTTCATGCATGGCGGGGCGGGTCCTCGGTAATCGCAGGCGACAGTATACCCGCGCCCCATCGGGCCCCGATCAGCTGGCGGTGGCGATATTGATGCCGTCCCAGGCCACCTGGGCGAGGTGATCGATCTGCTCCTCGGTAATCACATAGGGGGGCATAAAGTAGACCACGCTGCCCAGGGGGCGCAGCAGGGCGCCGTGTTTGAGGGCGTGTTCGTAGACCCGCAGGCCGCGCCGATCCTGCCAGGGATAGGGGGTTTTTGAGGCCTTGTCCTTGACCATCTCGAGGGCCAGGATCATCCCGGTCTGGCGCACATCCCCCACCTGGGGATGGTCCTTGAAGGGGGCGCTGACATCCGCCAGCTTGCGGATCAGGGCCTGGTTGGCGGTGATGACGTCGTCCTCTGCAAAAATATCCAGGGTGGCCAGGGCCGCCGCGCAGGCCAGCGGGTTGCCGGTGTAGCTGTGGGAGTGCAAAAAGCCCCGCAGAGTGTCGTAGTCGTCGTAAAACCCCTGGTAGATGGTGTCGTGGGTAAGCACCGCGCACAGGGGCAGGTAGCCGCCGGTGAGACCCTTGGACAGGCACAAAAAATCCGGGGTGATGTCCGCCTGCTCACAGGCAAACAGGGTGCCGGTGCGGCCGAAACCCACGGCGATTTCATCGGCAATCAGATGGACGTTGAACTGGTCGCAGGCCTGGCGCAGTTTGCGCAGATACACCGGATGATACATGCGCATATTGCCGGCACACTGCACCAGGGGCTCGACGATTACCGCGCAGATATCCTCGTGGTGCTGCTCCAGCAGGGCGTACATATCCTCGAACTTGCGGGCGCTGTGCTCTTCCCAGGACTCCCCCGCCTCCCGCTGGTAGCAGTCGGGGCTGGGGGCAGTAAAGGTGGTCATCAGCAGGGGTTCGTAGGTCTTCTTGTACAGGTCTACATCCCCCACCGCCAGGGCCGCCAGGGTCTCACCGTGGTAGCTGTTGCCCAGGGTGACAAACTTGGTCTTGCGGGTATTGCCGGTATTCAGCCAGTAGTGGAAGCTCATCTTCAGGGCCACCTCTATCCCCGACGACCCGTTGTCGGCATAGAAGCAGCGGGTCAGCTTTTCCGGGGTGATGGCCACCAGGCGCTCCGACAGTTCGATCACCGGCTGGTGGCTGAAGCCGGCGAGGATGACGTGCTCCAGGCTGTCGAGCTGGTCCTTGATGCGCTGGTTGATACGGGGGTTGGCGTGACCAAAGATATTGACCCACCAGGAGCTGACGGCATCGATATAGCGGTTGCCGTCAAAGTCCTCCAGCCACACCCCGCGACCGTTCCTGATGGGGATGATGGGCAGTTTTTCGTGATCCTTCATCTGGGTGCAGGGATGCCAGAGCACCCTGAGATCCCGTTGCATAAGACTGTGATTTTGGGACATGGGACTTCCTTCGGGCCAGCGAGGGCTCTCGGCACCAGCCTGAGAGCCCCGGCGGCGATATCAGAATTTTTCCGGCCGCAACACGGCGACATCCGCCAGGTAGAGGATCATCGCATAGTTGTTGTAATAGTGCTGGTGGAGATACTCGGCAATGGCCTCTGCCGTGGCGCTGTCGCAGACCACCTCGATACGGATATTCCCCGCGCTGTCCCAGGCGGAATTGCGCACCCCCCGGTGGCCCTTGCCCCGGGCGTCGCTGACGGTGTAGCCATGGGCGCCGAGCTTGTCGAGATCCCGGGTCAGCACCCCCTCGATGGCGGCTTCGGTGATGATGGTAACCAGTTTGCGGGTATGGCTGTTCATGGCGTCAGTTTCCAAAATAGGCATGGGCACTGGTGGCAAGTGCGTAGTAAATGGGAATACCAAAGACAACATTGAAGGGGAAAGTCACCCCCAGGGATGCCGCCAGGGACAGGGTGGGGTTGGCCTCAGGCACCGAGATCCGCATCGCCGCCGGCACCGCGATATAGGAGGCGCTGGCGGCCAGGGTCGCGAGCATGGCGGTGCCCCCCACCGACAGCCCCAGCAGGTAGCCCAGGGCAATGCCGAACAGGGACGAAAACAGGGGCATGCCAATACCAAACACCACCAGGAACAGGCCGTATTTCCTAAGGCTTCCCACCTGGGCCGCGGTGATCAGACCCATTTCGAGCAAAAACAGGGCCAGCACCCCTTTGAACAGGTCGAAAAACAGCGGTGAAATGGAGGCCAGCCCCTCGGCGCCCGCCGCCCAGCCGATGGCCAAACCGCCGGCCAGCAGCACGATACCCTTGCCGAGGAACACCTCGTGGGCCACCACCCCGAGGCGCATTTCTGCTGACAGGCCGCGGGCGAGCACGATGCCCACCAGGATGGCGGGAATTTCCAGCACCGCCAGCAACAGGGCCATATGGGGTTCCACCGCCACATCCTGGCTGGCAAACCAGGCCGCCGCCACGGCAAAGGTGGCCACACTCACCGAGCCGTAGTGCGCGGCGATGGAGGCGGCATCCGCCCGGGCGAGGCGACCGGCAAAACGCAACACCGGGTAGGCGAAAAAGGGCAGCACAAAGCCCATGGCCATCACCGCGAGAATCTGGGGCAACAGGTTGCCGAAAGGCTGTTTGGCGAGTTCGACGCCGCCCTTGAGGCCGATGGTGAGCAACAGCAGCATGCTCAGCAGATCGTACACCGCGGAGGGCATTTTCAGTTCGGAGCGCAACAGCCCGGCGGTCAGGCCGAAGAGAAAGAACAGGATAACCGGGTCGATGCTCATGGAGACTACCTGTACACCTGGCGCCCGCGCCACAGGGGTATCGGGGCACACCAGGATGTGGGTGGATAAGAAACTGGCGCCAGCATAACCGCTCGGTGCAGGCTTTTGCCACACCCTGGCGGCGTGATCCGCACCCCGATCGGTTAAATATCCCGCAGGGAATTGACGGCCCGGGTAAGCATCCGCTGCTCCGTCGCCTCCATCTCCAGGAGATTGGCGAAGACCTCGCTGACCCTGGGGGCGGAAATCTCCCCGCTGACATCGTCCACCAGGCTGACCACATAGTCCCCCAGGTCACGGCCCAGCTTGACCGTCTGCTCCAGGGTCATATGCTCGCCCACATCAAGGCTGGCGACAAAGGCCTCCGGGGCATCCGCAGAATTGAGTGAGTAGGGTACCTGGGTATTGAGCACCCCGGGTTCGGCATCCTCCTCGTAGTTGGCCAGACTGTCCTGGAGCTTGCTGTGGTGCTCGTAGAGATAGTCCAGCACCATGGCCACCCGGTCGTCCTGCTCCAGGTCCAGGGCGTCCTCCACCAACCGCGCCGCGCGGTGGTGGAAGTCCACCAGGCAGTCGAGGATTTCCCGGGCGGTTTCATAGGTTTTCATGGGCTGGCTCCTGACCTGCGGTGGCAAACGACGGGGACAGTTTAGCAGAGAGTATGGCCGCCGGGCCGGATCAGCGAATCACCAGGAAGATTCCTCTGCCACCCCTGTTTATCTGGAGCAGGATGGAGTCCCTGCTGAGGGCCAGCGCGGCGGCAAAGCTCGCCACATCCGTCACCCGACGCTTGTTGGCGGCGACAATGACATCCCCGGGCCGCAGGCCGCTGTAGGCGGCGTTGGAGTTGGGGGCGATGGCGGTCACCTCCACCCCGCGGCCGTCATCCCGGTCGCTGACGGTCACCCCCTCCAGCAGGGGGTGCAATTTGCCGTTGGCGGCAACCAGGCTTGCGGGCTCGCCCACTTCCACCCGCACCTTGCGCTCGCGGCCATCCCGCAGCAGGCCGAGGGTCACCCGCTCACCGACGCTGTGGACGCTGATCTGGCTGCGCAGCTCGCCACTGGAGCGGGTGGGCTTGCCGTCAACGGCGACGATCACATCACCCGCCTTCAGGCCAGCCTGTTCCGCGGGAGAATCTTTCTGCACCTCGGTGACCAGCACCCCGCGCTGGCCGTTGTCCAGGTTGAACGCCTGGCGCAGATCCTCGGTAATGTCCTGAATACCGATCCCCAGCTGACCCCGGCGCACCTCCCCGTGCTCGAGAATCTGGGCCATGCTGGCCTGGGCCATATTGATGGGTATCGCGAAGCCGATGCCCACGTTGCCTCCGGCGGGGGCGATGATGGCAGTGTTGATACCCACCAGGTGGCCGTTGAGATCCACCAGGGCACCGCCGGAGTTGCCGGGGTTGATGGAGGCGTCGGTCTGGATGAAGTTCTCATAGCCCTCGATGCCGAGGCCGCTGCGCCCCAGGGCACTGACGATGCCGGTGGTCACCGTCTGCCCGAGGCCGAAGGGGTTGCCGATGGCGACCACGAAGTCACCCACCTCGAGGACACTGGAATCCGCCAGCTCCACCTGGATCAGGTCCTTGGCGTCGATCTTGAGGATGGCGATGTCGAGGTCCGGGTCGGTGCCCTTCACCTCGGCGATAAAGTTGCGGCCGTCGAGGAGGGATACCTGCACCTCATCCGCACCTCTGATCACATGGTAGTTGGTCATCACGATACCGTCGCCAGCATCGACGATCACCCCCGAGCCCGCACTCTGCTGGCGCTTTTGCGGTAGCTGCTGGGGGTACTGGCCCTCGGGAATATTGAAAAAGCGGCGGAAGAAGGGATCGTTGAGCAGGGGGTTCTGGGCCTGGGTGCGGGTGGAATAGGTGGAGATATTGACCACCGCCGGATTGACCCGCTTGAGCATGGGCGCCAGGGTGGGCAAATCCCGCCCCTCGGCGTCCTGCAGCGGCAGCGCCGCCTGGGCCGGACTCAAGCCAACAACAGCCGCCTGCAGGGCGACCAGACCAACGACAAGATACTTTGCAAAGAGGTTCACACTACCACCTGAAGACATTGAATGCGGGGCATCTGACTGCCAGTGAAGCGACAGGTTCCCCTTTTATGTGGGGATTGGCTGAGGGAATAAAAGCCCTTGGGGCCAAAACCGTTGACCAGGGCGCTTTGTGGCCCCACGGGTCGGGCGCCCCCGCCTCACTCGGGCACCAGTTGCTCCGCCCGCCACAAGCCGCGGCCGTCGTCGCCCAGCACAGTCACCAGTCTGGGCAGCACCCGGGCCATTTTGTCCTGCAGCTGCCAGGGGGGATTGATCACCAGCATACAGGATGAGGTCATGCCCAACCCCTCGCTATCCGGGGTCCGCGCCAGCTCGAAAACCTGGATATTGCGCACTCCCGAACGGGCAAACTGCTGCTCCAGCCAGTTGGCCTGGCGGCGGCTGACCACCGGATACCAGATGGCGTAGGTGCCGGTGGTAAATTTGCGCCAGGCGGCGGTCACTGCCGCCAGGACCTGGCGAAATTCGCTGTCCAGCTCGTAGGAGGGGTCCACCAGCACCAGCCCCCGCCTCGACGCCGGGGGCACCAGGGCCAGCATGCCCGCCAGGCCATCCGCCTGTTTGACCCGGATATTGCGCCGGGAAGCGGCAAATTTTTCCAGCAGGGGAAAGTCCCCACCGTGGAGTTCGAACAGCCAGCCCCGGTCCGTAGGCCTCAAAAAGTGGCTGGCAATGGCCGGCGAGCCGGGGTAGACCGTGATCCCCGCTCCCGGGTTGTGGGCCCTGACCACCGCCAGATAGGTGGCCAACTCCGGCATGTCCAATGCCGTCAGGCGGGCGATGCCCTCGAGGTATTCGCCGGTCTTGGTTGCCTGAGGGGACTTGAGGCTGTAGACCCCGGCACCGGCGTGGGTGTCGATATAGTCGAAGGGTCGGTCCTTGCGCACTAGGTAGTCGAGAATCTCGGTGAGCACCAGATGTTTGAGCACGTCGGCAAAATTGCCGGCATGGAAGGAGTGTCGGTAGCTGAGCAAAGTGGTTTACCCCGGTGATGTGCCGGGGAGTATAGGCATCTCTGGCGAGGCTGTCACAGCCCTGGCCGCGAATCTCTGCCCCCCGTCAAGGCCAACTGCGATGTGGGGCCGCAGTTCCGTGAGCCTCCTCAGAACCACTGCCACCGGCACCCTCGAGGCGAAAGCGGAGTGCGAGGTTGGTTCTGGAGTCGGCGTGGTGGAGAGCCTCTTCAGCCGTCAGCTTGCCGTCCTTGACCAGCTCGAACAAATGGTCTTCGAAGGTCTGACAGCCCAGGGCGCGCGCCTGGATCATGGCATCCTGTATTTCGTTGGTCCGGTCGTGGTAGATAAGATCCTTGATCAAGGGCGTATTGAGCATGATCTCCACCACGGCGACCCGCTTGCCATCCCTGCCGATGGCGAGGCGCTGGGAAACGATGGCCCGCAAATGGGCGGAGAGATCGCTGCGCAGCTGCTTTTGCGCGGTATCGGGGAAAAAGTTCTTGATGCGATCGAAGGCGTGAACGGCGTTGCTGGCATGCAGAGTGGTCAGACACAGGTGGCCGGTCTCGGCGTAGGAAATGGCCTGCTTCATGGCGTCCATGTCCCGCACCTCACCTATCATGATCACATCCGGGGCCTCGCGCATCGCGTTTTTCAGCGCAATGCCGTAGGAGTCGGTATCGACGCCAATCTCCCGCTGGTTGACCAGGGCCTGGTGATGGCCAAAGACATATTCGATGGGGTCCTCGATGGTCAGGATGTGGCCGGTTTTGAGCCTGGCCCGATAGTCGATCAGCGCCGCCAGGGTGGTGGACTTGCCGGTGCCGGTGCCACCCACCAACAACACCAGACCGCGATCCTCGACAATCAGCTGGTGGAGCAGATCGGGGAGCCCCAGCTCGGCGATGGTGGGGATCCTGGACTTGATGAATCTGGCCACCAGTGCCGGCTCCCCCCGCTGGCGAAACAGGTTGACCCGAAACCGCCCGAGGTCATCGAGGGCCAGGGGCATATTCAACTCCCGGGTTTCGGCAAAGCGCCGCCGCTGCTGGTCGTCGGTCACGGCGGCGATCATGGTTTCGACATCAGCGGTGGACAGCGCCTGTTCACCTTCGGGACTCACCACCCCCTCCACCTTGATCATCGGCGGCGCCCCCACCGAGAGAAACAGATCTGATCCGCCGCGCTCCACCACCAGGCCAAGTAACGCCGTGACGCTGAACAAAGTACACCCCCATTGCTTGTGCGAATTGCCCTGCCGAGTGGTGGAACTGCCCCGCGACCCACCTCCAGAGCCCAGGCTTCAAGCATAGCACCGCGACCACATCCAGGGAGCGGGCAGCAATCAAGCAAAGTGATATACTTGCCCGCTTGTTAATTTCGGTCCGCCCGAGCTGCCCCGCGCGGGCTGCAGCCGGCGGGCTGGTCACTTACCCTATCGACCCGGGAATCCCTAGTGGAGATACACATGCAAGCACCAGTGGCCATCATCATGGGCTCGCGCAGCGACTGGCCTACCATGCAAGCCGCATCCGATATTCTCGACCAACTCGGCGTGGCCCACGACGTCGAAGTGGTATCCGCCCACCGCACCCCGGACAAGCTGATCAGCTTCGCCGACGAGGCCGCCGCCAAAGGCTACCAGGTGATCATTGCCGGTGCCGGCGGCGCCGCCCACCTGCCCGGCATGGTGGCCGCCAAGACCCGCTCGCCGGTGCTGGGGGTTCCCGTACAGAGCAAGACCCTCAACGGTCTCGACAGCCTGCTGTCCATCGTCCAGATGCCCAAGGGCGTCGCTGTGGGCACCCTGGCCATCGGCACCTCCGGCGCCTTTAACGCCGGCCTACTGGCGGCACAGATTGTGGCGCTGGCGGACGGGGACCTGAGCCAGCGCATCGATGCCTTCCGCGCAGCCCAAACCGCGGCTGTCCTCGACAACCCGGACCCGAGGCAAGATGCATGACCACGGTGTGGGTACTGGGGGCCGGCCAGCTGGGCTGGATGTTGAAGCATGCGGGAATGCCCCTCGCCATCGATGTCCGACCCATCGCCCTCGACAGCACCGACGTCCCCCTGCCGGGATGGGACGACATTGTCAGCCCTGAAATAGAACACTGGCCGGACACCCCCGCCACCCGAGCTCTCGCCGAGCACCCGGGACTGATCAACGGCCCGGTGTTTGCGCGGCTGGCGGACCGCCTCAGCCAGAAACAGCTGCTGGATGACCTGGGCCTGGCCACCGCCCCCTGGCGGGTGGTGGACCACCAGCTGGAGGCCGCCGACCTCCACTCGGCACTGGGCCCCCGGGTGCTGCTCAAACAGCGCCGCGGCGGCTACGACGGCAAGGGCCAGCACTGGTTGACGGCCGGAAGCGACAGCGAGATCCCCAGCCCCTGGCGGGGCGCGGCAATCGCCGAACAGGGCATCCCCTTCAGCGAGGAGGTCTCCCTGGTGGGCATGCGCGGTGGCGATGGTCGGCTGGCTTTCTACCCCCTGGCCCTGAACCTTCATGTCGACGGCATCCTCACCGCCTCCATCGCACCTCTGGCAAGGCTCGAACCCCTGCAGGCCCAGGCCGAGACCATGCTCGGCGCCATCCTCAACCACCTCGACTACAGGGGAGTGATGGCCATGGAGTGTTTTCGGGTCGGCGATCAGCTGCTGATCAATGAGCTGGCGCCCCGTGTTCACAACAGCGGCCACTGGACCCAGGCCGGCTGTAGTATCAGCCAGTTTGAGAGCCATCTGAGGGCAATCTGCGGCCTGCCGATGCTCGCCCCCGCCGTCAAGGGTCTGACCCTGATGATCAACCTGCTGGGTATTCCGCGGGACGATCGCTGGCTGACCCTGCCCGAAGCCGAGCTCTACTGGTATGGCAAGGAGGTGCGGCCGGGCCGCAAAGTGGGGCATCTCAACTTTTGCTTCGCCGATCCCAGCCAAATAACACCCTGCCTTGGCTCACTGGATGCCCTGCTCCCCGAACACTATCGCGCCGTCATGGCCTGGGTGCGGGAAAACCTAGGGAGCTGACCCTCGTGGGCCGTGGGTAACTCGGGTTACCTTCCCCCCGGCCTCCCCTATACCCAACAAATAAAAGAGTTTACCCTTAGTGGACAAAACCCTGCAGCAGATCAGCGAACAGGGTCGGGTTTTTGACTACACTTTAAAATAGATGCACTGAGGAGCCGCCAAATGGCACTGGAAGAAAAATTACTTATCGTTGTCGACCCCACCTCTGACAGCAATCCCGCCGTGGACCGCATCGTCAATCTCAGCAAGTTGGGCATTCCTGGCTACAACCCCAGGGTCACCCTGCTGTTTGCGATCGACCACAGCAGCGCCGACACCAGCGCCGACAACCCCGCCATTTACCGGGACGACAAGTTCCTGGTATCCCTGACCGCCCCCCTCAAAGCGGCCGGACTCAACTTCTCGGTGCGGATTTCCTGGAGCAGGGAATGGGCGGACAGCGTACTGTTCAGCGCCCAGGCCGAGGGCGCCACCGCCATAATGGTCTCCCATCCCGGCGAAAAGACATCCCAGACCCTCAGCGATGAGTTCTGGCACCTGATTCGCAACGCCTCGGTACCCGTAGGCTTTATCCAAAACTCAGCCGCGCCCACCCGCAAAAATATCCTGGTGTCCATGGATATTCAGGACCGTGAGCTGGACGGCCTCAACCAGCGGATCATGGATGCCGGACTTTCCATCTCCAAGCTGTACGGCGCCGAGCTACACCTGGCCCACGCCTACGGCAGCTCCAGCAGCTACCCGGACCGGGGCCGTATCGTCGCCCTCACCGGCCTGCCCAATGAGAATATCCACCTCAGGTCCGGGGAGCCGGACGAGGCCCTGGCGGATGTTACCCGCACCCTAAAACCGGATATGATCGTCATTGGCGCCACCAGGCGCACCGGGATCAGGGCGGCGCTGCGGGGCCGCAAGATCTCGCGGATCTTCAGGAATATCAAACAGGATATTTTTGTTATTGTCTGACGCGGCAAGTCGGCAACCATCCCTGTAAGTCACCCATGCCCGCCGGCCCTTCACCCGCCAGCCGCGGCGAGTTTTCCTCGCGGCTGGGTTTTGTCTTCGCCGCCACCGGATCCGCCGTCGGCCTTGGCAATATCTGGGGCTTTCCCACCAACGCCGCCAGCAACGGCGGCGCCGCCTTCCTGCTGGTCTACCTGGTGCTGGCGTTCTGCCTGGCCTACCCGGCGCTGATGGCGGAGCTCATCATCGGCCGCCACTCCAGGTCCAATATCGTCAGCGCCCTGGGCTCCCTGCCAGCCACCTCCGGGGGGCGCCGCTTTGGCGCAGCGGCCGGGACAGTCGCGGTTATCACCTCCAGTGCCATCCTGGGTTTTTACGCCCTGGTGGCCGGCTGGGTGCTGTCTCACCTCGGGGCCGAGAGCGCACGCCTGGCCGGCTGGCAAACCTCGGCCAGCTGGCTGAGCCAGGGCAGTATTGCCAGGGACCTGGGCTGCGCCCTGGTGTTTTCCCTGCTCACCGTCGCCGTGGTCAGCGGGGGAGTCAAGGCGGGCATTGAGCGCTGGTCCGAGCGCATCATGCCCGCCCTGGTGATATTGCTGATGGTGCTGATCGGCTATGTGCTGCTGCAGCCGGGTGCCAGCGCCGGACTGCGGCTCTACCTGGTGCCGGACCTGTCTCGGGCGCTCCACCCGCAACTGATCCTCAGCGCCCTGGGGCAGGCTTTTTTTTCCCTCTCCCTGGGTGTGGGCACCATGCTGATCTACGGTTCCTACCTGCCCCGCACCGTCAACCTGCCCACCACCGGCGCCTTGGTCACCCTGGTGGATGTGGCCATCGCCTTTCTTGCCGGACTGCTGATTTTGCCGGCCATGTTTGTCGCCCAGCAACAGGGGGTGGAAATCCATCGGGATGGCCTGCTGATTGCCGGACCCGACCTGATCTTTCAGGTATTGCCCGCCCTGTTCGCCGCCATGGGTAGCGCCGGCTCCCTACTTGGCCTGGCTTTCTTTGCCCTGCTGACCATGGCCGCCCTGACGTCGTCCATTTCCATGCTGGAAGTGCCCACCGCCTGGCTTGCCGAGTCCACCCCCTTGTCGCGGCGGGGGGCGGCGTGGCTCGCGGGCACGGTGATTTTCATCCTCACCGCAGCCATTGTGCTGTGGTTTGACCCCCTGTTTGGCTGGGTGGTGAGGGCCGCCACCGAGGTCAGCGAACCCTTGATGGGCATAGTGCTGTGCCTGTTCGCCGGCTGGGCGATCCACCGCGACACCCTGCTGGCAGAGCTGCGCCGGGGGGACTGGATGGTGGAAAACACCTGGTTCTGGAAAATCTGGCCGCCGTATGTGCGCTTTGTCTGCCCGCTGCTGATTGCCGCGGTGTTCGTCAACTCACTGCGCTGAGCCCCCACCGGGGCTGGCCAGTCTCCCGTGACGGCTGTTGGCCGAAAACTGATTGCTGAGAAACGCCATCTGGTCGCCGAGGATGCGCCGGGAATTGATCAGCGCCAGGTACTCGGCATTGTTGGGGCGGTAGGGCAGGGCCACCAGCTCCAGGCCGATTTCCTCCAGCAGATAGTTGGCCTTGTGCTGGTTGCAGCGCCGACAGGCGGCCACCACATTTTCCCAGCGGTCGCGGCCGTTGCGGGACAGGGGCACGATATGGTCCCGGGTCAACTGGCTGTGCTCGAAGGCGCGGGCACAGTACATGCAGACATAGCCGTCCCGGGCAAACAGGGCGCCGTTGCTGAGGGGAAAGCTGGACCTGGGCCTGGCCAGGCGCTCGCCACCACAGGCCAGGATGCTGGGCAACTCGATTACTGAGCGCTTGCCGGTAAGCCGCGAGTGGCCGCCCCGCACCCGCCGCACTATGTCCCCCAGGCTCCAGGCCACCAGGTCCCTGGCGTACAGGCACACCGCCCCCTGCCAGTCGATCCATTCGATGGGCTGGCCCGCCAGATTCAGACGCAGAATTTTTACTGACATAGCCAGGACTCCACACCAGAGAGTAACCAGAGTACACACCTTGGGCGGAGTCTACTGCCGGGGTATGACAAAATTGGGAAAGGAAAGGGTCTGTCCGGCGGCTGGAGCCGGATTGGCGGCAGCACCTGCAGGTGCCGGAGAAAGGCTCTTGAGTTAGCGCAGGCACTGGCCTCGGCTGGGTTTGCCTTATCTTAGCCTCAGCATCCAGGGTGTCAACTAAAAACGCCCCACCGACGAAGCAGCAGGGCGCTAAGAACGCAGTCGTTGAGTTGTTGCTCTTTTTATGATGCTCACCGTTCTTCCCTGAACGGAACATCCCTGTATGTCCGTGGCGAATTGTCTCCCTTCTCAGCGTCCGTGCAGCCTCCAATATACCCAGCACCAGGACCGGCGGCCATTGGTCGATTTCCTGTTTTTGTGTAGGACATATCCTATACAAGGGCCCTGCCCCATGCCCCCCGGGCCCCTTGCGCCGCTGGCGCGGCTCTCCAAACCCCTTTCTGTGGTGTAGAATGCTCACATAGAGTTGCGGCAGCGGTCGCCCGCCGCGTTTCAGCAGACCAGCCAGGAAAAAATTGTGGCCGCGCGAAAAAAATCTGTCAATTTTGAGAAAAGCCTCAGCGAACTTGAAACCTTGGTGGAAGCTTTGGAATCCGGCGGTTTGTCCCTGGAGGACTCCCTGAATGCCTTTGAAAAGGGGGTTCGCATCACCCGCGAATGCCAGGAGGCACTGCAGGAGGCGGAGCAAAAGGTCAGCCTGCTCACCCGGGGACCTGGGGATGAAGCCATCAGTACCGACTTCTCGGCGCCCGAAGAACCCTGATGCCCAGCCCAGTCTCCAGCGTCCTCAGCGACTACCAGCGGGAGGTCGAGGCACAGCTGCAACGCTGTATCGCCGCGCTGCCCGGGGACAGCCTGCGGGAGGCCATGGCCTACAGCGTCCTCAGTGGCGGCAAGCGGATTCGCCCGGCCCTGTGCTACGCCACAGCGGCGATCTTCGGCCCCGTCAACGACCTCACCCGCCGCTCCGGCACGGCCCTTGAGCTGATTCACGCCTACTCCCTGATCCACGACGATTTGCCCGCGATGGACAACGATGACCTGCGCCGGGGCAAACCCACCTGCCACATCGCCTTTGATGAAGCCACCGCCATTCTCGCCGGCGATGCCCTGCAAACCCTGGCCTTTGCCGTGCTCGCCGAGCCCCTCCCCGAGACGGTGGGCGCCGCGGACACTCAGCTGCGGCTGATCCAGCTGCTGGCGGAGGCCTCCGGCGCCCACGGCATGGTCCGCGGCCAGGCCATGGACCTGCAGGCCGTCAACCAGAGCCTGGATCTGAGCCAATTGGAACAGATGCACCGCCACAAGACCGGCGCCCTGATCAGCGCCAGCATCCTGATGGGTGCGGTCTCCTCGGGTGCGGTCGGCGATGTCGACCTGGATATCCTCAGGAGGTATGGCACAGCCGTGGGCCTGGCCTTTCAGGTCAAGGACGATATTCTCGATGTGGAAAGTTCCACCGCCACCCTGGGCAAACGCCAGGGCGCGGATCTGGCGCGCAACAAGCCCACCTACACCTCCCTG
>Ga0172382_10005278_pt1 | contig 19348 bp, 14 predicted proteins | sample Leawel138RmetaG_FD_122245 | JGI IMG/M metagenome (GOLD analysis project Ga0172382, IMG submission 122245) | Leachate microbial communities from a municipal landfill in Southern Ontario, Canada - Leachate well 138R metaG | ecosystem: Engineered > Solid waste > Landfill > Unclassified | place...
CTTGCTACGGAGCTGATCGAAGCCGGTGCGAACTGCGTGCCGGCGCGCACCCACAAGGTCGCCCGCATGCCCGCAACGCCCCGCTCACCAAGCCATGACGTCCTCGCCTGGGTTGCCGGAAGCGATGCTCCGGAGAAAAGCAGCATCAACCTCGGCTTCATGGCGCTGACCGATGCCGCCTCGCTGATCGTCGCCGCTACCCAGGGCTTCGCCCAGCCGTTCGGGCTGACACTCAACCTGCGCCGCCAGCATTCCTGGGCCGGGCTGCGCGACAAGCTGCTCGACGGCGAGCTGGATGCCGCCCACGGGCTCTACGGCCTGATCTATGCCGTGCACCTGGGCATCGGTGGCAGTGCGCCGGTGGACATGGCCGTGCTCATGGGCCTGGCGCAGAACGGCCAGAGCATCAGCCTGTCGATGCCGCTAAGGGAAGCCGGCGTGACCGATGCCGAAGCGCTGCACCGCTGCGTGCGCCAAAGCGGTGCACGCCTGACCTTCGCCCAGACCTTCCCCACCGGCACCCACGCGTTGTGGCTGTATTACTGGCTCGCCGCCCACGGCATCCATCCGCTGCGCGACGTGCGCACCCTGGTGGTTCCGCCGGCCCAGATGGTGGGCTACCTGCGCCACGGTCGCATCGACGGCTTCTGCGCGGGCGAACCCTGGGGCGCGCAGGCCGTGGCCGAACAGACCGGTTTCACCCTCGCAACCAGCCAGTCGATCTGGCCGGATCACCCGGAGAAAGTCCTCGGCTGCACCCGTGCGTTCGTCGAGCAATACCCCAATACCGCCCGCGCGCTGATCATGGCGGTACTCGCCGCCAGCCGTTTCATCGAGCGCAACGACGAGAACCGCCGCAGCACCGCGCAGCTGATCGCCGCCCGCGACTACGTCGACGCACCGCTGACGGCCATCGCGCCGCGCTTTCTCGGGCATTACTGCGACGGCCTCGGCAACGCCTGGCAGGACGCCCATCCGCTGCGCTTCTTCGCCGACGGCGCAGTGAACATGCCGTTCCATTCCGACGGCATCTGGTTCATGACCCAGCTGCGCCGCTGGGGCCTGCTGCGGCATGACCCGGACTACCACGCCGTGGCCCGCGCCGTGCAGCAGACCGCGCTGTATCGGGACGCCGCCGGTGCGTTGGGTGTTGCTGTTCCTGTTGCGTCGAATCGCAGCTGCCTGCTGCTGGGCGACAGCCATTGGGACGGCAGCGATCCGGCCGCCTATGCCCGCAGCTTCGCCCTGCATGCGCTGGCCGATGATGCCTCGGGAGGTAGCCGCTGATGCAGAGCGACGTACTGCGCATCCTGCTGGTCGACGATACGCCGAAGAAGGTCGGGCGCCTGCGCAGCGCGCTGGTCGCCGCCGGCTTCGAGGTCATCGACGCCTGCAGCTCGATCATCGACCTGCCCGAACGCGTCGAGGCCGTGCGCCCGGACGTGGTGCTGATCGATACCGACTCCCCCGGCCGCGATGTGATGGAACAGGTGGTACTGGTCAGCCGCGACCGCCCGCGGCCGATCGTGCTGTTCACCGACGACGACGACCCAACTACCATGCGCCAGGCGATCGGTGCCGGGGTGAGCGCCTATATCGTCGAAGGCATCCACGCGCGGCGGCTCAAGCCGATTCTCGACGTGGCGATGGCACGCTTCGAGAGCGATCAGGCGCTACGCGCCCAGCTGCTCGCCCGCGACCAGCAGCTTGCCGAGCGCAAGCGCATCGAGCTGGCCAAGGGCATGCTGATGAAGATGCGCGAATGCAACGAGGACGAGGCCTACACGCTGATGCGGCGCCAGGCCATGAGCCGCCAGCAGAAGCTGATCCAGGTGGCCGAACAGATCATCGCCATGAACGAGCTGCTCGGCCACTGAGCGGCAGGCGACGGACTCACGCCCCGGCGGCAGCCATCTGCCCGGCGAACAGCCGCTCGACATCCGTGCGCAGGCAGAGCTGGGTTCCGGGTCGCATCACCGTCGCCGCCCCAGCCGCTGCGCCGAAGCGAACTGCCGCGCTCAGCTCGTAGCCTTGCGCCAAGGCATGCACGATGGCACCCAGCATGCTGTCGCCGGCACCTACGGCGCTGACCACCGGCACCGCCGGTGAAGGCAGGCGTTCGAGCCGGTCACCACAGGCGAACAGCGCGCCCTGCGCTCCTAGCGACAGCACGATGATCTCCGCCGCGCCACGCTGGATCAGTTCGCGCAGCGCCGCCACCTGCGCCGCCTCGCTTTCCATCGAACGCCCCATGAGACCGGCGAGTTCGTTCAGGCTGGGCTTGATCAGGTAGGCGCCGCCGTGCCGCGCCGCGTAGGCCAGCGGCTCGCCGGACAGATCGATCACCAGCCGCGCGCCGATCTGCCGCGCCAGCGCCAGCAGTTCATCGAAGAACGCCGGCTCGATGCCGGGCGTGAAGCTGCCGCTGACCACCAGATAGCCCGGCGCCGGATGCAGCCCGCGCAGCGCGGCCAGGCAACCCAGGCGCTCCTGCTCGCCGAGCACCGGGCCGGGCAGCACGAAACGGTACTGCAGACCGGTTTCCTGCTCGTCGACGGTGAAACTCTCGCGGGTGTCGCCGGCAATCGCCACCGGCAGATGCGCCAGGCCAACGTCGTCCAGCGCGCGGCGCAACAGATCGCCGAACGGGCCGCCGGCCGGATACACCGCCAGCGAGTCGCCACCGAGAATGTGCACCACCCGCGCCACGTTAATGCCGCCGCCACCGGGGTCGTGACGCGGATGCGCGCAGCGCAGCTTCTCCGTGGGCAGCACCCGTGCCGTGCTGACAGCCAGGTCCATCGCGGGGTTGAGGGTCAGCGTGGCGATACGCGTCATCGTTCACTCCTTGCGATTGCAGTCGCCTGACGATAAGCCTACCAGCCGGCTGGCGCCGTGCGTCAGCGCCCCGATTTGCACCCGCCATGCGCCATAAGCGCGCGTCGGCTATGCATCCCGGTCACCAGCAGTGCCCGCGCGCTGCGCCACGGCGCGCTCCAGGGGCTGGCACGCTTTCTGCTGGATGCTCTGCAACGGTAACCAACGGCGGCTACCGATTCCCGACAAAGGCGTCGCATCACCCTGCTCCGGCAGGTGTGCTGCGGCGCCTTTGTCGTTTCCGCCCCGCTGCCGGGGCCACGAAGCAACCGCCTCATGCGCGACGCAACGCCGCCGCGCCATCCGAACTGGAGCCGAACGATGAACACGAGTTTCTGGAAAGCCGGCCACGCGCCGACCCTGTTTGCCGCCTTTCTCTACTTCGACCTGAGCTTCATGGTCTGGTACGTGCTAGGCCCGCTCGGCGTGCAGATCGCCGCAGACCTGGGCCTGACCACCCAGCAACGTGCCTTCATGGTCGCCACGCCGATTCTGTCCGGCGCGGTGCTGCGCCTGATGCTCGGCATGCTGGCCGACCGCACCTCGCCCAAGAGCGCCGGCCTGCTGGGCCAGATCGTGGTGATCGGCGCACTGCTGGTGGCCTGGCTGCATGGCATCCGCAGCTACGAGCAGGCTTTGCTGCTCGGTCTGTTCCTCGGCATGGCCGGCGCTTCGTTCGCCGTGGCGCTGCCGCTGGCCTCGCAGTGGTATCCGCCGCAACACCAGGGCAAGGCGATGGGCATCGCCGGCGCGGGCAACTCCGGCACCGTGCTGGCGGCGCTGTTTGCGCCGGTGCTGGCGTCGATGTTCGGCTGGAACAATGTGTTCGGCCTGGCGCTGATCCCGCTGGTGCTGACGCTCGGTATCTTTGCCAGCGTGGCGAAAAACGCGCCCAACCGGCCCAAAGCGAAATCCGTCGCCGACTACCTGAAGGCGCTGGGCGACCGCGACAGCTGGTGGTTCATGTTCTTCTACAGCGTGACCTTCGGCGGCTTCCTCGGCCTGGCCAGCACCCTGCCCGGCTACTTCCACGACCAGTACGCCTTCGACCCGGTGAAGGCCGGTTACTACACCGCAGCCTGTGTGTTCGCCGGCAGCCTGCTGCGCCCGCTCGGCGGCGCCCTGGCCGATCGCATCGGCGGCATTCGCGCGCTGCTGGTGATGTACACGGTGGCATCGATCTGCATTGCCGCGGTGGGTTTCAACCTGCCGAGCGCCTCGGCTGCGCTGGCGCTGTTCGTGGTTGCCATGCTCAGCCTGGGGGCCGGCAACGGTGCGGTGTTCCAGCTGGTGCCGCAGCGTTTTCACAAGGAGATCGGCGTGATGACCGGGCTGATCGGCATGGCTGGCGGTATCGGTGGCTTCCTGCTCACCGCCGGGCTCGGCGCGATCAAGCAGTCCACCGGCGATTACCAGCTCGGCCTGTGGCTGTTCGCCAGCCTCGGCGTGGTGGCCTGGTTCGGCCTGCAAGGCGTCAAGCGCCGCTGGCGCACCACCTGGGGCTCGGCGGCCGTAACCGCCGCGCGGATCTAGCGCAGTCGGATGGGTTGCCGTGTCTTTGCAGCTGTCTTTCGGCGAAGCCAGCGCCACCGGCCCGCGTGAGGAGAACCAGGACGCCATCCGCGTGGCAACCCCGCTGCCCGGGTTGGCTGCCAGCAAGGGCTGCCTGTTTGCCCTGGCCGACGGCGTCAGCCAGTGCGCCGACGGCGGGCTGGCCGCGCGGGCGACGCTGCAGGCACTGGCGCTGGATTACTACGCCACCCCGGAAACCTGGGCAGTGGCCCAGGCGCTGGACCGCGTGCTGGTCGCGCACAACCGCTGGCTGCAGGCCAGTGGCGGCGGCCAGCCGTTACTGACGACACTCACCGCGCTGGTGCTGCGCGGCCGGCGCTTTACCCTCGCGCATATCGGCGACTGCCGCGCCTATCGCTGGCAGGGCGGGCAGCTGCAGCGGCTGACTGAGGACCACGTGTGGGAACAGGCCGGCATGCAGCACGTACTCAAGCGCGCGCTGGGGCTGGATCAGCACCTGCGGATGGACTATCTGGACGGCGAGCTGCACGTCGGCGACTGCTTCATGCTGCTCAGCGATGGCGTCTGGGCGAGCGTCGACGAGCGCACCATCGCGCGGCTGCTGGGCGAACAGCCGGATCTCAACGTGGCAGCCCGCACGTTGGTTCAGCAGGCCCATCGCAACGGCAGCCAGGACAACGCCAGCGCCCTGCTGCTGCGCATCGACGCCCTGCCCGACGCAGTGCTGGCCGACACCCTCGCGCAGCTGCCGCACTGGCCGTTGCCGCCGCCGCTACGCGCCGGTCAGCTGTTCGAAGGCTGGCGGGTGGAAAGCCTGTTGCACGCGTCGCGCCAGTCGCTGCTGTATCGCGTGCGCGACGAGCAGGCCCAGACCTGGCTACTGAAAACTCTGCCGGTCAGCCGGCGGGACGACCCCGAGGCGGCGACGGCGCTGCTGCAGGAGGAGTGGTTCATGCGTCGCACCGCCGCACGCAGCGTCGCCCAGTTGCACCCGCTGCCAAAACGCCAGCAGCTGTACTACGTGCAGCGTGAATACGCCGGCCAGACGCTGGCCGAGCGTGTGCAGCAAGCCGGTCCGCTGAATCTGGACGAGTGGCTGCCGCTGGCCACGCAACTGATCCGCGCGGTGGGCCTGCTGCATCGACGCAACATTCTGCATCGCGACATCAAACCGGAAAACCTGCACATCGGTGATGACGGCGAGCTGCGCATCCTCGATTTCGGCCTGGCGTTCTGCCCGGGGCTGTCACGCCATGCACCTGGCAGCCTGCCCGGCACCCCGAGTTTTCTCGCCCCCGAGGCGTTCGCGGGCGCCGCGCCGAGCGTGGCCCAGGATCTCTATGCCGTCGGCGTCACCCTCTATTACCTGCTCAGCGGGCAGTTTCCGTACGGTGAAATCGAACCCTTCCAGCACCGCCGCTTCGGCGTGCCGACGCCGCTCGGCCGCTATCGCCCGGACCTGCCGGCATGGCTGGAAACACTGCTGGCGCAGGCGATCGCCGCCGATCCACAACAGCGCTACGAAACCGCCGAGCAATGGCTGCTGCGCCTCGAACAGGGGGAATGTCAGGCTACACCGGAGCGCCCGCGCCCCTGGTTGGAGCGCGAACCGCTGAAAGTCTGGCGTGGCCTGGCGCTGCTCTCGTTGCTGGCGAATCTGCTGTTGTGGCTAGTGCTGCTCAGCGACGGGTGATCAAGCCCTGCCGCGCCACGCGGGTCAGTTCGCGGATGCATTCGTCGAGATTGTCCGGCGAAGGCGACTGGATCACCGCGAGGTCGAAACTGTCGTCGGCGAAGCGCGCCAGCGACTCATCGGCACCGGCGAACTGCACCAGCAGCGCACGCGAGCGACTGTTGCGCCGCGGCCAGCCATCGAGGTAGCGCAACAGGGACGGCTGATGAGCGCCGCCAAGAAGAACCTTGGGATTGGAACGGATCAGGCCACTGGTGATCGGGGCCAGACGTAGCTGTGCGTGCGTTGCGTTCATGCTTTGAAGATTCCGCCTCACGAGTTCCGCTGGGCAGCGGTGGGAGGCTTCACCGGAACCAGCGCTTTAGCGGTATTTCGAAACCTCTCGGTTCCCGGCGCCCCGCAAGTAGCTGACTAAATCGGCGCATGGGCATGACTTTATGCAAGCGGCCGCGTGCCTGTCAAATCGGGCGCTCCACGACAACAAGGGCGCACCAGCAGCGCGCATAAGGCCTCGCCGTGGTGCGTCCGGCAGCTGCACAGATCCCTCTCGCGCCCGCCTTCACCGGCATTTACGGCTCGCGACGATATTGGCATGGCATCTGCATTACCAATCACCAGCGAACATAGCGCCAGCCCCTCAATGACGAGAGCCTGGCTTCCCGATCGAGCGGGACACGGACAAAGGCGTCCTCACCGGATAACCGGTGGGACGCCTTTTTTGTTGAACGAATTCGAGCAGGCCAACGGCATGAAGAAACTCAAACTGGTGATGATCGGCAACGGCATGGCCGGCGTACGAACCCTGGAGGAGCTGCTCAAGCTCACCCGCGACCTCTACGACATCACGGTGTTCGGCGCCGAGCCGCATCCCAACTACAACCGCATCCTGCTCTCCCCGGTGTTGGCCGGCGAACAACAGTTCGAAGAGATCGTGCTCAACGACCTGGACTGGTACGCCGAGAACGATATCCACCTCAAGCTCAACCGCAAGGTGGTGAAGATTGACCGGGTCAAACGCCGGGTGATCGCCGATGACGGCAGCGAGGCGGAATACGACCGCCTGCTCATCGCCACCGGCTCCAACCCGTTCATCCTGCCGATTCCCGGCAAGGACCTGCAGGGCGTGATCGGCTACCGCGACATTGCCGACACCCAGGTGATGATGGAAACCGCCAAGACCCACAAACACGCGGTGGTCATCGGCGGCGGCCTGCTCGGCCTGGAAGCGGCCAACGGCCTCAAGCTGCGGGGCATGGACGTCACCGTGGTGCACATCGGTGACTGGCTGATGGAACGCCAGCTCGACAAGACTGCCGGCACCCTGCTGCAGAGCGCGCTGGAAAGCCGTGGCCTGAAGTTTCTCCTGCCCAAGCACACCGCCGAACTGCTCGACAACGGCGAAGGCCGGGTATGCGCGGTCAAGTTCAAGGACGGCGACGTGATCCCCGCCGACTTGGTGGTGATGGCCGCCGGCATCCGCCCCAACAGCGAACTGGCCGAACAGGCCGGCATCCCGTGCAATCGCGGCATTCTGGTCAACGACACCCTGCAGACCTACGACCCGCGCATCTACGCCGTCGGCGAATGCGCTAACCATCGCGGCACCGCCTATGGCCTGGTCGCACCGCTGTTCGAACAGGCCAAGGTCTGCGCCAACCACCTGGCCATGCTCGGCTTTTCCCGCTATCTGGGCTCGGTGACTTCGACCAAGCTCAAGGTCACCGGCATCGACCTGTTCTCGGCCGGCGATTTCATCGGCGGCGATGGCACCGAGACCATCACCCTCTCCGACCCCATCGGCGGCGTCTACAAGAAGCTGGTGATCAAGGACGACGTACTGGTCGGCGCCTGCCTGTATGGCGACACCGCCGACGGCGGCTGGTACTTCCGCCAGGTGCGCGAAGGCCAGAACGTGGGCCAGATACGCGACCATTTGATGTTCGGCGAAGGCGCCATCGGCGACGCTGGCCACCAGGGCCAGAGCAAGGCCATGTCCATGCCCGACGATATGGAAGTGTGCGGCTGCAATGGCGTGTGCAAGGGCACCATCGTCAAGGCGATCCAGGAACACGGGCTGTTCTCGGTGGACGAGGTGAAAAAGCACACCAAGGCCGCCAGCTCTTGCGGCTCCTGTGCCGGGCTGGTCGAACAGATCCTGATCAACACCGTCGGCGGCGCCGCCGACGTCAAGCCGAAGAGCGAGAAGGCCATCTGTGGCTGCAGCGACCTTAACCACGGCCAGGTGCGCAAGGCCATTCGCGAGCACCACTTGACCAGCATTCCGGCGGCCATGGCCTTCATGGAATGGCGCACGCCGAACGGCTGCGCCACCTGCCGTCCGGCGCTGAACTACTACCTGATCTCCACCTGGCCGGGCGAGGCCAAGGACGATCCGCAATCGCGCTTCATCAACGAGCGCGCCCACGCCAACATCCAGAAGGACGGCACCTACTCCGTCGTGCCGCGCATGTGGGGCGGCGTTACCAATGCCGCCGAGCTGCGGCGCATCGCCGACGTGGCGGACAAGTACCAGGTGCCAATGGTCAAGGTTACCGGCGGCCAGCGCATCGACCTGCTGGGTATCAGGAAGGAAGACCTGCCGGGCGTCTGGAAAGACCTGGATATGCCTTCCGGCCACGCCTACGGCAAATCCATCCGCACAGTGAAGACCTGCGTCGGCAGCGAGTTCTGCCGCTTCGGTACGCAGAACAGCACGCAGATGGGCATTGACCTGGAACACGCCCTTTTCAACATGTGGTCGCCGCACAAGGTCAAGCTGGCCGTCTCCGGCTGCCCGCGCAACTGCGCCGAATCCGGCATCAAGGACGTCGGCATCATCGGCGTGGACTCCGGCTGGGAGCTGTACATCGGCGGCAACGGCGGCATCAAGACCGAAGCCGGCGAGTTCTTCGTCAAGGTGAAGACGGCCGAGGAGGTCATGGAATACAGCCTGGCGTTCCTCCAGCTCTACCGCGAGGAAGCCTTCTACCTCGAGCGCACCGTGCACTACATGCAGCGCGTCGGCATGGACCACATCAAGAAGGCCGTGCTGGACGACGCCGAGCGACGCAAGGCGCTGCATCAGCGGCTGCTGTTCTCGCTTTCCTTCGAGCAGGACCCGTGGCAGGAGCAGCTTTCCAAGCCGCAGCTGAAAAAGGAATTCGACCGCATCGCCGTCAAGCAGCTGGAAAACGCCTGAGAACCTGATCTGGAGAAACACCGCATGAACTGGCTCGATATCTGCGCACTGGATGAGATCAACCCGCTCGGCTCGCGCATCATCGCCGGCCCCAAGGGCGATATCGCGATATTCCGTACTTCCGACGATCAGGTCTTCGCCCTCGACGACCGCTGCCCGCACAAGGGCGGCCCGCTGTCGCAAGGGATCGTCTACGGCAAGCAGGTCGCCTGCCCGCTACACAACTGGCAGATCGATCTGCAAAGCGGCGAAGCACTAGCGCCCGACGTCGGCTGCGCCCACCGCCACGAGGCGCGCGTCGAGAATGGTCGCGTGCAGCTTTCGCTTAACCAGCGCAAGGAATGCGCGGCCTGAACACACCGCAGTTGACCAGCACCTTTTCCCAGGAGACGACGCCATGCGTATGACAACCGCCTCGACCTGCTGCTACTGCGGTGTCGGCTGTGGCGTGCTGATCGAGCACGACGGCGAGCGCATCCTCGATGTGGCCGGCGACCCCAGCCATCCGGCCAACTTCGGCAAGCTGTGCAGCAAGGGCTCGACGTTGCACCTGACCGGCGATCTAGACGCTCGCGCGCTCTACCCCGAGCTGCGTCTGGGCAAGGGCCTGGCGCGCAGCCGTACCGACTGGGACAGTGCCCTGGAGCACGCGGCCAGCGTATTCGCCGAGACCATCCGCGAGCACGGCCCGGACAGCGTCGCCTTCTATGTCTCCGGCCAGCTGCTGACCGAGGACTACTACGCCTTCAACAAACTGGCCCGCGCCCTGATCGGCACCAACAACCTGGATTCCAATTCGCGGCTGTGCATGTCCTCGGCAGTGGTCGGCTACAAGCGCAGCCTGGGTGCCGATTCTCCGCCCTGCTCCTACGAAGATATCGAGCAAGCCGACTGCCTGCTGATCGTCGGCAGCAACATGGCCTATGCGCATCCGGTGCTGTTCCGCCGTCTGGAGGAAGCCAAGGCGAAGCGACCGGAGATGACCATCATCGTCGTCGACCCGCGGCGCACCGACACCAGCGAGCTGGCCGACCTGCACCTGCCGATCCTGCCGGGCACCGATGTCGCGCTGTTCCACGGGCTGCTGCATATCCTCATGTGGGAAGGCTGGATCGACCGCCGCTTCATCGACGCCCATACCGAAGGCTTCGATGCGCTGAAAAGCCTGGTGCGCGATTACACCCCGGCGATGGTCGCCGACCTCTGCGGCATCAGCGTCGACGACCTGCAGAGCTGCGCACGACTGATTGGTAGCGCGCCTAGTTTTCTAAGCCTGTGGTGCATGGGCCTTAACCAATCCACCGCCGGCAGCGCCAAGAACAGCGCGCTGATCAATCTGCACCTGGCCACCGGACAGATCGGCAAGCCGGGCGCCGGGCCCTTCTCGCTGACCGGCCAACCGAACGCCATGGGCGGACGCGAAACCGGCAGCCTGTCCAACCTGCTGCCAGGCCACCGCGACGCGACCAATGCCGAACACCGTGCCGCAGTAGCTGACTACTGGGGTGTCGAGCAGCTGCCGAAACAGCCCGGACTATCCGCCATCGAGCTGTTCGACGCCGTGCGCGCCGGCAAGATCAAGGCGCTGTGGATCGCCTGCACCAACCCGGCTCAGTCGCTGCCGGACCAGCAGAAAGTCCATGAAGCCCTGGCCGCCTGCCCCTTCGTCGTGGTGCAGGAAGCCTTCTTCACCACCGAAACCTGCCGCCACGCCGACCTTCTGCTGCCGGCCGCGAGCTGGGGCGAGAAGGAAGGCACCGTGACCAACTCCGAGCGTCGTATCAGCCACGTGCGCCGCGCCGTGCCGGCCCCAGGCGAAGCCCGTGCGGACTGGGCGATCACCTGCGATTTCGCCCGACGCCTGGAACGTCACCTGCGCCCCGGCCAGCCGAGCCTGTTCACTTTCGAGAATGCCGAAGCGCTGTTCGACGAGTACAAGCCGCTCACCGCCGCTCGCGATTTGGATTACAGCGGCCTGAGCTACGCAGTACTTGATGCGCTCGGTCCGCAGCAATGGCCGTTCCCGCCGGGCAGCGAACAGGGCACCGCGCGGCTGTATGCCGATGGCCTGTTCCCCACCGCCAATGGCCGCGCCCGTTTCATCGCCGAGCACTACCAGGCGCCGAAGGAAAAGCGCGAGGCGCGCTATCCGCTCACGCTCAATACCGGCCGGCTACGCGACCAGTGGCACGGCATGAGCCGCACTGGCACCGCGGCGCGGCTGTTCGGCCATGTCGAAGAAGCGTTGCTCGGAATGAACGCTGATGACATGCGCCGCCGGCGTCTGCTGGACGGCCAGCTGGTGAAGGTGAAGAGCCGTCGCGGCAGCCTGATCCTCCCGGTACAGAAGGACGACTGCCTGCGTGCCGGCCAGGCGTTCCTGCCGATGCACTGGGGTGATCGCTTTCTCAAGGGGCTGGGCTGCAACGTGCTGACCCTGGCCAGCGTCGACCCTTTGTCGAAGCAGCCCGAACTCAAGCACGCCGGCATCGAAGTCGAACAGGTCGAATTGCCCTGGCAGTTCTTCGCGCTGGTTGAGCGCGATGTGCAGCGACGCTTCGAGGCGCTGCGGCCATTGTTCGAAACCTTCGACTACGCCAGCTTCAGCCTCGGCGGTCGCGAGCGTTCGGCGCTGCTGATCCGCGGCGCCAGGGATGCGGCGCCAACGGCCGTCGAGCTGGATGCCATCGACCGCCTGCTCGGCCTCGATGAAGGCCCGGTGCTGGCCTATGACGATCCCCGCCGTGCAGTCGGCAAGCGCGTACGCATCGAGGAAGGCCGTATCGTCGCGTTGCGCCTGGCCGGCGAGACCGCCGCCCGGCAGTGGCTGCGCGGACTCTGGGAAAGCGGCAGCGCCGACGCCGAGTTGCGTCGCTGGCTGCTGGCTCCACTCAGCGCGCCACCTGGCGGCGCGACCATCAGCACCGACCGTACTCTGTGCAACTGCATGAACGTCAGCCAGAGCAAGGTCCGTGCAGGCATCGAGCGCGGTCTCGATCTGACCGGCCTCAAGCAGGAACTCGGCTGCGGCACCAGCTGTGGCTCCTGCGTACCCGAAATCAAGCGTCTGCTGGCCAGCCAGTCGGAACGCGCACTTTCCTGATACCAACCAAGACGAGGATTTCCCCATGAGCGCAAAAGTCTGGCTGGTAGGCGCCGGCCCTGGCGATCCGGAACTGCTGACCCTCAAGGCCGTGCGCGCGCTGGGTGAAGCGCAGGTGGTGATGATCGATGATCTCGTTAACCCCGCCGTGCTCGAACACTGCCCCAACGCACGCATCATCCCCGTGGGCAAGCGCGGCGGCTGCCGCTCCACGCCGCAAGCCTTCATCCACCGTCTGATGCTGCGTTACGCCCGCCAGGGCAAGTGCGTGGTGCGCCTCAAGGGTGGCGATCCGTGCATCTTCGGCCGCGGTGGCGAAGAAGCCGAATGGCTGTCGGCACGCGGCATCGAGGTCGAGCTGGTCAATGGCATCACCGCCGGCCTGGCCGGTGCCACCCAGAGCGGGATCTCGCTGACCCAGCGCGGCGTGGCCCGCGGCGTCACGCTGGTCACGGCGCACACTCAGGACGACAGCAGCCCCGAATGGCAAGCACTGGCGAAAAGCGGCACCACGCTGGTGGTGTACATGGGCGTCAGCAAGCTGGAGCAGGTGCAGGCCGGGCTGTTGGAGGGCGGACTTTCCGCCGATACACCAGTGGCGATGATCGAGAACGCTTCACTGCCGCAGCAACGCGAATGCCGTTCAAGCCTCGCCGACATGTACCGCGACGCCTTGACCTTCAAGCTGAAGAGCCCTGCGATTCTCGTGATCGGCGAAGTCGCAGCAAGAAGTAGCGACGGGGCTTTTTCTCGCGCCGACCACCATCGTAATTCGAAGCTGGCACGCACCCCAGACGGCCTGGTGCGGATGATGTCGAACTACGCTGCGAGCATTGATGAAATCAATTAAAGCTAGAGAAAACCTCAATAAGTTTCATACAGAAACATGTACTTAATTTTTGCAGACGCATAGAATGCCCGGCCATTAGGAGTTGCGACGCATGGTCGCTGTCGCAAGCTGGACTTATTCAAGCCGTTCCGTTAAAGGGGCCCGGCATGCCTGATGTAGCTCTGTCCCACAATTGGGGCTTCGCAGTATTTCTTCTTGGTGTCATCGCCCTTTGCGCTTTCATGCTCGGCGCCTCCAGCCTGCTGGGCAGCAAAGCCTGGGGCCGTGCCAAGAACGAACCCTTCGAATCCGGCATCGTCCCCACTGGCAGCGCCCGCCTGCGACTCTCCGCAAAATTCTATCTGGTCGCGATGCTCTTCGTGATCTTCGACGTTGAAGCCCTTTATCTCTTTGCCTGGGCCGTATCAGTGCGCGAAAGCGGCTGGGCGGGCCTCATTGAAGCTACCGTATTCATAGCAATTCTGTTGGCAGGTCTTGTCTACCTTTGGCGGGTCGGGGCGCTCGATTGGGCACCTGCGAGCCGTCGCGAGCGACAGGCGAAGCTAAAACAATGAGGCTCTTCACATGCAATACAAACTTACCCGGATCGATCCGGATGCGGTCAATGACCGCTATCCGATCGGTCAGCAGGAGACTGTTGCCGACCCACTAGAAGGACAAGTCCATCGCAACATCTACATGGGCAAGCTGGAAGACGTACTGAGCAATGCGGTCAACTGGGGACGCAAGAACTCCCTTTGGCCATATAACTTCGGTCTGTCCTGCTGCTACGTGGAGATGACGACTGCCTTCACCGCTCCGCATGACATCGCCCGATTTGGTGCCGAAGTGATTCGAGCATCACCGCGTCAGGCCGATTTCATGGTCATCGCCGGCACCTGCTTCATCAAGATGGCGCCGATCATCCAGCGTCTCTACGAACAAATGCTCGAGCCCAAGTGGGTCATCTCGATGGGCTCGTGCGCCAATTCCGGTGGTATGTACGACATCTACTCGGTCGTTCAGGGGGTCGACAAGTTCCTCCCCGTCGACGTCTACATACCCGGCTGCCCGCCCCGTCCTGAGGCATTCCTGCAAGGCTTGCAACTGCTGCAGGACTCCATAGGCAAGGAGCGCCGCCCGCTGTCCTGGGTCGTTGGCGACCAAGGCATCTACCGTGCCGAAATGCCTTCGCAGAAAGAACAGCGACGCGAACAGCGTATCCAGGTAACCAACCTGCGCAGCCCCGACGACGTGTGATCCAGCTTCCGCCTTCCCTCGCGGGAAGGTCTGCTCGCACCCCAACGTTGACCGAAAGCGACCGAGATCATGACTGCAGACAGCGCTCTGTACATCCCGCCCTACAAGGCTGACGACCAGGATATCGTCGTCGAACTGAATGCGCGCTTTGGCGCCGACCTCTTTACCGCGCAGCCCACCCGCACTGGCATGCCGGTCCTCTGGGTGCCACGCGAGCGCCTGATCGAGGTCCTGAGCTTCCTGCGCCAGGTACGCAAACCCTACGTAATGCTCTACGACCTGCACGGTGTCGACGAGCGCCTGCGCACCCAGCGCCAGGGTCTGCCCGCCGCGGACTTCAGCGTCTTCTATCATCTGATGTCGCTGGAGCGTAACAGCGACGTGATGATCAAGGTCGCACTGTCGGAGAAGGATCTCAGCCTGCCGACTGCTACCGGTGTCTGGCCGAACGCCAACTGGTACGAGCGCGAAGTCTGGGACATGTATGGCATCGACTTCACCGGACATCCTCGTCTTGCGCGCATGCTCATGCCGCCGACCTGGGAAGGGCATCCGCTGCGCAAGGACTACCCGGCACGCGCGACCGAGTTCGATCCCTACAGCCTAACCGCCGCCAAGCAGGACTTGGAGCAGGAGGCCCTGCGCTTCAAGCCCGAGGACTGGGGCATGAAGCGCAGCGGCCCGCACGAAGACTATATGTTCCTCAACCTCGGCCCGAACCACCCTTCGGCGCACGGCGCGTTCCGCATCATTCTGCAACTCGATGGCGAGGAAATCATCGATTGCGTACCGGAGATCGGTTACCACCATCGCGGCGCCGAGAAGATGGCCGAGCGCCAGAGCTGGCACAGCTTCATTCCCTATACGGACCGTATCGACTACCTCGGCGGGGTGATGAACAACCTGCCCTACGTGCTGGCGGTGGAGAAACTCGCCGGCATCAAGGTGCCGGACCGCGTCGACTTCATCCGCGTGATGATGGCGGAGTTCTTCCGCATCCAGAACCACCTGCTCTATCTGGGCACCTACATCCAGGACGTCGGCGCCATGACGCCGGTGTTCTTTACCTTCACCGACCGCCAGCGCGCCTACCAGGTGATCGAGGCGATCACCGGTTTCCGTATGCACCCGGCCTGGTACCGCATCGGCGGTGTGGCGCATGACTTGCCGCGCGGTTGGGACAAGCTGGTCCGCGAATTCCTCGACTGGATGCCCAAACGCTTGGTCGAGTATGAAAAGGCCGCGCTGAAGAACAGCATCCTGATCGGCCGCACCAAGGGCGTGGCTGCCTACAACACCAAGGAGGCCCTGGAGTGGGGCACCACCGGTGCTGGCCTGCGCGCTACCGGCTGCGACTTCGACATCCGCAAGGCGCGCCCCTACTCGGGCTACCAGCATTTCGAGTTCGAGGTTCCGCTGGCGGTTAACGGCGATGCCTACGACCGCTGCCTGGTGAAGATGGGCGAGATGCGCGAAAGCCTGCGCATCATCGAGCAGTGCCTGAAACACATGCCCGAAGGTCCTTACAAAGCCGATCACCCGCTGACTACGCCGCCGCCGAAGGAACGCACGCTGCAGCACATCGAAACCATGATCACGCACTTCCTGCAGGTATCGTGGGGGCCGGTGATGCCGGCCAACGAGAGCTTCCAGATGATCGAGGCGACCAAGGGCATCAACAGCTATTACTTGACCAGCGACGGCAGCACCATGAGCTATCGCACGCGCATTCGCACGCCGAGCTTCCCGCACCTGCAGCAGATCCCGGCCGTGATCCGCGGCAGCATGGTCGCGGACCTCATCGCCTATCTGGGCAGTATCGATTTCGTCATGGCCGACGTGGACCGCTGATATGAGCACGCTTATCCAGACTGACCGTTTCGCCCTCAGCGCAGCCGAACGCTCGGCCATCGAGCATGAGATGCACCACTACGAAGACCCGCGCGCGGCTTCCATCGAAGCCCTGAAGATCGTGCAGAAGGCCCGCGGCTGGGTGCCGGACGGTGCCGCCGATGCGATCGGCGAGCTGCTCGGCATTCCCGCCAGCGATGTCGAGGGCGTGGCGACCTTCTACAGCCAGATCTTCCGCCAACCGGTGGGTCGCCACATCATCCGCGTCTGCGACAGCATGACCTGCTTCATCGGCGGCCACGAATCGATCCTCGAGGCACTGCAGCATCAGCTGGGCATCGCACCGGGTCAGACCACCGCCGACGGCCGCTTTACCCTCATTCCGGTGTGCTGTCTGGGCAACTGCGACAAGGCCCCGGCACTGATGATCGACGATGACACCTTCGGCGATGTACGCAGCGAAGGCGTCGCCGCCCTGCTGGAGGCCTACCCATGACGCGCAGCACGACGAAAATGCTCGCCTCCCTCGGCCCGGCCAACCGCGTGGCGCGCAACGAGGAAACCCACCCGCTGACCTGGCGCCTGCGCGACGACGGTCAGCCGGTCTGGCTCGACGAATACCAGCAGAAGAACGGCTACGCTGCCGCGCGCAAGGCGCTGGCCGAAATGGCCCAGGCCGACATCGTGCAGACGGTGAAGGATTCCGGACTCAAGGGTCGCGGCGGCGCCGGCTTCCCCACCGGCGTCAAGTGGGGCCTGATGCCAGCAGACGAAGCGCAGAACATCCGCTACCTGCTGTGCAATGCCGACGAGATGGAACCCAACACCTGGAAGGACCGCCTGCTCATGGAGCAGCTGCCGCACCTTCTGGTTGAGGGCATGCTGATCAGCGCCCGGGCGCTCAAGGCCTATCGCGGTTACATCTTCCTGCGCGGCGAATACGTCGATGCGGCGCACAACCTCAACCGCGCCATCGAGGAAGCCAAGGCCGCCGGCCTGCTCGGCAAGAACATCCTCGGTTCCGGCTTCGATTTCGAGCTGTTCGTCCACACCGGTGCCGGACGCTACATCTGCGGTGAAGAAACCGCATTGATCAACTCCCTCGAAGGCCGCCGCGCCAACCCGCGCGCCAAACCGCCCTTCCCTGCCGCCGTCGGCGTCTGGGGCAAGCCGACCTGTGTCAACAACGTCGAAACCCTGTGCAACGTGCCGGCAATCATCGGTAACGGCGTGGACTGGTACAAGAGCCTGGCACGCCCGGGCAGCGAAGACATGGGCAGCAAGCTCATGGGCTTCTCCGGCAAGGTCAAGCATCCCGGCATCTGGGAACTGCCGTTCGGCATCAGCGCCCGCGAGCTGTTCGAAGACTACGCCGGCGGCATGCGCGACGGTTACCGCCTCAAGTGCTGGCAGCCCGGCGGCGCCGGCACCGGTTTCCTGCTGCCCGAGCACCTCGAGGCGCAGATGTATGCCGGCGGCATCGCCAAGGTCGGTACGCGGATGGGCACTGGCCTGGCGCTGGCGGTGGACGACACCATCAACATGGTCTCGCTGCTGCGCAACATGGAAGAGTTCTTCGCCCGCGAATCTTGCGGCTGGTGCACGCCATGCCGCGACGGCCTTCCGTGGAGCGTGAAGATCCTGCGTGCGCTCGAACGCGGTCAGGGGAGCCGCCAGGACATCGATACGCTGCTGCAACTGGTCGACTTCCTCGGACCGGGCCGCACCTTCTGCGCCCACGCGCCGGGCGCGGTGGAGCCGTTAGGCAGCGCGGTGAAATATTTCCGACATGAGTTCGAGGCAGGCGTCGCGCAAGAGGCGAAGGCGCCTATGCAGCCGGCATAGAGAATTGAACGACGCAGAGCGCGAAAGGCTCGACGCGAGGCGCATTCAGCCCGTCAGCCTCAGCGCTCCGCCTCAGAAGCAGATTTCCTATTAGCCTGACCCGCGCAAGCGGATGAGAAGACCTAGAAATGGCCACGATCCACGTAGACGGCAAAGCCTACGAGGTCGACGGTGCGGACAACCTGTTGCAGGCCTGTCTGTCCCTCGGACTCGACATTCCCTACTTCTGCTGGCACCCGGCGCTGGGCAGCGTCGGTGCCTGCCGCCAATGCGCGGTCAAGCAGTACAGCGACGAAAACGATACCCGCGGTCGCCTGGTCATGTCCTGCATGACCCCGGCCACCGACAAGACCTGGATCTCCATCGACGACGAGGAAGCCAAAGCCTTCCGCGCCAGCGTGGTGGAGTGGCTGATGATTAACCACCCGCACGACTGCCCGGTGTGCGAGGAAGGCGGTCACTGCCATCTGCAAGACATGACGGTGATGACCGGCCATAACAAGCGCCGCTACCGCTTCACCAAGCGCACCCACCAGAACCAGGAACTCGGCCCGTTCATCGCCCACGAGATGAATCGTTGCATCGCCTGCTATCGCTGCGTGCGCTACTACAAGGACTATGCCGGCGGTGAAGACCTTGGCGTGTTCGGCGCGCATGACAACGTCTATTTCGGTCGCGTCGAGGACGGCGTGCTCGAGAGCGAGTTCTCCGGCAACCTGGTCGAGGTCTGCCCGACCGGCGTGTTCACCGACAAGACCCACTCCGAACGCTACAACCGCAAGTGGGACATGCAGTTCGCCCCGAGCATCTGCCAGCAGTGCTCGGCCGGTTGCAACATCAGCCCCGGCGAGCGCTATGGCGAGATCCGCCGCATCGAGAACCGCTTCAACGGTGCGGTGAACCACTATTTCCTCTGCGATCGCGGCCGCTTCGGCTACGGCTACGTGAACCGCAAGGATCGTCCGCGCCAGCCGCTGCTGCGCGCCGGACAGGCCCAACTGGGCGTCGACGCCGCACTGGACAAGGCCGCCGCGCTGCTTGCCGGTCGTCGGCTGATCGGCATCGGCTCGCCGCGCGCCAGCCTGGAAAGCAACCATGCGCTACGCGAACTGGTCGGCGCGGACAACTTCTATTCCGGCATCGCCGCCCAGGAACTGC
>Ga0172382_10005279_pt1 | contig 19347 bp, 18 predicted proteins | sample Leawel138RmetaG_FD_122245 | JGI IMG/M metagenome (GOLD analysis project Ga0172382, IMG submission 122245) | Leachate microbial communities from a municipal landfill in Southern Ontario, Canada - Leachate well 138R metaG | ecosystem: Engineered > Solid waste > Landfill > Unclassified | place...
AATAACTGCCCCAAAAGGTCCGCCATGGTTGCTATGGACCCCTTTTAGCGCCTCTTTTACCGCTTGATGCATAAACTTATTCATCTTATTTATTTAAAAATCCCATCAATTTTTCGCTGTCAAAACTTGCGTCTTTCTCTTTTTTGATCTCTTGTTCGAAATCCTCTAAAGCGAATAACGGCTCTTCTCTTACGGCAACTCTGTATGCCGTATTTTTTATAATTAGATTTATCTGTCCACCTGTTAGAGAGTAAGTAGAGAGTTCTTCTACGTTAAAGCCCTCCTCGTAAGGCGCATTTACAGGAAGCATCTTTTTCCAAAGTGAGAGTCTTTGCGCTTTGTTTGGTTTTTTAAACTCAATCTTGTAGTTAAAGCGTCTTGAAAATGCTTTGTCTATATTTTCTAAGAGGTTTGTAGTAGCGATAAGTACGCCCCTAAACTTCTCTATCTGCTCCAAAAAGATATTTTGCATCTGGTTGTGCATCTGGTCGGCTCCGCTGTTTGTGCCGCTTGAGCGTGCTCCTAAAAACTGGTCTGCTTCATTGAGCAGAAGTATCGGCTCTGACTTTGTTTTTTCACATAAATCATAAAAAGTATCAAAAATCTTGCGAACGTTTTTCTCGCTCTCCCCCACATACATGGAGAGAATTTTTGAACAGTCAAATGCTAAAACCTGACGCTTTAAAGATTTTGCAAGCGAATATGCCGTCATGGTTTTACCGGTTCCAGCCGCGCCGTAGAAGATAATTCTTGCATCAATACCGCTTTTTTTATCTTTTACACCCCACTCTACAAGTCTGCCAACAACCTCTTTATCAAGCTGTCTCATGAGATTTTGGAGCGTAGTTTGAGTCTCGTTTGCAAGTACGACATCCTCAAGTGAAGTCTCAGGTTCTACAAGCTCAAAAATATCCTGCTCATCTATAAGCGTATTTAGTTTTATGCGGCGAACTTTTTTGTTTTTTTGCGGATGAATAATGCTTTGAAGAACATCATCGACAATATAAAATGCACGTGAAATTCCTCCAAAAGGGTTAAGCATCTCCTCATAATCAATGATTCCGTCATTTATAAGGTTTGAGCCATCCTCCAATAGTGAACGGTTTTTTATACGCTCATACTCATCAAGCGATATTAGTTCTATGAGCGTGTTCATCTCCCGAAGGGATGCGTCCGTAGCGCTATACTCTTCACGAAGAAGTGCTAGAAAAATAACCTGCTCTTTTGAGTCCATCTTTTTTTGCTTGAAAAACTTATCAAGCACAAGCTTTCCAACAGTCTGTGCAACTCTCTCCTCTATGCGTTTTTCAAGGATTTTTAACTTAGCCTGCGTTCTGTCAATCCCCAAAGAGTGCTCATGTACGTTTTGGCGAATAGCACTCATCTTTTGGTACAGGTCTATGCGTAAAAACTGATCTTGAAGATACTCAAGATGATCAGAGTAGGGTTTTATGTCGGGTAGTTCACTCTCAAGCGCACCGTCTTGAAGCAGCTTAAGAAATGATGGCGAAAGCCCAACCGCACTGTTTAGAAGCTCTAGCGGAGTTACCTCTGAAATCTTTATAGGTGTAAAACTCTGCTGATGCAGCCAGCCGAGTTCTAAAAGAAGTTTTACCTCTGCTATATGCTTAATGGCTTCATATTTTTCTTCGCCGTGTATCTCCTGCAAAAGATCAAGTATCAAGGCATCATCTTCGCCGCGAATATATCTTTTTGTAAGTGTCTGCAACAACCGTGCTTCTGTTTTACTACATTTTAGCTGCGCATAAATAAGCGTTTTTTCTATATCTTTTGCTTCTAAAAAATTTATTAATGTTTCCAAATATTTCCTTAAAATTTATACTCAAGTGCTGAAGAGATTATCAATACGTTTGAGTTTGAAAACTCTCCATCTAGCTTGCTGTTTAAGACCGTTCTATCTTCCCTTATGGAGTATAAAGCGGCTAATCCTATGCTTATCTTCTCGTTTATGCAGTATCTTGAGCCCAAAGAAAACGACATAGAGTCGCTATCTGGCAGTTCAAATCCGAGCGTTGCTTCTGGTGCAGGCGATTCGTCTATAACAACACCGCCCATAAGCGTAAATTTGTCTAGTTTTTGCGTAATGCCTAGACGATAACTATTTGTATCTTTGTAATTTTTTGCAATTGGAGTGCCAAAAACAACCTCTGTCACAGGGTTTACACCTGCGCCATAGTTAAAATCAAGCTCTTTATATGCAGACCAATAGTTTCTCTCATATACAAACTCTATGGTTGTATCACTCAAAAATGTATAGGCAACGGCAAGATTCAACGCTGCCGGCGCAGGAACGCTTACCGAGGCACTGCTATTTGAACTCTCACTTGAGTACGACAAAGCAGCGTTGCCCTTTAGTTCCAAATCTACTTTTGAGCGGTATGTCAAAGCCGTCTCAAACTCAGGTGTCGGTTTGTAAGATAGTGCCAAATTATACCCAAAATCTATACTAGAATCGCCATTCATGTCACGAGATGCAACTGGTGAGCTACTATTTACAACTCCCTTGGAGTAGATGGCTCTAAGACCTAGTGCAACGGAAACTTTATTACCTATTGGCAGGGCAACACTCGGATTTATCTCAACGGTTTTAAGCGTAAACTCCTGCGCACTATATACAGCAGGTGCGTCATCCCATCTCTTTGAAAGTCCTACAGGAGAGACTATGCTAAGTCCAAAACGAGCAGTGCCAATCTCCTGTGAAACATAGTGAAGAGAAGGAATAAAAAAGTTCTCTCTCTTTGACTCTATATCTATACCCACCGCTTTATAGTTTACTTCACTAAGTCCGATATAGATTAGGTTTGCCTCCATGACCGCTTGATTTTTCATAAAAATCATATTTGCGGGGTTGTAGTATGCAGCATCAGCACCACTTGCATGTGCAACATTTGCGGCACCGAGTGCAACAGAACCCAGGGAAGTCTCCGGAATTTTATAACCACCGGCAAACAAAGCGCTCCCCAGCACTAAAAACAGAACAATATTTCTCAACAATTTATATCTCCTACCTCTATTAAAAGAGTAGATTCTACACAAATAGCCCTTAATTTACAAAAGAGTATAAAAGCTCTATCTCCTCTTTCCAGATGCTATCGTCGATAGTCTCTAAGATAAGCGGGATGTCATCCATTCTCTCATCGTTCATGATAAACCTAAACGCATCAAGCCCAATTTCGCCCTTGCCTAGAGAGTTATGCCTATCTACATGTGATTCAAACTTTGCTTTTGAGTCGTTTATATGCATGCCCATCAGGTACTTAAAACCGATAACTTTATCAAACTCGTTCCATGTTTTATCGTACGCTTCTCTTGTCCTTATATCGTAACCTGCGCTAAACATATGGCAGGTATCGATGCAGACTCCTACGCGGCTTTTATCTTCTACTTTGTCTATGATTTGTGCCAGATGCTCAAACCTCCAGCCGAGGTTGCTTCCCTGCCCTGCGGTATTTTCAAGAACAAGGCTAACACCGCTTGTTTTCTCTAGAGTTCTGTTCATTGCGTCTGCGATTTTAGCCAGACACTCATCTTCGCTTATCTGCTTAAGATGACTCCCAGGATGAAAATTAAGTCTGTCTAATCCTAAAAGAGAGCATCTTTGCACCTCATCCAAAAAAGCATCCATTGATTTTTCTCTTTTGTCCGCTTCAGGGTGACCAAGATTTATAAGATATGAGTCATGAGGAAGCACATGCCGAGGCAAAATCCCGCTTTTTTCTAACACCTCTTTGAACTTATCTATCGTCTCATTATCAAGCTCTTTGCCGTTCCACTGTCTTTGGTTTTTGGTAAAGAGTGCGAACGCTTTTGCACCGATAGCCACGGCATTTTCTACTGCGTTAAAAACGCCGCCACTTGCACTTACATGTGCGCCTACAAATTTACTCATCCAAATCCTTTATATTAAATATTATGCTGTTTTTTCTATCTTTAAAAAAGACTCCGTTTGACTCTACTCTATAGATAATATCCACATCTTTATCCTCTATATCTTGAGTAAAACCGTTCTTTGTTTTGCTTAAATTTGCTCCGCCATAAATCGCATGGGAGAGTAGTATATTTTTTAATATATCATCAGGGTAAGCCGAGTTCAGATACTCTTTGTTAAATCCACTCTTGCTCATGCATCCATCACTTACACAAATGAGATGATTTATGGCTATTTTTTCTATACTTTTTCCTGCTATAAAAAGCTCCAACTCTATTGCTTTATCGCTATTTCTAAGATAACCAACATCATAAAACTTAATCTTTGGCGATTTTATAGTGATTATTTTTGTCTGCGTATGTTCATAGTTTTTGATGCTGCACGCACTAAAAAAAAGAGTAAAAATTAGTAATATATATTGCATAAGCGAATTGTACCAACATAAAACTACAAATCATAAAACATAGATACAAACTTAGCCACTAAATATTATTTAAAGAGTGATAAGATTCCAAAAAAAATCAAAGGAAGCACATGTACGGTAAAATCCAAGCAGTTGTTCAAAGCAGAAACTTCACAAATTTTATAACCTACCTGATTATACTAAACGGCATAACTATGGGGCTTGAGACTTCAAGAGAGTTTATGGCAAATTTCGGCGGGCTTGCTTCACTCTTTAATACTCTTGTTATCTCCATCTTTACTATAGAAATTGCGATGCGTATCTATGTTCATAGACTCTCCTTTTTTAAAGATCCATGGAGTATTTTTGACTTTACAATCGTTGCAATTTCACTTATACCTGTAAGTGAAGGTTTTGAGATTTTAAGAGTTTTAAGGGTTCTAAGACTCTTTAGACTGGTAACAGTCGTTCCGCAGATGAGAAAAATAGTCTCCGCACTAATCAGCGTTATCCCCGGAATGCTCTCTATCGCCGCTCTTATGAGTCTCTTTTTTTACATATTTGCCATAATGGCGACACAGCTATATTCTGAGAAATTTCCAGAGTGGTTTGGAACATTAGGCGAATCTTTCTACACACTTTTTCAAATCATGACGCTAGAGTCTTGGTCTATGGGAATAGTTCGCCCTATCATGGAAGTTTATCCGTTTGCATGGATGTTTTTTGTGCCATTTATCTTTATAGTTACCTTCGTTATGATAAACCTCATTGTTGCGATTGTAGTTGATGCTATGTCCATTATAAACAAGAGTGAAGAAGAGCATATAGTAGAGGAGGTTCAAGTAGCCGAAAACCACACTAACAATGAACTTATAAAACTAAGAGATGAGATTAGAGAGTTAAAAACTTTGATAAAGGCGAGCGTAAAGAGCTAGAGAGCTATTTTCTCTAGCTTTTTTCTAATCCGTTTCTATCATGTATTCTCTCAACGGGGCTGTATGTTTTACCCTCTTTAAATTTATACTCAATCATATTTTTAAAATAGCCACTATCCGTCTGAATATTAATTTGCTTTTCGTTTTGATATGCTCTAGTCATCGCAATAAAAATAGGCTCTACCCATTGAATATCATTAAATTGATTATTTTGGGCACTAAACATGTACATATAGTTCTCAATATTAGATATGGTAATATTTTTCATCTATTCAACCTCTTTACAATAAATATTCTCAAGCGTATCAAATTTCTTATGACAAGTGTAAATATATGGCAGTTTGAAAGATTTTTATTTATTTCCACATGCCAAGAGTACTTCACTCGGTAACGTATTTCAATCTCCCTAAAATTTCTAAAGCACTCATCTCAAATTTTGAAAAAGCAAACCATTTTTTACCTAAATCTTTGAGACTTGCTCCGATATGGTAAATTTCTGCATTGTCGATTATCATAAATCTATCATGAGCATTTTTGAACTCTTTTAATTCTATATTTTGATATTGTGCCTTGTATTTTTGATAATCAAGTTTGAGTTGCTTTGTGATGGTATGAGTATAAATTATTATTTTAAGATTTGGATATTTACTAAAAAGTGTAAAGACACTATCGTCTATATAATTATCAACAAGCACCACTTCATTTTTTGCACTTTTTAACAAACTATTGACAAAGATATAAGCATCATAAACCTCTCCATCAAAAAATATCCCTTTGGATGGTTTTATTGAATTATCACTAATAAGGCTAGAAACTTTGTCGACTTTTGATTTTAAAAGCACCACATCATTTTCAAGTTCTTTAAACCTTTGATTTGTAATCTTTTCAGAGTTAATCACATAGCCATCGGAAATATAGCTTTTAAGTACAGATGTCGCCCACTGTCTAAACCTCACACCTTTTTGAGATTTGACTCTATATCCAACAGAGATGATTACATCCAAATTGTAGTATTCAACATTATATATTTTTCCATCTGAGGCAGTTGTCGCAAAATTTGCGACAGTTGGACTTTTCTCCAGTTTACCGTCACTAAATACATTTCCAATATGCTTCCCTATAGTTTTAACATCTCTACCAAAGAGTTCAGATATTTGATTTCTATTGAGCCAAACTGTTTCATTATTTATAGATACAGTTAACTCTAGTTCACCGTCATCATAGATGACTATATCAGATTTGTTAAGCTTATCCATTTTCATGTCCTCAAATATATATTTTTTACTGTATCAAAAGAATGAAGTAGATTTAAAAAGTATTGCAGTTTGAAATATTTATCTGTTTCCACATGCCAATATCTTTCTAACTCCTATGGTAGAAACAGATGCCTTGGCTTCGGGAGGTGTGGACTGAAATAGAAGAATTGTGTAGCTAGAGTGTTTGGCATGTGGAAATCAGAGGTAGTTGTCGCAAATTTTGCGACAACTGAAAATCATTTACCGCTTAACTTTCAACTCCATCGAATTCGATGAAATTAAAATTATCACAGTTTATGATGAGTTGAGATTATTTCCACATGCCGAGATATTTGATTTTTTTGGCATGTGGAAACTTTATGAAGTTTTAGTTTGAGTAGGAGTTCCGCCTTGGGAAAGGTGGAACTAGAGAACGAGGAAAGTTATTTCACAGTCTCGAGACGATGGGAATGAGTTAAAAAGTGGAGATTCATTCTCAGGGGCGTTGTTTATATTTTGTCATCAACTTTTAAGATATTTAAAAGTATGGCAATTTGTAATGTTTTGACATTATTTTTATATTAGTGTATAATACCCTTACAATTCGCCTTAGGGCACACCCACTTGTTCAAGTGGGGCTAATCAATTTTTTTATTTTTTCTTGTATCGTTTTAAAATTTTCTTTGTCGACCATTCCTATTCTATTCATCAATCTCTTTGTACTAAAGACTTTTATCTGGAGTATCATTGCTGTTGTATTTGTTTTGCCCTTTGACTTATTGTTATACTCAAAACTATGAAAATAGTCATCATTCTTATATGATGTTGTTGTAGGAATTCCTAAAAATAAATCGTGTGTAAGTTTGCGTACAATAATTACAGGACGAGTAAAATTTTCTCCTTTCCCATACTCTTCTGAACCGATATTTTGTCCGATTTTTACCCAAAACAACTCTCTAGGCTTAATACCGACTCGCCGCATATTAACTTCAGTAAGTTTTTTAGTTTCATTCCATTCGTCAAACTTTTTCATAATTTCCTCATTTTATAAAATAACTTATTGTATAAAGAGTAACAGATTTTATGCGGTATTTGAAAATATATGACAGATTGAAATGTTTTTAGATTGACATGTATAAGTAGAGATTCAACGATTGGTGTATTTTATAATTTTTTAGTTCCCATATTCTACTTGGGAATTCATATCGTAATATACACTCCCAAGCACAGCATGGGAGCGAGTAAATTTACAACTCACTTTGCCCTCGCATTCTCTTCATGTTCATAATTTCCTGTTTTAATGACTATCATTGGAGATGCTAAAGAAAAATTTTTACTATTTCCCAAAAACTTCAATAGCATTTTTGCTTTAATTCCATATCTATGAACTACGTGTGTAAAGTTCAATAATTGGTCGTATCCACTAGAAAAATATACATTATTTGTAGCCAAAAATATTATTTTCTTATCAACTTCTGCACAAAATGAAAATTTCAGAACATTATTTTCGTCAGTTGAACTACTTTGTGTAATACCGAATAAACCTTCTATCCAAAACAAATCAGGCAAGTCTTTTATATCATTATCCTTTAATGATATTTCTTCAATTGTATTAAGCTTATCTTTCAGTTTTAAATACATTTCATGTGTATTAACAGAATATTCAAAAGTCTCTTTTAAAGATGCTCCTACTTTGGCAACAACATTTATTCCAACCGATACATCTGTTGTTTTTGAATATTTTATAGGTGCTTCTTTTCCAAAATGTTCTTCATATAATTCAATAATAAAGGCTTTATCTAAATAAATCTCATCTCTCAACATCAAATCCCCTCCACAATCTTAATCTCATCATCACTCAACCCATAAAGTTCATAGACCATTTTATCTATCTCTTTGTCGTTTATTTGTATCTCTGTTTTAAATCCACATGCCAAGGTTTTATCGTTTTCGAAGATGGCTTGCCACTCTTGTTTGAAGTTGCGTTCTGCGAGTTTATCGGCAAATTTTAGTTTGAGGGATTTTGTGTACTCTGTTATGAATTCATCAAAGGTGAGTTCTTCAAAGTTTTGAAGTTTTTTTGTGAGCTTTTCAAGTTTTAGTTCGTTTATAAAGTTTTGTTTTGTCTCTTGGAGGTTTTTGTTTAGCGAGAGCATTTTGTCCGCTTTTTTGATGAATGGTTGTTGATTAAAATCTTTATCCATATTTTTTATAGGAAGTCTTTTTAAATTTACTGCTTTTACTTCTGCAAATGTTCTTCCCTCTTCTGGAACTAAAAACTTATAATAAAAATCCATAAGCTTTGAGTTTAAAATACAAGTTAAAGTTTCATACTTTAGTAAATCATTTTTTACAACTATATTATGAACATTATTTAAAGATAACAATCCTTCATAATCAACTGCCGATATAATTTTATCGCTTGTTTGTCTAACCATTATCTTTGTTTGAAAAAAATTCAAACTTTGTCTCGGCTCAGCTAAAAATTTACCATATTTCAACCAATCAGTTTTTGAAGGTGTAATCATAAATTTATTTATACTTCCACCAACTATATAGTTTTTATATGTATCATCTATTTTATAATTGGCATCATATACTCTACTTTTTACATCTAATGCCGTTTGTTTAGGAGTTCCTTTATTTGTTTGATATGGCTTTATCCCAACTGTAACATTTGAAAATTTTTCTAATCCAAATGTGTCAATAATGATTTTATTTATGATTTCTAATTTATTCCCATCAAATAATAAGTTAAAGCCTAACTCATAACTATTTAACCAATCATTTTGTGAAATTGTTTTAGTAGGTTTAGTTTCTATTTCATTTGTATTATTAAAATGATTTATCACTATATTTTTATTTTGAACCTTATTTTTAGATAATGTAATTATTGAAGTTTCTGCTGTTACATCATCAAAAACCTGATACCGAAATAATAATATATTTTCAAAAAAAGTATTTTCTATGAGATATTTTCTTAAATCTTTAAAATAAAACATTGTTAACCAAGTAGATGGAACAATCAACCCAAGTTTGCCATTTATTTTCAAAAGATTATAAGCTTGTTCCATGAATAAAGTATATGTATCTAATTGGTATTCAACCGTTTCAAATTTTTTATTCAAATAGTCTTTTTCATGTTGAGATAATTTTGCCCCATACGGCGGATTCCCAATCACAACATCAAACCCGCCCTGCGCAAAAACTTCTGGAAATTCCACATGCCAATCAAAAGCATTTGGCACGACTGTTTTGTCGCTTATGAGAGAGTTTCCTACTTTGATTTTATTTGCAAGTTTTGTGAGAGGTCTGCCTCTTTTTGCAGTTCTTAGCCACAAACTCAGTCTTGCAATTTCCACTGCTCCCTCGTTTATGTCCACACCGTAAAGGTTATGCTCTAGCACCTCTTTTTCTACCTCATAGACGGCAAACAAGTCACCCATTAGTGCCAAATCATTTTGTAGTCTTTTATGCTCTTTTAGCAAGTATTCCAAAGCCTGATTTAAAAATGCTCCACTTCCACATGCAGGGTCTAAAATCTTTAAGTTTAAGAGCCACTCTTTGTATGCCAAAAGGTTCTCTTTTGCTTCTTGCTCTTTTTTTGTCGGTTTTTTCGGGTTGGCGATGGCTTCAACTTCTGCGATGTTTAGCTCTGAGCGTTTATTTTCACACAACTTGCAGAGAGTGTTTTGCACAATGTACTCTGTGATGTAAGCAGGAGTGTAAAATACACCGTCTTTTTTTCGCTTGGACTGCTTTTTGTCAAAGTCGTTGTCCAAAAGCTGTGCGCTCATCTCTTCAAGTTCGCTGATGGAGTTCTCAAATATATGCCCCAAAATATTTACAGAGATATCGCTTCCGAAGTTGTAAGCAGAGAGGATTTTCGCTCTTGCGTCTAAAACTTCATCATCGATGATAAGTGCATCCAAAAAATCATCATGCGCAAAAAGTCCGCCGTTGTACATGGTGATATCCAAATCCTCATCGCCTGCGTTTATCGCTTCAAAATAGACTTTGTAGGAGTCATAAAGTGTAAAAGTTTTGACAAGCTTTTTAACCTCTTTTTGACGCTGAATTATTGTGCCGATTGTGTTTTTTGGCAAAAGGTCTGTGTCTTCGCCAAAAAGTATAAATACGATTCGGTCTATGAGTTTTTGTGTGGCATTTAAAAGCTCTAGTTTGTCAATATCTTGGTTATTTTTGAGTATATTTTCAAAAAGATGTGTTCTAAAATTTGTATAGTCTTTATAGAGTTTGTTAGAGATATCCTGCTCAAAGTTAAGCGATTTTTCTTTTATGTCCTGTGGAAGATTTTTACTTATGCTCTCATAACTTAAAATAGTGTGAAGTTTTTTAAAGCCCTCATAATCCAAATCAAAAAGAAAAAACTGCTCGTATGCCGTAGCTTTGTCAAAATAAAATCTTAGTTCGTTGAAGTTTGAAACGATGACATATTTTGCATGGTTGTTGTATTGCAAATACCCAAAAGCTTGTCTCACCGCACTCTCATCACGATTGTACTTTTTGTCCAAATCTTTTGTTTTTAAATCTTTTAGCTCTATGACGGCAACAACTTTGTCATCAACCAAAAGAGCACCGTCTGCTTTTTGTCCGTTTGTTTCGTTCTTTTTTTCACGTTCTAGTGTGTAGTGTTCATCTGTTGAGCGGGTTTTAGATATATAACCGAGGCAGTTTTCAAAGATATCTTCTAAAAAACCGTCTTGATAATCGGTCTCTATCCATGAAGAAATCTTCTCTTTTTTGGCTAAAAAGTTTTTGTACTTTTGCCATCTGTTTTCTATAAGTTTTTCATCTTGCTTTTGTATAAAATCGTTTATTACTTTTTGCCCAAAAAGTTGTTGCATGTAATTTTCCACTGTTTTTTTGATATAAGTCATATATCTTAGCTTATCCTTGCTATGCAAATAGTAAAACTTTTGTTAAATAGTGCCAGATGACTTCATAAGTGAATTTTTCTTTGCAATTTGTCATATTTTAAGCCTACATTTATAAATTTACCTACAATTGCGTTTATGAAAATACATATAGATATAGACTGCTTTTTTGTAAGTGCCGTTCGCATTAGTGAACCATCGTTGGAGGGTTTGCCTGTGGCTATTGGTGGGCGCAGCGATGCTCGGATATTTACTAATGATGCAAAGAAGCAGAGTGTTAACCTTGAGAACTCTGGCTCTTTTGTTAGCACTTTTTACAAAACTTATGAGAAGAGCGATGATTTAAACGCCTTTGTGGATGAGGATGGAAGAGTTCGTGGGATTCTTACTACCTCATCTTATGAGGCTCGCTCTTTTGGGATTAAAACCGCTATAACCATAAGAGAGGCTTTGATGCTTTGTCCGCATCTCATCATAAAAGCACCAAATATGTCTCTATATCAAAAACTCTCTCATGAACTTCATGAGTTTTTACAATCAAAAATCCCTCTTATCGAGCAAGCTAGCATCGATGAGTTTTATGGTGATTTGTCTGGTTGGGTGGAAGATGATGAAGTTGAGCAGTTTATTGATAACCTTAGACATGAGATAAAAAGAGAGTTAAAACTTCCAGTCTCCATTGGAGCGGCAAATACTCGCTTCATCGCAAAGCTAGCCACTTCAAGCGCAAAACCCTTTGGATGCAAGACTATCTATGCCCAGAACGTTGACTCTTTTATAAAAAATATCCCTGTTGAAGCGTTTGCTGGCATCGGTAAAAGTATGCAGGAGAAGTTAAACTCTGTTCAGATTCGTACTTTAGGAGAGCTACAACAGCGGCGCGGAACCATTGAGTCGTGGGGACCTTACGCAAAAGAGCTTTACAAAAGGGTTTGTGGACTATCAGATGAGAACATTAAAACCACGCATAAAAGAAAATCCATCGGCATCTCAAGAACTTTTGACCCAATCTTTGATAGAAATGAATTAAGAAGAAGAGTTCATATCTTAGCCAGACATCTAAGTTTTGCTATCTTAAAACTAGATGTCATTCCGACTGTTTTTAATCTTAGCATCTCTTATGAGATGAGACAAAGCTCACACAAAAACATCTCACAAGCCGAGGTTTTTACGGAAAAAAAGTTTGACTCTCTTTGCTTAAGCCTCTTTAACGAGGCGGACACGCACAAGAGACTCCACGCCATCAGGCTTAGCATCAACTGTTCGAGCTTTACAAGAGACTCTAAAAAAGAGCTCTCTCTCATAGGTTTTGAGGATGAGCAAAGGATGAAAAAGTTAAGTCAAGAGACACATAAACTTAGAGAAAAGTACGGGCTAGATGCCATCAAGTGGGCAAGTGAACTTTAGTATTTTTTTACTTCATAAAAATTGGATTTAATCAAGATAAATAGTATACTACAACCATTTTTTTCAAATGGAGCAAAAAGGGATGTTTACTACCCAAAGCATTATAATATTTTCCTATCTCATCATAGTATTACTTATCGGAATTTGGGCAGGTCGCGGGGTTAAAGACTTCAAGGATTATGCTGTGGCTTCAAAGTCATTTGGTACTATGGCTATCTTTGCAACTCTTAGTGCCTCTTTTATAGGTGGCGGCTTTTCTATGGGAAATGCTGAGAAGGTTTTTTTGGTTGGCATCTCAAACATTGTAGCGCTTTGGGGATTTAGCTTAAAAGAGATTTTGGTAGCAAAGTACATCGCTCCAAATATAGTGCACTACCCAGATGCCATATCTATAGGCGACATAATGGAGCCGGCTTATGGAAGAGAATCTAGGATATTTGCGGGTGTTTTTGGTGTGATTTTAAGTGCTGGAATACTCGGTGCTCAAATTGGCGCTATGGGATATATATTTAATCTTTTTCTAGGACTAGAGCGCTCAACTGGCATCATTTTAGGTCTTAGCATCGTTATCATCTACTCAACCATAGGAGGGATGAGAGCTGTTGTTTGGACTGATATTGTTCAGTTTATAGTTCTCTCTGTCGGTATTCCGCTCACTCTTTACTTTGGCATAGAATATGTTGGCGGCTGGAGTGAAGTTGTTGAGCGTGTACCAGCAAGCCACTTTAGCATCTCGCTTGAACCAATGGCGCTAATAGCTCTTCTTTCACTTTTTCTTACTTTTTTACTAGGTGAGACTTTAGTTCCTCCCTATGTTCAAAGGCTTTTCATTGGTAAAGAGAATCATAATGTAAAAAGAGGAACGCTTCTTAGTGGGCTATTTTCTATCCCATTTTTTGCAGTTACTGGGCTAATAGGGCTTGTAGCTCTAGCTTTAGAGCCTTCCCTTGATGCTAATCTTGCAATGCCTTATGTTATACAAGAAGCACTTCCTCCAGTTCTTCAAGCAGTAGTTATCTCAGCTATTATCTCTATAATCATGTCCTCTGCGGACTCATTTTTAAATGCAGCTGCAATCGCATTTAATAACGACATCATTAAACCAATATTAAAGACTCCCCTTAGCGTAGATGCGGAGCTTAAACTTGCTCGTATGACTACTCTAGCTGTTGGCGTTATAGCTGTAGTTTTTGCTCTTTCTATCGATAGTGTTTTAGATATCCTTATCTACTCATATAACTTTTGGGCGCCTACTACTTTAGTTCCCCTAGCAGCTGCCCTGCTTGGTTTAAAGCTTAGTAAAAAACGCTTTATTGCAGGTGCATCGGCTGGCATCATCACTACTCTTGTATGGAGCAATCTCCTAAACTCTCCCTTTGGCATCGATGGTTTAGTGGTCGGCACTTTAGCAAACTTTATCGCTTTTTTCTCTATCGATAAAGAAAACGCTAAAGCAAGAAGGTAACTTCTCAAACATGACAAAGACAAAACTTTTAGATCAGTTTCGCTCCTTTTATTTAAGAAATTACCCAGATGACATGGAGATACAGATTGAGTATTTTTCAATCTTTGGCGGACTTGGCTGGGAGATAGATACCACCAAACAGATAACCATTCTCATAGAGGAGCTCATCCTAAACAAATTCGTACTGCTAAGAAAAAAAATACAAAACCTAACTCTAGCAGACAAGGAGTGCTTACGGCTTCTGCGTGCTTTGGCGGTGGGCGATAGAAAAATATTTTCAGCTTTTAATCGCGCGGGACTAAACAACGCAAACGGCGGAAGTGCACTCAACTTTTTAGAGCAAAAAGGGCTTATACAAATAGAGTATTCAAGGGAGGAGCCAGCTCGTAGCCTTAACCCAAAAGGAAAACTAAAAAGAGAAGTCGCAAGATATAGAATCTCCCATAAAGTTCTATTTACACACCCTTTTGTAAGATTTTGGTTCTACTTTATCGCCCCGCATACAAAGGAGATAGAGCAAGGCAACTATGAGCCTTTTTTAAAAGATTTTAACAAAAGAAGACATAGCTATACAAGTCTAGTTTTTGAAGAACTCTCGGAAGTTTTGCTAAACTATAACCTTAGAGATTCACAAATTCTAAGCTCGGGAAGCTACTGGAATGCAAACATAGAGATAGATATACTAACAATTACTAAAGATGAGAAAATTTATGTTGCTGAGTGCAAATGGTCAAACCACAAAGTCAACAAAAGTGAGTGGCACAAGCTTTTAGATAAGTGTCAAAGGCTTGGTATTGAGCCGACACAAGCCATTTTATTTTCAAAAAGAGGATTTTCCAAAGAGCTTCTTAACCATCAAGGCAAAAGTTTAGCACTTTATAGTTTGCCTGACTTTGAAGCACTTGTAAAAAACAAAAATATTGATGAAAATCTGAAAAATCTTTTTATTTAGCTGCTCTTAAGTGCACCGTATGCCTCTTGGAGAAGTTGAAATTTCTGCGTGTAGTGTTTTACCATATGAGGAGCTTCTTGTAAAATCTTATCTGGATGATACGCCTTTGCTAATCTTTTATAGCTCTCTCTGATGCTATTTTGACTCGCCCCAATTGGACACTGCAAGACTGCATAAAAGTGATTTTTCTGAGCATCATCTTCCTCCTTAGCGAGGCTTCCAAAGCTATATTTTGCAAAATCGCTGTAGAGCTTACTCATAAAACGATTATTGTAGCTATATTTAATTTGGTAATGCAAAACATGACGCTTATCAAGAGCTCTCTCCAGCCTCGCTTTTGCCTTGTAATCGGAGACATCAAGAACCAAAGATACATCAGTACCTCTCTCTACATAAACCTCCAACTGCGAACGCAGATAACTCAAAACCCAAGAGTTTGGATACTCTAGCGAGATAAGCACCGTATCGCTGTTGTAAGCATAAAGATTTACCTTTATCTCTTGAGGCTCCTCTTGTTTGTTAAGCTCAATCCTAATGGGCTGACCTCCAAATTTAAGCAGGGAACGAAGAAAAAATTCATGTGAAAAATCATGTTTTTTAGCGTGGTGTTGGCTTAGTTCGTTTATAAACACTTCTCTTTCTTGCGCTAAAACTTCATTTCTAAACACCATTACGGCTTTAGGCAAAAAAAGCATACCTCTTGAATGATGATTTAAAAAATCCTTCATCCATTGAGTATTTAACGTATCAAAATCTGTAGTAACAAAAATAAGATTATCTCTTAATACTATCTCCATCTACTCAGCCTCTAGCGTATAATTTTACTAGATGAAGCAATAAAAGTTCCAAATCAGCAGATATTTTTATACATAGCAGGTTGTCTATCTCTTATAAGTCCCCAATACTCTCTTTGTTTTTGATTATCTTCTATATCAAACTCTGCATAAAGAATCTCCTCTTTGTCTCTTGAGGCTTCTGCAATTTTTGCACCCGTATAGTCTGTTATGAAGGAGGAACCATAAAAGTTGAGACTACAAGTATGTCCAACCTCTTTGCCGATACGATTTGCAACCACGACAGGAACGGTATTTGTCGCAGCATGTCCCATCTGAACTCTCTGCCAATGCTCTTTTGAATCAAGATGAATCTCAGGTTCACTTCCTATTGCCGTCGGGTAGAAGATAATCTCGGCACCCATAAGAGTAAGTGCTCTTGCCGTTTCACAAAACCACTGATCCCAGCAGATGCCCACACCTATTTTTGCATACTTAGTGTCATACACTTTAAAGCCACTGTTCCCGGGCTTGAAGTAAAATTTTTCCTCATATCCGGGGCCGTCGGGAATATGCGTTTTTCGGTAGTTGTCCATAATGGTGCCATCTGCATCAGCAACGACTAAAGAGTTAAAGTAGCCCTCCTCACTCTTTTCAAAATAACTTATCAAGATGACTACACGAAGCTCTTTTGCAAGATTGCTAAAGCGTTTTATAAGCTTATTTGCTTCTCTTGGCGCTGCCCATGAGAAGTATTTTTCATCCATATCTTTGCAAAAATACAATCCCTCAAACAACTCGGGCAAAAGTATAATCTGTGCACCCTCTGCGGCAGCTTCCCTAACTAACCTTTGAGCTCTCTGTACATTTGCAGCTTTATCTTCACTCATTTGCATCTGAATTGCACTAACCTTAACCATCTTCTACCTCACTAAACGCTTTTAGCTTTTTCTATCTTTTTTCTCTCAAATTTCATCTTGTCTTGAAACTTTTTACTTCTATCTTTTGCAAAAAGTTGCATATCTTCAATCTCATCCATCTCATCAACAATCTCAACACCCAAAAGCGTCTCTATAGCATCTTCAAGAGTAACGACACCAACCGTCTGACCATAGCTATCATAAACTATAAATAGGTGTGTCTTCCTCTTAACAAAAAGATCTATAAGATGCGGAACAGGTACATTTTCTGAGACCATGTGCACTTCATGCGAGATACTCTCTAATGTCACTTTATCGTGATCTTCGTTGCTCTCCTCAAGAATTCTTTGACTAAAAACAATACCGACAACGTCATCGAGCGTCTCTCTGTAGATAGGAATACGAGAGTGGATATACATTTTATCATCCTCCACCGCTTCTTCTATAGTCGTTGAACTAGACAGAGCAAACACTACACTTCTTGGGGTCATAATATCTTTTGCTTTTATGTTTTTAAGCTTTAAGAGGTTTTCTATTAAATCACTCTCTTTGCTTAAAATAGCGCCCTCTCTCTCCCCCATTGCAACAATCGCCATAATCTCATCACGTGAAAAATTACTTTGGTGCTTCTTGTTTCTTGAAATATACTTTGTCAAAAATGATGAAAACCATGTAAATGGAGTGCTTATTGTCATCATAAACGAAATCATATATGCTGAGGGAACCAACAGTTTTTTCCAGTAAAGCGCACCTATAGTTTTGGGGATAATCTCTGAAAGGTACAAAATAAGAAGCGTTACAACAAAAGCAACAAGTGCTTGCCACTCCTCCCCAAAAAGAATCTGTGCTTGAGCACCAACTCCAGCAGCGCCCATTGTATGAGCAAAAGTATTAACAGTTAAAATTGATGAAATCGGTTTGTCAATGTTTAATTTAAAGCCTTTTAGCTTATTGACTAAATTTTCATTATAGCCTTTAGACAAGCTTTCAATATACGAGTTTGTGCTTGAGAGTAAAACTGCCTCCAAGATTGAACAAAGAAATGATATGAAAATGGCAAGTGAGAGATAAACAATGAGTAAAGTCATAGGATTATTCCTACGTCAACATGGGTGAAACTATGCGAGGCCGGGTCGCTTTGGGTCATTATAAAATTTCCTTTAATTTTTATGGGCATTATATCACATTATAGTTACTGCCAAACATGTTTGCTAAAAAGCCCGCCTCAAACTAAAGTTAAATAGTCTAATAATGTACTGTCAGCCAAACGCTCTCTTCATTAGGCTTTGTCCAAGAGACTCTATGTTTTTTATGTGCGGGAATATTTATATAATCTCCCGCTCCTAACCTTACCTCATCTTCTTCTAAAAAAGAGACAATAGCCTCACCTTTGAGTAAAATTACCCACTCGTTTTGTTTTTGATCATACCACTCATGTTTTGGAGTTTCATGCCCGTATGAAACTATTCTCTCAATTTTAAGTCCATCTTTTATGAGAAGCGCTTCAAAAAACTCTTTATCTGCCGGTTTTGGTATATTAGTAAATATATTTTCACTCATAAAAGCATGCACTCGCGTATCCAACGACTCTATCAGTATCTCCACTTGCATCTGCACTTGTTCTATAATCAAGCAGTTGCGCTCTGAATCCAAGCCTTTTCGCGCTTAAAAGCAGCGCCTCAACACCAAGTTTTCCACACGCTTCACACCCTTCATAAAGCCTGCTTACTTCAATCTTCTCAATTGCCTCAAGGCAGATATTGTCAAGTCTCGTGGCATTACTAAGATTGTGAAAATGGCTTAAATCCGTGCTTATTATAACTCCGCAATCTTCAAAGCTTAAAACATAATCTATGATTTGTGAGAGTTTTGAAGCCTCTAAAAAAGAGTAAACAAGCTCAACTATCTGAGCATCTTCTATGTAGTGTTTTATAAAGGGAAATTGTACTTCCGTACTGTGTTCCATGTGAGCTTCGGGAGTGCATACGAGAGCAAACTTCTCCTTTAGTGCCTGCTGCAAAAAATCTGAACTCTCTATGTCTCCAAAAGGGGTTTCATAAGAGTCAAAGTTACATAAAGAGACTCCCTCAAATCCTATCTTATGTGAAGGACCCATTATGATAAACTTTTTAACTCCACTATTTTTTAAAACTCTATATGCTATATTTGCGCTGTAGCCTGAGTAGATATAACCTGCATGGGGGACTATCACAGCCCTGCTTTTAATGTCTGGTAAAACATTGTCCTCCTCATAAACCGCACTGAAATGCTCAAAATATCTCTCTATCTCAACAGCTCTCGCCGGATAAAAAGAGCCACTTACGCTCATTTTTCGTTTCATTTTAATCTCCTGCTTTTTTATTATTACAACAGAGGTATTGCATCAAAATCTTCATTTATGGCTTCCACA